>Ga0326728_10009114_pt1 | contig 24096 bp, 11 predicted proteins | sample MB3enrmetagenome_FD_207602 | JGI IMG/M metagenome (GOLD analysis project Ga0326728, IMG submission 207602) | Lab enriched peat soil microbial communities from McLean, Ithaca, NY, United States - MB31MN | ecosystem: Environmental > Terrestrial > Soil > Wetlands > Peat | place: USA: New York... | reverse complement strand
CGGGCTGGCCACCAGCCCCACCCTCGACCCGGACGATCCAAACTACCGATGGACCGATCAGGGCCGGGTGATCAGTTCGGCTGCGGGTTCGCTCTACAATACGATTGATCCGAGCCTCACCTGGGACGCCACGGGGAACCTCTGGATGTCGTTTGGCTCATACTGGAACGGTATTTACGTTGTGCAACTCGATCCCGTTACCGGTCTGCGGGTCGCTCCCGATTCTCCCACCTTCCGCTTGGCATATAACAGTTCCATTGAGGCCTCGTGCATCTATCGGCGTGGGTGCTACTACTACCTTTTCGTCAATTGGGGCTCCTGCTGCGCGGGTGTCAACAGCACCTATAATATCCGCGTCGGGCGCGCCACGAGCGTCACCGGGCCCTATTTTGACCGCCGTGGCGTTGACATGGCCAACAATGGCGGCACTCTTTTTATGCGAGGCACTGGCAAGTTCGCGGGGCCGGGTCATGCTGGCATCCTCTCGGAAGGAGGCCAGCAGTGGTTTACGTTCCACTATTACGACGGCAATGCCTGGGCCCCCCGGTATAAGGCTTACGGTAATGCCGACCTCGGCCTTGTGCCCTTGTCCTGGACGCCCGACGACTGGCCGGTTTACACGAACGACTGGTCTGCTATTTACAGATTTCAGGCGGATGCGCGTGATGAGAATCGGCAGTATGACGGCCTCGTCAGGAACGGCGGGACGATTCAAAGCGACCCGGTTCATGGGCACGTCCTGGACTTGGACGGGACGAATCAATACGTGTGGCTCCCCCCGGGGGCGGCTTACGGCCAAACCTTCGTGGCCGTCGTGAATTGGCGCGGCGGCGGAGCCTGGCAGCGCATCTTTGACTTTGGTTTCGATAGCAGTCGCTCGGTGACGCTCACCCCCGCCTCCGGCGATAACGTACTGCGTTGCGACCTCAACCCGGGCGGCAACCTCCAGATCCTGCAATGGACCCGGCCGCTGCCGACCAATGCCTGGACACATGTCGCCGTCACTTTCGATGGCACCCAGGGCATTCTCTACATGAACGGTTCACCCGCGGTCACCAACACTGCCATGCCTTCCCTGCCCCTGGATGTCGCCCCGCAAACCAATCACTTGGGCCGCAGCAAACTTAGCGCGGACCCTTGCTTCAACGGCCAGTTCGCCAGCTTTCGCGTGTACGGACGCGCCCTCTCACCTGCGGGAATTGCCGCGCCGCTTCCGATGATCGCCCAACCGGCCGATGGTTCTGCATACTGGCCAGGCAGCACAATTCGGCTTCGCGGCAGTGCCACGGACTTTGCCGGCACCCCGCTCGCCAGTTCCAACCTTGGCTGGCTGGTTGAATACACGTTGGACGGGCGCACAAACCGCATTCTTGGACCCATGCCCGGCACCGCCAGCGGCTCTTTCACGGTTCCGCCCAACGCCACGGCTGGACTCTATCGTGTAATCCTGACCGCGACGGACACTCAGAAACGGCAGGCTTCCGTTTCTGCGACGCTGCTGCCCGCCAATCCGCCGGCAAGCGGGTCTTCCTATTACCCGCTGCGCGCCGACGCCGCCGACGCAAATGGCCACTATGACGGCACGCTCAATGGCGGCGCATCTTTCGTGAGCGACCCTGTCCGCGGGAACGTGCTCAATCTCTCCGGCTCAAGCCAGTACGTCGCGTTCCCGCCGGGCATTGCCGGCATGCAAACCTTCATGGCATGGGTAAAATGGAACGGCGGCGCCGCGTGGCAGCGCGTCTTTGATTTCGGGAATGACACCACGCACTACACGGTGCTGACTCCGGCTGCGAATAACGGGAAACTCCGGTTTAATATCAGTCTCAATGGCATTCCCGGTGAACAGATCGTTGATGCACCCAGTGCGCTCCCCGTTGGCGTTTGGACGCATGTCGCCGTCACCATGGATGGCAGTTCTGTTGTGCTCTACACGAATGGCGTCCCGGTGGGCACCAATCGCTACGCCAATGTCGTCCCGGCCAACCTCAATCCGACCAACAATTACCTGGGCAAGAGCGACTGGCCCGATCCTTATTTCAGCGGGCGAATCAGTGCCGTGCGAATCTTCTCCCGTGCGCTTGCAGCAAACGAAATCGCAGCGCCGCAGATCAATATTTCCGGGCCCGTGCAAGGCGCGCTGTACTCCCCGGGCGACGCGATCCCCTTCGCCGGCAGCGCCAACGACTTTTACGATGCGTCAATCCTTGCCACCGGGCTCACCTGGGTGGTTCGGTTCGTCAACGCGGGCACGACCAACACGGTGCTCGGACCGTTATCCGGTGTCAGCAGCAGCAGGTTCATCGTCCCAAGCAGCGGCGCTGCTTCCACCAACGGCTGTTACCAGTTCGTTCTGGTGGCCATTGATACTGCCGGTCGCAAGGCAACGAACTCCGTCACGGTCTTTCCCGCGGCCGCCGCAACCGCAACCAATTGGCCAGCGTTCTAACCCTTCACGACGGGCGCGAAGGTCGGGCTCATCGAGCCAACTCAACGGGCGGCCCCCAAGGAACCGGAAAAGCCTGGGGCGACGACCATGCCTTGGGCACGGAATACCTGGATACCCTCCTCAACCCCTACGTCGGCAAGAACACCGGCACGAACCTCGCCAAGTCAAGGCCGGCCAACAGCCTGCGCGCTTGTCCGGCGGGCATTATAGCCTACCCCGGCAACGCGGGGTACCAACAGTTTCTGACCGATAACGACAATATCACTTACGTCTGGAACCATATTTGACGACGACCCCTCGGGGCCGTAAGAGGAAGCCCTTTCGCGCATTGACAACAGGCTTTTGAATGCCCGATATTCTCCGCATTGCCAGAGTAGCTCAGGGGTAGAGCAGAGGACTCATAAGCCTTTGGTCGGGGGTTCAAATCCCTCCTCTGGCACCATGTCACGGCAGGCCTGCCCTTGCCAGCAGGACGCCCACTCACGATGAAACCCGAGCGTTTCTTGCCAGTACCACCACGGGAGGCGGAGCCCTGACAGCGCACGAGCGCTGCCTTTCGGCGCGAGGAACGCGGTCGTGGCCCCGGAACGGCACCCAAGCAACACCATAGCAATGCCGGAGTAACGCCTTGGTTGTAAGCAAGTTGCAAGCATGTTGCAAGCCTGTTGCAGGCTTGTTGCAAGCTTCCTCCATCCCCCTCCCACCCGGTCCCCAAGCCGACCACCGGTCCGCTCAACCCTTCGCACAGCGCACCGTCCCGCAGGGCCCGGGCATAGAGTATAGACTGCGGAGGGGTTGCCCAGGTTACAGGGATTTGACGAATTTCGGCATGGCCGTCCGCAAAGCTAAACCCGCACGCCCGAATGCCAGACGATAACAAAATCGCCAAGAAGGAGCCGTTTGATTTCTGGCCCGAGCCCGCCGTCATCGCCAGGAACGAGTTCAATTACAAGAGTCTCGTCCTGGAGCTTCAACATTTCGGTGGCCTGCAGTCATGGTTGCCGGTTCTGCTACGTGCCTTCCACCTCAGCCAACAAGCAGGAGCGGAGGTTGACAGAATACGGCCTCGCTGACCCGGTTCGGGTGGCGGCAGGCATACTGTAAGATGTGCATGCCTCCTTCAGAATGTCCGATCAGCCAGACCTTGTGCTGCTTGAGATGAATACGAAGCGCGTCCAGGTCGGCGATGCGGTCATCCCAGGAGTGATCCATTGCGGACTTGGGCTCTTGCGATCGGCCTCTGCCTCGCGAGTTAAGATAGACGACAGTGAAGAGCTTCTCCATCGGCTTGAGCGTGCGGAAGCAATAGTCGGAACTTGGTCCCCAATCAGGACTTGGCATCAAACAAACGGGGCCCGTGCCGGAGACCTTGCACCAAAGCTTGAGGCCGTTCAATTCGATCGTAAACTCGACGTTTTCGAGCGCCGCCGCTCCGGGTTGAACGAAGAGAAGCGATAACACAGCCATCGCCATACAATAGAGCAAATGCGTTCTCACGGAGAAGTGGTCGGTATAATCGTGTTTTTGAGATGAACGTGCGCGCCTTAATTGACAGCGGTCTGTGCTGAATATTCTGAAGGTTATGTTTCATTGTTCATGACTCGATGGTTTTCGGTTCAGAATAGTGTGCGGCGACAACCCCAAATTATAAGCAGTTGCTTATGGCGAAACAACCAGCCGGTAGAACCGCTGCGAGGATGATTGGACGCCGTTGGTGTCGGAGATTGTGAGCGGATAGCCAGCGGCGACGATGGGCGCGCCTAAGTTGACCCATTGGGGTTGGGACAAATTGGTCGTGTACTGGACCTGATAGGTCAGACCGCTGGCTGTAGTCCAAGCTAAACTGAAACCGTTCGATCCCTGGATTGCACTCCGAAATGCAACGGTGGGGATGGGCGTAACGCTGATGTCGTCCAAGCCGAAATAATTGGGGCCGTTTTCCGCCCCAAATTGAAGAACGGTGCTGGTGCCGCTGGCCGTAACAATCAATTGCAGATTTTTCCAGGCGAAGGCGGGAGGGTCAACCACGTTATAGAGAATGGCGCCGTTCCACTTGACCAGAAACTGTTGGCCCGAGCCAGAAACTGGGTTATCGAGCCAAGAAGAGAGCAGGTAGTTTTGCCCCGAAGCCGTGGGTAGGGTTTGCGAAAGGGTGGCCAGTGTGACGTCGCCAAGGAAAGCGCCGTAAGTGCCGGAATGGGCAACATCGTATCCGGACGAATTGGCCAGAACCGCGTCGTAAATGCTGCCCCCGACCACCGTGTCGCCCACCAGCGTCCAGTCGGTGAAATCGCCAGTTTCAAACCCGCCGTTCTGCACGATCGATGGCCCAATCTGCAGGCCAAACCATTCGCTTTGAGCGACGTGGGTAGTCCAATTCGTAAAGATAACATTTGTGGTAAAGACACCGGCGCCGAGATTCTGGGCGGCGGCGCTTAAACCGACGGCGACGCTCGCCGCGGTGTACGCCGCCAAGACCCCATTTGTCGGCGCGGCCGCCAGCCAGTTCCCCGCCGGGCTGATGGCCGACCAAGTCAATGGAGATGCACTCGTGTTCGTTAAGACAAAGGTCTGTGTGGCGGGGCTAAACGGACCGCCAATCGGCCCAGTAGCGGTAAACCCGGCGGAAGGCGTGATGACCAGCGAATCAAAAGTCAACCGGAATACAAGACCGTCACCCGTCTGGCTTGCGTCGTCGTATTCGTTGCCCCCAAATTCCGCAGTGCCGTAGAACAAACCGTCGCTCGCTTGAATAAGCGTGGACTGTGGGTAGGCGCCATCGGCGCCACTGAACCAGAACAGCGTTGTCAACAACCCGTTGGTGCTGATCTCGAAGACCGTGCCCTGGCCGCCGGCGCCGCCCAGCGAGGTCGTTCCGTACAAGTTCCCGTCGAGGCCTTGCACCAACCCGCCAGCCGGAACCGCGCCGTCCTGATAATTGAACGAGTGAATAGCGGTAAGGCTGCCGGCCGCCGTTAACCGGAATACTGTGCCCCATCCGCCGTTGGTTCCTCCGCCTGAGGCGGTGCCGTAAAAATTGCCGTCCGCCGCCTGCACCAGACCGTTGCTGGGATACGCGCCTTGGACGTAGTCAAAGGAGGCGAGCGAGGTAACCCCGCCGTTAGCGTTGAGACGAAAGACAGTTCCCATGTTGTTGCTGCCGCCGAAAGCTGTGGTGCCATAAAAGTTGCCCTGACCGGCTGGCAGCAACGGGGCGGAAGGGTAACTGCCATCAAAGGATTGAAACGACCACAGCGGAGTAAATACGCCATTGGTGGTCAAACGGAAAACGGCGCCAAAACCATTGCGGCCTCCCGTTGAAGCGGTGCCATAGAGATTGCCATCATTACCTTGGACTAGCGAACCGATGGGATTGCCTCCATCGGCGCCACCCTCAAAGCTATACAAAGGACTGAAGACGCCTGTGGAAGTCAGCTTGAAGAGCGCGCCGAAGGGGCTGCCGGCTCCCAGGAAGGAAGCGCCATAGAAATTGCCATCGCTGGCCTGGACCAGTCCAGCGAACGGAGCCGCCCCGTCAACGCCATTGGTAAAGGAGTAGAGCACCGCAAAGCCACCGAAGGGCGTTAGTTGGAAAACGCTGCCAAAACCTTCCGCCCCACCGTTGCGCGTGGTGCCGTAGAAATTGCCATCCGTTCCCTGAATGACCCCGGCATAAGGATTGATGGGACCGCTGCTGGTACTGGTGAAAGAGTAAAGATCGATTAGGCGGGAGCTTGCCGCGGCTGGCGGCTGCACTGTGAGGACAGCGAGGGTGCTGGTGACAGAGCCCACGCTGTTACTGACCACCACGGAATACGGGCCGGCGTTGGAGAGGGCCACCGAGGCCAGCGTCAGCGTGGGCGTCGCCGAGCCGGAAAGATCGCCGCCATCCGCCAGGCTGGCGCCGTTCTCCTGCCACTGAAAGTAAAGCGGGCCGCTCCCGGTCGCTTGCACCGAAAGGGTGGCGGTCACCCTGGCGAGCACGGTTTGGGATTGGGGCTGGGAGACAATCAGTGGCGCCGATTCGTTGACTTGGAGAACAGCGCCCATGCTGCTGACTTGGCCATAGCTGTTGCTGACGACCACCGAATAGGTGGCCGCATCAGCCGGTGAAAGGTCGGTAAGCCTTAGGATGCGCGCATTGGAGCCGGAGATATTCCCGCCATCCATCAGATTCGTGCCCTCTTTAAGCCACTGATAGGTAACCGGCAGACTGCCAAAGGTGGCAACGCTGAAACTGACGCTGTCACCCGCGTAGGCGGTCTGACCCTGCGGTTGCTCGCTGATCTGCAAAGCGCCCTGGATGCTGAGCCTGAAAATGGCGCCAAAATCGTCGGCCCCGCCAAATTCCGTGGTGCCGTAAAAGTTACCATCCGTGGCCTGCATGAGCGTGCATTCAGGGACCGCCCCTTGGTATCCATCAAAATTGACTAACGTCGTTAAGGCTCCCTCCCGCGAGATTCGGAAGATCGTGCCCAGGCCATAGGTTCCGCCACCTTCGGTTGTGCCATAGAAATTGCCGTCGCTAGCCAGCAACAACCCGCCATAGCAATTACTGCCGTCGTCTCCGCCTGCGAACGAGTAGAGAGAACTAAAAGTGCCATCCGGGGCAAGCTTGAAGACACTGCCCGCGTTGGAGGCGCCTCCGGAATAGGTTGTGCCGTAGAACGAGCCGTCTATATCCTGTATCAACCCCGCCGTGGGATCAGCGCCATTGGTTTTTCCGAAGGAGAACAAGGCCGTCATAGTTCCCGCCGGGGTGATTTTGAAGATGGTTCCAAATCCTCCGTTGGTGCCGCCGCCGGTGGCAGTGCCGTAAAAGTTGCCGTCCGCGCCTTGGATGAGAGACGATTGCGGATAGGCGCCATCGTCAAAATTGAAGGTGCCCAGCGCCGTCAGGGAGCCGGCCGGGGTCATTTCATAAACGGCGCCGTAGCCTGGATCTCCCGACCACACGGTGCCATAGACATTTGAGCCGCCGTAAGCGGCTGTTCCATAAAAATTGCCATCCCGTCCCTGAATCGGGGCCGCGTACGGCCCGGAGGCGACGGTGGCATAGTTCAAAGTGTAACCTGTGAAGATCCCGGAAGTGCTCACCTTAAAAACCGTCCCATCCGGCCAGCCATTATCATTGGCCGTACCGTAGAGGTAATCGTCGGCCGCCTGGATCAGCGCACTGTAAGGAATCCCCCCGTCACTGCCGAACGCGAACGCATGAACGAGGCTGACCACGCCGTTGACCGTGCATCGGAACACCGTGCCCCACCCATCTGCCCCGCCCCCGCGAGCCGTGCCATAGAGATTGCCGTCCTTGGCTTGAAGAAGACCGGCGAATGGAAACACTCCGTTAACATTGGCTCCGGTGGCGTTCGTGGTAAACGAATAAAGGACTTGCAAGGCCACCCCAGACGCGGTGACGCCCGTGATATTCAACACGGCCGCGGCGCTGGTCACCGCGCCGAAGCTGTTGGTGATCACGACCGTGTAACTTCCGGCGTTGGCGGCAGTCGTGCTTGCAACGTCCAAAGTTCCACTTTGCGCTCCGGAGATATTGCCGCCATTGGCCAGATTGGTTCCATTGAATTGCCAGAAATAGGCCAGCGGCGAATCGCCATCTGCCAGCACCGTGAAACTGACGGTGGCTCCCGGGAGGAGAGTCGCACTGGTTGGCTGGGAGAGAATGATCGGCGCCTGGCCGGTAAGCACGGTAAGTGAGGCGCCCGTGCTTGTAGCGGTCCCGGCCAAGTTGCTCACAATCACTGAGTAAGTTCCAGCGTCGGTCGGTGATACGTTGCTGATGATCAGGACGCTGGTCGTTGAGCCTGATATGTTACCGCCATTCACGAGGTTGGTTGCTGAATTGCCGCCGCCAACCTGCCATTGGTACGTCAAGAGGGCATTGGTGGCCGTTTCCACGCTGAACGTGGCGGTCGCTCCTTCGGGGACCGTTACCGAGATCGGCTGCTCGGTGATTAGCGGCGGACCGGCAATCACAAGGCTGACCTTAAACAGTTGGACGGCCAGGTCGCTAAGGTTTGTGAAGGATAAACTCGCGGCGTAGTTGCCGGCACTGAGGCTGCTGGCGAAACCATTGGGCGTAATCGTAACGTTCGTCGTGCCGCCGGCAAGCAGCGCGCCGCTGGCGGGAAACAGGGCAAGCCAGAGAAGGTTTTGACTCGCGGCAAATGTCAGTGAACCGCTTCGATTGCTCAGCGTCAAACTGAGCGCGGCGGGGCTAACCGTGCCGCCGACCGAACCGGTGAACGAAAGACCGGATTCGGGCGTGATGACCAGAGGTTCGGGAAGGGCCAGCGCATTAATCAAATTGCTGCCGGTGGGCGTCCCCCACCCGGTGCAAAGGTCATAGCCTCGCACGGCCGGAAATTGGACGGGACCAACGGGACTGGCGTCGTTGTTACCGACGGTAATGTCGTGAAAACAATTGGTGTAGTTGGAACTTTGCCCCAGCGCGTAGAGTGAAGGATTCAGAAAACCAACCGGCGGCTGGCCATTGGCGGCCGCTTCCTGATTAATCAATGCGGTAAATCCGGCCCAAAGCGGCGCAGCGAAGCTGGTACCTCCCCATCCCGTTTGAGTTGAGCCGGAGAAGACATAGACATTGTCCACCTCGGCATTCATCGCGACGTCCGGGAAGTTTCGCATGGTAGTGGAGCCGTGGTTCGCCGACATATCAATATTTGTTTGCCAGGCCGGAATCGAATAGGTCTTGCTGATCCCGCCTCCGCTGCCGGCGCCAGCCCCGTCGCCCCAGGGAAAAACATATCCGTCATTCCAAACCCTCTCCGAGGCATACGCGGTGCCATGGCCGCTCATCGTCAAGGCTGTCCCACCCACACTTGTTACGTAGGGAGAATCGCACGGCCAAAGGTAGTTGTTAATTTGTACCCACATCACGGGATCATTATTCCAGCATTCGCCGTCGCCGGAAGCTTGGAAGAACGACTGGCCTTGCGCCGCCATTTCCTGGAGAATCTGGTCACCGGTCCGTCCGAAAGCCGAAAGAATCCAGGAAGAACTGAATTGCTTGATGTTGTGGTTGGTGACCATGCTATTGGCAACGTCGGCCCAATGTCCGTTGCCCCCGGCATCAAAGACGATGACTCCTGCCAGTCCGGGAGCCATCGCAACGGCCATATCGATATCCAGTGTGGCCTCCCCCGCTGCGCCACTAGTCGAGCCATCGAATCCGTCCAACAAAATCTCCTGGACGGGAACGTGCGGCAATCCAGTTAGGTCCTCGTAGATTGTGACGTCGCTGTTGGCATATCCCTCAAATTCCACCAACCCCACCAACTGGCCTGTCCCGGTCTGGGTTACTCCCGGCGCGTATGCGTTCCTGTAATCCTTGCCCATAAAATCTCCTGCAGGTCCGGAACCTCCGGTCAAATGCGGCGCGGCTGACGCCGCCGCCCTGTGCGGTGCCGGGCGCGGCAGCGCGTAGTTGTCCAATCCGCTGATGTCCAGCACCGACAGTCCAGCATCCACAGACGGCTCAACATCGGGCGCGTAAAACGTCCGTCGTTCCGTCGGATGCGCGTAGAGTTGCAGTTTCACATTAAAGGCGTTTTGAACCCGGGAAGCCGGCCCGGCCACATCTAAGACGAGACGGTTAGGATAGGTGGCCGTTACCTCCAAGCCGTGCCGGAGGGTAAACTGCTTGACTGCTTCATAATCCTGGGCAGTCGGGCCGAATCGTTCCGTGAACCGATCGAGTGTCAAGTAGTGTCGGAACTGGGGACTGGCCGGATCATAAATCTCTTGCAGCAGCCGCGCCAGGTCGTTGGTGTTGCGCAGCGGCAAGCCGATGGCCAGGCGCAACCGATTGGTAGCCGGCAGGGGGCCGATAGGTTGCAGGTTCAGTTTGGCCACCGCCGGCGGCACGTGGCCGCGCAACACGTGGCGATCAACGGCCCCGGCTGAGGCGCAGAGCAGGGCCACGCCGGCAAGGCCAATCAGGAGGGTGCCGACGGACCGCAGTCCGCCCCGATTGGAGTGGGAAGTTTTAGTTTTCATATTACGCCCTATCGGCGAAGGTGGACTGTTGAAGGCGTGCAATTATTGTTGGCGCAAGCGGAAGAATAAATTGCCCACCGGCGAGGTGACGGTGACGAAACTGTTCGTGCCGTCGTTGGAAGGGGCGCCGCTTGGCGTCCAATTGGTCGTGCTCAAATCCAGATTCTGCTCCAAGGTCCAGCCTATCCAAGGAGTATACGGCCAGGACATTTTCAGGCTGTTGCCCGAATGCATCATGGTCAACTGCGGTATGGGTGCGGCGAGAAACCCGTGGCTCAAGCCGTTAATATCATAGTAAATCCCCACCACGTTGGCGCCTGAAATGCCTTGTGGGTCGGTCCCTCGCACACCGAGCGGATCGCCCAAGGTCGTCCAGTCGGTCGAGTTGGTACCCCTCAGGCTTAGAAGACAGCCCTGGTAGCTGCTGCCCCAGTACGCTCCTACGATGTTGGTGCCCGAAATGCCGCTGAGAGCCGTGTTCCCATTGTGAGTTGGCGCCCTCGGATCGTCCACCGTGATGTACGTGCTTCCGTTAAAAAGAAAGCCGTGCCAGTTGTTGCTGACGTCAAGGTATTGCCCCACGATGTTGGTCCCGGAAATACCTCTGGGGTAAGTGCCTTGACCAGAGTTTGTCGCGGCAAGAGGATCGTCTAGAGTGGTCCAGTTAGCGCCGCTGAGCAGAAATCCGTGAGCGCAGCCGTTACTGTCACCGTAAAATCCCACAATAATGGTGCCATCAATGGCTTGGGCATAAGTGCCACCGACCGCGCCAGGTGCGGCATGAGGATCGTCCAAGTTGGTCCAGGTACTGCCGTTGTAAAGGAAACCATGAGTGTTGTTGTTGGGGTCGAGATAAGAGCCCACGATGTTGGTGCCGGACATGCCGATGGGCTCGGTGCCGTAGGAGCCAGGTGCGGCCCAAGGATCGTCCAAAGTGGTCCAGGTCTTGCCGTTGTATAAGAACCCATGACAGTCGCTGTTGGTATCAAAGTAGTATCCCACGATATTGGTGCTGGTAATGCCCTGAGCAATAGTGCCCTGCACGCCCAGCGGAGCGTCAAGCGTAGTGAAGGTGTATTGAGGCTGAGCGTGGATGCTCGCCGCTATCAGCGTGGCGAGGCCCGTCAGGATATGTGCGGTTTGAGTTTTCATTCTATTCTTTTGTATGTTGGGGCGTGCGTTTTATTCAGCGTCTCACGGCACAGAGCGCATCCGGTAAAAGCCTCGCGGCAACACGCTGTGATTGGTGAAAAGCAAATAGCCGGCAGTCGTCGCGTTTCCGATCGAGGCCGTGTTGGTCATTTGGGGTATCCAACTGAGGGGGGGTGCAAGGTTGGTCGTCAGGTCGAGGGCATAGTTCGCGCCGGGAGTGCCGAGATAGGTTATGACATTGGTTCCGCCTCCCGCATTGGCCAACAACAATTGGTTTGGAGTTGGCCCAGTGAGGAGCGCCTTCGCAATACAGATCGCCCCGTTGGTGCCTTCCGTGATGGTGCCTCCTTCGACTCCGGTGATCAATCCGCCCACATAGCCCACGTAGAGATTCCCTGCATTGTCGGAGGCCAAGGCATCGGGGGGGCCGCTGTTCAAACCTGATCCCAAGGACGACCAGGTGCTACCATTCCACTGGGCGATGGTGGAACGCCCTGCCGCGAACAGATTGTTGCCCGACACTACCAGGGCCCAAACCCAGTTGCCCACTCCTGACCCCAGGGGCGACCAGGAACTCCCGTTCCATTGGGCAATGTTATTGGCCGACACCCCGCCGGCCGCGGCGAATTGGCCGCCGACATACAAGCCGGTGCCCGACACCGCCAGAGCCGCAATATTGCCGTCAATCCCTGAACCCAAGGTCGACCAGGAACTCCCGTTCCATTGAGCAATGTTGGTAGCCGATATTCCACCCGCCGTGGTGAAAAAGCCTCCGGCGAATAGATTGGTGCCCGACACTTCCAGAGCGGAAACAAAAGGCGGGTTGTTTTCAATGAAGCCCGAAATCCCTGAACCCAGGGCCGACCAAGAACTCCCGTTCCATTCGGCAATGTTGTTGGCGGACACCTCACCTGCATTGGCAAAGAAACCTCCCACGTACAAATTGGTGCCCGACACCGCGAGCGCGTAGACTTGGGGCACATAATAAAGGGGATTGGCACCAGGGGAGGAGAGGAAAAGGCCGCCTTGAATCCCTGAACCCAGGGGCGACCAGGAACTCCCGTTCCATTGGGCAATGTTATTGGCCGACACCCCGCCGGCCGCGGCGAATTGGCCGCCGACATACAAGCTCGTGCCCGATACGGCCAGGGCCCAAATGAATGAGTTAGATCCGACTCCGCTCGAGATCCCTGAGCCTAAGGCCGACCAGGAACTCCCGTTCCATTGGGCAATGTTATTGGCCGACACCCCGCCCGGCACCGTGAGGAAACTGCCTCCGGCATACAAGTTGTTGCTCGACACAGCGAGCGCGGTGATACGCGGTGCCCTGAAACCATTGCCCCCCCAAAACTCCGATCCACCGAGGCTGACCCAGTTGGCGTCGCTAAAGGTCGGGTCTATCCGGACCGGATACTCCGCCGCCGCATCGTCCAGCACCACAGCCAGCCGGTGGACTGACACTACTTCCAGTCCGGCCGCAAGCTGCCTGCCTCGCGCGTCCTCCGCCTTGAGCCGGTTATAGACCATGTTCCGGCCGCCATCAGCCAGCAGCAAACGCGCGCCACCTGGGATCGCCTCTGCTCTCGCTCCGTCCACCTCCAGCTCCAGCCGCACAGAACCTCTCCCGGCTGGGCGACATTCAATCGCAAAGTCCTGCCGCAAGCCGTCAACGCCCACAGAGTATTCTTCGGTCAGCCCCGGCCGGATGAACCGGGCAACCTGGCCAACTGTTTCCACTTTCCCGGACAGCGCGAGAGACTGGGGGCTTCCCCGGCCCAGCGCCCGGGCGATTACTCGGAACGGTTTGCCTTCAGCGCCCTCCTTCGTGGAGGCCAGCCACAACCCCTCGGTCGTGAGCTTGGCGGTCAATCGCTGGAAGACACACCGCAGGCGCGCGCCGCCCCGACTGGGTGCGACGGCCAGGCCCTCCCCAGAATATCCCTTGCCCGCCACCGCACCGATTTGATCGAAGGGAATCGCGGCAGTGTGACGCGCGGGGGCCGCGTCCTGGGCGGATTGATTGAGAACCGCTGCAGTTTGTGCGAGCAGCGGCATCTGAGCCAGACTCAGCGTCGCCAGAGTAAACATGAATCTCTTCATAGTCTCATCCTGGATGGTTTTTCATTTGGTCGTTATCGTGTGGCGGGCGAGTTGATCCCCGTCGTAGTTCCGTTGTGAGTATGGGGTGGTTCTTTCCACGCTTTCGATCTCCGCCCAGGACGGCGCCCGCCAAAGATAAAGCTCGTTTTCCCAGTTTCGGCAGCCGAGCAGCCTGCCGTCGGCGGAGAATCGCGGCGACTCGAACCTGTATCCTGCCGCTTGCAACCCGAGCAACTCCCTCCCTTCTCTGTCCCATAAGGTGAGCGCCTCCGAACCATCGCTGGCCGTGATGAGCCTCGAGTTGCCTTCGGAAAAGCCCACGGCCCAAACCGGAAGCTGCAAGTGGCCTACCTTCACCGCCAGTTGCGGTGAAGTGCGTTCCAGGATCTGCGCGGATCCGCTTAGGCTCGCAAACGCGCATAGTGCGCCGTCCGGAGAAATGTCCACATTCCAAAGCGCGCCCAGCCCGAGATTCTTCCAAGGGGTGGAATGGCCGGTGGCGTCCTCGTTCACCGAAGCCTCATCTCCGTCAACGCTCGCATTGAGCAAGTATTTGCCATGCGAGGACAGGGCCAGAAGCGGCATGTCTCTCCATGGAAGCACCTTGGGCCACGACCTTAGCTTTTGGATCGTGCCCAGATCCCATTCCTCAACCGAGGAGTTGGCACGATTGTACAGGATAAACAATTTGCTGTCCGGCGCGAAGCTATGGGCAACCAGCATTCCAGGGGTGACCAGTCGGGGCCTGTGCGCGTCAGCCTGTATTTCCCAAACACATACCGTTCCGTCTCGGGCAGTCGCCAGCAACTCTCCATCTTCCGAAAACTCCGCTTGATCGCGGAGTCGCACGAGATTGGTGCCAAGGTCGAATAACGGCGTCACCACTTGAAAATCAGCTCCCTCTCGCCGCGTAACGCGGCCCTGAGGATCAACCGTCAGCAGCGATCGGCCGTCGGCGGCAAACTGCCAGTCAAAGACTTCATTGAGCACAGTTGGCGATGGGTCACGGTGCGCCGGCGCAGCATCCCAAGCGTAAACCGATCCGTCCCAACTGCCTCTCAGCAGGGTTTTGCTATCGCTGCTCAGAGCCAACCCGTTGACTCCGCCAAATTGGCCGCGCAGCGGCCGGCCCAGTGAACGCAGTTCGGTTGGGTTGCTGACATCCCACATTTGGATCGTCCCATCGCCGCTGGCGGAAGCCAAGGTCTTGCCATCCGGCCACATCACCAAGCACATCACCATGCCGTGGTAGAGCGAGACCGGCCGGCTGATCGGCTTTCCAGAGCCGACATCCCACACTCGAAACAACGCGTTGGTCAACCCGTCAGCAGTGATCAAGATCGTCCCCTGCCTGGCAAAAATGAAATTCCCAAAGCCCCCCGGTTCACTGGGAGCCGTCCAGCGCAATTTTCCGGTCAATAAATCAACCACCTGTAATCTCTCGGTTCCGACGGCTGCGAGCTGAAATGCGGGATCCACCGCAAGGCTGTCAGGAATAGGGATCGAAACCTTATATTCCCTCAGTAAGGTTCCATCCGGCACCCGCAGGCTCAGCAGTTGGCCGTCTGAGGTTCCGCGGTGGTTCATGACGCTCACGAGCAGCGTGGAACCATCGGGAGAAAAGGCCAACCCACCACAAAAGTGGGGCACAGGACGCTCGAAGAGGCTCTGCCGGGTTTCCACGTTCCATACATGAATAGTGCCCCGCACGCCGGTCGCAGTGTATTGCGAGGAGTTGAATGCCAGCAGTGGCCCCTTGGGAGAGAAGGCGACCTGCACGTCTGTGCCGCGGTAGGCCGGGAGGTTTGTCACCAGCCGCGCAGTGGTCCGATCAACGAACTCTAGAACACTTACCGCGGTGACATCACTGTTTTGACCAACGGCCAGCCATTTTCCGTCCTGGGAAACCGCCAGGTCAGAGATTTTGTTAGTGGCTTGCCACACTCTGGCCAGTGCATCGCTGGTGCATTGTTGCCAAAGGTAGCGCCACTCCCAGCCGCGCAAATCGCTGTCGGATTTGCCCACGGGCCGGTGTCGGTACAACAGCTTGCGCGCGCGTCCGAAATTGTTTACGGCAACGGCCTGTTGCGCCAGTAGCATGTCCGACGCGTAGGCTTCGGCTTGGGCTTGCTCGCGCAGGCGAGTCTGCTCTCGCTGGCCAGCCTGGGCTTGCTCGCGCAACCGAGTTTCCTCCCGTTGGGTAACCTGCGCTTGCTCGCGCAGAGCGACCGCCTGCCTTAGTGCCACCTCCTTGGCATCGCGCTCGCGGGACGCTCGGACCGCCTGCCAACTCGCCAGCGCCGTGCCCAGCAGCAATGCCACTGTCGCCAGTGCGCCCGCCGCAAATACCAACTTGTTGCGCCGCACCAGCTTCTGGAAACGATACAGCTTGCTGGGCGGGCGGGCTACTACCGGCTCGTTGTTGAGGTGCCGCTGGAGGTCCATCGCCAGCCCGTTGGCCGTCTCGTAACGACGCGCCCGATCCTTCTCCAGGCACTTCATCACGATCCAGTCCAGGTCGGTGGAGCGTGGAGCGTGGAGCGTGGAGCGTGCAGAGAGCGACTTCCCGAGAGTCTGCGTTCGGCGCATGCGCGTGGAAGGGCGTTCGGGTTGCTCTTCCAGAATGATCCGCTGCATCTCCTGGTAACCCACGCTGCGCAAACGCTTGTCCGGGAAGGGCGTCGTGCCGGTCAGCAATTCGTAGAGCAGCACACCCAACCCGTAGATGTCCGTGCGCGTATCCACGTCCAACCGGCTCATTTCCGCCTGCTCCGGACTCATGTAGGCCGGCGTGCCAATCATGGTGGCGTAGTTCGTGAAGACGGTCTTCTCGGTCAGCTTTTGGTTGGTGGCCTTGGCCACGCCGAAATCAATCACCATCGGGTGCGGCACGCCGGCATTGAGGGTGACCAGGATGTTGGTCGGTTTGAGGTCGCGGTGGATGATGCCTTTCTGATGCGCGCTTTGAATGGCCTGGCAGACGGGGATGAAGAGTCTGATGCGCTCCTGGGCGGAGAGCCGGTTTTGGTCGCAGAACTCGGTGATGGGCACCCCCTGGACCAGTTCCATGACGAAGAACGGCCGACCGGTGTCGGTCGCGCCCGCATCCAGAACCCGGGCGATGTTGGGGTGGTCCATGAGGGCCAGGGCCTGGCGTTCGGCCTCGAAGCGCGCGACGACCTGCTTAGTATCCATACCCAGCTTGATGATTTTGAGCGCCACTCGCCGCCGGAGCGGCTCCTCCTGCTCGGCCATGTACACAACGCCCATGCCGCCCTCGCCGATCTTCTCCAGCAGCTTGTAACGGCCAATGACCGTGCCTGCTGGTTCTTCCCTGAGCGCCTCGAATGGGTCTGGGCGGCCTGCAGCCAAGCGACCGAGTTCGAGAGGATCCTCAGCCAGGAACTGGTCGGCCTGAAGTTCCGCCCGCAGCAGTGCCTCGATTCGCGCCCGCAGATCGCCCTGGGTGCCGCAAGCCCGATCCAGGAAAGCGGCGCGCGCCTGTGGGTCGTCCAGCTCGCTCGCCGCGTGATAAATCACTTCCTCGATGGTATTCATCGCCATCTCGATTGGGGCCTGTGCATCATGCCTTCAACCTTATCAACGACGTTTCGGACCAAATCCCGCCAAAATTCTTCAGGAAGATTTGCCGGCCTGGATCCGTGCAAAGAGCCAGGCTCGGGCGTAGCTCCATTGACGCTGCACCGAGCGTTCCGAAACATCCAGAATGCCAGCAATTTCGGGTTCGCTGAGTCCGGCAAAGAAGCGCAGGTTCACAATCTCGGCGCGCTCGGGAGACACCGCCCTAAGCTCTGTCAGGGCTTCATCCAATTGGAGCAGAACCTCCTCTTTCTCGGGCGCGGCTATCTCGATCTCATCCAGGTTCAGGCGTTGGGTGTGCTCCCCATGACGGAGGCAGAGCCGCCGCCGGGCGCGGTCGATAAGGATTTGCCGCATCGCCTCTGCGGCGGCACGAAAGAAGTGCTGCCGGCCCCGCCACCCGGAGGGGCCGCAAGAACTGAGCTTCAGCCACGCCTCATGAACCAATGCGGTGGCCTGCAGAGTCTGGCCCGGTGGCTGTTGGGCCATTTTGGCCGCAGCCAAGCGGCGCAGTTCCTCATAGACCAGCGGCAGCAACCGCTCCGCTGCCTCCCTCTCCCCCGACCCAACCGCGTCGAGGATTTGGGTCATGGATTCCGCACTCCCGTTCATAAATCTGTCTCCCGGCCCTGGCCCGCCCAATACCGCGTGCCAGGTATCAGCCTCGTTAATACCCGATATTATCCAGCAGAGTCTCCGAAAACGCAAGTGGCTATGCGGTGCGACGGAACGCCCCTGTCCTCAATGTGCAAATAGCTCTGGTGGCGTGAGTTCCGCAAGCCGAGAGGGGATAGCCGGGGCGTCGGATGCAAAGCCCGGCTTTGCGGCAAACCCGAGACCCCCCTTCCGTTCCCACCATCCCGTTCCGCCTAACTCTGCGGATCGGGTTCACCAAGATCCAACCGCCGGGGCTGTCGCGTGCGACAGCGTCCACTTGATGTCAAGGCTGTTGGGCGGGGCGGGAAAACCGCCATGCTGGCTTTGGGTCACCGGCGCGCAGGTTTGGGCTTCCCGCCACTTGTGGATCTCGGCATGGCCATCGGCAAAGCCAAAGCCGCAGGCCCGGTTATGATAGCTGGCGGGCAAGTCGTTGACCCAATAATTCAGGTCATTCCCGATGAAGTCCAGCCACCCGCCGACCCAGCACCCATCAATGCCGCCATACGTAAAGGGCTGCTTCTTCACCAGAATGCCATTGTTGTCGTCGGCGTAGAGGAGCCAGCCCAGCCCCAACTGTTTATTGTTGGACAGGCACATTACGGCGCGCGCCTGCTCCTTGGCCCTCCCGAGCGCCGGCAACAACAGCGACGCGAGGATGAGAATGACCGCGATCACCACCAAGAGTTCAATCAACGTAAAACCCCACAGACCTTGGCGGATCGAGGGGTTTGGGCTGGATCCTGGGTGGTCATTTCGGTGTCTGGCCAAACGCCGTGCCGCAGATGCAGAGGGCATAATTTCATTGCTGACTCAATCGGAAGAACAAATTCCCCGCCGGCGCAGCGATGTCGAGAAAATTGTTCGTCCCATCATTGGCGGCGCCGCCGCTCGGTGTCCAGTTAGTCGACGTCAAATCAGGGGTTTGCTCCAAGGTCCAGCCCGTCCAAGGACTGCCCCAACAAGGCCAGGATACTCTCAGACTGTTGCTTGACCGCGTGATGGCCAAACGCGGTATAGGCGAAGCGAGAAATGCATTATAGATGCCGTCACTATGTATGTATATCCCGACGATGGAGGCGCCGTCAATGCCCAAGGCGACAGTGCCGCCCACGCCAAAACTGCCAGGCTCGGCTTGTGGGTCGTCCAAGGTGGTCCAGGTGCGGCCATCGTAGAGAAAACCGTGCAAATTGTTGCTGGCATCCTGGTACGTTCCGACGATATTGGTGCCTGAGATGCTAAAGGCGGTGGTGCCTTGACCAGAGGCAGACCCGGCCAGCGGAGCGTCGAATTTGGTCCAGGCATTGGCGACGATGCCGTAAACAAACCCGTGACTGATGCCGCCGGCATCAGTGTATGACCCCACGATATTCCCACCTGACATGTGCTCCGCATAAGTGCCTTGCCCCGAGCCCGACCCAGCCAGCGGAGCGTCCAATGTGGTCCAGTTGCTGGTGGCTAAGCTGTAAAGGAACCCATGACTGACGCCGCTTGCGTCTGTGTAATACCCAGAGATGTTGGTCCCATCAATGCCAAAGGCGTCAGTCCCGCCAGAAGGGCTGAGATCAGCTCGAGGATCATCTAGCGTGGTCCACGTGCTGCCGTGGTGGAGGAAACCATGAGTGACGCCACTGCCATCAACGTACCAGCCCGCGATGTTGGTGCCTGATACGCCAGCGGCATAAGTTCCCTGGTCGAGACCGGACCCCGCCAGCGGATCGTCCAAGGTTACCCAATTAGTGCCGCTTAGAAGAAACCCGTGAATGACGCCGTTGTTTCTTAAGAAATACCCATACCCTCCGACTATGTTAGTGCCTGAAATATTAGCCGCCAGCGTATCTGGTCCGATTGCTCCCGTGCCGGCCAACGGATCCTTCAACGTGGTCCAGATGTATTGAGCCTGAGCGGTGATCTCCACCGCCATTAACCCGGCGAGGCCGGCCAAGATTATTCTAATGTGAGTTTTCATTGCATTGTGTCCTTTCTTGCTAATTCCATTTCATTTGTGGGTTCAGTGTGCTTGCCGTGCACGATAATACCCCTGCGGCAGGTGGTTCGAGTTGGTGAAAGTCAAATGCCCGGTGGTGGTCGCGTTTCCAATCAAGGCCGCGTCAGCAGCTTGTGGCATCCATTTGTCTGGAGTTGCCAGGTTGGTCGCCAGGTCGAGGGCATAGTTCGCGCCGGGAGTGCCGAGGTGGGTGAGGACCTTGGTTTCTCCACCCGCATTGGCCAACAACAACTGATTGGGAGTTGGTCCGGTGAGCAGCGCCTTGGCGAGGCGGGTCGTATAACCGTCGTAGGTTTGAGCCAGTGACGGCAAGCTGGGCAGGAGAATGGCGCGCAATGGAATAAGTAAGTTGTTCTTCATTCGACGTCCTTGATGATCGGCCTCACACCTTCTACGGCTGGTCTTACTGCGGGCTCAGGCGGAAAAACAGACTCCGAGATTGCGAGGCAGTAATCGTGAGGAAATTGTTCGTCCCGTCGTTGGAAACACCGGCGCTGGCCGTCCAAATAGTCAAATCCGGACTTTGCTGCAATGTCAAACGAGCTAAAGCAGCGGACCAGGTGATTGTCAGGCCACCGGCTGAAGGCGTGACGGTCAACGCTGGTGTCGCTGGATTCGCAGATGGGCTTGGGTTGGTAAGCCGCCCCAGGAAGAGCACGCTCCCGGTTTGGGTGTCACGAATGAAGAAGATGAACGGATGATCGGCCCGTAATACGGGGGGAGGCGGGGGCAACGGCCCCCCCATGCTGTCTCCGCCGGTGCCCACAACAACCGTTGCTGCGGCCGCTTCTGTGCCCGATTCATTGACTTGTCCCCAGGCCTTGTGCAGGACGACATTAACGTAGAGATCCGTATTCCCGTCTATCCCTGAAAAGTCCGCCACGCCCGGGGTGAAGGCGTCCGGCATGCCCATCGCCGCCAAGGTAACGTTCAGCTTGAAGCTGGACTCTAGCGTAAACCTGGGCAGATAGATCTCGACTGGTTGCGGCACCATTTGCGAGAGCACATTTGAAAGAAACGACGGGGAGAGTTGCTGCTCCAGTTGCCCCAAGCCATCGCTCTGCGACGGCAACAGTATGACCATCGAAAGCTGATTGCTTCCATAAGGCAGTTCGAGCGCCTGGAGACCGTTCGTCGGGATAATGTACCCCAATCCCCCCCAGTGCCAGTTGTCCATGTAATTAAACATGACTGGAATACCGTTGCCTACGACGCCCAAGGGCTGGTGCATAAGGGGGGCCTCCACGAAGCTGGTGCTGGACAGGTAGAACGGCTGGGTCGAGGTGTTGGTTTCCTCAAAAGATGTGGACCATTGGCCCAGGAAATATATGGCGTTGGCCAGTACTGCTCGGGTGTACGCGTTAATTGCACCTGGCGGCACAATGTTCAGGATTTTGTTCTGGGTCTCCTGCGCCACCCAGTCGTTGATTGCCTGTGTTGCCGCATCTGCTTCGGTGACAAAGTCCGCCTGGTTGACGTTGGCCTGGTATTGGTTCGTGGCGGTTTCCAGGAAGGCGGGCAGGAAAGGAAACCCCTCCTGAACCCACAGCGCATTGGCGATGTTCAGCTCGACGGCGTTGGTCTGCTGGTCCGTTTCCAGTTCCGCCTGGAGTTCGCCGAAGAGCGAGGCGAATTGCTCCTGATTCGTGCCAAAACCGAGGACTTGCGACATTTGCTGCTCGGTATTGCCGCCGGCACCGGCGTACAGCATGGCCAGGCAGGTCGAGATGCTGTAAGGCGAGAAGAACAAATTGCCCGAGTTGGTCGCCAGTTGGCTATAGAGATTCAGGGCGAAGGCCGTGTTGCCGGCCACGACGGATTGGACCTGGGCGGTTCCGGCCTTTGGCGCAGCCACGATGATGAGAGCCAAAAGAACCAGCAGGGTTGTTTTCATTCTCTGTGCTCGGTGGTTGAGGAGGGTTGAGTCGAGTAAGCTGGGCCTCGCCCGGCTGTGGCCATTCCAGGAGTCAATCTTGTCTTGCATAATCTCAATGCCTTTCAGTCGTGGTTCCTCATTGGGCGACCCCGCTGCAGAGTTGCGATATATGTGAGTATCATTGCTGTGTTTGGATTTCATATTAGCTCCCTTTCTTCTTGCGCTGTCCCCTGGATGGTATCACGGGATTAGTCTGGTCCGGTAATATCCCTGTGGCAGATGGTTCGAGTTAGTGAACATCAGATATCCGGCAGTGGCCGCGTTTCCGATCGAGGCTGTGTTGGTGGTTTGTGGCATCCAGTTAAAGGGCGGTGCCAAGTTGGTCGCCAGGTCGAGGGCATAATTCGCGCCGGGCGAGCCGAGGTAGATGATGACGTTGGTGCCACCTCCCGCATTGGCCAACAACAACTGGTTGGGAGTTGGTCCGGTGAGCAGCGCCTTGGCGAGGCAGAATGCCAAGTTTGTGCCTGCGGTTCTGAAATCCCCGCCCACATAGAGGTTCCCGGAGCTGTCGAAGGCCAGGGCACCGACGATCCAGTCTTGCACGCCGGAGCCAAGAGGTGACCAAGAAGTGCCGTCCCATTGGACAATGTTGTTGGCCGGCACGGCCCCCACTGTGGCTATGTAACCGCCTGCATACAGGTTATTGCCTGAAACCGCCAGCGCATTGACTTGGGGGCTCAACCCCGCGCCCAAGGCCGACCAGGCGCTGCCGTTCCATTGGGCAATGTTATTGGCAGGGGTTTCGAAGAGACCGCCCACGAACAGGTTGTTCCCCAACACTGCCAGCGCCAAAACCGTGCCCCCGCTTTCAATCCCCGGGCCCAAGGCCGACCAGGAATGCCCATTCCATTCGGCAATATTGTTGGCTGAAACCCCGCCCGCCGTGGTGAAACTACCTCCGACAAACAAGTTACTGCCGGAGACCGCCAGGGCGTAAACAGTAGGGACTACACCGCCCGAAATCCCCGAGCCCAAAGCCGACCAGGAACTGCCATTCCACTGGGCAATGTTGTTGGCTGGCACCCCACCCGCCCCCCGGAACGCGCCTCCGACATACAAGTTTGCGCCCGATACCGCCAGCGTGTAAACTTCACCGCCCAAAATGCCCGAACCCAGAACCGACCAGGAAGTGCCATTCCATTGTTCAACACCGGCTGACGGGCCGTCGGCTGTGGTTATTACGCCTCCCGCAAACAAGTTTGTCCCCGACACCACGAGAGCATCGACAGTTTCGAAGGGCATGGCCGAAGTTCCCGAACCCAACGCGGACCACAAATTCCCGTTCCATTGGACGATGCTGTTGGCAGATACTCCGCCCGCCCCGCTAAGTCCACCTCCCACGTACAGGTTGTCGCCTAATATGGCCAGCGCGTTGACGTACCCATCAATCCCCGGGGCCAAGGCGGACCAGAAGCCTACGTTCCATTCGGCAATGTTGGCAGCCATGGCCCCGCCCGCCGTGTAGAAACCTCCTCCCACATACAACTTCCCGCCCGATATCGCCAGCGCCCGGACATAGCCAGGGGGGACGGGCTCGCCAACGGCAAAGGCACTTTCCCACGGAAGGTCATCCCCAATCCCGGAACCCAAGGCCGACCAGGAACTCCCGTCCCACTGCGAAATGTTGAACGACGGAAGCAACGGCGGCAACCCGCCGCTTACCACGGGCACACCGCCTCCGACATACAAGTTGGTACCCGATACCGCCAGCGCGTAAACAATTCCGGCTACCCCTGAATCCAAGGCCGACCAGGTACTCCCGTTCCATTCGGCAACACCGTTGGCCGATAGCCCGCCCGCGTTGCTGAAATCGCCTCCGACATACAAGCTGGCACCCGATACCGCCAGCGCGTAAACAATTCCGGCTGCGCCTGAATCCAAGGCCGACCAGGTACTCCCGTTCCATTCGGCAATATTGTTGGCTGAAACCCCGCCCGCCGTGGTGAAACTACCTCCGACAAACAAGTTGCTGCCTGACACCGCCAGCGCGGAAATGCCTTCGTTTATTCCTGAGCCTACCCCCGAGCCCAAGGCTGACCAGGCGCTCCCGTTCCATCGGGCAATGTTGGCGGCACTCACCCCGCCCGCCGTAGTGAAGTGCCCGCCAGCGTAAATGTTCGCGGAGCTGTCGCAGGCCAGCGCGTTGACTGAACCGTT
>Ga0326728_10009113_pt1 | contig 24096 bp, 20 predicted proteins | sample MB3enrmetagenome_FD_207602 | JGI IMG/M metagenome (GOLD analysis project Ga0326728, IMG submission 207602) | Lab enriched peat soil microbial communities from McLean, Ithaca, NY, United States - MB31MN | ecosystem: Environmental > Terrestrial > Soil > Wetlands > Peat | place: USA: New York... | reverse complement strand
GCTGCACACCACGACTTATGTGAGCGCCACCGAACTGAAGATTACCCTGAGCACGACTGACCTCGGCACGGCAGGAACTTATCCCGTGGTGGTGACCAACCCGGCACCGGGCGGAGGCGCCTCGAACTCGAAGAACTTCATCGTTAATCCATAACTCTACGGGCGGCCCGAGCTGCAGTGCTCTAGCATTACGGCCCGTGGTGTGGGTTGTGCCCACTGCCAGCTTGGCAGCAGATATTCGGAGGAAATCCCCATGCAACCGAGATATGCATTAGCGATCGTTTTCCTATTGTCGGCACACTTAGGGACGAGCAAGCTGCTTGCCCAAAATCTCTCCGCCGTTGGCTCACCAGAACCGCGCGCGCGCGACCTCGGCGTTCCCTTCGACGGCACCCCGGGGCAGTTCAATGCCATCACTGACGTTTCCGGTGTCGAAGTCGGCTTCAAGACGCTCATTGCCGGGGAAGGCAAACTTGTTGTGGGAAAAGGGCCTGTGAGGACGGGCGTTACAGCCATCTTTCCCCGCGGGAAACTCAGCATGAAGAGCGTTTTCGCGGGTTACTTTGCCGGGAACGGTAACGGCGACATGACCGGAACTCACTGGGTTGAGGAGAGCGGCGTGCTCGAAACGCCCATCCTCATTACCAACACCGGCAGCGTCGGCGTGGTGCGCGATGCAGCCGTCGCGTGGATGGTCCGGCAAAAGCACCACGGCGAATTCTGGTACCCGGTGACAGCGGAGACCGCCGATTGGCCTCTGAATGACATCAAGGGCCAGCACGTTACGACCCAGGACGCCTGGGATGCTCTGAATTCTGCGCGCGGCGGACCACTGATGGAGGGCAATGTCGGCGGGGGGACCGGCATGGTCTGCAATGGGTTCAAAGGCGGTACAGGTACATCCTCACGAAAACTCGAAGCATCCGCGGGTGGCTACACCGTTGGGGTGCTTGTGCAGTGTAACTACGGCACGTCGGATGGATTGCGTGTCGCCGGCATTCCTGTAGCGCGGGAAATGAAGTTGCAGAAGCCTTGCGTCGAAAAGAAGCTGGACCCGCCACTCCTGAAGTGGGACGGTACTCCCGCAGCGGTTTGCGACGCGAATGTTGCTACGACCGCGGACGGCGTGCGGGCTCCCGATGCAGGATCCATCATCGTGATTGTTGCCACGGATGCGCCGCTTACCCCGGACCAGTTGAAGCGGCTGGCCCGTCGCGTCTCTGTCGGATTGGGCCGCGTGGGCGCAATCGAGGGCGACGGGTCCGGCGACATCTTCCTGGCATTCTCCACCGCCAATCCGAACGCCGACGAAGGAAACAGCGCCGCGCCCCCTTTTGCCCAGCCCGATGCGCAGATCGAACGGATGCAAAGCTGGAAAATGAACCCCATGTTCAGTGCGGTAATTCAGGCCACTGAAGAGTCGGTGATCAACGCCATGGTGGCTGCGAAAACGATGACGGGCGCCGACTACTGGGTCGTCCCCGCTTTACCCCACGACCAACTGCAACAGGTACTTCGGACGCATGCACTGCTGAAGTAGCAAAAAGGGACTCAACGTCATTTCGACCGAACGGTTAGCTGAGAGAATATAACTCGGAGATTCCCCGCTCTTAGCTGGGGCCAGAACGTAGTATCAATTGCAACGCCTAATTTGGCCGCTCATTTGGTAGATTGCCGGCCAACCGGAAGTAATACCGATCGGCCATTTTGGCCGGGATTGAGAAGATGCGCCTTCCAACGGCGGCGTACCAACACTGGATGGCGGAAGCACCGAGAGGCAGGACGGTGAGAGTGTCACTTCTCTTGCGATTTGAGCGCCGAGCGCAGCTTGTCGGCGAGTATCCCGGAGCCTTCGGCAGGAGGAGCATTGCGCTCCGTCCACTCGCGCACTTCCTCGGCCTCGCGCGCTTCCAGGACTGCCTTCGCGCTCAGGCGGATGCGCCGGCCTGACGGATCGACTTCCAGCACGATGACCTCGACGTCCGCGCCGACCGGAAAGGCTCTTTGGAGATCGCCTTCCTTCGCGATGCCGGTTTCGCTCATTGGGATGACACCGGTACGCCCGGGTGCGAGGAAGACGAACACACCGAATTTCTCGTATCGCTCGACCTTTCCCGTCAGGCGCGCGCCTGGAACGATACCAGGCCGGGCTCCCGTAGCCCCCTCGGCCCGCGCCCAGTCTTCCTGAACGAGCGCCACGCCGATCCGTTTCTGCTCGAGGTCGATGGCGAGAATCTCGAATGTGCCCGTCGTCCCTGGAGCGACCTGACCCGCCCAGCCTCCCGATCGTCCGGTCGGCTCGAACGTGGAAGCATGGGCCAGCGCCTCGACGCCCGGCTCAAGCTCCACGAACGCGCCGAACTGCGCCACGCGCGTGACGCGGCCTGGCAGCCGTTGGCCTACTTTGTACACCTCGGGCACTCTCGACCACGGGTCGGCAGAGAGCTGCTTCAACCCGAGCGATATCTTCTGCTTATCCTCGTCCACGCGCAGGACCTTGACCGTGATCTCCTCGCCCGCTTTGACCATCTCCGCAGGGTCCGACACGCGGGACCATGCCATCTCGGAAACGTGGAGCAGCCCCTGGACACCTGCGCCGAGATCGACGAACGCGCCGAACTCGCGGACGGAGGTCACATGGCCGGTCATGACTGCGCCAGGGACGATCTTGTCGCGGACCTTGGCGGCGTTCGCCCGCTGCTCGTCCTCGAGGAGCGCGCGACGGGAGAGGACGACGTTCGCGCCGTCTTCCTTGTACTCGATGATCCGGAATTGGTAGACATGCCCTACGTGCGCCGACGGGTTTGCGCCGCGGAGGTCGATCTGGGAAATCGGACAGAACGCGCGACGCCGGCCGATGCGCACCTCGTAGCCGCCCTTTACCTCCCGTTCGACCTTCCCTTCCACCGGCAGGCCGCTTTGAAAGGCGGCTTCGACCTGCCGATCGCTCGCTGCCGCTCCCGCCAGCCTTCGGGAGACCGTCAGCCCGCCTGACGTCGATACCACCATCGCCTGAACGCGATCGCCCAGCGCCACCTCGAACTCGCCGTCGGCGTTCTTCAGTTCGGCGATATCCATTACCGCCTCTCCCTTGCGGCCAACGTCGACTAACGCCACCTCCGGGCCGATGGAAACGATCCTGCCCTCAACGAGTTCGCCTTGATCCAGGCGCTTGGCTTGGACCGAAGCTTCGAACATCGCGGCAAAGTCTTCCGGCTGATCACTCACAGCACGCTCCTCGTCATGATTGCGCTTCGCCCGCCGGCACTCATTCCCTCGGACGTGCACGAACGGACACCCAGCGATTGTACCAGCAGGATCAAATCATAAGAAGAGGGAACTCAATAGCCCGCCAGCAGCAACCAAGTCGGTTCCGGCGCCGCATTCGGTATGGCCTTCGCCGGCGCGCCCGTGGGAACTTACACTATGGACGTGACGGCAACCGACGCCACATCCTCCACCCTCACTCACACGATTCAACTCACCCTCACGGTGAATTGAGGTCGGCGTCGTCCCCTCCTTGGTTAATTGCAACTCCCCCCAAAGTTCAGGAGGGGGGAGGGCAAGGCCTATTTGCTCTCAGTACCGCCTTTGAGCTTTACCCTTGCAGCCAGCATGTGTATCATGCCCACATTCGGGACCGCGAAAAAGGAGAAGGTGCCATGGACTTTCGGAAACGACATGAAGACCGCGATCGGCGTGAATTCCTGCAACTCTTAAGCGTCGGCGCGCTGGGCCTTGCGATGCCTGGCTGGAGGATTTTCGGCGGCGAGGCTCCTCGTTCCAAACCCTTGCGCGGTATCTTCCCAGTCGCGCAGACACCGTTTACGGAGTCGAACAAGTTGGATCTGGACTCACTGATTGAAGAAGTCCGGTTCATCGACAGAGGGGGAGTGCACGGGTTCGTCTGGCCGCAGATGGCCAGCGAGTGGATGACCCTGAGCGAGTCAGAGCGCCTGGAAGGAAACGAAGCCATTGCTTCCACCGGCAAGAAATTGCGCCCGGCGATCGTGATCGGTGTGCAGGCGCCGAATGTGGCCACTGCCGTCAAATATGCAAAGCACGCGGAGAAGGTGGGAGCGGATGCCATCATTTCACTCCCTCCGTCTGAGAATAGTGATCCGAAAACCGATATCGAGTATTACAAGGCAGTGGGCGCCGCGACTTCACTGCCCCTGTTTGTTCAAGCGGTCGGCAACATGAGCGTCGACTTGCTCGTTGCGATGTATAAGGCCATTCCCACATTTCGCTATGTCAAGGACGAGGCGGGAGCGCCCTTGATGACCGTCGCGCCGCTTCGTGAGAGAAGCTCAGACCAGCTCAAGATCTTCTCCGGAAGTCACGGACGGGACTTGCTCGATGAGATGCGTCGTGGGTTCAGCGGTTGCATGCCGGCCGCTCCGTTTGCAGACCTCTACGCCCAGACGTGGGATCTCTGGCATGAGGGTAAGCACGACGAAGCGATGGCAATGCACGCCCGGACTCTTCTGATCCTTACCGAAATGCTGAGCCACGGCCCCGAATCGGTGAAGTACGTTCTGTGCTTGCGCGGAGTTTTTAAGACCTATGGGCTTCGCACACGGCAATCGCCGGGATTTGCTTCCGCCGCCAAAGTCGCTGCCGGGGGCGATCAGCCGGAAGCATATCTCGATGAGGAAGGCAGGCGGGCTCTTCTAGATACGTTGAATTACTTGAAGCCTTACCTTAAGGCGTAGGGCGGCACTCGAAAATCGAAATTCGAAATTCGAAAATCGAAACTGGAAACTGGAAACTGGAAAATGGAAACTGGAAAATGGAAACTGGGAACTGGAAACTGGAAAATGGAAACTGGAAACCCGAAATTCGAAAATCGGAGGTCGAGATTCGGGACTCGAAAATTTGAACTCGAAATTGGAAATCTGAGAATTGAGAATACCGAGCCGACGGATAATTTCGAATTGGCCGTTTGGTTTTCGGCTTCTGGAATCTGAAATCTCAAATCTCGAATCTGAAATGCGGAAGGGAAGGTCGTATGTCAACCGGCATCGTCTCGCGTCGTGATTTCTTAACCGCCACCACGGGGAGCGCCTTGGCGAGCGCCGGGGCGTGCGGACTGGTTGATCCGGGCGGCGCTGTTGCACAGGCAGCGGGGATCAAGCGCGGAGACCTGCCCGACCTTACGATCAAAGAGGTCAAAGTCTATGTCGTCGGCCCAGGCAAAGCGGAACGAGCCGGAGCTGAGAGTTTGACCCGCATTGCCGCAATCGTGACCAAGGGCGGGATCGAAGGCAACTACACGCTGGCCGAGCGCTATTGGCACCCTAACTGGAGCAATCTGGGATGGCTTGAGTATGCCAAGAGCCTGCTGCCCGGCAAGAGCGTACTGGAGCTTCCAGCGCTCACTTCTCAGTGGGCGCCCAGCAAACGCCGAGTGGGTCAGTTGTCATACTCATCTGCTATCGATAACTGCCTGTGGGACATCCTTGGCAAGGCCGTTAACCTACCCGTGTACCAACTCCTCGGCGCCTACAAAGATCGCGTCAGGGCCTATGCGAGTTCGCAACACCTCAAAACGGTGGGTGAGTTTGTGGCGGATCTCCAGCACGCCAAGGGCGAAGGATTCACCGCCTACAAGATTCACCCTCCGGAACTGCCCGATGGCGGCGCCGATTTCAAGCTTGATGTCGAGGTCGCGAAGGCGGTGCGCCAGTCCGCCGGAGACAGCTTCACGCTCCTCTTCGATTCCGTCGGCGTCTATACGCGCGACGAAGCGATGAAAGTGGGCCGTGTGCTGGATCAGTTGGGCTTCGTCTCCTTCGAGGACCCAATACCGACAACCGACATCGAAGGCCTCGCGCAATTGGCACAGGCGTTGGACGTGCCGATCACCATCGGGGAATTCATCCTTTCACCTTACGACTACGCCGAATATATACGCCGCGGAGCCTGTGATGTGGTGCGCTTTGTGGTCGACAACATCGGCGGGATCACGGGTGGGATGAAGGTCGCGCGGATGGCGGAGTGTTTCGGCATGGAGTGCCAGCCGCACAACTGGGGCACCGCGCTGGACCACGCCGTGCACTTCCATTGCGAACTGGCCATGCCGAACTCCGTTTGGTTTGAAATGACCCAGCCTCAGGGCATCACCGACCGGCCGTATTTCAAGGACAAAATCCGTATCGATCGAGATGGATACGTACCCGCGCCCACCAAGCCCGGCCTCGGCTACGAGATTGACCGCAACGTACTGGACAATCTGATGGTGAGAATCGAGCGTTAGCGCGACGAGGAATCTCGCGCTGCCCTGAAAATCGTGGCGCGGGCGTCCCGCCCGCTGTCGCGCGGGCATCCTGAACGCGCGCGGGAGCGGGACGCTCCCGCGACCGCGGGCGAGACGCCCGCGCCACACTCGTCCACTGGCGGCCCATTTTCATGGTTTCCGGGTGCCCGTCAGTCGACGAGCATGAGAAAAAACGTGTAGGGGTAGGGCGTGCCCCACCCGGTTCATGAGGGGACGGCAAGCCGTCCCCCTACAGAAAAATGGAGCGCAAAAAAGAGTTGACAACGACGTTCTATATATGTAGAGTTTGCTCATGAAAACTCCTCGTATCTCGCCGGAAACTCTGCGCGTATTGGAAAGCTTCCTCGAGCGGCCCACCGGCTGGCACTACGGTTACGAGTTGAGCCGTGAGACCAAGCTCAAGTCTGGGACGCTCTACCCCATTCTCATGCGTCTAGAAAAACACAAGCTGCTGGAGGCGCGCTGGGTGGCGACACAGGACGGCGTGCCGCCCCGCCACACCTACCGTCTGACGCCGGATGGATTGGAGTTGGCCCGGACTCAGTTGGAAGAGGCACGCTCGCGTTGGATGGTTCGACAGCCTGCTTTGAGCAGAGGTTGAGACTTATGCAGGAAATGCCCTTCCGCCAGGCGGCCGCACTGCTCCTGGACTACGCGATCCGCATCGCGCCGCCGGAATCGCGCGAGTGGGGCCAAGCCATGCGCGGCGAACTGAGCTTCGTCGAGGGGCATTGGGCAGCGCTGCTGTGGGCCTTCGGCGGGGCGAGCGTGATGGCGAAGCACGCCTTGATCTCCCTCCTCATCCCGGGACGCCGGGGCCAGGCTATTCTGTTTGACGGAGGGCTCTTTGCCCGGAATGTCTCCGTGCGCAAGGTGCTGCAGGTGATCGCCGCGGGCCTGACTCTGGCATCGCTGCTTTTCTTTGCCGCCCCGCCATTTCGGCAAGCAGTCGGCGTTTCTTTGGCGGGATGGAACGAACTGCTGCACATTACCGGGCGAAATGGCCAGAGCCGGCTACAAGCCCTCGCGATTCAGGCGGAGGGGAGGCGCGACCCGGAAGGGTTGGTGTTTGCAGCCGCCAGACTCACGGATGACCGCGAGAGTTCGCGCTTGGTAAGGGAAGCCGTCCAACTCAACCCTGATTTTGATTGGGCCTACGCGGTTGTCGCGGTTCGTCATCCGTATATCCCCGAAATCCTCGAGTGGATGCCGCAACTCGCCCGCCGCGACCCACAGAATGCCCTCCTTTACTTCATTAGCGCGGAGTCGATCTATATCGCTGACGCTGCCAAACCTTCCAGCCGACCGTATCGGCAACCCGAGGAAGTCAACCCGGCTTGGCGCAGCGCCATGGCCGCCGCCTTCGCTTCTCCGAAATTCGACGACTATCTGGACCGTCTGAGAGCGCTGGATGCTGGTGTGCTGCGCCGGTACGGCTTCAACGACCCGTACTCGGTATTGGCTGGCGAGGAAGAGGGCTTGCCGAGCTATGCGTTCTGGGATTGTTCGAGGTTTTCAACGTCGATTCTACAGTCGGGAAAGGACCTTGAGGCGCGGGGCGATCGCAGTGGAGCGGTTGAGAGGTACTGGAGCGTGGCGCGCTTTGGGCAAGTCATCGACTCCCAAGCCCAGACCGATTCTGAGCACACGTTGGGCTTGAGGCTGCAAGCCGGAGCTTACAATGAGTTGCAGGAATTTGCAAAGAAAGGGGGCAACGCTAACGAGGCTGCACTTTTCGCCTACTTGGCAACAACCTTCGGGCAGTCCATGGAGTCGCTGCGGCACGGGGGAATTTCGATCCAGCCGGGGGCTAGCGGGCGCGGAGTGTCCGGCAGGAACGCCGTATCTGGAGGCCTCGCGAAGCCCGGCGAGCGGTGGGTGTTTGGTGCGTATGTCTCAGGACGGAACGCCCTCGTGCTCCAGGTTTCCAGTTTGATTATGGTGATTCTGTGCGCGCTTTTGCTCGTCGCCGCATCGGTGCTGATCGCAGGAATTCGCCAGGGTGGGAGCTCCGGTGCTGCGCGCATTCATCCCTGGGCGACCGTACTTGCATTGATCTCCGCAGTGGGTCTTTTGCTCTCCTCCGCTACGATTTATCTAACTTATCGACCCTACTGGTATATTTTCCAGCGCGCTGTCCTGGACGGCGATAGGAGTCAGGCGCGCGACCTGCGCGAATTCTTGTCGGCAATCCAATTCCCGCCCGGATTCGATCTGGGCAGAAGCCCAAGATTCGACGTTGCGCTTTATTTTTGGGCCGGAGTGACGCTGCTTGCTGTTGCCGGTCTCGTCCTCATAATTCTGCGACACTTCCCGGGACGCGTGGGAACAAACAGGCTCCATAACAACCCTCGAGTACCGTGACGTTTAGTTGGTAGCCAAGGTTGTGGCTACGGCGACTGAGGGTACGTGTGTGCGAAAACGAGAAGGCAGTAAGCAGGCGGCAGAAAGCAGATCAAGGGGTGGGCATGAATTCAACCCGGCGTCAGAGTGGCGTGATCGATCTTCGTTCAGTGGCACAGTAAGAGAGGAGGCTGCCTTGCGGGAAATCAGGTGGATCGTGGTAGTCGCGTTGGCGCTTTGCTTTCCGCTCCCGGCGCGGTCCCAGGGCGTTCCGAATTACACGGTGTTCGGCGGGTTCACGACCGTGCGCAATCAGTTCGTCTGTCCCGTCACGCCCGGTTGCCCAACCCCAGGCGCAGTTTTCTACGTGAGCGGTTGGGAGGCCTCATTCGAGCGCAGGATCGTGCCGGGGGTCGGCGTAGTCGCCGACGTCAGCCAGCAGTATGGGACTGCCACCGGAGGCCCCTTCGTGGGCGTGCAGCAGGAGAACCAGGCGTTCGCGCTGTTCGGCCCACAGTTCTCGCTGCGCGCGGCTCACCGGGTAATCCCCTACGCTCACGTCCTTATCGGCCCGGGGTACGGGACGGTATTCCTGGAGTATGAGTACGGGCCCATCCCATCAAAGGCGAAGGCGGTTTATCCCACTACCGCCGTCGGGGGCGGCGTTGACATTAAGATCACGGGTCCCGTTTGGCTTCGGGCAGTGCAGGTGGATTACCTCCACACTATGAGTGATTTCAATGGCGATCACGCAACACAAATGCGTGTTTCGGCAGGCATCGCGTTCCGGTTTTGACTCGACCTTCGAGGCGTGAAGCGCCGAAGCAAAGGGGATAACTGTTGTGAAAAGACTCATAGTGGTAATAGCTTGTGTGTGTACAGCCCCGGCAGCGGTCCGGGCGGCGGACGCTGACAATTCGGTTCAGGGGCAATACTATTTATTCATCGGCCCGACCCTGACGAACACCCAATACAACAATAACGGCACAACAAGTCACGGTGGGAACAATACCGGCATTGGCGGAGAAGTGCTGATGTACAAGGGTGTGGGTATGGGCATCGATCTTGGATATGCCGGAAATTGGGAATATAGCAAATACGGGTCGGCGTTGGGGGTGGGTTCATGGGATGCGAGCTACCACTTCCTGGGAAATAGGAACACCAAGAGGATTGAGCCCTTTTTGGAGGGGGGATATAGTCTCTACTATGGCCAGCGCACTTTCACCCGCTCCGCGTGCAATTTCGGGGGCGGTTTCAATCTCTGGTTGACTAAACACGTCGCCCCGCGTTTCGAGATTCGATACCAGGGTGGGATCAATTACTTTGGTAGTCAATACAAGGAGTACGCCGCCTTCCGCTTCGGGGTGACATTCAGGTAGCAGTGGCTCATGCCCGTCGGCTGACGCGCACTTAGGAACCATGAAATGTCATTCCGAGCGAAGCGAGGAATCTCGATCTGCGTCGGGAAGACCGCCCGTAAAAGGCCAGGGCGAGATTCCTCGCTTCGCTCGGAATGACAGCGCGTTTCAAAGCAACGAGATGGTGTTTACCACAGAGGCCACAGAGATCACCGAGAAAGAGCTCCGTTCAGTCCGCTCCGTGAACTCCGTGTCCTCTGTGGCGACAGCTTTTGGTGTAGGTGAAGGGAAGCCAGGGGAAGCAGGCGCGCCTAATCTTTGCTGCTTGAAATCGCGACATGCGTCTGCTGAGCCTGTACCGTCTGTTTAGCCATTGCAAAGGCGCCCGTTGCGTCGGCGCCGGAACTGTAACGAGAGACGATCGGCAAGGCAACCAGGAAAGAGGCAAGCGCACCAGTCGCCACTCCCGAAAGAACCGGAATCAGGCCGCCTTTCGGCGCCATCGCGATATACGCGAAGATGCTTCCGGGGGCGGGCGTGGCCACCAGGCCCGCATGCAGCATGACAAAGGTCGCCGTCGCCGACATTCCTCCGGCAATCATGGCGAGCACGCTCAGCGGATTCATCAAAACATAAGGGAAATAGATTTCGTGAATCCCGCCCAGAAAGTGAATCACGATAGCCCCGGGCGAAGATTGCTTCACCTCTCCTTTGCCGCACACCCAATACGCCATGAGCAGCCCCAGCCCCGGCCCGGGATTAGTCTCGAGCAGAAAGAAGATGGACTTGCCGGCTTGCTTTGCTTCCGCGATCCCGAGCGGCGCGAGGACGCCGTGGTTGATAGCGCCGTTCATGAATAACACCTTTCCCGGCTCGATGAGCAGGGAAATCAAGGGTAGGATTCCCGCATGCGTAATTCTTGTCGCGCCGCTCCCCAGGGTGACTGTCAAAGCCTCGATGAAGGGCCCGGCCACGGCATAGGCGAGTAACGTCAGGCCCAAACCCACCAGGCCGGCGGAGAAGTTTGAGATCAGCACTTCCAGGCTCCGGGGCGTTCGTCTCTCGAGTAACCGGTCAACCTGCAGGATCGTCCATCCGCCCAGCGGGCCCATCACCATGGCGCCTATGAACATCGGCACGCTGCTGCCGACGGCGGCTCCCATCGTTGCCAGCGCGCCCACCACTCCGCCGCGAATACCATAAACCAGCCGGCCGCCCGTGAACCCGATCAACACAGGCAACAAGTACATGATCAGCGGAGACACCAGCTTGGCCAGGTGCTCGTTCGGAATCCAGCCTCGCGGAATAAAGAGCGCGGTGATCAGACCCCAGGCGATCAGGGCAGCAATGTTGGGGATCACCATGCCTGCTAAGAAAGCGCCGAGCTGTTGAAGCTTTTCTCGCACCACGCCATAACCTCCAGACGAGCCTGAATTCAGCATAGAGGCTAAAGTGTAAAGGCTAAAAGCCGGACCCCACAGTTTAAAACTCCGGTTGCGCCTTTTTTAGCCTTCACCCTTTTACCTTTAATCACCACCTTCCGAAAACGACGGTGGTGCGTCCTCGGGCTTTGTGCCCCAATCTTTGTTGGGGAGGCCGCCAAGTTTGAATCGCAGCGTAGCGCCTCGGCTTATCAGTCTTTACCCTTTGCACAAATCCTCGACGTGCACCTCAGGCAGCAAGCGAGTGATGGCTGCCAAATCGGCGAACTCAGTGCCTTCCAGGGTCACGGAGGCGGCGCTTGCGGCCATGGCGAGCCGGAACGACTCGCGAAACGAAAGGTGGGTGATTTCTCCATAAGCGAATGCCGCCACCATTGCGTCTCCAGCCCCGGTGCTGCTCCGCACGGCCACCTCTGGAGGGAGCGAGGCCAGCAGTTCCCGTTCGCCGGCTGCCACGGCGCCCTCCGCCCCGAGCGAAATGAGGGCCATTTGGGCGCCCATCTCGAGCAACTTGCGGGCTGCGTCAGCCAGATCATGCCCGGTGCGCAAAGAATGCTCAAGCAACTCTTCAACTTCGGCTCGATTGGGTTTGACAAGAATGGGCTTGGCCTCGATCCCCAACCGAAGCGCCGCGCCGCCAGTATCCAGCATACATTTTGACCCTAAGGCCTTGGCGATCTTCATGAGGTCTGCATAGGTCTCGGGCGGGGCGCCGGGCGGCAGGCTTCCCGAGAAGGTCATCACCTCACAGTGCGGGGCGTGCTCTCTGATTTTTTCCTTCATCGCATCGAGATGGGTCGGAAGCACCCGGAAACCGGGCTCGTTAAGCTCGGTTTCCGTGCGATAGATGGGATCGCGAATTTTCAGGTTGACGCGCGTTTCACCCGGGACGCTGACGAAGTCCGCCAGGATACCGCTCGACGCGAGCGCCTCGAGGATGAGGTGGCCGTTGCTTCCCGCCATGAAGCCCAGCGCGCAAACGTCCGCGCCGAATTGCTTCAACGCCATGGCGACATTGATTCCTTTGCCGCTCGCATCGGTTCGCCCGACTTCTCCGCGGTTAGTCTTGCCAACCTCGAAGCGGGGAACCGTCAGACTCTTGTCAATTGCCGGATTCAGCGTGACGGTAGCGATCATGTGGCCTGCTGTCGGGGGCTTGTTACTTGCCTCACTTACTTCCAGCGGGCGATTTTACCCGAACTGGCAGGGCATTGGGAGAGTAAAGTCCACTCGAGCAGCAACTGCCGGGATTCTTCGCTGCGCTCAGAATGACAATGCTGCTCAGTTGCCAGATCTGAGTGGCGGTGTGTGTGTTGACCCAGTTAACGGGAATGGTGTCCCTGCCAGATAGCCTCTATCCACATGAGGAAGAACCCACAAAACGCGATTCCAGAGCGCGGGCGCTTTCGCGGCGCATATGTCCGATCCAATCCTCTGAAAGTGTTGTAGTTATCAACATGCTTTCCCGATTTTGAAATTCTATTTGGCCAACAGGTTGCTCGGCTACGTCCGTGGTGTGTTCCGCGTCAAAGTTCACTTGGTTGCCCTAGGCACGGAGGCGCTAACCAGACAGATAGAAACTCTCGCCTCCAGGAGGCTTGATTCTCATGGCACAAGACCTTCCCCGAATTTCGGCGAACGTCATCATATCCAAACTGGCTTTACAGAAGGTCTTTGACAATCTCCGTGCTTCCGGCTTCAGCTTGGTGGGCCCGACCGTGCGTGACGGGGCGGTGGTGCTCGATGAGATCGCGGCGATCGAGGACCTTCCGATCGGTTGGACGGCGGAACAAGAACCGGGCAAGTATCGCTTGAAGCAAACCCAGTCCCAGGAATATTTCGGTTACGGTGTAACTCCGCAAAGCTGGAAAAGGTTTCTTCATCTGCCCAATTTGAAGCTGTTCTCGGTGGAGAAGACGGACGGGAAGTGGGTGTTTAAGCCGGCGGAGGAGACAATTCCGTTGCGGGCTTTCATTGGCGTTCGAGCCTGCGAGTTGAGCGCCATCGCTATCCAAGATCGCGTTTTCCTGTCGGGCGAATTCCGCGACCCGCATTACGCGCGCCAGCGGGAGCGTATTTTCATTCTGGCGGCCCACTGCGGACGCGCCTATTCCACCTGCTTCTGCAGTTCGATGAAGACCGGTCCTAAAGCCACTGAAGGGTTCGACCTGGCGTTGACCGAATTGCCCGATGCTTTCGTCATGGAAGTGGGTTCGGAAATGGGCTCGGAGATGTTGCGCAATACCTCCTGGGAACGCGCCTCGGCGTTCGATCTGGGCCGCGCCGCGCAAGCCATTCAGAAGGCCGAACGATCCATTGAGAAACAGCTCAGAACCGAAGACTTGCCCAAGTTGCTTTACGACAACCTCGAATCCCCGCAGTGGGACAAGGTGGGAGCGCGATGTTTGAGCTGTTCGAACTGCACGAGTGTTTGCCCCACCTGCTTCTGCGTCACCGTGGAAGACACTTGTAACTTGAAGGCCACGGCCGCGGAGCGGACCCGCCTCTGGGATTCGTGTTTTGTCCGGGAATTTTCTCATGTGCACGGCGGCAACATTCGCCCTACCATTCGGGCGCGTTACCGCCAGTGGTTAACCCATAAACTGGCTTCCTGGGTTGACCAGTTCGGGACCTCAGGGTGCGTGGGTTGCGGCCGATGCATCACCTGGTGCCCCGTGGGAATCGATTTGACCGAAGAAGTTAAAGCCATTCGCGAGAAGGTCCAACGATGAGCTTAGCCCCAACCGCAGTAGAATTGCGTATGATGCCGGATCCAATGCTGCCTCTTTCGGCTGTGATCGAGGACATCCAACCCGAGGCCTACGGTATCTCAACTTTTTCCATGGTCTTCATGAACACGGCCCAGTCCGCGACGTATCACTTCGCGCCCGGCCAGTTCAACATGATCTACCTGCCGGGGTTCGGAGAAGTCGCCATCTCGATCAGTTCCGATCCCGGCACACCCCATGTGATGGGCCACACCATTCGTTATGCGGGCAGCGTCACGCGCGCCATTGGGCGTCTCAAAACGGGTGATATGGTCGGTCTTCGGGGACCGTATGGCAGCTCGTGGCCGATCGAGAAAGCGCGCGGCAAGAACCTGGTTATGGTCTCCGGAGGTATCGGGTTGGCGCCGCTGCGCCCCGTGGTGTCCTCCATCCTGCGCCACCGTGAAGACTTCGGCCGAGTGGTGTTGCTTTACGGCGCGCGCACGCCTGCCGATCTCCTCTACACCGCGGAGTTCGAACGCTGGCAGGCCGGCGGCATCGAGGTCCACACGACCGTTGACTTGGCCGACGAGAACTGGCACGGGCTGGTGGGTGTGGTTCCCGCCCTGTTTTACCGCATCCGGGTTGATCCCAAGCAAACTGTGGTGATGACCTGCGGCCCGGAAATCATGATGCGCTTCGTGATCTACGAGGCCTTGGCCCGCCGCATACCGAAGGAAGCCATCTTCCTCTCCATGGAGCGGAATATGAAATGTGCCATCGGGTTCTGCGGCCACTGCCAGTTCGGCCCCACGTTTATCTGTAAAGAAGGCCCCGTGCTGAACTTTGCGGCGATCGAACCTTTCTTCGGCAAGGAGGACTTTTAAGATGCCTGCCAGTACCCTTCCTAAGGTTGCAGTCTACAAGTTTTCCTCCTGCGATGGCTGCCAGTTGGGCCTGCTGAACCTCGAGGACGATTTGCTAGCCCTCGTGGGTGAAGTCGAGGTCGCTTACTTCCTGGAAGCACGATCGCAAATTGTGCGTGGTCCCTACGACGTTGCTTTGGTGGAAGGATCGATTACCACCACCGAAGATGAGGAGCGCATCCAGAAGGTACGCCAGGAATCGAAGTTTCTGGTCACTATCGGGGCTTGCGCGACCACGGGGGGAATCCAGGCATTGCGGAACTGGGCGGATGTGAAGGAATTCACCAGGGCGGTCTACGCCACACCGGATTACATCCACACCCTGGATCTGTCTACGCCCATCTCCATCCACGTGCCGGTGGATTTCGAGTTGAACGGCTGCCCCATCAACAAGCTGCAGCTTCTGGATGTCATTACCCAGTTGCTGGTGGGGCGTGTACCTCGTGTGCCCATGAATACGGTATGCCTGGATTGCAAAAGGCGCGGCACCGTCTGCATAATGGTCGCGCATGGCACGCCTTGCCTGGGACCGCTCACTCAAACCGGCTGCGGCGCCATCTGCCCCGCTTACAATCGCGGCTGTTACGGTTGTTTCGGGCCACTGCCAGCCGCAAACGCGGATTCATTGAGCCATCAACTCCTGCAGGAGGGCATGCACCGTCCCGACTTGGTGCGACTGCTTCGCGGCTTCACCGGATACGCAGACGTGTTCCGGTCCGCGAGCGACAAGGTAGAAAAGGCCGCGTAGGTTCACGGCAACCACCCCCGGCCCCTCCTTACCAAGGAGGGGGGTTCGGCTCCGCTGGGAGGAGGGGTGGTGAGGCGGCGACGAGTTCAGGTTTGCGGGACCTGAATCCCGAATCCTTGATCCTGGTTCGAAACGTGTAGGGGTAGGGCTTGCCCTACCCTGTTCATCAGGGGACGGCAAGCCGTCCCCCTACGAGGTACCGACATGGCGAATGGGAAAACGAACGTGGAAAAGGCTGTCAAGATCGACTACCTGACCCGCGTTGAAGGCGAAGGCGGAGTTTGCGTCAGGTCGGAGGGCGGGGAACTGCGCGAAGTCAAGATCAACATCTTCGAGCCGCCGCGCTTCTTCGAGGCGTTCCTGCGAGGGCGCTATTTCCAGGAAGTGCCCGATATCACCGCCCGGATTTGCGGAATCTGCCCCGTGGCCTATCAGATGAGCGCGGCGCATGCGCTCGAGGCCGCGCTGGGGGTTACGCCTCCGCCCGAGATCCGTGCCTTGCGCCGCCTGCTCTACTGTGGCGAATGGATTGAGAGCCACGCGCTGCACATCTACATGTTGAACGCTCCGGATTTTCTAGGATACGAGAGCGTCATCAGCATGGCGGCGGATCACCCCCAAGCAGTTGAACGGGCTCTCCGCCTGAAGAAGATCGGCAACCGGCTACTCGCCGTCCTGGGCGGCCGTTCGGTTCATCCCATTTCCGTTTGTGTGGGCGGTTTCTATAAGACTCCGCGCCGCAAGGAACTCGAGTGCCTGCTCTCGGAGTTGCGCTGGGCGCTGGAGGCGTCGCAAGAGACGCTGAAATTCGTCCTTACTCTTTCGTATCCGGACTACGCACCCGACTACGAATTCGTGTCGGTCTCGCACCCCAACGAATATCCCATGAACGAACGGCGAATCGTGTCCTCGAAGGGCGTGGATATCGAGCCGCAGGATTTCGAGCATGTCTATCTCGAGGAGCACATTGCGCACTCGACGGCGCTGCATTCTTCCCGCGCTGACAGTGGCTCGAGCTACTTCGTCGGACCGCTAGCCAGGATTAATCTCAACCTTGACAAGCTGATGCCCAAAGCGCTCGAGGCTGCCCGCACCTGCGGCGTATCTTGGCCTTGCCGTAATCCTTATATGGGCATCATTGCCCGCGCCATCGAATTGATCCACGCTTGCGAAGAGGCGATCGCGCTCATCGAGGCCTATCGTGAGCCCCTCCAAAGCCGGATGGAGCTGAAAGTTCGCGCCGGTGAAGGCTGCGCCGCCACCGAAGCCCCGCGCGGCCTGCTTTATCATCGTTATCGCATTAACGACCAGGGGCTGGTGGAGTTCGCCAGAATCGTTCCTCCCACCGCGCAGAATTACCATCGCATGGAGGATGACCTCAAGGCGATTCTCCCCGGCGTGCTCAACCAATCCGAAGCTGAGATTGCCCAGGTCTGCGAAAAGCTCATTCGCACCTACGATCCTTGCATCTCCTGCTCGACGCACTTCGTGAAACTCAAGCTCGATCGGAGCTAGCTTTCAGCTCTCAGCTCTCAGTATTCCTTCCCTGTCATTCTAAGGCCCTCTTTCCGGGGGCCGACCAATCCCGGTTGCGCCCATGAGCTGGTGCACCCGCACCCGGCTGAGGCTCAAGGTGACGCTGCGGGCATAGGCAAATCAAGCCGGGTCGTTATGGACGTAAAGTCCATACTTCGCGGATTGCAAGTGAGGCACGGCAGAATGTTGGCGCCTCGGGAGTAATTACCCCGCTCGCGAAGTTGCGACATGTTACTTTTTGTCGTAATCTATCTTGGGTCAAATTATGGGTACAAGTTTTCGCAAGCCGGTCGCACCGAGCGCGGACAAGCGCTGGCGTCTCGTGGACGCCACGATGCGCCGACTCGGAAACGAGTCGCATGCGCTCATCGAGGCGTTGCACACCGTTCAGGAGTCTTTCGGTTATCTTGACACCGATTCACTTCGGTACGTCGCCAACAGCCTGCGCGTGCCGCTAAGCCAAGCTTACGGAGTAGCGACATTTTATCATTATTTCAGCCTCAAGCCGCCCGGCGCACATACCTGCGTGGTCTGCACGGGGACGGCATGCTACATCAAGGGGGCCTCGAAGCTTTTGCAAACCATCGAGCAGAAGTTCGGAATCCGTCCGGGGGAGACCACCGAGGACGGGCAACTTTCCTTGGTGACCGCGCGCTGCCTCGGTTCCTGCGGACTGGCGCCTGTGGCGGTATTCGACCAGCAGATTTCGGGGATGGTGACCCAGGAGGCGCTGTTGGCAAAACTCGGGAGGATTGAGAAACATGACGCCTGAAGAACTCGGCGAAATCGCCGCCACTCAGCAAGATGCCGTCTTGCGCTTTAAGCACCGGATTCACGTCTGCACGGCGGCGAGTTGCCTCTCGTCGGGAAGTGACAGGGTCAAGCAGGAACTGGCGAAAGAGGTTGCCAGTCAAGGGCGCGAAAAGCAATGCCAGGTTAAGGGCGTCGGCTGCATGGGTCTCTGCGTGAAAGGCCCCCTGGTCTCGGTAAAGCCGGACAACGTGATGTACCAGAATGTGACGCCGCAGGATGCCGCGGACATCATCAAGTCGATGGACGGGAGTCCGGTGGGCCGCCTGGAGTGCGCTACTGACCAGCCGTTTTTCAGACGCCAGGTTAAGATCGTGCTTGAGAACTCAGGCCGGGTCGATCCCGAAAAGATCGGGGACTATATTGGCGCCAATGGCTACGAAGGACTGCTGAAGGCCCTTACCGAGTTCTCCTCCGGTGAGGTCATTGAGCAGGTGCTGCGCAGTGGTCTGCGGGGACGGGGCGGGGCCGGCTATCCGACCGGTTTGAAGTGGAGCATGGTCTCCAAGGCCGACAGCGATCGCAAGTACGTCATCTGCAATGGCGATGAGGGCGACCCGGGCGCCTTCATGGATCGCAGCGTGCTGGAAGGCGACCCGCATCGAGTGCTGGAAGGTATGGCCATTGCCGGCTATGCGGTGGGGGCCTCGCTGGGCTACATCTACGTGCGGGCCGAATATCCACTGGCGATCAAGAACCTGAAGACGGCGATCCGCCAGGCTCAGCATCACGGTTTGCTGGGAACCAACATCTTCGGGACGACCTTCAGCTTCAACGTTGATCTGCGTCTGGGCGCCGGAGCCTTCGTGTGCGGGGAAGAGACGGCGCTGATCGCTTCGATCGAAGGGCGGCGCGGCATGCCGCGGACACGGCCCCCTTATCCGTCGCAAGAGGGGATTTGGGGGGAGCCGACCCTCATCAACAACGTCGAGACGTTCGCCAACATCGCGCCCATCATCCGCAACGGCGGGGATTGGTTCGCACGCATCGGAACTGAAAAGAGCAAGGGCACCAAAGTATTTGCATTGGCAGGCCGGGTTGCCAATACGGGTCTGATCGAAGTGCCCATGGGGATCACGCTCCGCGACATCATTTTTGAAATCGGCGGAGGGATACCGGAAGGAAGACAGTTTAAGGCAGTCCAGACCGGCGGCCCTTCCGGCGGATGCATACCCGAGGAGTTCCTGGACATGCCGGTCGACTATGAGTCCTTAAAGAAACTGGGCTCGATCATGGGTTCCGGCGGCATGATCGTAATGGACGACTCCTCCTGCATGGTGGATGTCGCCAAGTACTTCATGGAGTTTTGCAAAACGGAATCCTGCGGAAAGTGCGTTCCGTGCCGCGTGGGCACCTACCAGATGCACGGACTTCTGGAACGAATCACGGACGGCAGCGCGAGCGCGCAGGACCTGGCCACCCTCGAGGAGCTTTGCGATCTGGTGCAGAACAGCAGTTTGTGCGGGCTGGGCCAGTCGGCCCCCAACCCGGTGCTCAGCACGTTGCGCTATTTTCGCGATGAGTATCGCGCCCACATCGAGGATAAGGCGTGCCCCGCAAATGTGTGTCAAATTCGCAGTTCCAGGGAGGTGGCGGTTTGAGTCCTCAGGTACGCGTCATCACGCTGCATGTTGACGGGAAGGAAGTGAGCGCCCGCGCTGACCAGACCGTTCTTCAGGTGGCGCGTGAGAATAATATGTTTATTCCCACGCTTTGTTACCTCAACGGTTTGTCGCTGGTGGGCGCGTGTCGATTGTGCCTGGTGGAAGTGAAAGGCTCTCCGAAGCTTCAACCAGCCTGCGTCACTCGTGTCGAGGAAAACATGGAAGTGACGCTGAACTCCGACCGGCTCAGCAAGTATCGAAGGATGATTCTCGAGCTGTTGTTTTCGGAACGTAATCACATTTGTTCGGTGTGCGTCTCGAACGGGCACTGCGAACTTCAAAACCTCGCCCAGAACCAGCAGATGACGCACGTGCACTTTCCGTATCGCTACCCGAAGCTCGAACTCGACAGCTCCCACAACAGGTTTCTCTACGATCCTAATCGTTGCATCTCGTGCACGCGCTGCGTGAGGGTTTGCGATGAGATAGAAGGCGCCCACACCTGGGACATTATGGGTCGCGGCGTGGATCTGAAAGTCATTACCGACTTGAATCAGCCCTGGGGCAGTTCCGACACCTGCACGGGCTGCGGCAAGTGCATCCACGTGTGCCCCACCGGCGCGCTGGCGGAGAAAGGAAAGTCGGTCACGGAAATGTCGAAGCGGCGGCAATTCCTGCCTTACTTAACATTAATGCGGGAGGGGCGCTGGTGAGCAGGCCTCGCGTGGCAACAATGTGGTTGGATGGCTGTTCAGGTTGTCACATGTCTTTTCTGGATATGGACGACCGGTTGTTGGAGTTGGCGGGTAAGATGGATCTCGTCTACAGCCCTATCGTCGACATGAAGGAGTTCCCTGAAAACGTCGACATCACCCTTGTGGAAGGGGCCGTAGGGAACGAGGAGGACTTGCACAAGCTCCGAATTGCGCGCGAGAGGTCCCGCCTGCTGGTTTCATTGGGGGACTGCGCGGTGACGGCGAATGTGCCGTCCATGCGAAACTCTTTTGGCCGCACGAAGGTCCTCGAGAGGGCGTACACGGAAAACGCCACGCTTCGACCGGGTCCTCCGCGGGAAGGCGTACCGGCGCTCCTGCCGACCTCTCGGCCTCTGCACGAGGTGGTCACCATCGATGTTTTTGTGCCCGGGTGTCCGCCTTCCGCCGATACAATTTACTACGTAATGAACGAACTGCTCGAGGGGAGATGCCCGGACCTGCGCGATAAATCGAATTTTGGGTAGGACGTTTGTAGGGGCCGCCCTTGTGGCCGCCCGGCGGGTCGTGCGGCAGGAGCGAAGGGCGGCCACAGGGGCCGCCCCTACCGCCAGCACTGTCATCCTGAGCGCAGCGAAGGATCTCAGCAGTTCGTCATGGACTCCGGAAAGAAAAGCCAACTGCGAAGATCCTTCGCTGCGCTCAGGATGACAGCAGGAGCACCGATAAGAGGAACGAATGGAGAACACTCATCCCACAGCTCATCGAGAGATCGTGATCAGCCCGGTTACTCGCATCGAGGGGCACGGCAAGGTTACGATCCATCTGGACGAGAACGGCAAGGTCGAGGACGCGCATTTTCATGTCACGCAGTTTCGTGGATTTGAGAAACTGTGCGAAGGAAGGCCTTTTTATGAAATGCCCTCGCTGATGGCGCGGATCTGTGGCATTTGTCCTGTCAGCCATCTGGTAGCTTCCGCCAAGGCCTGCGACTCGATCCTGGCTACTCGCATTCCGCCGGTGGCGGCAAAGTTACGCAGCATCTTGAACCTCGCACAGATTGTTCAATCTCACGCGCTGAGTTTCTTTCATCTCTCATCGCCGGATTTCCTGCTGGGAATGGACAGCGATCCTGGCAAGCGGAATATCTTCGGTGTCTTCGAGACCAATCCCTCTCTCGCCAGAGACGGAATCCGTCTGCGTCAAATTGGGCAACAGATCATCGAGTGGATGGCAGGGAAGAGAATTCACCCCGCCTGGGTGGTTGCGGGCGGTGTGAGTGAACCACTTCCCAGCGAAGTGCGCGACAAGATTCTGGCGATGCTTCCGGAAGCTCTGAAGATAACGCAACGGACTCTGGACTGGTTCAAAGGTCTACTGGACCAGTTTCGCGAAGAAATTCGGACCTTCGCAAACTTCCCCACGCTATTCCTGGGTTTAGTCACCCCGGGAGGTGAGCTGGAGACTTATAACGGAACCCTCCGAATTGTCGATTCGCGCGGCGCCATCGTGGCGGATAAGTTGGACGTACTCAACTATCAGGACTACATCGGCGAAGCTGTGGAGCCCTTCAGTTACCTGAAGTCGCCTTATTACAAGCCCCTCGGCTACCCCGAGGGAATCTACCGCGTCGGTCCACTGGCGCGTTTGAATGTTATCGACCGCTGCGGAACTCCGCTTGCCGATCAGGAATGGGCGGAATTCAGGGAGTTGGACCGCGGCGCGGTGCTGAGTTCTTTCTACTACCATTACGCTCGCCTCTTGGAAGCGCTCTATGGAATCGAGCGAATGGAGCAACTCTTGAACGACCCCGAAATCCTCTCGAAGCACGTGCGCGCCTTTGCGGGGGCCAACAACCCGGAAGGGATCGGCGTGGCGGAAGCGCCGCGCGGCACGCTCATTCACCACTACAAGATTGATGACGACGGGTTGATCACTTGGGCCAATCTCATCATCGCCACCGGGCACAACAACCTGGCGCTCAATCGCGGGGTGTTTCAAGTGGCCAAGCATTTCGTTAATGGCGCGAAACTGTCGGAGGGAATGCTGAACCGTGTGGAGGCTGTGGTTCGTGCCTTTGACCCGTGCCTAAGCTGCTCCACACACGCTCTGGGTCATATGGCTCTGCAAGTGCAACTGATGGCTGCGGATGGCACGATCGTGGATGAGATCCGGCGGAACTGAGGCGGAAGTTGTGTGAAAGCGCCATGAAGCATAGAGCTTCACAACAGAATCGGCGGAGCGCAGGGAGAAAATGTCTGGGCAGTGCTCCTACAACTATGGCACGTGTGCCGTAATGATTTCTTGGTTGCGACTAAGTGTCGCACTTTCTATAGCCGAACCCAAATCTAGATCAAGCCAGTACTGCGGCATTCCACGCATCCGCTTCCAACGCCCTTTTCTGCAATTCCAATAAGGCAAAATAAATCAATAAGTTAAACCTAACCTCAAATGGCAAACTGCATGCAATATACAAAACATATGTAGACCACGGGGCTTCCACGGGTCTGGGTGAGCTGTTTTGTGAAGAGGGAGGAGTGCGTGCATGGCGACAATGATCTCAGTTCCGCTGGCAGAGCCGGAACAGGAATATCTCGATAAGGTGATTGCGGAGCAGCTAGGGCGCCCAGGCGCGCTGCTGAGTATCCTGGAGCAAGCCCAGGACCACCAGCCGCGCAAGTTCCTGTCGCGCGATACGCTTGAGTACGTGGCAGGCAAAACCGGCGCACCCCTGGCGCGGATTTACAGCGTGGTCACGTTCTATGGGCTTTTCAACTTGGAGCCGCAAGGCAAGAACACCATTTGCGTTTGTCGTGGGACGGCCTGCCACACGCGTGGCTCGCGAGATCTTCTGGAGCGCCTGATGCTCAACCTGGGCTTTCAGAATCTGGACGAAGAGGCGGTCGACAAGATTTCGCTGAATACGAGTGACGGCCGATTCACACTCCGCACCGTGGCGTGCTTTGGCCAATGCGCGCTCGCGCCGGTGGTGGAAGTGAATCACCAGGTTTACGGCCACATGAACGAGCAGACACTGCAACGCGAATTAGAGCATCTGGAAAGGGAGACTGCAAAGAAATGACGCCCATCCGAGATTTGAGTACGTTCAGCGTCGTTCGTGGAAAAGGAATGGCGAAGCTGCTGCCTTTCCGTCCTCGCATAGCCGTAGGGATGGGTACCTGCGGTGCCGGTAACGGGGCGGAAGCAGTGTTCCATGCCTTCGCGGATACCATTGATAAGCGCGGTTTGGACATCCATCTGGCGCGCGTCGGCTGCTTCGGCTTCTGCGCGCAGGAGCCGCTGGTGAACGTTCGACTCCCTGGCCGGCCGTTGATTATCCTCCACCGCGTTCAGAGCAACTACATCGACGAGATCCTTGACACCGTCATGATGGGAGATATTCCCACCGACATGGCGCTCTGCAAGATTGAGGAATGGGACCACATTACCGCGCAAATCAAGTACGGGGACGGCTACGCCTCCATTCCTTCCTGGCAAGAGGTTCCGTTCTTCAAGGGACAGAAGAAGATCGTGTTGCGCAATTGCGGGCTGATCAACCCTGATGATGTGGAAGAGTCCATGGCGGCGGGCGGTTACTTATCGCTCTTCAACGTGCTCATCGAGAACC
>Ga0326728_10009111_pt1 | contig 24100 bp, 22 predicted proteins | sample MB3enrmetagenome_FD_207602 | JGI IMG/M metagenome (GOLD analysis project Ga0326728, IMG submission 207602) | Lab enriched peat soil microbial communities from McLean, Ithaca, NY, United States - MB31MN | ecosystem: Environmental > Terrestrial > Soil > Wetlands > Peat | place: USA: New York... | reverse complement strand
AACCCTACCCCAACCTGCGTTTCGACGCCAAATATCACTCTATCCGAGGTAAGAACCGTGTGCGCTAGCAGTGCCAGCACGGGTCTGTGCGGGGGGCAGCGGGTAACTGCTGTCCCTACCGCGACCGGCTCTACGTCTAGGCGCGAGTATGTCCGTTCTTTCACCCCTTGATCCGTTACGGACGGTGGGCCCACGGACAATTGGCCCAGTGGCTTCTGCATTCCACGCGAAGTATAATGCGGCAGAATTAATACGGTTTTCTCTGACATCTTCCGGAGGCTGGCATGAAACGTCGAGCGAGCATCAAGCTCTTTTTGTTGATTATCATTGCGGCTTCATTCGCGGCGGCGCAGACCCCCAGTGGGGCGCCTCCAAAGCCATTGACCCGCGCGCAGATTCTCGCTCTGCTGGCAGGTGATGTACCCAGTTCGCGGGTGACCATGCTGGTCGAGGAGCGCGGCATTGATTTCACGTCCAATCAGGATTTCCTGGACCAAGTCCGCAGGATTGGAGGCGACGACGATCTGGTCAAGGCCATCCAGTCGGCCCATGTAAAGAAGGTTGCGAGCGCCGCGACGCCAACCACGGCCCAAGCCCAGGCAATCACGCAGGAGGAGGCGAAGCAAAATGAACTGGCTCAGCACGCGGCGAAGGGAGCGGAGCTCTTTCAGGACAAGCACTTTGCCCAGGCGGAGGCCGAGTACCGCGAGGCGATCAAGCTGGACCCGCAGAATTCCGACTTGCATATGGCTCTCGCCCGTGCCCTCAACTCTCAGAAGAAAACGGACGAAGGCATGCAGGAAGCACACGTGGCCATAAGCCTGAATCCGGAGAGCGACATGGCGCACTTTGCCCTGGGCAATGCCCTGCGCATGGAGGAAGACTGGGCCGGCGCCGCGGCTGAGTACCGGGAGGCGCTGCGGCTGAACCCGAACTACGATATAACCCACAACAACCTGGGCGTTACCTTGAGGCGCCAAAATAACATAGACGGCGCGATCGCGGAGTTTCGCGAGGCGCTGCGCCTGAATCCCCAGGAAGAACTGGCGAGGGAGAACCTCGGCAATGCGCTCGAGAGCCAAGGCGATTTGGACGGGGCCATAGCCCAGTACCAGATACTGGCACTCCAGAAACCCAAACTGGCACTAGCGCACTTCCGGCTTGGTCAACTCCTGGGGAAAAAAGGCGAGCCCCGCAAGGCGGTAAAGGAATTTCGTCAGGCGAGAGACTTGGCTCCGCGGAATGCTCAGTACAAAGCGGCCTATGAACGTGCTTCGCAAAATCAGTAGTAATTATGTGAATCGTAAAGCACAGAATCTTAGGCTTCGTATTAGGTGTTTTGAAGGGTGAGCAAATCTGCAGCCATCTTGAGTATAAGGAGTTTGCTGGTCGATTGGTAACGAGGCGAATCCCTCACCTGCCGCCTTGCGATCCCCCTCTGCCCTTTGCCGTTAAGATTGGCGGACTTTCAACCGCGGCGACCGGGGGGAATAAACCCTGGGATCTAAGAGTCAATAGTCCCCTCGGACGATGGGCTAACAGCAGCGGGTCCGAAACGCACGATGCTCACGGTGATGTCGTCCGATTGGGGGGCGGTGCCGACAAACTCGCGAATGCTGGACAGGATTCTCCGGACCACCTCGTCCCCCGTTTGGCCGGAGCAAGCTTCCAGGAGGGCGAGCAGCCGGCCATCGCCGAACAGGCTACCGAGTGTGTCGCGCGCTTCCGTGACGCCGTCGGAAGTAGTCACAATCAAGTCGCCGGGGTAAACCTGAGCGCGATCGACCTTGAACTCCACTTGGGGGAAGAGTCCCACGGGGAAATTGGAGGATTCGGGACGATCCACGCCGCCCTTAGCGCGGACAATCAGGGGTGGAATGTGGCCAGCATTGACAAACTCAAATCCTCCCTCACGGTCCAGCACGCCGTAAAGGAGGGTGGCAAACATTTCCGGCGGCGTGTGGTCACACAGGTAATCGTTGATGCGATAAAAGAGCTCGCCCAGGCCGGGCGCACCTGCGGCGACCGCGCCAAAGGCCCCCTGGAGGCTTGCCGCCATCAAGGCGGCGGGCAGACCTTTGCCGGAAACGTCGGCCAGCGCGAAGCCGAAACGACCGTCGCCAAGTCCGATCACGTCATAATAATCCCCCCCCACGGCTTCGGTTGGGGTGGTGACGCTTATGGCCTGGAAGTAATCACTTTCGGGCAATTCCCGCGGCAGCAATCCCTGCTGAATGTTCCGCGCCAGAAACATCTCATGCTGGATGCGCTCCTGGTTGCGGGCCAGGCGGAACAGGCGGGCATTCTCAATTACCGTGGCGCCTTCCACCGCCAACGTTTGCAGCACCTGCCGGTCAAGTCCGGTGACGGCGGCGGCCTGCGAGCGGATGTCAAGATAGAGCAAACCGAGCATCTCCGGCGCTTTTCCTATAAATGTTTCTCCCGATCCATCCGCCATGTGCAGCTTTTGCAGAGGGACCGCCACGATCCCGCGCGCGCCGGTACGAATGATGCCGGTTTCCATCGTCGCGCGGCCGGAGGCCTCCTCTTCCATAATGACTTCTTCTTGACCGGAAGCGGCCACGCGGTCCACGACGGTGCGGGAGAAATCGTCCAATTGCGGGCTCAGGTAAATGCCTCCTTTGCCGCGCGCCAGGCGGAGCTCCAGACCACCACTTCCTTCCTTCAGAAACAGCAGCCCGCGCTCGGCATTGGTGAGCTGCACGGCGGAGTCCAGCAGGGTGGTCAGCACTTCCTCCAACGCCGGAGCGCGCAGCATCATCTGCGCCATTTGCAGAAGCAGGCCCAGGTGGTGCAGTTGCGGGGCGGAACTCTGCTCCGCAGCCTTCTCAAATTTCTCCAGAAGGCCCGGAAGCACGGCCTCTTCCTGCCCGAAAGCCAGCGCGTAGGAGTCCGATACCCCCAGGCTGATCTGGTCGCCCGGCTTCAACCGGCGCGAGGTCTCGACTCGCTCGCCGTTCACAAATGTGCCGTGACGGCTGCCGGCGTCCTCCAGCAGGTAACCATCGGTGCCTTTCACGATGCGCGCGTGACGGCGGGAAATGCGGCTGTCGAGCAGCACCAGGTCGTTGTCTCCTTGGCGTCCCAGCGTGAAGGGCGTGCGCGAAATCTCGACTTCGCGCTGATTGCCAAATGCGTCACGGACCGTAATGTGCGGAAGCGTATTGGGCATGTGAATCGCTGAACCTTGAATGGTGCGCCCACCATTATAGCAAAGACCGCGCTTGCCAACTAAGATTCGTGAACAGTTTGTGATGGGCCATTCCAGGACTCAGGCGGGAACCTCGGTAAGGGTCCAAACGAGCTACGGATAGATAACTGGAAGTTGCGCTGGAGCTTAATGCCGTGTACGATTTAAGTGTAAAACGCCTTTGCGTGAGGTCTTGCGGCGAGGCGCCTTGATGCGGCCTCGACAAGTTTCTTTTGTTGGATCAACTCCCAGAGGAATAATGCGGCCAACGCCCAGGCATTTCAAAATGCGTATACGTTATAGCCCGGTTGCAATATTCATCCTGTTTCTCACTCTGATTCCTGCGGCGCCTACCCACGCTGAGCAGTGGCAAAAGCTCAACCCCCAGGGGTACGTCAACGACTTTGCCGGCGTGCTCGATGCCACGACGGTAAAGAAGCTCACCCAGGTAAGTACGGAGGTCGACCAAAAAGCCAAGGCCCAGATTGCCGTGGTTACCGTCAAGAATCTGGACGGCGATCCGGTGGAAGACTTCGCCAACCACCTTTTTCAGAAGTGGGGCGTGGGGTACAAGGGGACGGACCGTGGCGTGATGGTCCTGCTGGCTACAGATGATCACAAGTACTGGACGGAGGTCGGTTACGGCCTCGAACCCATCCTCCCTGACGGCAAGGTGGGAGGCTTCGGACGCAGCATGGTTCCATTGTTGCGCCAGGGCAACTACAACGGCGCCGCCATGCAAATGGTTGGCCAGATCGCGCGTGTGATTGCGCAGGACAGCCACGTTTCCCTGGATAGCCTGGCTGGCTTCCCCGCGGCTGCTCCGGCTGCGGGCGAGGAGCAGGAATCGCACCTGACGGCCGGAGAGATCGTTCTTCTTTTTATTATCTTCGCCGTTTTGGCGCCCCTCCTATTCAAGTTTTTAGGTCCATGGTTCTTGCTCTCTCTCTTGACCGGAGGCGGGGGGCGCCGACGGGACGGTTGGGGTGGAGGTGGGTTTGGCGGAGGCGGAGGTTTCGGAGGCTTTGGTGGAGGCTCCTCGGGTGGCGGTGGAGCCGGCGGAGGCTGGTAGCAATCACTTCACAGAGGAACTTTCCGGGAGCGAGAACCATGATAAAAGAGCGAGACCTGGCAGACCTGGTCACTCGATTAAAGGATGCCGCGGGAAGCAACCTGCTGTCCGTAATACTTTATGGTTCCGCGGCGACGGAAGATTTCCACGCGGGGCATTCCGACTTGAACATCCTCTGTGTCATGCAGAGTCTGGGCCGGGACGATTTAGGCAAGCTGCACGCTGCTTCAGCCTGGTGGGTGAAGAAGGGACATCCCGCGCCGCTCTTCTTCACCCGTGACGAACTTCAACATTCCGCCGATATTCTCGCCATCGAACTGTTGGACATCCAAGCGGCCCGTCGAGTCCTTTACGGCGAAGACGTATTTGCTTCGCTCCACGTTCCCATGGATCTTCACCGCCTGCACGTGGAAAGGGAGTTGCGGAACAATACGCTGCGCTTGCGGCAGCACTACGTCAGACATTCCGCGGACTCGCGGAAGACCCTGGAGCTGATGACCGCATCCATTTCCACATTTGCCGCGCTGTTCCGGCATGCCTTGATCGCTCTGGGGGAGGAGCCCCCGTCCACCAAGAGAAGTGTGATGGACCGCCTGGGATCCGTGCTGGGGTTTGATCCGGCTCCCTTTCACACCATCTTCGAGATTCGCGAAGGGCACAAGCGGGGGCGTGATGTGGATGTGCAGGCAATCTTCGACGCATACCTGGACCGGGTATCCAAGGTCGCGGATGAGATGGACCGCCGGCTGGCAACTCCACCGGCAAAGGGGTAGGGAGCTTTTCCTTTTGTAGGGGCACCCCTCGTGGGTGCCCGATCGGAGGGCAGGCACAAGGCCCGCCCCTACACGTACTGAATTCGAGGAGGCAAGGTCATGAAAACACTGCTGGCTGTGGTGGGATTCCTGGTGCTGCTGGCCCTCATTATTGGAGGATCTTACGTCAGCAGCCGAAACCAAATGGTCCGCAAAAATGAGGCTATCAAACAGGCGTGGGCGCAGGTGGATGTGGTGCTGCAACGGCGCGCCGACCTGATTCCGAACCTCGTGGCCACTGTGAAAGGTTATGCGCAGCAGGAGGTGAAAGTGTTCGGAGACGTCGACAATGCCCGCGCCGCCTTGTTGAGTGCCCGGACGCCGGCCGACAAGATCGCTGCCAATGGCCAATTAGATGGCGCCCTGGGCCGGCTGCTGGCCATCGTCGAGAACTATCCCAATCTCAAATCCAATCAGAACTTCCTGGCCCTTCAGGACGAGTTGGCGGGGACGGAAAACCGCATCGCCGTCGAACGCCGCCGGTATAACGAGGCCATTCAGGATTACAACACTTACATCGGCCTTTTCCCCAATAACATCTTTGCCGGGTGGGCGGGATTTCAACGGAATAACGACTACTTCGCTGCATCCGAGGGTGCGCGCCAGGCTCCCAAGGTGGATTTCAGCGCGCCGAAGCCTTGATTGGCCTTACCGCAGAGGCGCGGAGGCGCAGAGGTCCAAAAGCAAACAGCCTTTTCTCTGCGTCACCGCGCCTCGGAGCGTGACTCTCTCATCCGCAGCCTAGCGCGTTTTCCATTTCGCGGCGAGAATGGCGATTTGCTCTTCCAGCGTGAGCTCCGGTTTCGGTGGCAACTTCGGTTTCGGTTGCGGCTTAGGCTGCGGCTTAGGCTGCGGTTTGGGCGGCCGCTTGGCGGGGGGATCTTGCAGCGCCTTGATGGAGAGGGCGATGCGCTTGGTCTTGGGATCAGCGGTCAGAACCTTCACCTTGACGATCTGGCCGACCTTCACCACATCCGAGGCATCCTTGATGTAGCGGTTGGATAGCTCGCTGATATGGACCAGGCCGTCTTGATGAACGCCCACGTCCACGAAGGCTCCGAACTTGGTTACGTTGGTCACCACGCCTTCCAGCACCATGCCGGGTTGCACGTCGGGTAGTTCGCGAACCTGCTCGTTGAAGCTGGGCGCCACGAATTTATCGCGCGGATCACGCCCCGGTTTGCGCAACTCCTCCAGAATGTCGTTCAGCGTGTACGTCCCGGCCGAAACACGGTTGCGGTCCACCTTGTCAAGAAGCGCAGGGTTCTTTATCAGCTCTTCGATGGGAACGCCCAGGGATTGGGCGATCTGTTCCACGATCATATAGGACTCAGGGTGGACGGCGGTCATGTCCAGCAGGTTCTCGCCGTTGCGAATGCGCAGGAACCCGGCCGCCTGTTCGAAGGTCTTGGGGCCTATGCCGGGAACTTTCCGCAATTGCGCGCGTGAACGGAAGCTCCCGTTCTCATTTCGAAACGTGACGATGTTTAGGGCGGTGCGTTCCGTGACGCCGGCAACGTAGCGCAAAAGCGTCCACGACGAAGTGTTCAAATCGACGCCCACGCGGTTGACGCAACTTTCAATCACGTTTTCGAGCGACGCTTGAAGCTGGCGCTGGTCAACGTCGTGCTGATATTGGCCCACCCCGATTGATTTGGGATCAACCTTGACCAGCTCGGAGAGCGGATCTTGCAAGCGGCGGGCAATGGAAATGGCCCCCCGCACGGTAAGGTCGAGGTCGGGGAATTCCTGCCGCGCAATCTCCGAGGCGGAGTAAACGCTGGCCCCGGACTCGCTGACGGTCACAGAAAAGATGGTGTCGAGCCGCCTCTCCCGCAAGAACTCGCGCACGAAAGCATCTGTCTCGCGGGAAGCCGTGCCATTGCCGATGGCGATTGCCCGCACGTTGTGCCGCTGCAACAGGGTCTCGAGCGTTTTGGCGGCGGCCTCAGCCTCTCCTTTCGAGCGATGCAGGTAAATGACGTCGTGGGCAAGGAATTTGCCGGTCTCATCGATCACCGCAATCTTGCAACCCGTGCGCATGCCGGGATCGATTCCCAATACGGATATGGGCCCCGCCGGCGGCGCCAGAAGCAGGTTGTGCAGATTGTCACGGAAGACTTGAATCGCCGCCTCATCCGAGCGCTGCTTCACTTCCAGGCGGATTTCCGCCTGAATGGAAGAGTTCAGCAGGCGCTCCCAGGAGTCTTCGATGGCGAGTTCAAGCTGCGGCGTCCAATCACCCTGCAAACGCAGAATGCGCGCTTTCAGCATGGAAACCGCATGTAGTGGGTCGAGCTCGATGAAGAAGTTGAGGACGCCTTCACTCTCGCCGCGGCGAATGGCCAACATGCGATGCGACGGGATGGCCTTCACCGGCTCGCGGTACTCGTAATACATCTTGAACTTCTCTTGCTCATCGGCGGCGTCGACCACCTTGCGGCTGACCACTACGCCCTCGTCAAACATCATCTGGCGCAGAGCTTTGCGCACGTCGGCGTCCTCGCTGATCATCTCGGCAACAATGTGGCGTGCGCCTTCCAGCGCCTCTTCCACGCTGTTTACGCTCTTTTCCGCATTCACAAAACCATGGGCGAAGGTTTCGAGCGGCTCGCCCGCGGGCTGCTGCGCCCACAGAAACAGGGCAAGCGGTTCCAGCCCCTTCTCGCGCGCCATGGTGGCCTTGGTGCGGCGCTTGGGCCGGTAGGGTAAGTACAAGTCCTCCAACTCGCTTTTGTCGAAGGTCGCTTGAATGCGCTTTTTGAGTTCCTCGGTAAGCTTGCCCTGCTCGGCGATGGATGCAAGAATCGTTTCGCGGCGCCCCACCAAATCGCGGAAATAGCTCAGTTTTTCTTCGATGCCGCGGACCTTAACCTCATCGAGATTCCCGGTCGCCTCCTTGCGATAGCGCGCGATGAACGGCACCGTGCCGCCATCATCCAGCAGTTCGATGACCGCCACCAGGCCGTGCATGGGTATGTCGAGTGTCTGGGCGATATGAAGCAGTAATTCGATGGAGAGGACTTTTGGGTCAGTCATCATGGAAATAAAGGGCTCAGGGGTTCGCAGGGCGCTCCGCAACGATCATTCACCAGGGAAATGCAGACGGTCAAGAATAAACCATAATTGCGCCAAGCGGAAAAGTAATGGTGGGTGCCCAACATTAAAATTTAAGGCCGGCCTTTCCATGTTGCGGGGGCATCCCACTCCTGCGAATTCTCCCGGACCACCAGCAAAGATCCACCTATGGGTTTGCCGGCCGGGTCACAAATCTGCCGGGCGTTTTGAGCTAACGAACCTTTCGTAGCATTCCATACACAACCAATCCTGGCCGTTGGTCAGGCCCTCGCCGTGCTCAGGTGAGTCCGACTCGCACAGCTTCCACCAACAGATCGCACAATGGTCTTCGCTCCACTCGCCTTCCACCAATTCAAATTTCCCGGGGTCATACGCTTGTCCGGTGTAGAGGTGGACCTTTCGATTCGAGCGTTGCACCAGGGCATCACGAGAGACCCAGCGCCGCTTTTCCCAATGAAACCTCTCGTAGTATTGGCTAAGCTCGCGAATGGAATTCGCGCTCTACAACTCACCATGAATTTCGACGTGGTTTTCCAGCCGACTTTTCTGAGGGTACGCGACCTTCCAGGAAGCATCGCTCATGCGGCCAATTTCATCGCGAAATGCAGAAGCGTCCACCATCGCCTCCGACAGAACCTTGGCGCCGATCCCGTCTTTTTCATTTAATAGTCCGAGCAGCAGATGGTTTGTGCCGATGTGCTTGTCCCCGCGGCGTTCGGCCTCTTCCGCGGCATAGGTCAAAACGCGCTTGCACCCCGCGCTTAGCGGCATGTCGACAGACGTCGGAACCTTTCCTCTCGGCGGTGTTAGTTCCTCGATGCGCTTGCGAATGGACTTGAGGGTGAAAGGAGGGCGCGACAACCGTTTGGCAATGGCCGTGTCTTCCCGGAGCATCCCCAACAGCAGGTGCTCGGTATCAATGCAAGCGCTGCTGTATTGGCCGGCTTCGTAGCGGGCGAAGAAGATTACCCTTCGGGCTTTTTCCGTGTATCTCTCAAACATGGTTCCCTCGGAGAGAGTTTTGACGGATGAAAATGCCGGGTCGGCTACGCGATGCAGAGATTGTAACCCTATGTGATTCGTTTTCCAAGAGGGGCCGGCATAGTGAGTCAATTTGATGTTGTAGCGGTGAGTTCGTCTCGCCAAATGGTGGCGTAAAGCCGCCGCCGGGCGAGGCCGGGTCATGGTGGTATACTGGTTTGGGTTGGGGAGCCAAAATGAATATCTTCCTTCACGTTCGGCGTCGCGGGTTCATCATCGCCTTGATTCTGGCTGCGGGGGTTGTTGCCCTTGGCGGGGACGGGGAGTACACATACCAGGAGGAAGCCGACCGTCTGGCCTTGGAGCTGAACTGGCAGGAAGGCAGCGTCGTGGCCGAAATCGGCGCTGGCATGGGAGAGCTGACACTCGCCGCCGCCAAGCGCGTGGGTACGACGGGGCGGGTCTACACCACGGAACTCGATACCAAAAAGCTGGCCCACCTTGAAGAGCTTGCGGCGAAGGAGAAGAACATCACTGCCCTCCAAGCTGGCGAGACTCAGACGAATCTTCCGCCTGCGTGCTGTGACTCCATCTTCATGCGGCTCGTGTATCATCACCTGACCCAGCCGGCCGTAGTTGACGCGAGCCTGTTTCAGTCGCTTAAACCCGGCGGTCTGCTGGCGGTGATTGACGAAGAACCCCGGCCCGGGACCAAGCCGCCGGAGGGCGTACCCGCAAACCGCGTTGGGCACGGCATGCCGGAGAAGCTCCTAATCGAGGAGCTTACTGCCGCGGGCTTTCTAGTCGTGAAGTCTATTGACGTCTGGCCCCAACATGACGTAGTCCAAAGTTATTGCGTCATCTTCCGCAAGCCCAGCCGCTGACAAGAGACCTGCGCGCAGTCATTCCGTTGGGGAGGATATTCATTTCACGGGCCGGGGCAAACCCCGAAGGTCGCTCGTCACTTGTGCCGGTTGCCAATCGTTCCCGCGATAGAGCTGAACCACCTTTCCGTCGGGGCCGATGAGCGCCGTGACCAGCGAGTGCACGATTTGGCCTCCTTCGGTCCAGTATTTCAGGCCAAAGAATTCGGCAACCTTGTGAACCTGTTCCGGCGTGCCTGAGGCAAATTCCCAATGATCGAAGGGATGGGGGTAACCCGCGTGGTCCAGTCCATAGGCGCGCAGGACGGCGGGTTTGTCGTACTCCGGGTCGATGCTAATGCTGAGCAGATGCGTAGATAAGGAAAGCTCAGAGTCGTTGCGCACCTGCTCCAAAATCCTGGCAAAGTTTTTGCTCAGCAAGGGACAATAGTCGGGAAGCGGGCACCGCGTGTAAATGAAGGTCAGCAAAAGAGCTTTACCGTGGTACTGATGGAGATGAATTCGCTTCCCATCCTGATTGATGAGCGGGAAGTCCGGCACTTCTTGCCCCAGAGGTGATCGTGCCGATTCCGCGGACGCGGGCGAGTTGCCCTGCGGCTTGGCCTCTTCGCTTATGACGATCCCTTCCAACCAGGCACGGTCACTCGCCACCACCAATGTTGCCGTGATGCTTTGGCCCGGCTTGAGAACGTCGAAGGCCCAATTGTCCTTGATGGGATAATCCATGGTCATGGCGGCCATGTAACCGGGGATGGCTTCGTGCGCCAGCGTCACCGTGCCGTCACTCTTGTTTACCGCAACCACTTTCCCGCGCAGATCAAAACGCTGCTGCGGCAAAGGTTTTTCTTTTTGGCATGCTACCAAAATCAAAATCGCGCTCAAGCCGACAAGCCCTGCCATGAACCGATGCGCGCGCATTGGGGACCTCCCAGAGATGAGACACTGCAACCTTTGTAAGGGGCGCAAGGGGAATTGTACACCCCCCCATAGTAATTATCTTAGACGACAGCAAAAGGTTCGGGGTAACGGCGGAGGACTATACCGAAACTTGATGGATTACTCGTTGCGTTTGAGCAATTCAGGCTGAGCGGCCCGGAGGGTAATTAACCCCGCCTTTTGCGTGTCTACCGCGGTTTTTCCCAAGGGCGGCAGATGCGCTCGATGGTGTCAATCATGTTATCCACCTGTTCAGGGTCAGGAGGGCGGCCGGCGTGGACGGCGGCGTTGCGGATTCTCCAGGCTTTGTCGAGTTGCGCTTTGTCTTCCAGGGAGATAAAGCCATCTTCCGCCAGGCGATCAAATAGGATCTCAATTGCGCCGCGGACGTTCAGGTTCATGCCGCCGCAAAGCTCGCGGGCGGCCACGCGGAGCAGGCGCTCGTACTCTTCCCCGGCGATTTTGCCGGCCAGTTTGGGTTCTTCTTCCACCAGAATGCGCGCCAGCTCGAGCGGCCCGTAGTTGCGCAGAAAGGGCCGCAGCACCTGCGACACGCGGCGGCGCTGAATCCAAACGTCAGCGTCGAATTCCACGTGGGGGGTGGAAATCTCGCCGGCGCGCGCCTCCCCCGCGACAAGTTCATGGTAGGCCCAAAGGGCGGTCTCGGTATCGGCCACGGATTCCAGGCGAAAGTGTTCCTTCCAGGCGCGCAATTCATCGCAATAGGCCAGGTAGTGGTCGACGGTGCGCGGCCGATGGACTTGCAGCAGATTTATGATGGGCGTGGAGAATGCCCCGTAGCGATCAGGATGGGCAAAGCGCAGGACAAGGGATACGATCCCGATGCTGTGCAGCACGTCGAGAGCGCGCCGGACCAGTTCGCGCGGGTCGGCGGGCGAGGGACCCAGCACCAGCCGCGCCTTCTTCAGGACTTGGTCCAGCTCCTTTTCGTTGGGCTTGGGCCAGTAGCGCCCAAAGGGCGTGGCGGTGGGATCGAAAATGTTCAGCACGTCCTTCGCCGCCAGCCACCGGTTACCCGTGCACAGCGGCTCAAACTTCTTTTCCAGCGCGCGGAAGGAATAAGTGCGCCCGAACTTCTGCTTGCAAACTTCGGGAAATCGGTCGAGATAGAATTTAAGATCAAAAGCAGGCATGAGAGCCTCGAAGTGAACATACCATAGAATCGGGCCATCGGGTCATCGGGTCATTGCATCATTGGGCCATCGACTCATCGGGTGATCGGACGATCGGGCGATCGGGTCATCGGGCCATTGAATCATGGGATTATTTCCGACATAATTCATTGATAATTCGGAATCCTCTTCTGACGCAGGAAAAACCATGTCCGAACCGATCACAATCTCTGCCAAGACCTTGGGCGGGGTGGCCATGCCCGGCTTCTGCCCGCGCTGCTTTTGGATTCAGATGCACGCCGAGGGCATTCCCTTCGCAATTTTCCCCGGTATTTTCAGCTCGATTGACGCCTACGTCAAGCGCCTCGTGCACGGATGGTTCGATCGCCACCAGAGCGCGCCTCCGTGGTTGAATGCGCTCGGCAACATCAAGGGATACCGTAATCCTCCGCATTATACCCAGTTCAGCATTCTTGACCGGGTGACCAATGTTGTCCTGCGTGGGACACCGGATGGCATCCTGGTAATGCAGGATGCCTCGCACCTGATTATCGATTACAAGACCGCCAAGTTTACCACTCACCAGGATGAATTGTTTCCCATGTATGAGGTCCAGTTAAACGCTTATGCGGTGATCGGTGAACAAAAGGGGTTTGCGCCCGTGTCGGGCCTGGCGCTTATCTACACGGAGCCGGTTACCGATGACGCCACGGCAGCGAAGGATTCCAAACATTCCGGCACAGGGTTCCAGATGGAATTCAGCGCGCACATCCGGCCCGTCGAGTTGGCGCCGGATAAGATTCCCGCCCTGCTCGCCAAGGTTCGGGAGATTTGCGACCGGAAGCGCCCTCCCCAGCCGCAGAAGGGTTGCAAGGACTGCGCCCTGCTACAAAGCCTCATCGACGTGGCGGGCGCGTGACGCAGCTTCCCGGCCCTTCTCAATCACCGCAGAGGTGCTGAGTTGCAGAGCGCAAGAAAGCAAGTCAAAAGTCAAAGTGCAAAACGCAAAAGGCAAAAGTGAGAAACCGTGCGTTCTAGAATTCTTGCCCAAAAAGCGAGAAACTACGACCAAGTTGTGGTGAGACTCTGAGAACAGTCTTTTCTCCGCGTCTCTGCGCCGCTGCGGTGTGGGCTGTCTCGCCCTTTGTTCTCCTCCCCATTCACCCTGCTGGCCGAAAACGGCCACCAATCGGCTGAATTTAGGCAGGGCCTAGCGAAGGGCCTATCCCGCCCCGGAAAGAGAATCCTCCCTAACCCACTGTCCTGCCTAAAGATAGACGACATTAACGATTTCTTGATTTGGCACTCGTCTTGCCCTATGGAGAGTGGACGCGAGTTTGGAGTACTGACGTTCGACCGAGGTGGGCCATGAAAAACCGATTCTTGCTGATCACGTTAGCGGTTCTCACGATGGGATTATTTATCACACCCAATGTGCGGGCCGAGGACGACCCCGAGGCACAACCTCCGGCGCCCCCGCAGGTACAGGCCCAGCCCCAGGCCTCACCTCAGGCCCAGCCGCAGTCGGTGGCGCGCATCAGCGTGGTTCATGGAAACGTTTCAACCATGCGCGGTGATGCCGGCGAATGGGTGGCGGGCACGGTGAACACTCCCGTGGTTCCGGGTGACAAAGTCGCGACGGCGGATCGGTCGCGAGCGGAACTTCAGCTCGACTATGCCAACATCATTCGGCTCGACGAGCGCACGGAAGCCGCGGTGGCCGAGCTGACTCAGAACAGGATTCTCATCCAGTTGTCATCGGGCTTGGTGGAGTTCAGCGCGGTTAACGGTACACAAGCGGACGCGGAGATTGATACCCCGAACATGGGCGTTCATCTGCTGGCGCCGGGAGTTTATCGCATTCAGGTGAATTCCCCCACGGAAACATTGCTGATCGTGCGCAAGGGCGATGCGGAAGTTCTGACCAACCAAGGCAGCACCAAGGTTGAGGCCGGGCAAATCATCAACATTCACGGGGCGGACAATCCCGAATACAAAATTGACCCCGCTCCGGCTGGCGGAGATGATTTCGACAAGTGGTGCATGGACCGCGACCGGCAAATCGCCAGTGCGCAAGCCTGGAAGCACACCGATCCTTACTACACAGGGTCGAGTGATCTTGATGCCAGCGGCACATGGGAGGAAGTGCCGGACTACGGCTGGTGCTGGACTCCCATGGTGGATGCCGGCTGGGTACCTTACAGCGTCGGCCGTTGGGGTTGGGAACCTTATTGGGGATGGACGTGGATTTCTTATGAGCCTTGGGGTTGGGCACCCTACCACTACGGCCGTTGGTTCATGTACGGAGGCCGTTGGGCTTGGTGGCCGGCTCGGGGCTTCTACGGTCCCCGTCCCATTTGGGCGCCGGCTTACGTCTCGTTCTTCGGATTTGGTGGAGGTGGCTTCGGAATCGGCGTGGGCTTCGGTTTTGGTTCGATTGGTTGGCTGGCGCTCGGTCCGCGTGACGTTTTCCACCCCTGGTTCGGAGCGGGCCACCGCTTTGCGGTGACGAACTTTAACAACTTACATGGCGTCGGCTTCGTCACTCCGGGAGGGCGGCCCTACGGCTCGAACCTGGAACGCGCGATGACCGATGAACGTATGCGGAGTGCTATTAGGAATGTCTCGGCGCAGGACTTTGCCAGCGGGCGCGTCTCGCACTCTTCACCGGTGAGCGAGAGCATGTTGCGTAACGCCAGCATGGTGCGAGGCACTGTGCCCGTAGCGCCCACCCGTGCCAGTTTGGGTAACCGGGTTGCAAGTCCCTCGGGCATGCATTCGGAGTCGGCAAATGGCGAGCACTTTTTCTCTTCCCGGGGCGCAACGACGACAGGGCGCGCTACCAGCTTCTCCTCGGAGGCCAACCAGGTCCGCAACATGGTGGACCGTGGCCCCTCGAATGAAAGCGGGCGCGCTGCCGGAAACATGGAAAGCTCGGGGCCGCGCTCGAACTCCATGGCCACTGGGCACACGGGAACGGGTGAATCCGGCGCCGGTGGCTCGCCCAACAGCGTGGGGCGGAATACAACCTCAGGCCGGGCGCCGGCCAGTGCGCCGAGTTCGGGATTCCATGCGGGGAGCGCTCCGACCACGCATGGGAACAATTGGCAGCGGTTCGCCAGCCCCAGCCCCTACGGGCGGACGGGATCCGGATCATCCACTTCGGGCGGGTCGTGGAAAGGCTACTCGAACCCGGCGCGGACTTCCTCGGGCAGTAGCGGTTCGCGCCCGTCGCTCAACTTGAATCGGAATATCATGGGCCAGCGCCCATCCAGCGGCGGCACTCACAATTCCTCGGCGCCATCGGGTGGAAGCCACGGCAAATCCGCTCCCAGTGGCGGTCATGCTTCCGCCCCGCATAGCAGTGGCAGTGGCGGTGGCCACAGTTCCGGCGGCGGCCACGGCCACGGACGTTAAGCTCACCTACCCACAGGGGCAGGCGGCAGGCGCCTCAACTCAACCCGCCGCCGCCCCTGCCTTCCTTTACAATCCATCAAAATCAGTGAATAGCCGTCAACGGTGGCACAAAACTCAATCTAGCCCTTGCCGCGTAAAATCGGCGATGCTTGCCCAAGAGTAACATTGCGAAAATCCTTCCAATCTGCATTTTCTGCCATTCTGATTATGGTTAAAGTGCCAATGCCCACCACTCTTAGGGCCATGTTGAGAGTTTCAGTAACACGTTAGATCCAAGAAGCTCATGCGCAAGGCTTCCACTCAGCAAAAAACGCGGCCCTGCATTTTCATGAACATAAATGGCTCTTCCGGCACTGAGTCTACCCGCAGGGGGCCTACCCGGAGAGTTCCGGACCGCCTTGGGTTCCTCAGAATGAAAGTCCCGTCGAGTTTTCTCCGCAACGCGTAAAGCCCGGTCCCGGCAGGTCACGGGATGGGAGGGTCGGGCCGGATAGCGGCAGCCTTTCGGTCATTGTGTCCATAATTACGCAATCGCCTGTCCACGACTTTTTGTCGCCGCCCGTGCTCTTGTGCGTATCGTCCGTGCACCTTCATCTTGCCCGAATTTATCCCTGATTGCCCCCCCCGTCATCCGGCAGAAAATCAGTCCCCCCCTGATCAGTTTGAGATTTCCAACCCTTGCGCCTGACTGGGGATTTCCGCTTGGGCGTGCTATTTCGCCGGTCGAGGAACAGCCGTCGCTCTGTTAGCCTAGCGGGGTTCTTGGAGCGCCGTTTTCAGCCGCGACGCCTCTTTTCGTGGCGCCTTTTCCCTTGCATTCGAGGTTGACGAAGAGTACAAGTAAGGCGGTTCTTTCGCCAACCGGCGGTCATCGGGGATGCTGTGGCCATGGCAGAATCCCCGAGCGGAAGGCGCCTTGGAATGCGGTCGCAGCAGCAACCGCCTTTCTCGTTTTGGCTGGTGGCGCGATGGCAGGATGAGGCAAAGGTGGAAGGCGGTAGCTGCTACGCCCGCACTCCAAGGCCGGCTTCGTCGGCCTGAAGGACGCCCACGTCGAACTCCGGCCCACCAGACACTTTGGGTTGCGGGTGCGCCGCACTGCATTGCAAGGTCGTAGATTCTGGTTTTTTTAGCAAACATTTTGGGAATCATGGGGTGCAATGGCTCCTACGCCTTCATGACAACTCAATGTTAAAGCCTGCGCGACGCGCCTTGGAGTGCGGCAGCAGCAGATGCCGCCTTTCTCGTTCTGGCGGTGGGGCGGTGGCGGTAGGGAGCAAGGGCGGAAGGCGGCATCTGCTGCTGCCGCACTCCAAGGCGCGTCGCGCAGGCGCAATCCATGACTTGTCGCAAAGGGCAGGAAGGACCGAACTCCGGCCCACCAGACACTTTGGGTTGCGGGTCTGCCGCACTGTGCTTCACTCACGATGAGCGATCTGCCCCGCGAAGGCAGGAACCGCGGAGTTTGGGGAAAGCGAAACCCAGCAATGCCCTATCGTAAGTTTCTTCCCAACGACTTGGCGCATAAGGCGTTTCGCGTTTCGCTTTTGCCCTTGGTTTTTTGCGGTTTGCCTTTTTCTTGTTGCTGCACCGCGCTGAGCTACATGCTCCATCGTTTTCCACCACGCCCGCGGGAGAGAAGAAAATGAATCCACCGTCACCGCCAGTGTCCCCGCACATCGCCCAAGGGCCGGATGAAATGTTCTGCACCCATTGCGGCGCGATCATGAAGGAGAATGCGGCGTTCTGCGTCAAGTGCGGTGCGCCTGCCGGGGGCGTCAAGGGCGGAGTGCCTGGGGTGCGCGTCAGACCGGCCGCGGGTGCAAAGGACAAGACGGTGGCCGTGGTGCTCGCAGTGTTTCTTGGATTCTGGACGTGGTGCTACACCTACAAGAAAGACGCGTGGAAGTTTTGGCTCAACCTTGGACTCACGGTGGTTACGCTGGGGTTTTGGGGGATTGTCGCCTGGCCTTGGGCCATCATCGAGACGGCTACACGTCCGCGCGAGTTCTTTGCGGATTTCGGCCAGAGCGTATCGGGGCCGGTCAAAGGTTTCCCTCCTCCCGCCGCGCCCACGCGCTTGGACAAGGGGCCGGATGAGATTTTCTGTGCCCATTGCGGCGCGAGCATCAAGCAGAGAGCCGTGTTCTGCCCCAAGTGCGGGGTCCGTGTGGGCATTGCCGGGCTTCGTGTGGGCGCAAAGAGCGAGTTGGAGAAAGGGTCGAAGAAGTACCATCAGATGGGCGCCCGCGCGTACACATTGTTGGGTGGTTTCGCGATAATAATGGGCGCAATTATAATCGCGGCTGGAAGCCTTGCCTTCGGGCCGTATCTCCTGTTCTTTCTCGGCCCACTGTTTCTCTTGGGCGGCGTCCGGCATTGGATTATTGGACTGTTCAAGAAGCGGTAGCATGGCCGTGCCATTCGGAGCGTCAAGAGAGTAGCCATTACGAGCGCCGGACCTATGTGGGTAGCGCCGTTTGCCCCCATCGGGCAGCGCCGGGGCAAGCCCGGCTGATCTTCTGAATGGACTGGAAGCGAGGGTGAAAATGCCTTATTGCACACGCTGCGGGAACAGCGTTGACCCTGACGACGTTTTTTGCATGAGGTGCGGCGTCCGGCGGCAGCCCGCGGCGGTGCAAGGTGCCCCGCAGCCGGCGGGAGTGCGGAGATCCTCAGGCAGGGCGGTGGGAAGGCAACGGGCCACGGCGAACAACCGTGCCCTCCCCGCCTCGTCGAGGGCAGCGGGAACGGGCCATTCCGCAGCCAAATGGTTCGGAATAATCGCGCTGGTGGTTCTGCTGGCATTTATTTTTCTTATGGGAATCATGATGATCGCCATGTCAGTGACAGCCACCAAGCCTGATCCCTCGGCGGCATCGTTCAAAATTCCCGATACCCTGCCCAAGGAATTGTTCACCCTGGATAAATGCCTTCCTTTCTGGAATAGGAATCTAAGGAATGGGCTGGTGGTTTATGATGAGGGCGGGATCAAGGTAAACATCGAATATCCTTCGGCCATAAAATCCGTGCACAGAAATTGGTACGGCAGCAGCGCTTATTTGCTGATGAACGGCGTGAAAGTCGAGGGCTCGCCTGAATCCAAATCGAAAGGGTGGTCTGACAACATATCGGTCTCGCGTGCCAGCGAGTCTGACGACGCGGTTTCGCCTTCCTTCTCCGTCACCCTCCCTCTGTCGGAGAAGGATATGCACAAAATGTTGGAGATTGACGCTTATATGACCGTGACCTACCCAAGCAATAATGGCAATGGCACATTCAGCAACCCTTCCGAACAACTCTCCCGGCACTATCAGTTATTCCAGGTTTCGCGGCAGGACATGGTGTTGAGGGAAAAACTCACCCATCAAAAATCGCAAATGGAGACGAATAAAGACATCTGGGAACACCGAACCACCAATCTTGGCATCGGCATCACCTTCACCGCAGCCTCTCTCCTATTTGCCGTTATCGCCTACATCGTTTATAAAAGTGCCAAAGCCTCCCGGCCGGCGTAGCGCCGAACGGCATTTTCAATTTTGGATTTTCGATTTTGGATTTGGGGGCCGCGGCGGACCGAAAGCCTGGGTCCGTATAAACCCCGTCAACCGCCGAGCTCTGAAGAGCCTGCCCTGAGCAAAGCGAAGGGGGCGACCTACCCACCCCCAAACCAACCTTCACCACGGAGGAGCAGAGGCCGCGGATTCACGCGGATGGCCACGGATCACTTCATCCGGGAATAATCCGTGATCATCGGTGTCCATCGGTGGCTCAAACGTTTGAACACGGGGGCACAGAGGAAAACCGGCGGGCGCTCCGCGCCACAGGCTGCCCGGACGGACGGTCGGGCGGACTCCCCTCCTGATTCAGGAGGGGCTGAGCGTAGCGAAGGGGGTGGTTATGAGATTCAGGAGGGGGACGGCGCGTTCGCGCCGGGGGGTGGCCGGCTGGCACATGGCGAACCCAGCCATGCGACTTGCGATCCATGCCTTACCCGTGGATGCTTTTTATCTGCTCATCGACGGACTTCGATTCGAGTCCTCGTTGCGTTGATTATTTTTCGAACGTAGATTCTTGTTTTTTTAGCAAACAATTTGCGACTCATGGGGTGCAATGGCTCCTGTGCCTTCATGACAACTCAATGTTAGAGCCTGCGCGAGGCGCCTTGGAGTGCGGCAGCAGCAGATGCCGCCTTTCTCGTTCTGGCGGTGGCGCGGTGGCGGCGGGGAGCAAGGGTGGAAGGCGGCATCTGCTGCTGCCGCACTCCAAGGCGCGTCGCGCAGGCGCAATCCATGACTTGTCTCAAAGGGCAGGAAGGACCGAACTCCGACCCCCAAGACACTTTGGGTTGCGGCTCCGCCGCACCGCGCTACACGGGGGACTCGAACTCGCGGAGCTTTGTGCCCTTTAACGGACGCCTCTTGGCGGAGTATTATTGTGGCGGCATGATCTTCGACCACCCGGACGAAATCGGCTCGGCCACGACGGTGACCGACTGCACGGGGAACCTCGTGAACGAGGGGAAATGATCTCAGGAACCATTTCATTATGCGGGAAGAAGCAATAGTATTCGGTTATGGGCAGAGTGAGGCGAGTGGATATTGGCGGTATGATTTATCCTGGCGGCCGAGAAATGGTTCCTGACACCATTCCTCCCCGAGAAATGGTTCCTGACACCATTCCTCCCTCACCATTCCTCCCGCTCGGTCAAACGGGCCAGGCCGCCACGTTTGTGGGGTATACTGGATTTCAGTTGCTAAGAACAAATTAGAGGACTAAGCCAATGACATTGAACAGCCTGCAGGAAGCCCGAGTACTGGCCGAAGGCTACCTGAAGAAACTACCAGCGTCCCCCCCGATAGAACTGGTGATTCTCGACCAGCACACAATCGAAACAGACTTTGGCTGGGTCTTCTTCTGGAACTCGAAAAAGTACATCGAAACGGGTAATTTCCAATACTGTATCCCTGGAAATGGACCAATCATCGTCGACCGGCGCGACGGATCAGTCCACGGGACACCGAGCGCATGCCCGATCGAGGAAAGCGTCGAGCGATATCGCAAGACACACATTGTCGAGCGATAAAAACCGGGCGATCGGAAACCTGTACCGCCATGGCACGGAGGGCTACGGCTACGACGTGGCGGGCGACGTGACGAATGATGGCACCAACAGCTATCAGTGGGATGCCGAGGGGCGTCTGGCCGCCGTTTACCTGAACCTAAACGGCGGGCTGGCGCAGAGCGAGCCCCGCTCTGGATAGCGCCGGGATAAACCGGCATGGAGTCGCGAATGAAAGAGTCGTACAGGGAAGGCGTAGCGAACCACCCTGGCCCCCAGCCCTGCGAGGGCGGTCGTGAGGCCGCACTTGAAGCGTGGGAGAGGGGCATCCGTAGGCAGGGTATTCAGCTCCGAAATCCAGCGATCTCGGGCGCCGACGCCGTCAGAGCAGGCGGAAGGCAACACGGGGACGGTCGTCAGCGCGAGACCACACTCGGCCCGGCGGAGTCGAAGACCCCAGGCATGCGGAGAAACTCCATGCGCGAGAACCGGGAGACCCCGTGGCTGCCCGTCGAGAAGACCCGGCGGGCCGGAGGGAGAACGCGATGAGCGGCAAGTCCCTCATGCACGGCCAGGGGGAGTCGTACCACGGCGTAGTACCGACGAAGCAGCCGAACCAAAGCGGGGAGCCGCCGGCGGAGGTTGCGGAGGGAAGGCCGTGGACCAAGGAGAACACGCCACAGCCTAACCCGTACCGGACCCCGAGCCGGGAAATCGGGCGAAGTGGGCTGGCGTGTGTGCGCCAGGCCGCACCGAAGGATGGGGGAACAACCCCGCCTGAGCGTGCGCCTTGACGCCAAGCATTTACTCGATCCGAGGTAAGAACCGTGTGCGCTAGCAGTGCCAGCACGGGTCCGCGCGGGGGGCAGCGGGTAACCGCTGTCCCTACCGCGACCGCCAGCCGGCCAGTCGGTCACGACAGAGATCTGTTACTACGACAGCAGCGGCAATCTGATGTGCCATTAATGAACATGATCACGGGTAAACAGATTCTCGACGGTGGTTGGACCCTTCGTTGCGGACGGATGTTGGAGGGGACGATTTTCTGAAACCGATGAAGGCACGCGGCTTACAGTGAGCTATGTCAGGCAGAAAATTGCTTTTGACGATCGTCGGGCTCTGTGTGGGGCTTGTCCTCATCCCTTTCAGGACGCTTAATTGCCCAACCTGGGATGTGTGGGTGACTTACCTAGGCGGCGAGCCGGCGGCTGGCGTAACGGTTCGTCTCACGTATCAAAACTACTCGCTTGAGCGCGAATCGCACCAGATCGATGCCATTACGGATGGACGAGGGCACGTGGAGATCCGTGCCCGCACCATAAGCGCCTCCCTAGGGCGGCGTGTCGTGGGGACGCTCTCATCTGCCATGTCAGAAGGAATTCACGCCAGTTTCGGTCCGCATGCATATGTGTCAGCGTCAGGAAACGGGGTTGAGGGCTTCGCCGAATGGGGAAACACCATCACGGATTGGACCGGCGAGCCCAGTCATATGGAATCCCGGATCGTGCTTGTACGGCCACAGTTGTAGCCCGTACATGCGAGGCGGTGTTGAGGTAGGCGCTCCTAGCTTTCATCTGCGGTTCTCGACATGGCAGCGGGTAGCCCGGAGGTTGGGTAGCGAGGACGTGCGGCTTCTCAGCGCTCGTCCGCGGTTCTTGGTCGGATCGCGACTGCCGCTTCGCCGAGCCCTGGGCCGAGGATTATAATCGCTCCCCTGTCGCCACTCTTGACACGCCCGGCGTGCACGGGTTTATGAAGGCAAAACGACGAAAGGCCGCAGAGGAGAAGGGCCGCGGAGGAGTTCGGAGAGACGCACCCCTCCGCGCCACCGGCTTGAAGACTAGGGAGAACCGAAATGTTTGCCTCTAATGCAGCAATTCCACCGGAGCTGGGGTGCGAATCCGTTTTCACCGTCCACGAATACCACGACGGTCCTCGTGGCGGCGTGGCGAATTTCCACGGCGTTCCGCATTTCTACGAATGCATTTTTGATGAAAAGAGCGACGAGTATTCAGATTCGTACCTCCTGGTCGCAATCAGCCAGGAGGCTTTCAAAGCAGCTCTAGAAAACTGGCAGGTTTTCCTGCGGTGGAGAAAAGCCTTTGATTCGGGTTATGTGGGTCGTGACACGCACCCTGCGTTGCCCGGGGACAAGACCAAGTACGAGGAAACAAAGCGGACTTTGGACCAAGCGGTCGCATCGGGTCGAGATAAGGCAATTCGCGTGAGGGGTGAGTTTGAGGCTTTGGGAGACCCGCACCTCCCGCGGGATGCATTCATGCCATGGCAGGTTAGATGGAGTGAGTTATAGGGAAGGACGCCAATCAGGCGTCGTCAGGAAACACAGGTACAGCGGCAGGACCTCGCGCTGGAAAGCCGATGACACCTAAGGGCAGGAAGGAAGTCAAGGCTGCGAATGCCAGCGGGTAGCCGGGGGGTTGCGTAGCGAGGACGTGCGCGCCTCTCAGCGCTCGTCCGCGGCTCTTGGCCGGATGGCGAATGCCGCTTCGCCGAGCCCTGGGCCGAGGATTATCATCGCGTTCCTGTCGCAGCTCTTGCCACGCCCGGCGTGCCCGGGTTGATGAAGGCAAAACGACGAAAGGCCGCGGAGGAGTGCGGAGAGACGCACGCCTCCGGAAAGCACCGGGCTGGTAGCCACGGACAGTGCTTTCCTGTCCGTGGGCTTTTCTCCGGCGCGATATCCCAAAGGCAATCTTACGTAATCAATCTGAATGGGGCAGGCAGCAGCCGTTGGCTTGTCCAAAGCAAAATTGTTGTAACCGGATCACCGCCCGAAGAACCCACGGACAGGAAAGCACTGTCCGTGGCTACCAACTCGCGGAGCTTCATTCCCTTTAACGGACGCCTCCTGGCGGAGTATTATTGCGGCGGCATGATCTTCGACCACCCGGATGAAATCTGTGGTTCCTGACACCATTCCTTCACCATTCCTTAAAGGACTACAACCATGGATCGGGGGGACCGGCGAATGGAAATGGTGAAGAAATCATGATCAGGAAGTGATATGAATATCCAAAAACTCCTCATTCCGGTCTTTGTTCTATCCCATTTGGCCGCGTCATCTGCGCAGGCCCAGGGGGTGGTACTAATCCAGAAGGAAGGGGCGGTCGTAAGTCGGTCACTCTCGGGCCATGTCGATATCGGACTGGAGAATACCCTGGGAAGTGGAGTTACGGTCGAGCTGTATAGCCCGGACTGGAAGACGGTACTTGCTTCTACGAAGACAGACGACAAAGGCTTCTTCTCTTTAAAGAAGCCTCGAGGACAATTGTTCTATATGCGACTGTCATCGTATGGCGTCGATCCATATCAGCTTCGGGTCCGTGTCAGCAAGCTCGCACGTCACAATCTGCACATCCATCTTACTATTGCAACCTAGCGGCGAGGCTGGGTGACGTAACCTATTTTGTGTAAAAAGCGAAAGGGTGTAGGTTTTGTTGTGCGAGCAACAAAATCTCCAAGGAACGGAGGCCTACACCCCTTATGCGAAGGG
>Ga0326728_10009110_pt1 | contig 24100 bp, 23 predicted proteins | sample MB3enrmetagenome_FD_207602 | JGI IMG/M metagenome (GOLD analysis project Ga0326728, IMG submission 207602) | Lab enriched peat soil microbial communities from McLean, Ithaca, NY, United States - MB31MN | ecosystem: Environmental > Terrestrial > Soil > Wetlands > Peat | place: USA: New York... | reverse complement strand
GACAGCGGCTCCCAGGCGACCACGTGCACAGAGTCCGTACTGACCGGCTCGACCGTGCCACCGTCGCAGGCGGACGCATACGGGGTGGACGAACTCGCAGCCGGCTCTTCCATCAAAAGCTTGTAGAGGAGCCAGCTGTTGCCTGGATTTCCGGCGGAAGGGCTTCCTGGGCCCGGATCGATAATCGGCATGTTGACTCCAAACGCAAGGGATGGAGGCTGCGGCGACGAGGTTGGTCCGGTGTTCGCTCCGCGAGCGACCTGCCCAATCGCCGTGAGGGCAATTCCCGCAGGCGAGTCGAGACTGAGACCTTCGACCGGCAGGGGGCCACCGTGGCAGGCGGACGTCCCGCATTTGTTCGAAAACACGGGAAAGATGTCACGGCAGAAATCGATGGTCGGGGCCGAGGGAATGGAACGGCCCGTCGTGTCCGGACCTCCCACCGAGAACGCCACGCTCAAGTTTGCTTGAGCCAACGTGGCTCCATCGACCGAACGCAGGCCGTAGAGGTCGTCGGGGTTCGTTGGCGTCCGCACGTCGACTTCGTACACGTGGTCCGAGTCCAGTGACCCAAGGGGCGTAAGCGACACGATGCGGGCGACCGGGTCGTAAGCGACGATGGGCGCCGGGAAATAGCCGTCCACATCGTGGAGGGCAAAGGTCTGACGGGAGATGCACAGCGGTGAGAGTGGACGGTCGAATGCCAACTCCACGATCCCATTCGACGGAAGCAGAGCCGTGGAAGACGCGATGTTCGAGCCTACAAGATGAACGGCAGCCAGTGCCGGGCTCGCCTCGTCGTGCACGAGACCTTGATCGCACCCATAGCCCGCAAGCGCGACGAGGCTCAGCTCTCCGAGTACAGCACGAGCTGATCGCGAACGACTTCGTCGCTCACACCGGTCCGAATGCTCTCCTTCAGACAATCCGCCAAAGTGAGCAGAAGCTCGTCGACGCCCTTGTCCTCGATCAGCTTCTGGAGGAGCTGTCGGGCCTCGCGGCTGTCGTCGCCTCGCAGAAACTGACGGACGGTCTCCAGGGAGATCTCGCCCTGGAAGTCCAGGTACATGTTCTCCATGAGATATCGCACGAGCTCTTTCACCGTCGCCCTCCTTTACCTCAAGAACGCTGCCCAGCGTGCAACACGTTCGGCCTTGCTGAAGAAAATCACGCCCGGTGAACATACAGCCAGCCCAAGCTTCCGAGCGCACCCCATCGGGATGCGACCGCATTCGAGCCCGAAGCCGCTACCGACGAGCGTGCGACCGACATTTTTCCAGGGGGTAGACTCATATCGCTCGCGGGCCGACCGGCGCAAGGCCGTTTCGCAGAAGGTCGACCTTCCGCAAGCCCTTTTTCCTATTCGCCCTGGCAGGGACCGTGCGCAGTCGTTGCCTCCACGACGTGAGCCGCCGTTCGTCAGCGGCAGCGCGCGAGGGCGCTGTCGCTAGCAGCATGGCACGCGAGGCACGGTCGCTCGTTTCGGCGAAGCTCTCGGCCACACGACCCTTGAAAGCCTGGCGGGTGCGGGTTGAAGCCCGCACCGACTCCGAGAGCCCCATGGCACGTGATGCAGTCTCGCTCCGTGTGGCAGCTTACGCACACGCTCAAGCTTCGCTCGGCTTCGAAGGCATGGTGCCCCGGCCTAGCCGGTGCATCGCTCCAGATCGACTTCGCCGGGTGAAACCGGCCGCTGTCCCGGGAGTTCACAGGGCTTGCTTCAGCGACTCCCACCCTGAGGTGACAGTCCAAGCAGAAGCTCTGCTCGCGATGGCAACTCTCGCATCGCTGCGTGCCCATACGTGCCTCGATCGGGTGCATGTCGAGGTAGTCATTGGGGTGGATCGTGCGGGGACGGACTCGTCCGTCGTGGCAGTCGGTGCAGAACTCCTCCTTGTGGCAGCTCGCGCAGAAGGTCGAGTCGTCTCCCGCAACGAGCTTGTGGCGCGCCAGAAAATCCGGCGTGTGCGCCGCGTCACGCAGCCACGGCGGCGGCAGCAGGATGCCGGAAGCGTACATCGTGCGAAGGCGGCCACCACCAGGATCGGTCAGATGACAGGTGTCGCAGGCGCTCTTGGCGTCGCCCCTAGAAGCCGCGTCGGACATGGCGTGGCAGCGAAAGCATCCCCGCATCCGTGGGAGCTGGTCACGAGTCGCCAGATCGAGCTCTTCAATCGCCCCGTGGCACTGCGGGCACCCGATGTTGCGTGCGGCATGCGCGCGGTGGCTGAAGACGAGATGGGCGCGTGGTGCATCTACGCGTGCCACAGGGGAGCTCGAGGGGGGCCGCGAAGCGCCCGCCTCGTCGACGAGCGAGTGGTTGTCCGGCGAGTAGCCCCTGTGGCACAAGGCGCACCCCTCGCCTGAGACGGTCGCTTCGGCCCGGCGCCCATGGTCGACTTGGACGTGGCACGTGTCGCACGCGCGCCCTTTGGGAATTAGCTCGTCGTCGACTGAATTGCTGCGATAGGCTGCCTCGTGGCAGGTGCGACATGTCGCCCCGACGCTTGGGGACAGGTGCCGCGCATGGCTGAAGATGAGAGGTATCTTCTCGGTGGGGAAGACGACCGAACTGGGCCCCGGATCCGGATCGTCGGCGCCAGGCGGCAGCCACGCGTGTGGCACGGCTCGACCGTCGGGCAGGGGACTGATGCCGCGGACGGTCTGTGGGACTTCCGCTAGGGCGGCCGACGCAGCCAAGGCCATCGCGCAGACGAGCACGATCCATTGCAATGAGCGCGACCTCCGCGGTTTCGAGCGAACGGCACCCATGTCAAGGCCCTGTAGCCAGCGTCAGCGAAAAGACCAATCGGAACCTTTGTCCAACGAGGCGATTCATGTCCTGCTCCCACTCGACCATCCCCTGAGACCGAGTCGCAAACCGGTACCCGATGCCCGCCACGCACCCGAGACTCAACGCGCTCCGGCTCGATCTCAAGCGATCGTCCCAGTGCCAGAGCCCGAGGCGGCCTCGGAGGATGTACCGAGTTTCGAACACTCGCTCGGCGGTCGCGTCGGCGCCGATCCTGTCGCCTTCGTTGCCGAAATCGCCGGCCGCACGCACGCCGGCCGACGACACTGCGGTGTGCCACCGAAGGGACGCGGTGAGGCCTTCGTCGAAGGGATGGGTGCGGCTAGGTGAGGCTCCGCTGCGATCGAATGGGTCGCCGAGGTTGGGTCCCACGGCAGGCACGGAGAACACGCGCACCTTGGCGCCAGCCGCGAACGAGAGACGGTCGCTCGGAGACACATTCGCGCGGACCCCGACGTCGTTGCGAGGTTCCGAGGCAAAGAAGTTCCAGATGCTATCGGCGTCGAACGACGGAACGAAGTAATCGTAATCGAGCGCGACGTTCAAGCGCGGGTGGAGTCGTCCGTCGAGCGTGCCGTAGAGGTGAGTGATATCGCCCCGATAGAAGTCATAAACGAATCCGCTTTGCGAGGCACCCACGTTCGACCAAGAAGCGTCGAGCGACCCGCCGAGCCGGGCGGACGATGTGCGCATCCCGTCGAACGTCGCCGTGGCGTTAGGCCCGGCCCCAAACGGAGCCACGTTGGAGGCCCCTGTATTGTACACGTGGCGAGCTGTGAGCCGTCCGTGAAGCCACGGGATCCCGGTCGACTCCACGGCGACACCGACCGCAGGGGCTGGACTGGCCTGCTGGAAACTCGGGTATTGATCGGACTGAATTCCGTCGCGACTTCCTCGCCACACGCCATCGCTCTCGAAGCGCGAAGTCCCGAGCGCCAGTCCCCCGCGTTGCTCGAATCCGCCGTATACCTCGGTTCGGAAAAAGAACGGGGTCGTCGCGTTCAGCTCGACTCCGTCGAAGGACCACCAACCCAGGACATCGGTGACGTACTGTCGGCCCAGACGGAAGCCGAGCGTTCCACCGAGGAGCCTACGACCTTCGAGATACGCGTACATCACGTCGACAGCCCCCGCCTGGCTTCCCGGAACGAAGTCGCTCGTCTGCGAGGGATCGAAGGAGGCCGAGCTCAGCCCGAAGTCTGCGCCGTATCGAAGACGCGCCCGGAGCGCGACGAGTGGCGCGCGCGCGTCGTTCGTGGGGGCGTTCGTGAGATTGTACGCGTTGATTCCGAGCGTCGCGTCGAGTCGCTGGCGTGACAAGACGACTTCCCCTGTCGGCGAGCGAACGTCGTACATCTGCGCGGCCGCGTCGCTCGTGACCTCGGCGTCGGTCGCGTGCGCTCTCCCTTCGCCCAGCGGCGTCGCCACGGCGAGGACCCACGCGACACACATGGATCGGACCGACGGGAGACGTGAGGTCACGGGCGTCTTTGCCGCGTGTGTGGCGCATGCGGCGGCTCGATTCGGGTCGTCACTCACGTCGACACCTTCTTCGTCCGGGCGCCGAGGATACGCGCAGTCTCGGTGACAGGACACAGGTCAAACGGTACGCGGGTGGGGGCTACCGGGGAGCTCGGTCCTTGACCCCCAATCCCGTGGGGTGGCACCCTGGGGGCGTCTTCGAGTCACTTGCCGTAAATCTGCTCGGGTCCACGCCCGTACACGAGAAGGTCGGCCCGCATCGTATCCAGGCGCGCCTGTCGAGATCGATGGGAGCGACCCGAACCCGGCCCCCAGAGCTTCCCCAATCGTCACCCCCTAGAATCACCCCGCTCCAATGTCCGACAGTCACCAGCGATACCGAGTCATTGAGAAGCTCGAGTCGGGAGGCATGGCGGAGGTATTTCGCGCCGAGAGCGAGGGTCTCCAGGGATTTCGCAAACAGGTCGCCATCAAGCGAGTCTTGCCGCACCTGTCGTCCAAGACGAAGTTCATCTCGATGTTCTTGGACGAGGCGAGGCTGTCCGCGCAGCTCTCTCACTCGAACTGCGTTCAGGTCTTCGATATCGGCGTCGGCGACAACGCGTACTTCATCGTGATGGAGTTCGTCGATGGCGCCAATCTCAAGGCGGTCGTCGAACACCTTCACAAGACGGGACGAGATTTCCCGGTCGAGGTCGCCGTTGCAATCTCGCTCGCCCTCTGCGAAGGCCTGGCGTACGCGCACGAACTAACCGATTCCAATGGTGTGCCGCTTCACATCGTCCATCGGGACATGTCGCCTCCCAACGTGCTGATCACCAAACACGGTGAGATCAAGATCGTGGACTTTGGGCTGGCCAAGGCCAATAGCCAACTCGAACGGAGCGAGCCCGGCATCATCAAAGGAAAGTTCTCGTACCTGTCTCCCGAGGCCGCCGTAGGCCAGGAGGTCGACGCGCGCTCGGACATCTTCGCGGTGGGCATCATTCTCTGGGAGCTGCTCTCCGGGCAGCGGCTCTTCTTGGGCGAGACCGACTTCCAGACCGTCAAGAAGGTTCAAGCGGCCGCCGTGCCGAGCATTTCGCAGATCAACAAGCGGGTCCCGCCCGAGCTCGAGCGCATCATCGGACGCTCTCTCGCTCGCGAACGTTCTCAGCGATATTCGACCGCTCGCGCGCTGGGCATGGATTTGTCGAACTTTCTCTTCAAGTTCGGAGTGCCGGTAAGTTCATTCGACATCGAGTCGCTCGTGCGCGGCGTCATGAAGGATCGCCAGGGGCATCGAATCCCGCAGCCGAGCATCATCGACAGGCTGATCGAAGAAGCTCTTCTCGAGTTCACTTCGCTCACCGACGACAAGGCGGCCCCGGCCGCCGGCGCCAAGCCGATCGACGTCCCTGTCATCCCGACGCCGATGGCCCCGCTGACGAACTCTCGCGCATACCCGGCGTCGTGGATCGACGACATTTCGAAGGATGCGCGGTGGCAGGAATCGGGCTTGAGTGCGTCCCTTCCCGCGGGGGTTTCGGAAGGCAATCTCGCGGCCCTCGAGGACGACATGCCGTCCGTGTCCAGCCCTGCAAAGTCTGGCACATCGGGTCAGCCCTCCTTCCTCCGCGGAACGACGAAGCTGGAGGCGCCCAAGCCGCCGACCATCCAGCTCAAGCCCGCTTCCTACCACGTCCCCTCGCGAGCGGATGTCGTCGATCCCGTTGTGGCTGACGACACCGTGCGCAGCTCGAGTGCGCCGGTGTTCGTGGGCATCCTCGTCGCGCTCGTCGTGAGCATGGCTGCCGGTGCGGCTGCCTGGCTCTCGCATCTCATCCCCCATCCGTGAGTCGACGTGCGCTTGCGGACTCGATCGACCCGTTCCCCCTTCCTCGTTGGCCTGGCGTTGGTCGTGGCATGCATTCCGCCGCCGAGACCACCACCGTCGGAGCACCCGATGCCGGTCCCGATCCCTCCGCCCGTCCAGGGACCGTGCCCGGAGGAGATGGCCCTCGTCGGGGACCACACCTGCGTCGACCGGTGGGAAGCCTCGCTCGTCGAAATGACTCCGAGCGGAGAGAGAGAATTCCCCCCGTATGCGTCGCCCGAAGGGGCCCTCGTTCGGGCCGTCAGTCGCTCGGGCGTCGTGCCCCAGGGATACATCTCGCGCGATGATTCGGAGCGAGCTTGCGCCGCGTCGAAGAAGCGGCTTTGCTCGGAGTCGGAATGGGTCGCGGCATGCATGGGAGCGGAGGCTCGCGCTTTCCCCTATGGCAAGATCCGCCAAAAGGGGGTGTGCAACGATTCGGGAATTGCGCCATTGCAGATGCTCTACAAGGACTCTCCCTGGATGTACACCAAGGGCCCAATGAACGATCCACGTCTGAATCAGCAGCCGGGAACCGTGGCGAAAACCGGAGAGTTCTCGGGCTGCAAGGGGGAACTCGGAATCTATGACATGGTCGGCAACCTGCACGAATGGGTGAAGTCGCCTCGGGCGACGTTCCGGGGGGGCTATTACCTGGACACCCACCTCAACGGCGACGGATGCGCATACCGCACGAGAGCCCACGAGGCGGCTTACCACGATTATTCGACGGGCTTCCGGTGCTGCGCGGATGCGAAGGTGCCCGCTGAAAGGTGAGCGGCCGCCTTACAGGTTCTGCGACAGGAAGTAGCTCGAGCCATTGACGACGACGGACTGTCCCGCTTCCAGACCACGCCTGACGACGAGCCAGAGAGTGGACTCCCACTCGTCGACCTCGACGGGAATTCGCTGGAATCGAAGGTTGCCGTTCTCCTCTCCCAATTGAATGAACGCCACGCGGGTGTCTCCAAGGCGGACCACGGCATTGCGCGGGACGGCCAGCGCATGCCGAGGGTCGACGGAGATCTGCATCGTGGCATACATTTCAGGCTTCAGCTCGCTATCGCGATTCTCGAAGGTGCAGCGCACTTTGGCCGTGCGCGTGTTGGGATCCAGCATGCCGCTGACCCAGTCGACTCGGCCGCCGTAGACTTTTCCCGGGTATGCGACGGCCGTCACCTTCGCTGGCGCCCCGACGTGCACACGACTGAGATCGACTTCATACAGATCGCCGAGCACCCATACGCTGTCGACTTCGCCGATTGTGAAGAGCTCCTGGTTGGCACCCCCGCTGTATTGGCCCTGCACCTCAACGCCGGGGTTGATGTTTCGGAGCAGCACCTCGCCATCGATCGGTGAGGTCAGCGTGTAGCTTTGCGTGACCGTGTCCACGTTGCCGATGTGCAATAGGGCTTGCTTCTGGCGTGCACGTTCGAGCTCGGCTCTCGATTTGCGCAACGTGTCCTCCGCGATTTCGACGTCCACGCCGCTCGCTGCCTTCTGTTCGAAGAGCTGCTTCTTCCGGCTCCAGTCGTGCTCCGCGGCAATGATGTCGGCCTGCGCCTTGTGCACGTCGCTCACCGCGCTTCCGATGTCGGGAGATTCGATGACCGCGAGCGGCTCTCCCCGTCGAACGTGCTGACCTAGCTGCGCCGCGATCCTCACGACACGCCCCGTCACCGGCGAAAACACATGGGCGGAGCGCAGATCGTCGAGGGCAACGCGTCCGCTCGTGCGAATCGAATCGTCCAAGTCCTGCTCGGTGACGGTCTGGACTCGAATGTTGCCCTCCGCAACTTGTTGCGGCGTTAGCAACACTTCGCCCGATGGGACCATCGTGCCTCCTGCGAATGTCGCCGCCTGGGATGTCTTGCATCCAAGGTGACACGCCGCCGCCAGGACCACGATGAAAAGCGTGAATTGATTTTGAAGGGACATCTTCGTTACCTTCGTGCGTGGGAGGGATGAGCGCCCGAACTCGGTGCGCGAGTGCGGGCGTTCGCCGGCTCGTGCAATGAACAACTATGCGGACATCAATCGCCAGCACCTGGCGTCGATCCGGCATCCTCCGATGCGGCGACGAACGCACACGCGTCGGGATCCTGGTCCGCATTGCATATGGACACCGCTCCCCCATTGCAGCCCGTCTGGCAAAAGGCATTACCGCTCACTCCACTCATAGGGCAGCAGTAGTTCTCCGGACACAAGGCTGGCTGCGTGCACTGAAGACCACTGCCGCACTCGTCGTGACTCAAACTGGGATTGCAGCGGTCCCCCTCGCCGCCGCCTCCCCATTCTTCCGCCGTGCAACCCCCTCCGGCGACGGCGACGGCCACCGCGAGGGAGACCGCGAGCAGGCTGATGTGAATCACGCTGGAACTGGTTTTCATAGACGATGTTGAGTTCATTGCTATGGTCCTAGAAGCGGATGAGCGCCGAAAATATTACTCTGTCGTCATTCTTGGACAGGTCGGGTCGCCATCCCGGCGGCACAGGCGTGGTGATGTATCCATCGGGCGAGGTGACGCCGCCATGGCCCGCGAAGTAAGGGACACTGGCCTGGCGGTGGTTGAACTCGAGGCCGTAGGTGACCTGTTCCACGGGCATGTATTGGAACCCGCCGGACACGTCCCATGCGTCGAGCTGCGTTCCACTATTTGTATCGAACGCCGTCTGGGAGACTGCTGTGTATTGAAGTCCCTGGATGCTGAGCGGCTGAGGAATGGGCGATGCGACACCCGTGGGCAATAGGGCGAGGTAGCGCCCGGGATTGTGCATGAACCCGCCACCGAACGTGAACGCGGCGATGTCATGAAAGAACCAAAAGCGATTATAGGCCATGGCACTCAAGAACTGCTGGGTGCACGGCACCGCGGTCGTACACCCGATATTCTGCCCTTGGGCATTGAGTTTCTCGGTACCACTGCCGCCGAAGGGCGTCACGCCATCGCCCTGTTCGCCGCCGAGGTCAAACGTGACGGAGAAGGCTGCCTTGTCAAGGAAAGAGGACCTCGGTTGGTCGAAGTACTTGAGCTCTACGCTGTTGTCACTGTGGAAGCGGAAACGCCCAGGGTTGTCCTGTGTGTCCCAACCGCCGTATCCGTTGGCCAATACGGAGAAATATTCCGCCGGACGCCACAGTATCTGAAAGCCGATGCCCGGCATTTCGTTGAATCTACCGTAGGTCTGCCATCCGTTGATGAGCCAGGGCTCGATCTTGAGCTTGTCGCTCGTGTAAATCTGGAGGCGCACCCCGTTGAAGAACCATGGGGTGTTGTCGGAGGTGTACGAGGGCATGTACATCCAGTTCTCGAAGTTGTCGTACGAGAACAGGCCTACGTACGACATGAAGATGCCCATGTCGAGATTGATGCCATTGAGTGCATCCCAATGATATCCGCCGTAGGCTTCACTGATGTACCGAAGAGCAGTCTGCAGATCGAGCTGGCCGTGGAAGCTGCTGAAGTCGTTGCGCGGAACGATCGTGCTTCGCATCCCGTATTGCAGCAGCATGCGGCCGCGCGCGTGCTCATAGTGGAAGTCCCCGCCGAAGCCCATAAACGCAAGCGTGAATTCGTTGTTGCGCGATAAGGCCGTCGAGCCGGTCACCGTATTGTCGATGGGGTTGTGAGCAGACGCGGTGTAGTTGAAGTCGAGGAGGAAGCTCCCGGTGAACATAGGTGTGTCAAGGAGCGCCTTGTGCTGGCGATTCGACCCGTTGAGCCAGGTGAAGTCGCCATAGGCGAACGGTTCCGCCGGCTTTTCGTTGTCGGTGGGGGCCGGGGCCGAGGCTTCCGGGGGAGGGGTCTGCGGCGGAAGCTGCGTCACCGATCCTGTCCCTCCGGTGGCCGGCAAGGGCTCCGTCGTGATTGGAGTCGGCGGCGGCGCGGCAGCGGACGGCGGCGGCGCCTGGGCAAATCCGGGTTTCTCGAGCGCGAGGATCGACGCTGTGGCGAGGATCCAGGCGCTGTGTGTACGCACTAAAAGCGGTAACATTCGTAACCTCCCGAGCTGTGTGACTTGACACAAACTCCCCCGCTCCCGTCTGGCGACGGGTACGTCGTCGAACAAAGCCGTATCTGACTACAGGCGAAGCTCAGCGCGCGAGCGTGGGCTGCCGCGCAACAATCCGAGCTATTTTGCGTTCGCCGTTGTCGGGCACAAGCACTCCGAGCCACCGGAAGGCCACATCGGACTTCGCTGATCAGACAAAGCCTTCGTGGCGGTTCCTTGCGGTATAAGCTATCCTGCTAAGTATGCGCTTGCGGCGCCCACCCGTGTGCGAAACCACCCCGTCATTCCATCGAAGAACGGCGAGTGGCGTAATTGGGGGGATATCGGCGTCTGCGTAGGAGACCCTGCATCCGCGACGAAGAGCGGGCACGCGTGCATGCGCATATATCCGGGAAGCACCCTTCTGTGGATTACGTAGCAAGCGGCGAGCCGGGCTGATGGCTCGTAGGTCACCCCCTGCGAGTCGTTGGCGATTCGAAGAAGTTTCCCACTCGAGGAGGAGCCGATTGCAAACAAGTAAAGTGCTTCCGAATCCTTGGGAGCGACGCGGCTCACCGTATGGCCTAGCTGGCGAACTGGAATGGGGTCGGCTGCCCGTGCGATGCTGGGCACGACGCAAAGGCCCGTTGCAAGGATGATGACTCGTAGGATGGATCGCGACAGCATAGACGAATTCATGGGTCACTCGTTGATTGTTTCGGGCGAGCTGCCCCGCTACGCCCGCGACCGAAGGTGCGGACGTCCAAGGACAAGTGAATGGCGCGATATCTTTATCGCGCTACCGAGGGTCGTTCCCGGAAAGGGTGCGACGCGCCCAGCGTCCCAACCAGAGCCTGCTTGGCGTGCGCCCCTCTCCGCGGAATGCGCGTACTCGTGGCAGACACCCGACGCCGACGCGCACAATCTTGCTCGCGTCTTCCTTCTAGCCGGGTTCACCCATGGCTGGCGGTCACGGGAATCCGCGACACGTCCAGACTGTCCTCTCCTTGCGAAGACCGCTCAGAGTCGATTGGTCGCGATGCCGCTGGCCGGGGTCGACGGTGCGCCGACCAGCGCTTCACCCTTTGCTATCACCGAGCGTGCTACGTCGATATCTGCCGAGGTGATGACCACTCGGAACCCGGTCTCGGTCGACGTGACTGTGACCTTGGTTCCGTATTGAGACAGCGGGGAGCTGCCGTAGGCCATGCGGCCGACGACAGCCTGATGAGCCAGATGGCACTCCAGAACACGAGACAGCCATTGCTCGGTCATTCCGGGTTCTGAGCGCATGTCAATCGCTACGCCGATCGGTTGCATCATGCCTTTGGCCCACGTCTTGTCGCGTAGGACTTCGACGTTTTCGATGCGGCTGCGGTCGGCGAAGGGACCGGCGTCGCGGTCTTCCGCTGGTACGCCGACGCACGCGACGCGCTCGGTGTCACGAAGCTGCCGCGCAGCGTTGGCGTGCTCCGATGCGGTCTGCGGATCGGCCGGGAGTGCACTGGCCACGCGGTCATGATCGGCCGCGCTCATCTGTCGGAACGTAGCCGTCTCGGTTGTGGCGCAACCGAGGGGCAGCGCGGATCCGAGAACCGCTAGGCAAATCTTAACTGCAATGTTTGTGCGAGTCATGACGTTCTCCATTGTCGATGGTTCGTGAAGTCGACCATCTGCGTAGAAGGTAGTGCCGGATTCGTAAAAGTGGCATCAAAACGGGGGCGATTATCATCTAAGTTTTATAAAGTTCGTTGACTGCGGGGGATTTCAGTCGACTCGCAGGCGATAGCCCACGCCCGACTCCGTGATGAAGTATCGCGGCCGTGCCGGGTCCTCTTCGAACTTGTGACGCAGCTGCGCCATGTACACGCGAAGGTACTGAGTTTCCTTGGTATACGCGGGCCCCCAGACGGCCAAGAGGAGCTGTTCGTGCGTCAAGACCCTGCCGGCGTTGCGCATGAGCATCGCAAAGAGACGGTACTGGATGGGCGTCAGATGAGCCTCCCGTCCATCGACGAAGGCTATGCGCCGTGCAAAGTCGATGCCCAGCCGCCCGTACTCGAGGAGAGAGTCGAGTGACCCATTGTCCGCGCGCTGCGCGTGGCGCAGCCACACGCGGATGCGCGCCATCAGCTCGCCGGTACCAAATGGCTTCATGAGATAGTCGTTGGCTCCAGCGTCGAGAACGGCCACCTTGTTGTGCTCGGCCCCGTGAGCGGACAACACGAGGATTGGCGAGACCGTCCACTCGCGGAGCTTGGTCGTGACCGAGGTCGCGTCCATGTCTGGAAGGGCAAAATCGAGCACCACGAGGTCGGGATTGTGTGCAGCGGCCTGAAGCACGGCGGCCGCGCCTGTCTCGGCGTCGACGACTCGGAAATGCTGGTCGCTGAGAACGTTGCGGACGTATTTGCGCATGCGTGCGTCGTCATCCACGACGAGGACGAGCGGCATGGAGGATCGAGCGGGGACCGACGGCGCCAGCGACGTGGAGGAACCGGGGGCCGGGGCGGCTATTGTGGACGTGTGGTACATGCGAGAAGGTCTCCGCGAGGCGATGCGCCTCCATGCTCCTCTGCATGTGAGTCTAGCTCCGAGAGGATAAAGATTCTGTAAAGCCGGGAGGCATAATATAAAGAGATCGTCAAGGCGTTGGGCGGGCTCTGCACGCCTTCAGCGTCGGCTCTTGAAGCGAAACCACGCCGAACCTACGAAATCCAGGAGACCGGAGTTGCCTGGCCTAATTTGATGTCTTCTTTATGCCCATGTGCGCTACACAACATGAGCGTCACAGACTCGGACGGGTATCCCAGCATGCGTTCTCAACCGGCGCCTTTCAGACGCGATCTTGGCCTCGGGCCGCCGTTTCTGCTCACCGTGGAAAGCGCGGCCGCTCGCGATGGCTCTTTGGCGACGCTGCTCGGTCGTCATGGCTTCCGAACGTTGGGGGTTGCTCCGCGCGTTGACGACATTGTTGTCGCCATCCGGCACGAGCCGGACCTCGTGGTCCTCGACGTTCGCGACGTCAGCGCTCAGGCGCTCGATCTCATCGCACGTTTGAGAACGTGGACTTCTGCGGCTTTGTTGGTGGTTCTTCGGCGCGCCCAGGAGGACAGATCGGCGGCGATCATCGACGCGGGTGCCGATGACTACTTGTTCCAGCCAGTATCGCCAGCGGAGCTGCTGGCGCGCGTGCGGGTCTGGCTCAACCAGCGCGCGCGCGCCGAGCCACCGAGCGCCCCGGTTATCTCCACCGCGGAACCGCTGCGGATCGAGCCGGAGCGCCGCACCGTGATTGTCGATGGGCGCGAGGTGCACATTACGCCGCTCGAGAGCAAGCTTCTCATGGCGCTCGCCCTGCGCGGGGGCGGACCGATGACCGAGCAGCAAGTCCAGGCGGCCGTTTGGGGCGCGCGCGCCAAGGTGCGCCCCTCGTACCTCCGAGCGTGCATCCGCCAGCTTCAGCAGAAGATTGAATTGGATCCGACGCGTCCGCGCCGTCTGATGACGGACGGAAACGGAGGGCTCCGCCTGGAAGTTGGCTAGACGCACCGCTCGTAGGCGCGGCCGCGAGGACTCGCATGTTTCAACTCTGGACGACGCGCGACGACCGGCTCAGGCCCGACAGGCGCCATACGCGTCTTGCGGCAATCTCGAGCGTCGGTGTCGTCGCGGGAGTGACCCTCCTCGGCTTCTTGTTCTTCCGCGATCGCGAGCCCGATGTCGTCATGGGGTACCTTCTCGGCGTCGTCGCGATGTCCGCCTGGTTCGGCTATTGGCCGGCCATACTCACGGCCTTGCTGTCCGTGGCGGCCTTCGACTTCTTCTTCACTCTCCCATATTACAGTTTCCGAGATATCGACGAACGCTATCTCGCGACATACGCAATGTTCGTGCTGGTCGCGCTCGTGGTCAGCCACTTGACCGAGCGCATCCGCAGCGAGTCGCGAGCAGCCCGGAGGAGCGAACTGGGCACGCAGCGGCTGTACACATTCGTCCAAAGTCTCTCGACCGCCACGTCGGCGGACGACGTCATCGAGACCGCGCGCTCGCACCTCCGGGAGACGTTCGACGGTGAGGCAGCCATTCTCCTCCTGGGACCGAGCGGAAAGGTCGCCGTCGAAACGGAATCGGGGTGCGCGCTCGACGCGCCGATGCGTCATCGAGCGCGGGAAGTGCTCGAAGGACGCGATGTCCAGGCTGCCCGCTTGGCCGAACGGACGGTCGAGCACATGCTGCCGCTCCGCGTGTCCAAGCGGAACCTTGGGATCTTGGTGGTTCTACCCCCAGCGAATGCCGTTGCCTCGAGAGCTGACTCGACAGCCCTTAGGCTGCTCGATGCGTTTGCAGCACAGACGGCTCTCGCATTCGAGCGTGTCCGCCTGGCCCGTGAGGCGAAACTAGCCCACACGGAGGTACTGGAACAAGAGCGCTTGCGAAACGCGCTGCTGAGCTCCGTCTCCCATGACCTGCGCGGACCACTGGCGCTCATCAAGGGCGCCGCAACGGCTCTGGTCGATGGCACAGATACGTTGTCACCCGCGAGGTGCCGCGAGTACCTGGAGACGATTTCAACCGAGGCCAGCAGCCTCAATCGGCTGCTCGGTAATCTCATCAGCATGACGTCACTCGAGGCGGGCATCATGAGCGCCCGGAAGGAATGTGTCCCGACCGAGGAGGTCATCGGCGCCGCCCTCAGTCGGGTTGAGGAAGCACTTGGAGAGCGCCCCGTGGCCGTGCGCGTCGCCCGCGACGCGACCGACGTCATGGTGGACCCAGTTCTCTTTCAGCAAGTGCTAGTCAATCTGCTCGAGAATGCGATCAAGTACTCGCCGGCCGGAACGGGCATTGAACTTGAGGCGCGGAGAACTATCGGCTCAGTTGAAATCGACGTAGCCGATCAGGGCCCTGGGATACCGCCCGGTGAGGAAGACAAGGTCTTCGAAAAGTTCCACCGCGCATCTACTTCGACCGATGGGATGGGGCTGGGATTGGCGATATGTCGCGGGATGGTCATGGTCCACGGAGGAACCATTCGCTGCGAGAATCGTCCGAGCGGGGGAGCCCGCTTCGTCGTCACGCTCCCCTACGACGGCGACCCCTCGAAGGGTCAATGCCAAGGAGCCCTAGAGGTCATAGAGGGCCAATCGGCAGCGAGCCCATCCCTGCCTCCGCTCTTGAGCGGTACGGAACCGGACTAGGTTGGGCAATGTGCCCCAACTGCGCGACTCGGGTGAGGCGGGTGTGCCCGCATGATGTGCTGCAGATTCTGCGATGTTCGCGCACTCGACGCCTCCCGCGCACGAGAGTAACCTAAGTTTCGGCGCATCTTCGATCGCATAAAGAGAATCGAAAGACGCGGGCGTCTCGCGGCGCGCGATTTGCTTGTTGGCTTAGCGGGGACCGAACGCGAAGCGTACGCCGGAAGAGTTTTCAAAGGAGTTTCCCATGCTGAAGACTATCGGAACAGTCGCCGCTTTCACCACAGCATCGCTGCTGTTCGCGTGCGTCGCGAACTCGCCATCGAGCACCACCACGGCCGCGAAGGTGGCCAGGATCCAGTGCGATGGAAGCGCAACGAGCGAAGACGAGGTGCGCCTCTTGAGTTCAACGAGGGTGCTGCGCGTCGATCCCATCTACTCGCACGTGCTGACGTCGAACAACAACGCGGAGGAGCGCGTGAATGGCGCCAAGCTCCTCATCCGTCCTCCGAAGGGCGTTAGCGCGGAGCAGATGACGAGGATTCTCCAGTGCCACAGCGCGCGTGTGCTGCTCGGGCAGGCGAATGGCGCGGCCGTGGCGAGCGATCCCTATTGGCTCGCGGACAGCTGGGTGAACATCGACGTGAAGCCCGAAAACGGCAATTTTGCCGTTACGGTCAGCGCAGATACCATCCACGACAATCTCGAGGTGCTGAGCCGAGCCAACCACTATGGCGATGACCACATGCTGGCCACGTCGCCCCCGATCGAGTGACGCCACAGTCGAGACACTGATTTTCCGAGGTGCTGCGTCGCGCCGACGAAGGTTATTGCGGTGCTATTGAATCTCTTGGGGCGAAGGCTGGCGCGTGGAGTCGCTCCTGGGCTCCGCGCGCTGCGAATCGACGAGCCCGCTCGAGAACCTGGTTAGCATCGTCCCTCCCCTCCGTGCGCGCCGAGGCCACGAACCCGTCCCCTTCGGAGTCGACGCTGATGTCCAACCACGCGTTCGGAAGCACGTACGGGTCGTCGCGCATTTCCCCAGCTCGGCCAAGCAAAACGCTAGCCTCGTGACACTCGGCGGTGCGTTGAAACGATTCGCGCGACAGACCCGAGGTCGGTCGCAGGTGGATGCGCGCACCGCGCAGACGGGCCTGACGATCGACAGGACCCGAGGACACATACGAATAGGCGGGCTCGACGCTCTCAACGAGAGCCGGCGCAAGCAATCCGTCCCCCGCCGGCAATCCTGAACACTTCGGCGCGAGCTCGCGCGCGCGGTCGCTCGGCGTTCTCATGTCCGGAATGGGCGACAGAATGGCGCAACCGCTAAGACCTACGCACGCGATAAAAACCCAGCGCATGGGTCCTTTATAGAGGATTGGACGCGTGCGACGAGCGGCCACAGACGCCAACGATCGCGGTTTGGCACCCGACTCGCTCAGCCGGGCGCGGACACCGCTCGGGGCTAGGGTCCCTCGGGGCGATCCCACCATTGCGGACGCCTTGGGCGCGGCGGTCCTCCAAACCACGGAGCAAAACCAGCACGGTGACTACGCCCGTCTCCCGACCGGGCCAGATTCACTCCAAACGCTTCGCGGAAGACAGACGGATTCAGTCAGGCGATCCTCAAACTCCCTGTCCATCCTCGCTCATGAAGTCGGCCCGCGTGCAGATCGCGATGACCGGCAGCCCCGCCTGCTCCAGCGCCTCGCGTCCCCCCTCCATCCGGTCGACCAGCACGACGACACCGGCAACTTCGTAGCCCGCGTCCCGAAGTTTCGCAGCCGCTCGCAACGTCGACCCCCCAGTCGTGATCACGTCTTCGAGCAGCGCCATGCGTGCGCCCGCCGGCAAGTGCGCGTTTCCCTCGATCAGGCGGCGCGACCCGTGATCCTTGGCGTCTTTGCGGACGTACACGGCATCGAGCGGCTCTCCCCTTTGGTAGCTCGTGAGGGCCACGGCGCTCGCTAGCGAACACCCGCCGAGCTCGACTCCCGCGACTGCCGCACAGCGCGGCCACGCGGCGAGCGCCTCGAACATGAGCTTCCCGACGAGGGCATGCCCTTCGGCGCTCAGCACAGCCTGCTTGCAGTCGATAAAGAAGTCGCTCTCCCGGCCAGATGCCAACAGCACGCGTTTTCGTTCGAATGCACGCGACTTTAGGAGCTCTACCAGCCGCTGCCGCGCGCCGGCTGACACCTCAGCGCTCCCGCTTCTTCACCATCTGGCCGCGTGCCTTCTTGAAGGCCGGCACGACCGGCGGCGGGGGTTGCCGAGGCGTCGGATGCGGCGCCGGAGGATTCGCCGCGACCGCGGGAGGATGCGCGGGCGCTGCTGCACGCGGCGCTGGGGAACGGACTGGAGTGGTGACGCGCACCTGGGGCGGCGGATGATGGACCGCCGCCACGGCACGTGGCGCCGCAGCAACCGGGGCTGCCACGGGTGGCTTGGCCACAGCGCGAGCCGTGACCGACGACGCCGGAACCGCTCTCGCTGTCTCGGTCGTGCGAGTGGCAGGCGTCGTGTCCGGCTCGCCGGCCTGCACGAAGCCGCGCACCAAGGCACCTGACGCGATCGCCACGCTAGGGGCCCGCACGTCGCCAACGACCCGAGCGCCCTCCTCGACGAGGACCGCTTCGGAACCCACGAGGTCCCCTCGAACGCTCCCGCGGACGACGATGCGACGACCCTTGATCCCGGCACCCACCATGCCGTGAACACCAACGGTAACCGAACCCGTCACGGCAACCTCGCCGTCGACGAACCCGAGAACCTCCACATCCGCTGTGCCGACAACCCGGCCACGGACGCGCGCAGACTGCCCAATGATTGAAACGTCGGTCGCCATGGATCACACGTCCATGTCGACGTTGCCCTTGAACTGGGCGCCGTCGGCGATGGTCACGCGCGCGGCCTTTACATTGCCGATGACGCGCGAACCCGACTGCAAGTCTACCCGCTCGACCGCGGTGACGTTACCCGTGAGCGACCCGGCGATTGCAAGAGAGCTTCCTGCGACGTCCGCTTCGACGACCGCCCCGGGCTCGATCGTCACCGCTTCCTTCGCGGTCACCTTGCCGCGCACCGTTCCGGCCACGACGACGTCTTCGTCAGTCGTGATCTCGCCTTCGATGGTGATTCCCGCACCGATGACCGTGCTCGCCATGAATGTCTCCGTCGTCCTCGTTTCAGCGCCGTGCCCCAGCGCGCCCGCGCTCTTCGGCATGGGCGGCACCAGACAGCTCCGGCGGCAAGTCGAACTCGCAATCCAATCGTCCCGCGAACCTCACACCTTCCTCGATCGAGACAGCGCTGCCGCGGAGGTTGCCGCGGACGTGCGCCCCTGCGACGAGCCGCACGGGGCCCTTCGCGATGACCTCGCCCTCGAGCGTCCCAGCGATGGTCACGCTGTCCGCCTCGACGGTGTCGCTTTCGACGTTGGCACCGGCTGCAATCGTGAGATCGCCCACGATAACGACATCGCCTTCGACGCGACCCTCGACGAGGAGGGCGCCGTCGCCGTGAATGCGCCCGCGGACGCGAGCACCGCTTCCGATGCGGGCCTCCCGAACGTCGCCGCGGCTTTGGGTGCGTGCCTGCGCCATGGTGGCGACGCAACCTAGTACAGGCGCAAAGGCATGTCACCAGCTTGTGACGGAGTTGCTTTGCAGGAGAACGCACGCTCCCCGTCGCAGGAGTGCTAGCCCTCCACGATAAGATGCTCCCGAGCCAGTCTGAGTGGGCTGACCTTCACGCCGGAATCGGCCCGAACCGCCCAAGCTCCACGTCGACCATGGCCTGCTCGATTTCCTCGGTCGTGTTCATGACGAACGGTCCGTATTGCACCACGGGTTCATCGATCGGCTCGCCCGCCAGCACGATTACGTGAGCGTCTTGCTCGGCCGTCAGCTCGAGGCGCGCCCCATGATTCTCGAACAAAACGAGGTCCCCGCCCGCGGCGACTCGACCGGCTGCGCTCACGCGTCCGTGAGCGACCACCGCGAGCGCATTGTGAGATGGGGGCAGCGGTACGGCGAGGCGCGCGCCCTCTCCGAGTTGCGCGTCGAGCATCGTGATGGGCGTGAACGTGTGGGCCGGACCTCGCGCTCCCTCAAACTCTCCGGCTATCACGCGCACGCTGCCGCGTTCGACCGCGACGTTCGGAATCTGCGCCGCTACGATCGCCTGATATGCAGGGCGGGCAGCCTTGTCCTTCTTCGGCAGGTTCACCCAGAGTTGCATCATGTGCATCCAGCCACCCCGACGCGTGAATTCCTCCTCGTGATACTCCTCGTGGAAGATGCCGGCTCCGGCCGTCATCCACTGCGCTTCGCCCGGGCCGATGACTCCCGCGTGGCCTGCATTGTCTCGATGGGAAACAGTCCCTTCCCAGGCGAGCGTCACCGTCTCGAACCCGCGGTGCGGATGCCAGCCGACTCCGCGCCTGCCACGGGCGAGCGGAGCGAATTCCTTACGAGCGCCGTAGTCCATGAGCACGAACGGGCTGATGCGCTGGAATGACAGGCTCGAGGTTGGAAAGTACGTCGACACGTGAAACCCGTTTCCCACCCAGTGAAGCGGGGCACCGCGGTGAATGCCGGCTACGGGGCGAACGCTCGGTTCGAGAGCCGTCGGCGAGTGCGTGGTGTCGAATGCTGCGCTGTTCATGCGGGAGAACATAAGTGTCCCGCATCGCCGTGCAATCCGAGATGGCGGACAATCGATGAATTGCCGGGCTCAGGGATAGCGTCTCTCGCGCTCGCCGCGGATCGGGTGGCCGACGAACCGCTTCACCCGTGCCTTCGCGACGGATCCCACGGTGGTTAGCGGCACCGTGAAGTGAACGATCCCTGTGTCGGGACACCGCGACGAGATATCGCCCATGGTCCTCGCGTAGTTCGCGTAAGGAGTCCGAACGTCGATATCAGCAGCAAAATCCACGTAGCAAAATGACTTTCTACTCCCCCGCATCCTCCACCACGATATCGAAATTCCCATGCCCTCGCGGCCCGTCGACACGCGGTCCTACGACCGACAACCGCTCGCGCTTGCCGCCCCGCGCCAACTCCAGCGCCCGATGGTGACAGTACGGATTGTTCCCCGGCCGCCCCATCAGCGCTACCGCCGTCGCCGAGCAACCGCCGCGACACACGGAAGCGTAGTAGCAGGTCGCACAGAATCCCCAGGTGTCGCCATCGCCCACGTTCCGCCGCAGGACCTCGGCTTCGTCGAATATCTGGGAGAGCGCTCGCTCACGAATGTTCCCAGCCATCTGATCGGCTCCGTCGAGCGCCGAGCACCCCGTCACGTTCCCGTTGGCGTCGACGCCAACGACCGAGAGACCCGCCCAACACCCGAACGTATGCCCCCGCCTCGAGCTAAATCGACGGAGCACACGCTCGTGAGGCCCGAAGTAGCCTACGTTATCGCCTGCGTAGACCTTGAGGTTGTCGCGAGCGCACCGATCGATGACGCCGGCAATCGTCGGAATGATCTCCAACATTTGGTACGGCTGGAGCCAGAGGTCGGACGCGTCCGCGGCACGGCCCATGGGAATCATGAGTTGGATCTGCCAAGCGTAGAGTCCTTGAGGCACGAGGAGTTCGGCCAGCGCGGGCAGTTCCCTCCAGTTTCGCGCGTTTACCTGCGTGTTGCAGCCCACCTCAATCCCCGCGTTCCGGAACGTGGCGATCGCGCGTAGCCCTAAGTCGAAGCCGTTCGGCGTTCGACGAAGTGCATCGTGCGTCTCGCGTAGCCCGTCGATCGAGACACTCACGCGGTCGAGCCCAGCCTCCCGCGCCAGCCGAGCCTTGGTGTCGTCGATCGCCCGACCCGCAGTGATCAGAGCGCACGTGAGGCCCAACTCCGTGCCCATCTTGATGAGTTCAATCCAATCCTCTCGAAGATAGGTCTCGCCACCCGTGAGCTCGAAGTCCTTAACCCCCATTTCGGCAGCCTGCGTAAATAGGCTTCGAATCTCCTCGGTCGACAACTCGGTTGGCGACTGTTTCCCTGCGCGCGAGCCGCAGAAGAGACAGCCTTGGTCGCAACGCAGAGTGGTCTCTAGAGTAATCGTTTGTAGTTTTCGCGGCTGACCGCTTTTGGCGACTTCTGCTTCCACGTGTCGCTCCAAACCGTGGCCGTTCGTTGCGTCCGCCACCCAAAGACGTAGACTAGGCTCCAAGAGGTTTCTATGCGAGTTCTTCTTCCTTGTCGCGCCTGCGGGAGGCACATCTTCTCTGATGAGACCGAGTGCCCCTTCTGCAGGGCCGCCGCCAAGAGGACCGCCTCGGCCCCCGGCGTCGTCTTCGGGGGCGCGCTGATGGTCGCCGCGGCCGCTTGCAGCGGGAGCCTCGATGGAGCTCCGAACGACGCTGCCGCGGACACGGCGATCGCGCAGCAGGACAGCGCCTCTCCGAGTCCGGGCATCGTGGACAGCGCGTCAGCCGAGGACACCTCCGTGGCAGACACGGCTGCCGCCGATGACGTGACTGTCGTCAGTGTCTCAGACGTGGAGACGATTGATGTGCGAAAGGCCGTGATCTTGGACGCGGCCGTACTGGTAGACGCCAACGACGCCAAGGACGCCGACGCCGACGCGAGCGTCTTTCCGGTGATGCTCTACCGATCCCCGCCGCGCCGCTCCGACTGGAGCTGATCGCAGGGCGCTCGCCGCCGCGCACAGTTGTCTTTGGCCTCGACGCGAGTATGGTCCGCGCACCATGAGGCTGGTTGTCTTCGGCGTTGGGTATGTTGGACTTGTGACGGGCACGGGCCTGGCCGAGCTTGGGCATGAACTGCTTTGCGTCGACATCGATCCGGAGCGAGTTCGCGCGCTCCACGACGGAGTGATTCCGATCTACGAGCCCGGCCTTGCCGATATCGTTCGCCGGAGCGAACGAGCCGGCAGGCTGCGCTTTGCCACTGGCCTCGACGCACCGTTCGATTGTGCGGACGCCTACTTCATCGCCGTAGGGACACCGCCCGGTACGGACGGAGGAGCAGACATCAGCGCTGTCTTGTCCGCTGCGAGCACGGTTGCCAAGCACGCCCAGCGGCCTGCGGTCGTCGTCATCAAGAGCACCGTACCCGTAGGCACGTGCGATCGCGTCCAAGAGCTTCTCGACGCAGAGGGCCGTGTTGCACTCGAGGTCGTGTCGAATCCGGAGTTCCTGAAGGAGGGAACGGCCGTCGAAGACTTCTTCCGCCCTGATCGCATCATCATCGGTGCCCGGAGCGAGCAGGCGCGCGACACCCTGCGTGCCCTCTACGCGCCACTGCAGCTTTCCGGCGAACGCGTCGTCGTGACGGATCCACGTTCGGCCGAACTCACGAAGTATGCGGCCAACACGATGCTCGCGATGCGCGTGTCGTTCATGAACGAGCTCGCGCGGCTCTGCCACGTTACGGGCGCCGACATCCACGCAGTGCGCCTCGGCGTCGGGAGCGACACGCGCATCGGCAAACGCTTTCTCTACGCTGGACCCGGGTACGGCGGGTCCTGCTTCCCGAAGGACGTTCAGGCGCTCTTGCATCTCGGGCGCGTGCACGGAATTCCCATGCGCGTCGCCGAAGCCACTCACATGGCAAACGAAGACCAGGCGAAGTTCATCGCCGATCTCGTCGAGCAAGCCGTCCGCGGCCTCGACGGAAAGTTGATCGCGCTCTGGGGTCTCGCCTTCAAGCCGGAGACCGACGACGTCCGAGAATCGCCGGCGTTGAAACTCGCGCAAGCCCTTGTCGCCAAGGGTGCCAATGTCGTCGGTCACGACCCCGAGGCGAACCAGAACTTCGCGCGCGCCGTGGCGGCGCATGGGTCCCGGGTGCGCGTGGTCGATCGTGAATACGACGCGCTCGACGGCGCACACGCGCTCGTACTTCTGACCGAATGGCGCAGCTACCGCGCGCCGAATTTCCCAGAGATTCGCAAGCGCCTTCACGCCGGCGAAGACGGCGCTGCACCCGTAGTCATCGACGGGCGCAACGTCTGGCGGTCATGGGACGTCGTACGCGCGGGACTTCGCTATCAGGGGATTGGAGTCCCAACGACCACTTTGCCTCCCGAGCGGGTGTCGAAGGCGACGCTCTATTAGCCGTAGTCGAGCCCCAACGCGGCCGCCTCCAGAGGTTCGACGAATCCCGATCGCCTCTCGGATGCCGTCCATTCGGCGTTGCCGAGGACGATCACTGCCGCTCTCCTTTCGAGATCGAGGGTCACCCGCGCTCCCGCCCCGATGTCGGCCCCCTCGTGACCCATGATTCTCGGCCCCAATGCGGGAAACCGCGCCCACCCGAGCCCCGGGCCCTCGTCAGGCAGCATCTCGCTCACCACGTCCGGAGACAGGAGAGTCGTCCCCTCGAAAGTGCCGCGGTCAAGCAGGCACCTCACGAAACGAGCGAGGTCCTCGACGCTCGTTCTGAGCGTCCCCGCGGGGTAGAACGGGAAGCCGTAGTGCTTGACCGCGCGGAGCCGCGAGTCGGCGCCTCCCGAGTACGGAACGGCCGGTCGCGCTGCGAGCACATCGTGCAGACGGAAGCTCGAGCGAGTCATCCCAAGGGGCCCAAATAAGAGACCCCGCGCAAGGTCGTCGAAGGGCATCCCCGCCGCTGACTCCGCCACCCAAGCCGCCAGCGCGTACCCGACGTTTGAATACCGCACGACAGTTCCCGGACGCTCGATCCCGTGTCCTCGCGAGGCAGCTGCCGAGCCAAGCGCGAAGTACGACGTGAGCCACTCCGACAGTGGGACGGAGT
>Ga0326728_10009109_pt1 | contig 24101 bp, 19 predicted proteins | sample MB3enrmetagenome_FD_207602 | JGI IMG/M metagenome (GOLD analysis project Ga0326728, IMG submission 207602) | Lab enriched peat soil microbial communities from McLean, Ithaca, NY, United States - MB31MN | ecosystem: Environmental > Terrestrial > Soil > Wetlands > Peat | place: USA: New York... | reverse complement strand
CACCGGGCCGGCTGGCGCATCCTCTCGGGGGCCGGGGCGTACTTCCTCACGGACCTTATCCTCGGAATGACCGCCTTTTCCGTCATCATACTGGGGATCCTGTGGTACTTCTCCTTGGGCTGGATCCGATTGACGATGGAGTTCTCGCAGCGCGGGGTCGTCTTCGGTAGCTCCGCCCAGCTCCTGCTCGCCTGGGTGGGGGTGATCGTCGCGCTCCCGATGCTGGCGACCACGGTCCTCCTCGCGATCCGGGCGTTCCGGCTGCCCGGCCAGGTGCTGAAGGTCGGGCGGGCCAAAGCCCACTGACCCCGCGGTAGTCCCGGCGCTCTGCCGGGGTCCGAAGGTTTGATTCCCACAGGTGCTTCGACCCTTTTCGCACCGTGTCCGACCTGTTCCCCCTCCTCGGGCTGTTGCTCGTGGCCATCGGCGTGGGCATCGTGGCGGCGAGGTTCCGGATCCCCTACACCATCGGGCTCGTGGTGTTCGGGTTCGCCCTCGGGGTCATCGCGGAGCGAACGACGATCCCGGGCCTGTCGAGCGCCGTCGCCTCGCTGTTCACTCCCACGTTCTTCTTCGACGTCCTGCTCCCTCCGATCATTTTCGAGGCGGCGATCCACGTCAACTTCCGCTACCTGTGGGCCCACCTGCGGATCGTCCTTTTCCTCGTCCTGGGCGGGGTGCTGTTCACTACCGTGTTCACGGGGGTCCTGGTCGGGTACCTGACCGCGATCCCGTTGACGGCGGCGCTGCTCCTCGCGGCGATCCTCTCCCCGACCGACCCGATCGCGGTCGTCGACATGTTCCGGCGATTGCGGGTGCCGGAGGAGCTCTCCACGATCGTCGAGAGCGAGTCGATCCTCAACGACGCGGTCGGGGTCGTCCTCTTCGTGGTCCTCCTCGGTCTCGTCGAGACCGGGTCGGTATCGGTCGTCGGTTCCATCTTTCAGTTCCTCTGGTTGGTGGGAGGGGGCATCGGCGTGGGCCTTCTCGCCGCCGGCGGCCTCTTCCTCCTCCATCGCCGGCTCAACGACGCCTCGGTAGAGACCGCGCTCACGGTGGTGGCCGCCTTCGGTTCCTTCCTGCTGGCCACCGACCTCGGGGCGTCGGGGATCATCGCGACGGCCATCACGGGGATCGCCGTGGGGAGCTGGGTCGCTCCCCGGGCCATGGAGTCGGCGGTCCGGGAGGTGGTGAACTCCTTCTGGGGGGTGCTGGTGTACATCGTCAACTCGCTCGTCTTCCTCTCCATCGGGCTCCTGTTCACGTTGACGACGCTCATCACCTACCTGCCGTTGATCCTGCTCGTTTCGGTCCTCCTCGTCCTCGGGCGGGCGATCTTCGTCTACGCTTACCGCCTCGTGGTCCGACGCTCCACCGACCCGGCGGCGCGGTTGCCCTCGGCCTGGTACGGGACGATCACGCTCGCCGGGGTGCGAGGGGTCATCCCCGTCGTGCTCGCGCTCTCGCTCTTGACCACCACGACCACGCTACCGGACTCCACCGTCCGGACCATCCTCGCCGTCGTGCTCGGGGTCGCGTTCCTGTCGGTGGTCGTCAACAACCTGGTGGCGGAGTACTACGTGGACCGGCATTTCGCGACGAAGGGCGAGGCCGCCAACGGCTCCTCCCCGACCCGGAGCCCGTGAGACGGGCCCGGACCTCGAGGTACGCCTCCAGGTCCGCGGGGAAGCTACGATGGGTGAGCCCCACGCGGACCCCGGTCGGGTCACGGAACATCGAACCCGGAGCGACCAGGACCCCGACGGCGAGCGCTTCCTTCGCCAGTCGGTCCCCCGGAAGGCCGGAGTCCCCTCGGTCGAACCAGACCGGGGCGGAAAGCCGCGGGGAGGCGGGGACCCGGCGACGGAGCGCTCGAAGGTTCGCCCGGAATACGGCCCGGGTCTCTGCCAGGACCTGCCGAGAGGAGCGCAACAGGGCGGCCGCCTGGGCGAGCGAGGCGTGAGCGAGGCCGTCGGTCAGCTGCCCGACCACCGGAGCGAGTATTTCCTCCCCCCCCGGAGGAGCGATGACCCATCCGAGGCGGACTTCGTCCGCTCCGAACGCTTTGGTGAGGGTCCCCGTCACCCACGCGCCCGGCAAGGAGCTCCGGGTGAGCGATGGGGCGTCGGTGAACCGACGGAACGTCTCGTCCGCGAGCAGCGCCACGCACCCTGCGCGCCTCCGTTCCACTTCCGGGGCGCCGCGAAGTAGACCGGTCGGATTGTTCGGCTCGGAGAGGACCTCGAGGTCGGCCGCCTCCCCGGCTCCGACCAACCGAAAGCCGACGAATCGGGCGGCTTCGAAGAGCGGGGGATACTCCGGGTACTGGAACCGAGCGCGCGGGGAGCGCCCGAGCTCCCGCCGGAAGAGCCGGTGAAGGGCGAGCAGCACCACGGCGTTGCCTTCGGTCGCCCCGTGGGTGAGGAAGACCCGGCGGGGATCCACGCCGTGCCCGTCGGCGATGAGCCCGCGCACCTCGGATTCGCTGGCGGGCCGGGGGGCCCGGAGGATCTTCCCGAGGCTTCGGAGCTCCCCGCGCATGCCGCTGGTGCCGAGGTTGTGGGGGACTCCCTCGTGGTCGTCGAGCCAATCCGCGAGGGGAAACTTCGGTCGTCGTTCCTCCGGCCGAGCGGGTCCGGTCATGGAGGTGGGGTCCTCGGGGGGGAGGAGCTCGGGGGTTCCGCCCCCGGGGCCAGGAGCTTCAGGTAGGCGTCCTCGAGCGTCAGGGAGGAGCTCCCGAAGGAGAGCACCACCCCGACGCGCATGCACGCCTGGAGCAACTGCGCCCGGGCCTCGTCGGACCCGTCGAACTCGATCCGATACCGTCGCTCGTCCAGGGCCACCACCTGTCGGGCCAGGTTCCCGAGCACGCTCCACCGCTGGGGAGGCACGGGGGCCCGGAACTCGATGTCCACCCGGTTCACGCGGAACCTCTCCCCGATCCCGGCGACGGAATCTTGGAGGAGGATCCGACCTTGATTGATGAAGATGACCCGGTCGCACACCTCGGTCACCTCTTGGAGGAGGTGCGAGCTCATCAGGATCAGGCGGTCCTTCTTCAGCTCGAGCAGGATGTTCCGGATGGCGACCCGTTCGGCGGGGTCGAGCCCGCTCGTCGGCTCGTCGAGGAGCAGGATGCCGGGCTCGGAGAGCAGCGCCGCCGCGATGACGACGCGCTGGCGCTGCCCCTTGGAGAGCGCGCCGGTCCGTCGGTCGAGCGGAGGGAGGTCGAGGGCCGAGCGGTACCGGCGGATCTGGGCGTCGACCTGCGAGCGGGAGAGCCCCCGGAACTCCGCGACCATGCGCAGGGCTTCCTCACCGGTCTGGCTCGGGTACGGTTCCGGGGTCTCGATGACGGTGCCGACATCCCACAGCGCGGCCTTCGGGTCGTCGGCGACATCGACCCCGTTGATGCGGGCGCTCCCCTCGGTCGGTCGCAGGAGATGGGCGAACAGTTTCAGGGTCGTCGTCTTGCCGGCCCCGTTCGGTCCGAGGTAGCCGATCGCCCCGTGCCCCTCGTACCGGAAGCTCGCCTCTTTGAGGGCGACGAATCCCCCGAAGCTCTTGGAGAGGCCGGAGGCCTCGATACTGGTCATCTGGACCTCCCCCTATCCCCGGGACTCCCGGCGCTCGTAGATCGCCCAGGCCGAGCCGAGGCCCACGACGAGATAGCCGAACATGATCTCCGCCGCCTCCCACGGGTAAGCGCTCCAGGTGCTGATCCGGAACCTCTCCACGGCGACGACGGTATGGTGCACGAACGTGGGGTCCATCACCCCCGAGATCGCCCCGCCGGCGTAGAGGAGCGAGAACCAGGGCTCCGTCCCCGAGAGCGAAGCGATCCCTCCGGCGATGTCGAGGCCGAGGAACAGGATGAGGACCGTCGCGATCATGCTCACGGCCGGGCTCTTGAAGAAGGAGCTGAACAGGAACGCTCCGGCGAGCGCCGCGAGGGTGAACCAGGTCGCGAGGAGGAACGAGTCGAGGAGGCCCGTGGGCACGGAGCCGAGGCCGTAGAAGTGGAGGGTGCCGACGACCACGGCGAGGTAGTAGACGGCGAGGATGATCATCGAAGCCCCCAAGGCCGCCGCGTACCGTCCGAAGAGGAGCACTCGGCGGCGGACCGGCTGGACGAGCACGTAGTAGCCCGTCGCGCTCCCGAGGTCCATGGCGATGGCGTCCCCGCCGAGGAACGCCGCGACCAGGACCATGAGCAGGTCGACGTAGGTCAGCGAGCTCGACAGGTACGACGATACGGTGCCGGCGCCCGGGTTGGCATAGTACAGCTGGACCGTCAGGGTAGCGCCCCAGAGGATCACGGTGAGTATCAGGAAGGTGAGGAACCGGTAGGTCCTCAGGAAGAAGCGCAGCTGGTAGCGGACCGCGGTACGGAACTGCGCGAGGTCCGACACGGTCGGTTCGGTCATGCTCGGCCGGAGCGTCCAGCGAAGGGGTGTATATCACGCGAACTCGGCGGAGCGCCTCGCGCCCGCCCTTCCAGTGGAGAGCGATGCGTATTTGACCGGGGTCGATGGGCGGGCGCATGGGGAACCGTCGCCCCGCGGAAGAGCGGAGCCCGTCGCCCGTCGCCCCGGCGAGGGTCATCCGGAACTCGAAGGCGTGGTTCGCCGAAGGGAACGCCCGGAAGGCGGCCGCGCGCCGGATGGGTCGGTGCGTGGAGTGCCTCGCGCCCTTGACCTCGATGCGAGCCCTCTACTGCAGTCCAACGTGCCGATGGCGTTTCCACGGCCGGTTCTTCTGGGATTCCGCCCGCGTCGTGGTCATGCGACGCGACCACTACACCTGCCAGCGTTGCCACGCGCGTCGTCGGCGCAGGGAGCTCGAGGTGGACCATATCGTCGAGATCGCCCGCGGCGGCCCCGCCCTGGACTACGCGAACCTCCAGACGCTCTGCCGCGACTGCCATCGGGCGAAGACCTCCAACTTCCTGCGAGGTCGTCGTCGCTCCCCGGCGGGACCCTCCCCGAGCCCGTCGACGGGCCCGGGTTCCTCCGGGGTTGGCGAAGAGCCGGAGTGGTTCCCCGCCTGAGGGAGCTTCGGTCGGGGAGGTCGGGGCGGTCCTCGCCGTCACAACCGATATGTAGGCTCTGACGGAATGAGGGCCCGCCATGGCGAGGCGGGGAGCTCTGGGCGCCGCCGTGCTCACCTTCATCGGGGGCCTCTTCGTGCTCCTCGGTGCGATCCTCAGCGCGGCCTTCGGGCTCCTGCTCCGGTTGGCCCGGGTCTCCGCCGACTTCCTCTTCCTCGGGATCCCGATCGCGCTCCTGATCCTGCTGATGGCGGTTCTGATGTACTTCGTCCCGACGGCCCACGTGGCCTGGGGAGCCGCCACGATCCTGCTCGCCTTCCTGAGCCTCGTCTTCGCGGCGTTCGGCGGGCTCGTCATCGGCTTCCTCCTCTGCCTCGTGGGAGGGGTCCTCGCGATCTTCGCCCGTCCCGGACCCCGGTACCTCCCTCAGATGGTGCTGTGGGTGGGTCGGGTTCGAGCGCCGGGCCGGGACGACCGGTAACGGCGCAACGAGCCCTGGGCCCCGGGGGAGGGGAGGAATCCTTCCTCCCAGCTCAAATACCGGGTTCCGGCATCGAAATCGAGTGATGGCACCCCCGGTTGAATCCCTCCGGACGGGGTTCGGGGCCGATCACGAGCGGTCGGCGCTGCTCGCCCTATTGGTGCTCTCCCCGGGGATCGCCGAGGGGCTTACCGGCTCCACGCCGTTCGTGCTGCTGTTGCTCCATCCCCTCCAGCTCGTCATCTCCGTCGCCGGATTGGTCGCCCTGTACGGCGGAGGCGTGCTCCTGATCCGGGAAGCGCGGGTCCGGTGGAAGAAGGGCTGGGGGAGCGTCCTGCTCTTGGGCGCGGCGTACGGCATCGTCGAAGAGGGGTTCGCGGTCCACACCTTCTTCCGCCCGGTCGGGAGCTCGATGGGCGCCGTAGGGGTGTTCGGCCACTGGTTGGGCGTGGATTGGCTCTGGGCGGTCGGCCTCACGATCTTCCACAGCATCTACAGCATCGCGCTGCCGATCCTGCTCGTCGACCTGTACTATCCGGAGGTTCGGACACGACCGCTGCTCACCGGGCGGGGCCTCATCGGAACCGGGGCCGCCTACCTTGCCGTGGTCGGACTGTATGCCGCGGTGACGCCCGACGCTCCCTCGGTCGAACTCGGCCTAGGGGCCGCGGCAATGGTCCTGCTCCTCCTCTACCTGGGCTACCGGGCGCCTCCCACGCTCCTGAGCTCCCCCTCGCGTGTTCCGGGTCGCTCCGCCGTAGGGCCGATCCTGGTGGCCGGGCTCTTCTTCGACCTGTGGATATTCTACACCCTCGGCGGGGTGCCGTGGGTCCTCCCGGAGCCGTGGGTCGCCCTCGGGATCCTCCTCACGGTCAGCCTCGGGAGCCTCGCCTATCTTTCCCGAGAGCTGGGTCCCCGACCTTCGGAGGAGGAGCTGTACTGGGTCGCGGTCGGCGTCCTTGTCCCGCTCCTCTTCTGGTCCGTCGTGGCCGACGCGATCATCCTAGGAACGGCCGTAGTGACCTTCCTCATGGTCCTGTTCCTCCTCCGGCTCCGGACCCGGATCCGATCGAGGGAGACGACACCGCTCGTTCCCCCCGGCGCTCTCCTCGCCTGACCCCGTGCGGGGAGCGAACGAAGCGTCTCCGGCAAGGATCCGGTGAAACGAACGGAGGAAAGCCTCCCTTCTCGGGCCGGCTTCCCCCGAAGGCGGGTGCCGGTTCAATGGGTCGGGAATGTACGGGGCCCGACAGAAACTCAAGCGGGGTTACTGAGATTTGACATGAGGCTTATCGTCGAGCGGGCGATACCCGTACCTGCCGTGTTGTGACATGTCTAGCGACTCATTTGGTTGCCTGGAAGCCCCCTTGGCGACGACGACGCCCTCGTTCTATCTCTGGGACCATTCGCGCTCCGACCTGGACCGAGCGGCGTTCCACCTGGCGCGATGGATGGACCCGGAGTTCTTCTGGGTCGAGGTCCAGGACCCGGTCGAGCGCACGCCGTGGCAAGGCATGTGGCTCGAGGGGGCGGTAGGTCGCCGGCGGTTCACGCTGGTCCAACGCCCCGACGAGTTCATCCCGACGACCGAGCGCCGGAACTCGACCGCCTTTTGGACCTACATGCGAGCGGGCGCATCGAATGAAACCGCGGACGAGGTCGTGGAGCTCCTCCAGCTCCCGAGCGTCCTGCGGCAGCTCTCTTCCCGTCCGGGGTCGTCGAGCGGTCATCGGGCCCTCGTGATCGCCAACGTGGACCGTCTCGAGGCGGTCCGGTCCGAGGTGGCCCGCTCCTTCGAATCTACGATCCGCGCCTGCGCCCAGGCCGGGGTGACGCTCGTCGTGACCCACCACGGAACCCCGAAGCCTTCCCGAGAGCAGTTCGACTACGAGCTCGGCATCCCTCCGGGCGGGTTCGCCCCCGGTGCTCCTCCCATCCCGATCTGCGTGCGCCGAAACGTGGAAGGTTGTGCCGTGCTCCGCTCCTTCCCTCGGGAGGTCGTCCGATGCCGCGCGGAGCTAGCGCCGATGGGGGCTATGTCCTCCGGATACTGCCTTCCCGAAGGAGCTTGGCTCTCCCTCCAGCGGGCGTAAGCAGGGCGGCCCCATCGACCCGGCCGCATCGCCCTCCCCCGGGACCCGCCTCATCGGACGGAGGGCCGCATCCGTTCCGGGTGCGCGAGTTCCCCGCCGTTGGGCCGTCGTGGGGCCGGCTAGGCCCGAAGCTCACCTCTCTCGAACAGGAAATATACCTTCGGTCCCCGTTCGGAGCATGTCCGCATCGGGAATCCCTGGGGCTCCCCTTGGCTACCCGACACCTCCGCCCCCGCCTCCGTTCCCGGGCAATCCACCCCCGCGGGAGTACGCGAGCCTCCTTTCGCGGTTCCTCGCGGTCCTCCTGGACCTGATCCTCCTGGCCGTGGTCGCCGGGGTCGCCCTGCTCCTCCTGTTGCCGCTCGGGCTCCTCGCCGCCCTCTCCGTCGCCTCCGGGAGCTCCCCCGTGTGGCTCGCGCTGATCGTCGGCCCGTTCGTGATCCTCCTGCTGCTTCTGTTCATCCTCTACTTCAGCTACTTCGAGAGCAGCACGGGACAGACCCTCGGGAAGCGGGCGCTCCACATCCGGGTGGTGGAGGAGGCGACCGGTCGCCCGCCCTCCTTGGGGCGCTCGGTCGTTCGGAACGTGCTGCGGATCATCGACTGGCTCCCGACGCTGTTCCTCCTCGGCTTCATCGTGGCGCTCCTCACCAGTCACAAGCAGCGCCTCGGGGACCTCGCCGCGGGCACCGTCGTGGTCAAAGAGTGAGTCGGCGCCCGGGCGAGGTGCTCCTCGTTCTCGGGTCGTCAGAGCCCCCGCGATCTCGCGGCCGTGTCTCGGTTCTCCGACCGGGGGACCCCACTTTTCCCCCCCGGCACGACCTCAGGAGCGGCGAGGGAGCTCCCCTCCCGCCTCCTCGACCGGTGGTAGGCCGATTCCGTTGGGTTCGTCGGGGGTCCAGGCACCGGGGAGCTCCGAGGGAGGAGTTCGGGTTCGACCCATGGGGTCTTACAAGGTTCGGGGACGGGCCCTTCGCATCCGTGTTCCGGCCCCGCCGGTCAGGGCACCACCCCGTCGGGGACGAGGGGCAGCGATCGGAGACGACGGCCGGTCGCATCGAAGATCGCGTTGGCGATGGCGGGAGCGAGCGCGATCAGCGGCGTCTCCCCCCCGCCTTGCGAGGGGAGGTCCGGCCGGTCGATGAGGAGCACTTCGATTGCGGGGACGTCTCGGAACCGAGGCACCCGGTATTGCGATAGCCTCGGGTTCAGCAACCGACCGTTCTCGAAGTGGACGGACTCGAACAACGCACCACCGAGGGCCATGATCGTCCCTCCCTCGACCTGACTTCGGAGATTGGAAGGGTGGACGATGGCCCCCGCCTCGAAGCCGGTCACCACCCGAACGACCTCCAGTCGCCCGTCCTCGGGCACCCGCACCTCGGCGAAGGTGGCGACGCGGCCCCCCTTCTCGAGGCCCACGGCGACGCCACGGCCGCCTCGGAACTTTGGCCCGACCTCCGGGGAAGGAGCCGGCCAGCCGGCCTGGTCGACGACGGCCCGCAGGACCGTCGCCAGCCGGTCGTCCGCGAGATGGCGCAGCCGGTATTCCACGGGGTCGGCCCCGACCCGATGGGCGAGCTCGTCGATGTGCGACTCCCGGGCGAAGTTGTTCGCCGTGGCGGCCAGGGCTCGGTACGAGGCCTGGGGCAACGGAGATTCCGCGGGTTGGTTGTCGATCCTCTGGTGCGGGACCTTGTACGGCAGCCGAGCCGCGGCGGAGCCGGCGTTCAGGTCGAGGAACTTCCAGGCCGTGAGCTGTCCGTCCTTCTCCGCCCCCGAATGGATGTCCACCACCGCCATCGGTCGCAAATAGGTCCGAACGAACTCCTCCTCCCGGGAATAGGCGATACGGACCGGTCGGCCCGCGGCGCGGGCGAGCCGGGCCGCCGCCAGGGCGATCTCCACGGCATGTTTTCCCCCGAAGCCCGAACCGGTCGGCGGTACGATGACGTGCACTTGGGAAGGCGAGAGCTCGAGGGCGTCGGAGAGGGCCTCCCTCGCCCGGAACGGCGTCTGGGTTCCGACCCAGACCGTGAGGCGTCCGCCCTCCCAGGAAGCGAGCGCGGCATGGGTCTCCAGCGGCACGTGGGCGATGTAGGCGGAGGTGTAGGTCGCGTGAATCGAGACCGGGGCCGAGGCGAGCGCGCTCTCCACGTCGCCGGTCTCGTGGTGGACCTTGTCCCAGAAGTCCTCCCCTTCGGCCGGATGTTGTCGGAGGAACTCGACGATCTCCCCCTCCGACGGTTGAGGGGAGCTCTCCCATTCGGCCCGGAGCGCGTGGAGCGCGGCGTGGGCGGTGAGAAGGTCGGGGGCCGCCACGGCGACGAGTTCCCCTTCGTGGAGGGCCGTCACCCCCGGCATCGCGAGGGCTCCCGAGAGGTCGACGCGCCGGAGCCGCGCACCGTAGGAGGGCGGGAACAGCACCTTGCCGTGGAACATCCCCGGTAGACGGAGGTCGGAGGTGTACCGCTGCGAGCCCACCACCACGGCGCGGGCCGAGACGTCCACGGCCGGGTGACCGGCCCGCCCCCACGCCGTTGGCGGGGTGGGCCGGACGGACGGGGGGACCGTCGCGACGCGGCGGAGTCCCCGGACGAGATCCCCATAGCCGAGCGACCGGGCGGCCCCCGGACCTTTCGTCGACGCCCGTCCGTTCGCCAGCTCGACCTCCCCCGGTGCGATGCCCCAGCGGGAGGCGGCGAGCTCGACGAGGAGGTCCCGGGCGGCGGCGCCCGTGACCCGGAGATGCTCGCCGGCATCGGGCATCGAACGGCTGCCGAACGTACCCATGTCCCACGGGCATAGGTCGGTGTCCCCCATGGTGAGCTCGACGGAGGAGAGCGGCAAGCGCAGCTCCTCGGCGAGCAACAGGGAGAGCGCGGTCCTCGTGCCCTGTCCGACCTCGACCTTCCCGGTGAAGGCGCGGACCATCCCCTCCTCCCCGAGGTGGACCCAGGCGCCCCCGTGAGGGAGGCCTCCACGGCCCCAGTCGCTCGGACCCGGCCGATGGGCCGGAAGTACCACGACGAGGCCGTTGCCCCAACGACCGAAGTACGGCCTCTCCGTCGGGGGAAGGAGGTCGAACGGGACGATGGCGGTGGGCTCGGTCATGCGGGCCCCCGGGCTCCATCGACGGAGCCGCGAGCGGCCTTCTCCACAGCCTCGAGGATGCGAAGGTAGCCACCGCACCGGCAAAGGTTCCCGTCCAACGCCGCCCGGATCTCCGCTCTCGTCGGTCGGGGGTTCCGGGCCAGCAGAGAGGCCGCGGCGACGATCATCCCCGGCGTGCAGAACCCGCATTGGAAGGCCCCCGCGTCGATGAACGCCTGCTGGACGGGGTTGAGCTCATCCCCCGTCGCGAGCCCCTCGATCGTCGTCACGGACCGCCCCACGACCTCCCCGATCGGGGTGAGACAGGATCGGACCGCGACCCCATCTACGAGGACCTTGCACGCGCCGCACTCCCCTTCCCCGCAACCGTACTTGGTCCCGGTGAGGCCCAGCTCCTCACGAAGGACGTAGAGGAGGCTCCGGTCCCGTTCGAGCGAGATCCGATGGTCGCTCCCGTTCACGCGAAGGCGGGTACCGGCTCGCGAGGCTTCGTCGGGCTCGCCGGCCGGCATCACGCCCTCTCGTCTCCATGGCCCGAAGGCGGAGGGTTGGCCGAGGTTCGCCGCACAGCGTCCGGACCAATCTCTCCGAGGTTATCAGGGTGGTGAGCGACGGGGTCGGAGGTCGTCCCTCGTTCGGGTCCGAACGGTCGGTCCGTCCTCAAAGGCCGCCAACTTCCGTGTCGAGCGGGTCCGCCCGCCGTGTCCGGAAAGGTCGGGAGGTGGGGAGCCGGAGCGGGAATACGGGACGCGTCGGGTTAGATCGCGTTCACCGCGAATCCCAGAGCAAAACCCACCATCACGCCCAGATACACGATCCGGTCTCGTCGGAGCGAGGCGGCCCGGTCCGAAAGCGGCCGAAAGGCGGCGCGAAGCATCGGCAGGATTACGTAGGCGATGGCGCCGATCGCGAGCGCGTCGAAGATCACGAGGAACAGGTCGTTGCTCCAGAAGTAGCCGATGGCACCCCCGAGCAGCGTCGGGAGGCCGCCGACGAGGAACAGCGCCGACATCGTGGAAAGTCGACCGGGGGAGCCGGTGCCGAGGAAGGGGGAGGCGATGGGGAACCCTTCGGTCACGTTCTGAAGGAAGAACCCGAGAAAGACGACCGCGAGGACCCCGACCAGTCCCGCCGTCCAATTGACCCCGAACACGAGGCCCTCGGTCAGGTTCTGCAAACCGATCCCCAGCGCGATGATGAGCGCGGTGAACCGCGGTCCCCGTTCCGGGCTCGAGGTCGCGCGCCCCATCAGGTGGTCGAGGGCGAACAATCCGAGGAAGGCGAGCAGGAACGCTCCGAGGAAGGCGACCGAGTACCCGACCCCGGCCACGTAGCCGTTCGGATAGATGATGGGGCTGACGTTAGAGAAGACGTCGGCCAGGAGGAAGACCAGGATCCCGATCGCCCCCGCGTTGAGGCCGACCGCCCATCGGCCCTGCGCCCGCTTGCTGTAGACGATGGGCAGGGCGAGGAAGATGGAGAGCCCCATCACGGCCGTGAGGGCCATGAAGAGAAGGAAGTCGCCCATGCTCACTGCTCCGCGGGGGTGGCGTTCATGGTCGTGAGGGTTGCGAAACGAGAGAGGAAATGGGCCTTCGGTCGCCGAAATCGCCTTGCACAGGGATGCGCCACGAGCTGCTCGAATTTGCCCACATGACTGTGTGTATATAGCGTATGTGTTTGTGATTTGGCTACTGGCGTTGTTCACACACAGAACATTTAATCTGAGCGACATCTCAGCCGGCGATGCCGGAGGTACCGCACTCCAGTGCCCGCTGGGTGGCCCTGGTCCAGGCCTTGGTCGCCCGAGAGCTTGTGGAGAACATCGGAGTTCCGACCCGACGCGCAGCGGAGTTGCTGGGGGTCGCTCCCTCGGCGGTCTCCCAGTACGTCCGCGGGAAACGGCGCGAGCTTCTTCTCTCGGAGTATGGCGGGCGGCCCGAGGTGACCTTGATCGCGCATCGGGCGGCCGTGGCCCTCTCGGAGACCCGTCGTGGCTCCGCCGTCGCGGCTCGCTGGGTGCTCGAGGCGGCGGCCCAGATCTCGGAGGTGGTGGGGGGGCGCCCGCTCGCGGTGCCGGCGACGCCGGTCGACCGGGCCGTTCTGCACGGGTTGCGCGAGCGCGTGGCGGCCGAGCAAGCGGCGGTCACTTCGTGCATGCGACTCGCCCAGAAGGCCCGCGACGAGCTGACCCGAGCGATCTTCCGTCAGATCGCCTCCGACAGCCTGCGACATGCCGAGATCGTGGCGTCGCTCCAGGTCTACCTGGAGGCGGGCACGAATCACAGTCTCGCGAGCGGGATCGACCGCACGGACATCGAGGGACTGATCCGTCAGGAGCACGATGCCGAAGGAGAGGTGGGCGAACGTCTCAGCGGGGGATTGGGCGGCGTGATGAAGCTCCTCGCCCAAAGCATGGCGGACGACGAGAAGAAGCACGAAAGGCTGCTCGAGGGTCTGCTCGCCGAGGGTCTTCCGGATTGAGGGGTCCGCCGAAGGCCCTGAAGGACTTCCTCGCCAGAATCCTCACGTATAAGTAGCCCCACCGGACAAGTATGGGGGCAGAATGGCCGACCCCCCGGCGAACGACTTCATCGCCGAGGCGGAGCGTGCCGGCCTCGTCCTCCCTCCGAAACGTCGGGCGAACCCGTGGCTCGCGACAGCGCTCGTGGTCGTGATCGTCCTCTCCGCGCTGGGGATCGGCGCCGCCTCGGGGTGGTTGAACCCGAGCTCCTCCAGCTCCGGATTCGTCCCTCCGACGACCTGTTCGAGCCCTGCCGCTCAGCTGTACGGCTCGCTTCCCGACGATACGGACCCCGGGTTGAATGCCTCCGTTCAGAACCTGAGCGCGGGCTATCGGGAAGCCTCGGGCAACTGCGTGGAGACCGTCTGGAACTCCTCACCCTCGGCCGACCCGCTGGGAGAGCTCGCTTCGCGCGAGGTCGATGTGGCGTCGGTCGACCTCCTTCCCACCCCGGCGGCCCTCGCGGCGCTCCCCTCCCCCGCGCTCGTCTATCCTTCTTCGATGAGCGCGGTCCTGGTGGCGTACAACTTGCCCGGAGCCGGAGAGAGCCTGCACCTCAATGGGGCGGCCATCGCCGAGATCTACTTGGGCCAGGTCCGCGACTGGAACGACCCGCGGCTCACCGCCTTGGACCCGGCTCTTGCTTCCGTTACGCCCCTCAACATCACCGTGGTCTATCGTTCGGACGCGAGCAGCTTGACCTCCCAGTTCACCGGCTACCTCGCGGAGAGCGATGCGAACTGGGCCGACAGCCTCGGCACCGGGGAGCAAGTCTCCTGGCGCACGGGACACCCCGTCGAAGGGAATGGCGCGATGGTCGGTTACCTGGCGACGCACCCCGGCGCGATCGGGTACCTGACCGGTACCACCCCCGTACCGGTCGGCGTGGGGGTGGCCGAGCTCCAGAACGCGGTCGGAAAGTTCGCTTCCGCCAACGCGACCGGATTGGCCGATGCGGCGATGGCCATGGCCAATGCGAGCGATGCGTCCGGTTCCGGCGGGTGGGATGCGGAGATCGCCCTCTACGCGGCCAACTGGAGCTATCCGCTCACCACCTTCTCCTACTTCGTCCTCTACGCCGACCTGGCCAAGGCGTACGGAAGCCCGTTCACCTGGACCCTCGCTTGGGGCCTCCTCGCCTTCCTCGAGTGGGCGGCCCACGAGGGCGCCCCGGCGTCCCCGTCGGGCGTGAACGCCGAACTTCCCGCCTCGCTCGTCACCCGAGTGGGCGAGGTGCTCGACGAGGTCGATTACAACGGGGCCTCGGTCGTTCTGGGTGGAGACGCCGAGGGGGGTGAGCCCGGCAATGAGACCGGAGAGTTCTGAAGGAGCCTTGAGCGACCCGCCCGGGGCCGAGGCGGTTCGCCCGAGGTCCGGTTCGACCCGGGGATGGGCGCGGAGCGTGGGATGGCTGGGCGTCTTCCTCTTCGTCGACCTGGTCGCCGGCCTGCTCGTCGGTTTTCCCTTCGGAAGGCCGACGGTGCTCCCCCCGGCCGCTTGGGCCGGGCTCGGGGATGCGGTGCTCTCCCCGGGTTTCCTTCTCGCGGCGTTCGGCGAGACGCTGGGGCTCGCCGCTTGGCGCTGGAACTCCTCCCCCCGATTCCTCGGGCTCTTGGGTGTCGCCCAGGGAGCCCTGATCCTCCTCTCTCCATCCTGGAGCCCCTCCGGGAGCTGGGGGGCCCTGTCCGCGGTCCTCGGCGCCGGGGTGACCATTCTCGCCTTCGCGGCCATCCTGCAATGGATCTACCGGAACAAGCAGCTCGCGCCATCGGTGTTCCGGTATCTGATCGCGTGGGCGGTCGGCGCGACGGCACTCGGGGCGGGCGGGCTCCTCTGGCGCCTCGACGGGTCGCCCTCTCGATGCTGCCGGTCCCCCGTGACGTGGAGCAGGAGGAGCGGATCCCTTGGTTGCTACGACCGTCTTGGGCGTTCCTCCTGCTCCTGTTCACCTTCCTCGGCGAATTCTTCATCGGGGCCCTCCTCGACCTCGAGGTCTCCGGTTCTCGTTTCCTCGGGTACATCCCCTACCTCCCCATCGCCGGCGCGGGGCCCGGAGCCCTCTCGGCGGCCGTCTACGACGGGCTCTGGTTCTCGGCCGCCATCATGGCCTCAGCGTGGTTCCTGATCGCCATCGGCATCACGATGGGGGCCCTCGTGGTGCTCCGGATCCGGGATACCCGAGAGCGGCCGCAACGTTACCGGATGGCCCTGATGCTGGCGGTGTACGCGCTCGCGGCCGTGTATCTTCCGAGCCTCGCCTCCTCGACCCCCATCGCGTACATCCCCGCGCTCGAGAACCTCCCGGTCATCGGCTGGGGGTTCGGTCTCCGCGCCGGGGGCCCTTTCGAGTCGGGCATCTTCCTAGCGGTCCTGATCATGTATGCCTCGGTCGGAGCGCTCACCGTTCTGTTCGGCCGCAAGGCGCTCTGCTCGGTGATGTGCGGGGCGGCGTTGATGTATCAGGGGACCGCCATCCACGAGATGCGCCGGTTCAATCAGAGCTCCCGGATCGGGAGGTACTTCCTCGGTAGCCAGCTCTCCACCGCCTACGTCGTGGCCTCGAGCCTCGCCTTGGTCTCGCTGTTCGCGGTCTCCCTCCTATCCTACCTCCAGAGCCTGCCGCACGTCGAGGTGGCGAACGGTTTGATCGACACCGCCGCCCTCCCGCTGCCGATCGAGCTGTACTTTGGCGGGCTGTGGTTCGTGATGTTCGTTTCCACCCCCTACATCGGGACGTACAACTGCGCCACGACCGGCTTCTGCCACTGGGGGGCGCTGAGCGTCCCGTTCGCGAAGGTCGGCCTGTTCCGCCTCAAAGTGAAGGACCGCCGAGTCTGCCAGGCGTGCACGACCTTCGACTGCGCGAAGGCGTGCCCCGTCGGGCTCGTCGATATGCCCGAGCACTTCCGAGCGACGGGGGAGTATCGAAGCACGAAATGCTGCGGGGTCGGCGATTGCGTGGGGGCGTGTCCGTACGGGAACATGTACCATCAGGACGTTCGGTTCTGGCTCCGACGGAAGCGGAGCGGCCCGGTTCCCTCTTCCCAGGGCACCCCGCTACCCATGCTCCGCGGGTCGGGCGGCGCTCTCCCGGGCTCCCCCCCGCCGGTCTCCGAAGCGGCGTCGCGCCTGTCGTCGGATTGACCGGGAAGTGGCGTCCGCCGCGCCTCCGCTTGGGTGGTCGAGATGGCACCTCGAAACTCCACCCCGGGGTGGAGCCGCGACCCGGCCCCATGAGGGTCGTCTCCGGATCCCGCGAGGTCCACCCCGTCCGCCGCCCGGGGAAGGGAGGATACGGAGGGGGCGAAGTGGTAATTCCCGCGATGCCCTCCGAAGCGTTCGGTGAGGTCGATCCCGGGGTCCCCCGCTGGGCCAGGTCCGGCTTCTCTGGAGTTCCGCGAGCTCCAGTGGGCCGACCTACGTTCGTTCGAGCAGGTCGTTCTCCAGACCCTTGGCTCCTTGGAGAGGGCGACCGGATTGGACCAGAGCTCGATGTCGATGGTCCGATCGCTCCGAGGTCGAGGGGTTTGGACCCTCTTCACCCTGATGAAAGTGGTGGGGCTGTCTCCGATCCATGTCCTCGTCGCGGTCGAACGGGAAGCGGTCGTCGGCACCGCCTCGCTGTGGTTGCTCCCCCATAGTGGGTACGTCGCCGCGGTGGGAACCGATTCCGACCATCGAGGACGGGGTATCGCGACCGAGCTTCTGGAACGGGCCCGTGCGCTCAGCGAGCGTAATGGCCGCGGATGGCTCGCGCTCGACGTCGAGGCCGAGAACGACACCGCGATCCGCCTGTACCGTCGACGGGGGTATGTGGAGGCCTCCCGACTGGATTGGTACGTGGGCCCGACCCCGGCCCGTTCCCCCACCGCCGTCTCCGGGGTCGAGGAGGTAGCCCGCGCTCGATATCCCGAGTTGACCCGATGGGTCGATCGCTCCCGCGCGCCTCTGGTCCGGGAGGCGCTTCCGTCCTCCGAACGGAGCCTATCCCACCTCGAGCTGCTTTTTGGGGCGCGCGACGGCCGGGCACGGACCTGGGAGGTGGCTCACGGAGGGGGGACCGTCGGGGTGGTGCGAGGGCTGTACGGACCGACGACGCGGACCGGCGTCCTCGTGCCGGTCGCCGGGGGCCCTTCCTTCGTCGGGGCCGCCCCGGCCCTTCTCGCCGCCGGGCTCGAATGGCTCCGTACGCTCGGGAGCATCCGCATCGTGGTCGTGCTCTCGAATCCGGCCCCGGATTGGGACCGGACCTTGGCGGCCCTAGGCCTACCGAAGGTCGCCTCCAGCCTCCTGATGATCCGTTCGTCCCGACCGTGACCTTCTCGCCCTCGGGCCACGGCCCCCGCCGACTCGGAAGCGGACCGCCAAACTCCTCAACCGAGTCCCTTGCGTGCTCAGCTGGCCATTAGGAGGAGGTCGATGGTCTGGGTGATCGGGCCGGATTGGGTCGACTCCGCCCCCCCGGAGATGCTCACCAACAGCGTGGCGGTGTGCCCCGCGTCGATGTAGAACGGACCGGAGTAGAAGGTGTTCGGCTCCGCGGCGGAGCTGTACTGCACGGTGTAGGTGACCGGTTGAATGGGTGCGTAGCTCGAGGAATCGAACCAGATGGTGTGGTAGATGCTCGAAGGGTCCATGTTCGTCACGTTGAGCGAGAGCGTCAAGGAGACCTGGTCGGTCGGGAAGTCCAGAGGACACTGCGCCCGGCAGAGGTTCTCCGAGCCCGAGCCAAAGAACCCTTGGTCCGTCCCGTTGTAGAAGAAGGTGAGCTCGACGGCTTGGACCCTCACGGCCCAGTTCCCCGCATTCGGTGGAGCACCCGAGGATGAGGAGTCGTTCTCGTTCACGGTAGTCGTGTTCAGGTAGATCCCTCCGGCGGCAAAGACCGCGAGTAGGGTGAGCCCGACCACGGCCAGCGCGGTCAACGTCGTCACCATGGATCCTGAGCTCGGCTCGTCGAAGGAGCTGGGGAAGCTACCGGGCTCGGGAGCGGCTACGGGCGGCTCTTCAACAAGGGTAGCCGCAGCCGGCGGCTGCGGGCGACCGAGCGGGACGGAGGATGCATTCTGGGGGCTCGGTGGTCCCGTGCCCTTCGAAGAGCTCGTCGCTCGGTCCTCCCGGCCCTTCTCTGGCTGGGGGAGCTGGCGACCACACCGTCGACAGTAGGCGAACCCCGGACCATTCTTGGTACCGCACCAAGGACAGAACGGGTAAGGCGGGTTGGCGGAGCTGTCCTCGTTCATGATGGCGGCTCCTTCATCGGGACATCCGGGGGCCCGCGCCGCCGTTGAAGGCTTCCAGCCTAATCAACCGGGCATCCGGAACTTCCCAGCGTCTACGTTCTTTCCGTAACGACCCGAGCTCTCCCCTCGGCTACCCCCGGGGTCGATGAGGTCGAGCGGTCTCGAACATCGAGGAGCATGGCCACGAGCTTACGGTCCACCCCTCGGGCTGGGCATTCGGTCTCTCGAGATCGGGGGCTGTTCGAGATCGATGCAATGACCGTAAGCAGGTCGGGTTGCTCCTCGCCGCGCGAGGGACACGACCCGAGAGACGGGTAGGGCCGCGGAGATGCGCTCCCAACCCGCAATGACAAATAGCATAAGGCTCGCTCGGACTCAGTTTCTTGGGGACACCATGCGGGGTAACCTACGAGTAGCACTGATCGCGGCCGTCGTCGTCGTTCTCATGTTCTCGTTTCCGGCTGGGCAAGGCGCGGGCATGCCCGCGAACCCCCACGCCGGGGTGGCGGCGGGGGAGTCGGGCACCTCCCCCTCTTCCGGGCTTCCTTCGGGGCATCCCTCGAGCCCGTACCTCGGGTCGTCGCTCTCCCGCGTCCAAACGGTTCTCAAGACCTTGCGCGCGGATGGCGTCCCGGCGCGGGACATCCACCTGCCGGACTTGGCGGCCGAAGGAACTCACTCCACCCACCAAGTGGGCCTGACCTATTCCGGGGCCCCAGCGCCCATGGGGGTCTCGGACATCGGCCTTGAGAACATCTCGGGGAACATCACCCCCTACATCCTCAACACGACCAGCGCCGAAGGGTCGATCCAGTTCTCCAACGCGCAATCGTTCTACGTGGACGGGGACGGACCGGACATGTTCGGGGTCCAGTTGAACTCGGTCGTCACGAACGTGACGCTCTTCGGGAACTCCACCTACCAGTTCTGGACGCAGAATTACGTGAGCTACACGTCGAGCTCGGGGCAGCTCTCCTTCGGAGATAACATCTGGAACTTCTCCAGCCCCTCCGGAGCTATCTCGCCGAACGTGTTCTATGAGACCGGCCCGAACGGGTCGCTCGTGGCCCCGATCTTCTACTATGCCATCGGGCCGACCTTTTCCGTCCATTACCCGTTCACGGTCAGCTTCTATCTCAACTCCACGACGGTCGATGACCGTCCGGCGGTGTTCTTCAACTACTCGGTCGCCAGCACGACGTTCAACCGGTCGGGTTCGTTCGATTTCGTGGTGTTCAACTCCTCCGTCGGGACTCCCTCCGCCCCCGCCCCCGTCGCCCAGTTCCAGGTGAACGGCGAGCAGTTCGACCCGATCGGCCTCGTCAACGACATCGAACTGGACGTGGTCGGAAACGATGACGGGGACATGACGACGTTCTATCAAATGGAGGCGAACCTCTCGATCGCTTACTGGAACGACACGACCCGCAGCTACTCCCCTGTCCCTTCGGCGTTCGACACCGGCGTGGACACGGGTGAGACGAGCAACGGGGTGATGGTCTACTACAATGAAACGGGGGGCGGGGTGGTGGAACCGGTCGCTCACATGATCATCGGCCCCTCGTTCTTGGGCGGGCTTTGGAACGTCTCCCCCACCCCGGGCGTTCGTCTTTTCGACGAGACGCTCAACCCCGTGAACGCTTTCCTCTTTGTGAATCCCGGAACGGCGTTCAATCGGAGCAGTGCTCAGTGGGTCCCAACCTTCGCACCAGGTACTGCGACGACGACCTTCGGGATTCCGAACGATGGTAACAACTACTTCTTCACCTGGCTCTTGAGCGATTACCGACCGGCTGGCGCGACGATGAATACGCCGAGCAACACGACTCTGACGTTCACTCGAACGCTTTTCCGGTTCCCCGGCGCGGGAGTCTACACCCCTCTCTTCGCATGGGGGAACGCCGAGCTTGCGGCCATCTCGAGCTACGGCGCTGGAACGGCCGCATCACCCTACTACATCGAGAACGACCAGGGCGCCTCGATCGACTCGGTGTTCAGCCAGTGGAACGACTTCCTGTTTCCCGTGTTCCCGGGAATCCTCTTGGTCCACACCACCGCCTCAGTGCAGGTCACGCCATCCTCGTTCGAGATCAACTATCCCCCCGGGTTCTCCGACATCGGATTCGCGCCGGGCCTACCCGACTCCAACTATCTCCAGCTGGAGTTCGCGTACTCCTCCAACGTGTCCTTGACGAACGCGCCTTCCATCAGCGGCTGGCTCTCGTCGCCCCTCCCGACGGTCTATCCCCTCGGGGCAGTGATCTTCTGGAACTCCTCGGGGAACCTCATCGCGGGGAACACGTTCTACGACGAGGGAGCTTCCCTAGCGCTGTACGGCGGGACGAACAACACGATCTGGGGCAATGAATTCCTCAACACTTCGGTCCCCACGACCGACCTCTACTCCATCTTCGACCAGCCCACGAACGTCACGGGGGTTTACGAGTCGGAGTCGGGGGACCTCCTCTACAACAACTATTTCGACGTGAGCAGCCCCGCGTTCACCCCCACCTTCGACCCGCTCTCTTGTCAGACCGTCTGTTCGAACGCTTCCTACGTGGACACCTGGAACGTGAGCTGGCAACCGGCCAGCGACGCGGCGACGGTCCTCGGAACGACCCTCACGGGCAGCATCATCCAAACGTCGTACCAAGGCGGGAACTTCTGGTCGAATTACGGCACCCAGTTGGACCCGTACGGGATCCTCCCCTACGACGACGGAGGACTGGTCACCAACGGCGGAGATTACGTCCCCCTCGTGCCGTTCACCCTCTACCCGGTGATGTTCAATGAGACCGGACTCGCCCCGGGTACCCTGTGGAACGTGTCCGCCATGAGCGTGACGACCTCCGGCACCGGCTCGACCCTCCTGCTTTGGGTGCCGAATGGAACGTACTCCTACCTCCTTCCGTCCCCGATGGGCTATCAGAGCTCGGGCAACGGTGTCTTCTCCGTGAGCGGAGGCAACACCTCGGTCCCAGTCTCCTTCGCCCCCCTCGAAACGGTCAGCTTCCTCGAAACCGGCCTCGTCCCGGGACGAACGTGGTCGGTCGCGGTGCAGGGGACGGGCGGGTCGATTGTGGCGAACGGGAGCTCCAACGGCTCCCTGATCGCCCTCGACCTCGCCGGGGGTTCGACCGGGGTCCTGTACGCCGGTTCGGCTTCTGCGGTCGGCTACGCCACGGTGTCCTGGTCGACCTTGGTCGGGACCACCCCCACGAACGTTTCGATCGCATTCGCGCCCGCGACCGTGGTCGAGTTCCTCGAGCACGGGCTGCCGTCGGGGGCGCCGTGGACGGTCAACCTCCAGCAGGGGACCTGGGCGACGTACGGGACCTCGGACGGCTCGACGATCTACTTCACGACCCTCAACTCGGCGTCCGTTCCGTTCAACTTCACCGTGAGCTCGACGGGTTTCACCGCGACGCCTTCGAGCGGTTCGGAAGTGATCCCGAGTAGCTCCCCGATCCCCATCCAGTTCTCTCAGCTCCCCGGGACCCTCGTCGCCCACGTGCAGCCCGCCACGGCGATGTTGATGGTGGATGCGACGGTGGTCGCCCTCACCGCGGGGGGCACGGGAACGCTCTCGCTCTCCCCCGGAGTGCATTCCCTCGAGGCGACGGAGGCCGGCTACTTCGCCTACTTCAACAACGTGACCATTTCCGCGGGGTCGACGACGAACATGGCGATCATCCTGAACCCGATCACGCCGGCCCTCGGCCCCGACGGGACGATCAGTCTCACCGTCACGCCGACCACCGCCAGCGCCTGGGTCGATGAGATTCCGGTGACGCTCTCGGGCGGAACGTACTCGGGCTCTGCGACCCCGGGCCCGCACTCGCTCGAAGTGACGCAAGCCGGCTATCTACCCTACTTCAACAACGTGAGCGTCACGAGCGGCCGGATCACCTCCGTGTCCGTCTCCCTCACCTTGGTGCCGACGAGCACGACCACGACCACCTCGACCTTCGGCGTGGGCACGGGCGCTTGGATCGCGATCGGTGTCCTCGCCGCGCTCGTGCTGGTGCTCCTCATCGCGGTCCTCGTCTACCGCTCGCAGGGACGTCGGCCCCCGCTCAAGCCGGTCGCGCCGCTGACCCCGTCCACATCGCCCGCCTCGGGCGCGGTCGCGGCCGCAGCGGCTCCCCTCGAGAAGCCGGTCTGGTCGGAAGAAGGCCCTCCCGGGCGATGATCGGGAGCGAACCCCGACCCTCCTCGGGGCGTTGGTCGAGGTCGGTCGAGCCGGTCCCACCGCGGGAGATTACCGCTCGTGAGTAGCGCTTATCGACCAGGGCCCGTTCGTGCCCCACGGTGGCCGAGAACCGCGGAAGCTCCCGCACCCTGAAAGAAGCGGAGCCGGTGGTCTTCGCCGAGAACCTTCGACATACCTACGACCACCGCCACTTCGCCCTTGACGGCGTCAGCTTCACCGTCCGTCGAGGCGAGGTGTTCGGCCTTCTCGGAAGGAACGGCGCCGGGAAGTCGACGCTCATCAAGGCGATGACCACGCTGATCGAACCGACCTCGGGCACGCTTCGGGTCCTCGGGATGGACCCGCTTCGGGACGGCCAGAAGATCCGAGGACGGATCGGCGTGGTGCAGCAGAGCGAGTCGTTCGACTTCACGACCGTCCAAGGGAACCTCGACATCTACGGGATGCTGTGGGGGATACCTCAGCCCGAGCGGAAGCGCCGCCGCGAACAACTCCTCGCGAGGTTCGGCCTCGAGGAGGTCCGCAAGCGCCGGGCGTTCGACCTGTCGGGCGGTCAGAAGCGACGGGTCCAGGTCGCTCGGGAGTTCATGCACGATATGGAGGTCCTTTTCCTCGACGAGCCGACCGTCGGGCTCGACGTGATCATGCGGCGAGAGTTGCTCGACTCCATCCGCGAGGAGGTGCGTCGAGGGCTCACGGTGGTGTTCACGACCCACAACCTGGAGGAGGCCGACTACCTGTGCGACCGGGTGGCGGTCATCCATGAGGGACGGATCCTGGTCCTCGACGCGCTCGAGAACCTGAAGCGGCTCTATGGGGGCAAGAAGACGATCGACCTGACCGTCGAGGACCGGGAGTCGGCGAGGTACTTCGCCACCCTTACCGAACGGCTCGGGGCCGGGACGAGCGTGAGCGTGAGCGGGAGCTCCGCGGTGATCCTGACCGACGACCCCAAGGAAGCGCTCGCGCAGGTCGTCGAGCTTTCCCAGTCGATGGAGGTCCAACTGGAATGGCTCAACGTGAGGAAGAACACGCTCGAGGATGTGTTCCTCCGCTCGGTGGGTCACGGAGGAGAATCCATTGCCAGTTCCTAACCTTCTCCGGCTCGTCTACCGGAACATCGTGGTCAACACGGACCCGGGGAGCCTGGTCATCCTCGTCGGCCTCCCGGGGATGTACCTCGTGTTCTTCGGTTTCGGATTCCAGTCGATCACTGCCGCGGGGGGTTCGGGGAACAGCTACCTGGCCTACCTGACGCCCGGGATCATGGCGTTCCAGGTCGTCATGGCGGGGACGGTGGGGGGGAGCATGCTGTGGGCGGACCGCCGTTGGGGCATGCTCTCGCAGCTCTTGGTCGGCCCCTTCACCCGGCTGCAGTACCTG
>Ga0326728_10009107_pt1 | contig 24106 bp, 14 predicted proteins | sample MB3enrmetagenome_FD_207602 | JGI IMG/M metagenome (GOLD analysis project Ga0326728, IMG submission 207602) | Lab enriched peat soil microbial communities from McLean, Ithaca, NY, United States - MB31MN | ecosystem: Environmental > Terrestrial > Soil > Wetlands > Peat | place: USA: New York... | reverse complement strand
TGTATTCTGTCGGGGCAGTGGCCGGCTCCGCATCGTAAGCAAAGATGGCATCATTCGGACAGGCGTGGATGCAAAGGTCGCAGTTGATGCAATCGTAAAGCCGCAAGATCTTTTCCAGGCGCCGGGGCTCCTTGCGGTTCGCCTCGGCGTGATAGACGGGGTCGTCCGCGAGAGCCGGAACAATGTCACGTCCGTTGAGCCGACCGGCTATTCTCACGGCGTGCAGGACAACGGCCTCGGCGTCGAGCCCGGCCGCGCGCGCGGTCTGTCGCAGAGCAGAAGGAAACTCACTCGGGCGTTGACTGGCGATTCCAGCAAAATAAGGTCCCTCTTTTTCCCAGGCTTTTGGCCCGCCAGTCGTGGACCGCAGCGCCTCCACGGCAGCCTCTGCGCCGTGGCCGTGTGCAGCGAGTACATAAGCTTCACAGGTAGCCACGCTCAGTTTTTTCATTGCTTCGCCCAGGCTGCTTAAATAACCCGGCAACCGGCCATAGCCTCCCTGCCGCAGCAGATCGGTGCAGGTGGTCACCGGAATCATGCCGCAGGCAACGGCCGCCGGGAAGTTCTTTCGATTGATTCCCGCTGAGAATGAAACGGGCAGCTCAAATCCCAGGTCTTCACGGAAGCGTTGCATCAAATTCATGGAAATGACGTGCAGCGGCGGGCCTGAAAGGTACATATAAGGATCGGTTTGCGTGGGGAAAAATCTTGGATTGTTGGCCACGAGCAGCGTGTTGGTGAATTTCGCCCCCACTTCTAGGCCGCAACGCTCGGCAACGCCGCGGAGGCGGTGGAACATCTCCAGCCCGTCTGCATATTGCAGGTCCTGATCGAAGGCTTCTCTGCGCAGCTCGAGATGGTGGTATCCCAGACGGTCGAAAAGCAGTTCTGCCACGCGCTCATAACCGAGCAGAGTGGGGTTCACCTTGACGACGGTGTGAAAGCCTAGCTCTTCGAGCAGGTAGTCAACGATCCCCTCAATTTCGCGCGCGGGACAGCCGTGGAAGGTGGACAGCGTTACGCAGTCGGAAACTGAAGAAGGCAACTCGATGTCGCGGAACTCGCGGAGGTCACCCGTTAACTGCTCGCGCAAGAACTCAAAGTGCGGCTTGGCGTTCCGCATTGAACGCAGGAAGCCGGTCACTTTTTCCGAGCGAATTCCTGCCAGGTTGTAGCCGACGCTGATGTCGTAGATCGTCTCGGAACTGCTGTCGAACCCGAAAGCATCCGCAAACGCGCCAAACCCGCGAGTCCGCTTCAGAATCTCGATCAGGTAAACGGCCTTTAAGTATTCAGCCAGAGAATCTGCTACGCGCAATTCCTGCGACCATTCGACGTTGAAGCCGATGTTGGGGACGTGAATGCAGGGGCGCGGAATTTGCAGCTCGTCGTCTACCTGCACTGTCTTCAGCTCGAGAATTCGCGCTCCAGCAAGCCAGCAGAGGGCGATGTTTTGCGCCAGTTGCGTGTGCGGGCCGGCAGCGGGCCCTACTGGCGTGGAAGCCTGGCCCGAGATATGCCGCACGCTGAAGTCGAACTCCTTCGTCGGCAAAAACCACTTCCGTTCCGTCAGGTCGAAAATCGCGCCGCTGGTCTGAACCTCGCTGCGCATCCGCCGCAGGAGATCGGGAAACGGCACCGTCGTGAAATTAGCCACCGGAACGAAGATCCTCCATAAAGTGCGGGGGAGATACCGCGATGCGGATGTTTGCCATGTCAGCGCGGGGTTGCGGCTCGGCGGTTTTTCGGCACCGAGGGTGCCGCCGCCGGCGAATCCTCCATCGGAAGGCGCGTGCGCCACTTTCCGTCATAGGCGTGCAGCGCGCCCGCCACGGCACCGGCGGTTGGCACCAAGCCGATTTCCCCAACGCCTTTTGTGCCATACCCGCCGACTTCGTCAGGAATTTCGAGCAGGATCACATCGATTTCCGGTGTGTCCTTAGCCCTCAGGATGCCGAGATCGCGCAACCGCAAAGAATCAGGGCGCCCATCGGTGCAGGGAAAATCTTCCGAGAGCGCGTACCCCAGCCCCATGTGCACCGAACCTTCAATCTGGCCCGCGCACCCCAGCGGGTTGATGGCATGGCCGACGTCGTGCGCGGCTACGACGCGACTGACCCGGCCATCGTCATTGAGAATCACCACTTGCGTGGCATAACTGAAAGTTACGTGAGTTCGTGGATTCTCGACTTTCGCTCCGGGCTTTACCGTGAAATCGCACACGTATTCGCCGCGATATTCGCGGCCAACAAGTTCGTCAAGCCGGTGTTCCTTTAGGTCAGCGGCCAGTTGACGCGCTGCTCGCTGGCCGGCTGCGGTGCTGAGCGCTGTTGCCCGCGAGGCTGTAGTCATGCCGCATACCACAGCCAGATGACTGACCGCGCGGACTTCCATGACATCCGAAGGCAAACCCGTCTCCTCGCACACCACTTGGCGGAGAACCGTGAAAAGTCCCTGGCCCATTTCCGTATAGCCGGTGAGAATTTCCAACCGGCCTCCTTCGAGCACTCGCAGCAACACGCGGCCGCTATCATCGAGGCCGTTTCCGATCCCGGTGTTCTTTATTCCGCAGCCGATCCCCGCATACTTCGCTTGCTTGTAAACGTCTTTCACGGCTGCGAGTGTTTCCCGGACCGCGCAGCTCGCCGTCATGATCTGGCCGGTGGCGAAAGCGTCGCCAGGGCGCAACAGGTTGCGCTCACGAATGTCATAGCCATCGATGCCAACCCTCTCCGCGAGTCGGTCCATGATGCCTTCGATGGCAAATGCCGCTTGATTGGCGCCGAATCCGCGCATGGCGCCGGCGGGGGGATTGTTGGTATAGACGGCTTTGGCTTCGATGTCGACGTTGGGCACGCGGTACGGACCGCAAGAGTGGCCAGCGGCGCGCTCAAGCACCTTCCCGCCAACGGATGCATAAGCGCCACTGTCGCCAATCATGCGTGCGCGGACGGCTAGCAGCCGGCCTTCGGCGTCCGCCCCGACCGTGTAATGCATAGTAATGGGATGGCGCTTGGGATGGATGCGCAGCGACTGCTCTCGCGTGAGCACGGTTTTCACCGGCTGGCCCAGCAGGTAGGCAGCCAGCGCCGTCTGTGCCTGAATGGAGAGATCTTCTTTGCCGCCGAACGCACCGCCGCTCGAGGCGAGCTCGACTTCCACTTTGTCGGGGCTGAGTCCCAGAACCGCGGCAATCTGTTGCTGGTCGTCGTGCACTCCTTGGCCTTGCGAATACACCTTTACGCCGTCGCGGGCGGGCAGAGCGAGACACGCTTCCGGTTCGAGAAACGCGTGCTCAATGCGTTGTGTTATAAAGGTCTCCTCGATCACGTGCTCCGACGCGGCCAGTGCAGCATCCACGTTCCCTCGGGCGAACGCACTACGTTCGAGCAGGTTTCCTGATTCGTGCAGCTGAGGCGCGTCCGGCCGCAGCGCGGCTACAGGATCAGTCACTGCTGGGAGCGGCTGGTATTCCACGCAAACCTGGTCGGCGGCCTTACGAGCGTGAAACGCCGTGTCTGCCACAACCATCGCCAGCACGTCGCCCACGCAGTGCGTGGTTTCTCCAACCGCCACAAAGGTCGGCCAGTCCTTAACGATTAGCCCCACGTTCCGCTGGCCGGGAACGTCGGCCGCCGTCATGATGCGCACCACGCCCGGCATCGCCAAGGCCCGCGAGATATCCATGCTCAAGATTTTGGCTCTGGGATGCTCGCTCAGCGCCATCGCGCCGTGCAACATGCCTTCGGCACTCATATCGGCGACATATGGCTTCTCGCCAAGCGTCAGCGCAGCTCCGCCATAACGGTCGGAAGTCTGACCGATTCCTTCTCCATTGCCGTTGACCGCGAAGGCAGGCTTTCGCTTCCTTCCGAATTCTTCGCCAAAAAAGTTCGGGTTACGCAAGCCTGCGCGCGGAAACTGGCCTGAGTTTTTCCACGCCTCGCCGGCGGTTTGGATAGCGTCCAGAATGCGAGTGTAGCCGGTGCAGCGGCACAGGTGTCCAGACAGCGCGCTGGCTACGGCATCCCGGTCTGCAGTGCGCTCGCGTTCGAGCAACGAGTATGCGCGGACAACGATTCCCGGAATGCAATAGCCGCACTGGACCGCTCCCTCCTGAACGAATGCCTGCGCCAGCACGCCGCGGGCAGCCTCCGGAATACCCTCCAGCGTAGTAACTTCGCGGCCCTCCATTTGTTCCGGCTTTCGCAAGCAGGCGAGCACGGGCTGCCCATCAACCAGGATTGCGCAGCAGCCGCAGTAACCCTGCGGGGCACAACCGTCCTTGGCAGAGAGGATGCCACACTCTTCCCGCAAGACTTCGAGAAAATGCATTCCCGCCTCATAGGCGGCCGTCGTGGCTTTTCCGTTGAGCGTGAAGCTGACGTTCGGCATCGGCTTGTCTCTCGTCGAGCAGAGGAAACTGCCGACTTTCCCCAAGCAATCTCTAAGCGGGATGATAGCAGAGTATGGAAGTAGAGGACTCTGCCAATGCGGACACGTGCGTTAGAGCGAAATCCGGCTCATGCTTTAGTTCCCGTGGCACTCAGCCGCTGCAGAAATTCCGCCACAAGATTCCCCGCCACTGCCGTGCGGTATCTCGCAGTGGATCGGATGTCGTCGATGGGCCGAATCTCGGTGGTCACGGATCTGATTGCTGATTGAACGACTTCTGGACCAATCCGCTTGCCCTTAAGAATTCGTTCTGTCTCTGCCAGACGAAGCGGTATCGACGCAACGCTCCCCATCGCCAGACGAATATCTTCAATCACGCCATCGTTGACCAGCCCTAGCACCGCCAGCGACACCTTTGCGATGGCCTGTGCGTTGCGGGTGCCAACCTTGCGGGCATAAGCATAGTAGTCCGAAAATCGCCGCGCCACGCATACAGCCTGAATCAATTCATCGGGGCGAAGCTGGGTCTTGCGGTAGTCAACGTGGAAGCTCTTATAGGGCACGCGACGTTGGCCGCGGACCGAGACGAGAAGTAGGTCCGCCTCATAAGCGAGCAAAGGAGGCAACGAATCACCCGCTGGTGAAGCATTCGCGATATTCCCGCCGATGGTCCCACGATTCTGATTGGCAATTCCCCCAGTCCAACTTGCCGTCAGGGAGAGCAGCGGGAATTCATGGCGGATTACTTCATGTGCTTGCAGATCCGTATACGTACACGCTCCGCCAATCTGAATTTCGGTGGGGAGAACTTCGATACGCCGCAGTTCCGGCAAATTCCAGATACTGACCAACTTTCTCGCTGGAAGCTTGCCCGCTGCGTAAGCGACCATCACGTCCGTGCCGCCCGCGATCGGCAACCATGCACGCGGCTCTTTAGCCAGAAGCGACAACACGGCGGGGAGATTGCCAGGTGCAACGAGTTCGTAATCTGCTGGGTTCGCCCTCATACTGTCTTTTTCCGGCGCGCCGCTTCCGCCACGGCCTCGAAGATCTGGGTGTAGCCGGTGCAGCGGCAAAGATTCCCCGCGAGCCCATCGCGGATCTGCTGCATCGTGGGCTGAGAGTTCTTGCTCAACAAGTGATAAGCGGCGAGGATCATCCCCGGAGTGCAAATGCCGCATTGCGCGCCGCCGCAATCAAGAAATGCTTGTTGCAACTGGTGCAAATGGCTGTCAGCGGCCAAGCCCTCGATCGTAAGAATGTCTGCGTTCTCGGCTTGAAGGACAGGAACAAGGCAGCTGTTGACCAGCATCCCGTTCATCAAAACGCTGCACGAGCCGCATTCTCCTTCGCCACATCCTTCCTTCGTGCCAGTCAAGCCAAACTCCACGCGAAGGACATCCAACAAACGATCCATCGGATAGCTATCGGCCGCCACTAATTTCCCATTGAGGCGAAAAGAAATCCTGGACTTAGTGTGGATATGAGTGGAGTCGCTCATCGGTCCTCTTTCGCCGATGACAGAGTCTCCAGTGGGGGCGCGGCGGACAGCGCCTCGAAGATGTCCTCGGGAAGCAGCGGGACCGAATCGAATGAAACGCCTAAAGCGTCCTGGACAGCATTGACAATTGCCGGCGCTGGACCATCCATCGGCATTTCGCCGATTCCTTTTGCTCCATAGGCTCCGTGGGGGTTGCCCAGTTCCTCAAAGTAAACACGAATGGGAGGCAGGTCGGCGGAAGTCGGCATGATGTAGTTTGTCATCTGGCCGTTCTGCATGCGTCCGTTCTCCCAAATCACTTTCTCAAAGAGAGCAAACCCGATGGCCTGCGCCACGCCCCCAATGACTTGCCCTCTGGCGAGAACCGGGTTGAGAACCTTGCCCACTTCCTGCACAGCTACGAAGTCGTCCACCGACACGCTGTAGGTGGTCAGGTCCACTGTGACCTCCGCAACGTAAACCGCCCAGGAAAACGCTGCGTAGGCCGCACCGCGATACTTCTCGTCATCCCAAACAACGCCGTCCGGTGGCTCGTACTGGGCTAATGAACGCAACTGGCCGCGTGTTGCCACATAGGCGCGACAGGCGGCGCGGAACTCTGCGGGCGAGTAGGAATCGCCGAGCAGGCCGCTCGACGTGAGTCTTTGCTTGATTCCGATCGCGGCCGATTGCACCAGCTTTCCCACAACCATGACGGTCCGCGATGCCACGGTGGGCCCGCTATTCGGCACTTCATGCGTATCTGCCTGAGTGGTTTCGACGTCGTCATACTCGATCCCCAGCGCCTCGGCGGCAATCTGGGAAAGAACGGTCTTTGTGCCTTGACCGAATTCCGTGCTCGACACCAAAACGCGCGCGCGGCCGTCCTCGCTTATTTCGACACCGACCTGGGAAGCGAGATAGCGCTCGCCGGATCCAGTGAACCCTGCGCCGTGAAGGAACGCCGCAATACCCAAGCCTTTCTTATTGCTGCTCTGTGGATTCTCGCTGGCGAACTTCTCCTTCTTCGCGTGATAGTCGGAGAGTTCCAGCGCTTGGTCGAGAAGCTTACCAAGATCGATCTGCTCGCGCACGATCTGTCCTGTGGAAGTGGTTTGGCCCGGTTTGAGAAAATTCCGCCGTCGAATTTCGACAGGCGAGAGCTGCACGGCCTGCGCGATGCGGTCCACGTGGCGCTCAAGAGCGAACAGCGACTGCGGCGCGCCGAAACCGCGAAACGCGCCGTGTGGCGGAGCATTGGTGGCCACAGCTTTAGCCCGGATTCGAATATTGGGCCAATAGTACGGCCCCGCGGCGTGAATGGCTCCCCGCGAAAGGACTACTGGCGATAGAGTTTCATAGGCTCCGCCGTCGATTGTAAATTCGATCTCTCCGCCAAGAATCTTTCCGTCTTTGCTGATCGCCGTGCGGTGGCGGGTACGTGAAGGATGGCGCTTGGTAGTCGCCACCATGTCTTCCAGGCGGTCATAGACAATCTTCACCGGTTTTCCGGATTTGATGGCCAACAGCGCGGCATGCGCCGCGATCATTGACGGGTAATCTTCCTTGCCTCCGAAAGCGCCGCCTGTTTCCATCTGTATGACGCGCACCCGATCTGCGGGCAGGCCGCAGAGTTTCATCAAAGCTTTGTGTACATAGTAGGGGCATTGCAGCGATCCCCAGACGGTGAGGCCGCTTTGCTTATCAAAGGACGCAATCATCCCGTTGTTTTCTATATAAAGCTGCTCCTGCGCCCCGGTCGTATATTCGGCCTCGACGATATGGTGGGCTTTCTCCCACACGCTATCGACATCACCTTTTTCGATCAGAATCGTCTTGAAGGTGTTATCGGAACCCCAAATGATTTCGGAATGGCGCTCACTCTCCTCAATGGTGAAGATGGCTGGCAGGGCTTCGTACTCGACTGAAACGGCCTCAACCGCTGTCGGCAAGAGATGCCGGTCCGGATGTGCCAACAAAAGCAGTGGCTCCTCGGGGTGATTCACCATGTCCTCTGCCAAACACGGCTGGTCTTCCTCGATCAACGCGATGCAATTTTTCCCGGGGATATCTTTGGCTGAAACGATCACGAACTCCTGCCAATCGATGCCGGGGCCGAATGTAATCTTCTTAACTTTCCCGCGAGGAATCCGGCTGCGGACGGTCGCGCCATGAAGCATGCCCGGAAGAACCATGTCATCGACGTACCGTGATTGCCCGGTAACTTTGTCGTGACCCTCCTTCCGCGGGACCGACGCACCCACTATGTCGCCGTTTTTCATAGCAATCTGATAATCCTCAAACCCTCTGAAGCCGAACAAGCCGAAGGTTAGCTTTGTATTTTCTCATTTTCAACTCGCCGAAATCGCTAATTCGACGCAAAAAGAGTTCAAACGCGCTGCTAGGTCGGCCTATGACTCCCCAAAAGCAATTCCAGGCATTCCTTGTAAGGTATAGGCTTGGGAGCGAGCTTTAAGGTGACATTCGGCTGACAGAAGATTGGAGGGCGGCGAGAAAAATGGACGATTCCTTCATGGCGCGGGCGATTCAGCTCTCCATCGATGGTATTGATTCCGGACGGGGCGGCCCGTTCGGGGCGGTGATTGTTAGAGACGGCAAGATCATTGCCGAAGGTGTGAATCAGGTCACCTCAACAAACGATCCAACCGCTCACGCGGAAGTGGTCGCCATCCGGCAGGCTTGTGCGAAACTCGGTTCCTTTCAGTTGAAGGATTGCGAGCTTTACACCTCCTGCGAACCTTGTCCGATGTGTCTGGGGGCAATCTACTGGGCTCACATTGCGCGCCTTTATTTCGCCAACTCTGCCGAGGACGCGGCCCGGATCGGCTTTGACGATTTGTTTATCTACAGCGAAATGAAACAGGTGTATTCGCAGCGACGCATCCCCACCGTTCAGATTATGCGCGAAGAGGCACTCGCCGGTTTTCGCAAATGGGCGGATAAGCCCGACAAGATACCATATTGAGTTTTCGTGGCGGCAATTTTTCGAGCCGCCTGCGCGTCCGGTGCTACAGAATATGAGATCGTCCACTCGCGAGAGATGCGCTGTCCAGCATCCTGTCATGTCAGTAAGTGGAGAGTCTTTGTCTTAGCCGACCGTGGTGGAAGGGGGAAGATTGATCGATCGTTATTTCAAGCTCGCCGAAAACAACACCTCTGTAAGACAGGAAATGCTTGGAGGCCTCACGACTTTCGTGACCATGGCCTACATTGTGGTGGTCAACCCGCAGATTCTCTCGCAGGCGGGAATGCCGGCGGAGGGCGTTGTTTTTGCCACTTGCGTTTCGGCCGCGATTGGAACGCTGGTGATGGGCCTGTTCGCCAACTATCCCATCGCCCTGGCTCCGGGAATGTCTTTGAACGCCTATTTCACCTACTCGGTTTGCCTCAGCATGCACGTTCCCTGGCGAGCCGCGCTTGCCGTTGTGTTTTTTTCGGGGGTGCTCTTTCTCGTTCTCACGGTAACACGGCTTCGCGAGCAGATCGTGAACGGCATCCCGATCTGCCTGAAGCACTCGACGGCGGCAGGAATCGGGATGTTCATAGCGTTCGTAGGCCTGCGAAATGCCAAACTGGTTGTGGCAAATCCCGCCACATTTGTCGGCCTCGGCAGCTTCGCTAGCAAGGACGTGCAGACGGCATGCTTTGGAATTGTGCTGACGGTGGTCTTGCTCGCTCGTAAGGTCAATGGGGCAATTTTATTGGGCATTGTCGGGACTACGCTTCTGGGCATCCTTCGTGGTATCGCAAGCTGGCCTTCAGCGATATTCTCGATGCCGCGCCCTTCTCTGACCTTTCTGCAACTTGATTTTCGTGGCGCCGTTCATCTTGGCTTCCTCGAGATTCTTTTCGCTTTCCTGTTCGTAGACCTCTTCGACAATGTTGGCACTCTCGTGGGAGTTTGCGAGCAAGGTGGTTTCATTAAGGATGGAAAGATTCCGCGCGTGGGACGAGTGCTGCTGGCGGATTCCATTGGAACAATTTTCGGTGCACTCACCGGTACTTCCACAGTCACGAGCTATATTGAAAGTGCCGCTGGTGTTGCGGCTGGCGCCCGCACTGGTCTTAGCAATGTTGCCGTGGCGGCTCTGTTCCTTGCGGCGATGTTTTTCACGCCTCTGACCACCGCAATTCCGGCCTATGCAACCGCCCCGGCATTGATCATCGTGGGCGTTTTGATGTCCGAGTCCATCGCGCAGGTCAAGTGGCAAGATTTCAGCGAGGCCTTGCCTGCTTTCATCACAATGCTGGCGACGCCTTTGACCTTCAGCATCGCAACCGGCCTCAGCCTGGGCATGATTTCCTATACCGTCGTAAAACTGGCCATGGGGAAGGTTCGGGAAATCAATGCGCTTGTTTGGATTCTTACAATCCTGTTCATTTTGCGCTACGTCTATCTTGCGGCCGCTTAGGCGGATGGGTTTGGAGTGTGCATTTCTTGGAGCCCGAAGGCATCACTTCCCTGGAACTTGATCAGGCATTGGCTGCTATTATTCCAAGATGTACGAGGATCCCAACCCGTCCATATCGCCACTGCAAGGGTTCATTGAGGGACTTCCCAAAGTCGAACTCCATCTGCACATCGAGGGCACACTCGAACCCGAACTTATGTTCGAGCTGGCACGGCGCAACCACGTGAAAATTCCCTTCGAGACGGCTGCCGAGGTGCGCAAGGCTTATCAATTCTCGAGCCTGCAGCATTTTCTCGACATGTATTACCTGGGCATGGAGGTTTTGCGGAAGGAAGAGGATTTCTACGACTTAACATGGGCATATCTCGACCGGGTCGCAAAACAGAACGTTGCCCATGTCGAAATCTTTTTCGATCCCCAGGGCCACACAGCGCGTGGGGTAACGTTCGAAACGGCTTTGCAAGGCATTTGGCGGGCACTGGAAGATGGGAATAAAAACCTGAATGTTTCCTCACGTCTGATCATGTGCTTCTTACGGCATCTGAGTGAGAAAGACGCGTTCCAGGCCCTCGACCTGGCATTGGCGCACAAGGACAAGATCGCGGGTGTCGGCCTCGACAGCTCTGAGAACGGGCATCCCCCGTCGAAATTCGCGCGCGTCTTCGCACGAGCGCGGCAGGAGGGGTTTGTAACCGTGGCCCATGCCGGCGAAGAAGGCCCGCCGGAATACGTCTGGCAAGCGCTCGACCAACTCCAGGTCGATCGTATCGATCACGGCAACCGCGCACTGGAGGATAAGGAACTCGTGGCGCGTCTAGTCAACGATCATGTGGCTCTGACTGTTTGCCCGTTATCGAATCTCAGGCTCCGCGTGGTCAAGAATATGAAGCAGCATCCACTGCGCAAAATGCTCGACGTGGGTCTCAAGGCCACAGTCAATTCCGACGATCCAGCTTATTTTGGCGGATACATTAACGAAAACTATAAGGCTGTCGCCGACGCGTTGGGCCTTGACCGGTGCCACCTTGTAACGGTGACGCGCAATGGCATCGAGGCAAGTTTCCTCGACGCTACCGCCAAAGCTGCGCTGCAGTCGAAACTCGACAACTACGTAGGAACGGCATCAAGCGCTTGAAAGCTTGAAGCTAGAGGGGTTGTAATCGGCGAGCTTCTCCTCCAGCAACGCCTTTGGTTGAGCCCTGCATCAGCGCGTAGTAGGCCACGAAGGATACGGCGAAGCCTACGAACCAGGAGTAATCGTAGAGCACTCGAACCGATGGCACGACGAGTCCTACGAGTGCAGCACCGGCCCCTGCGAGAAGAGCGATGACTGCGAGCCAGTTGACTCCCTTTGAGTACTCGTACACGCCTTCTCTTAGATAGAGATCGTCCACCACCAGTATCCTCCGGCGAATCACGAAATAGTCGCAGATCATGATGCCCGCGACCGGTCCCAGAAACGCTGCGTACCCGCCGAGCCATCCGAAGATGAAGGTGCTGTAGCTGGAAAGAAGTTTCCAGGGCATGAGTGCGATGCCGATGAAGCAAGTGATGACGCCTCCAGCTCGAAAACTGATTCTGCGTGGCCAAAGGTTGGAGAAATCATTGGCAGGTGAGACGACGTTGGCTCCAATGTTGACGTTGAGAGTAGCAAGCAAGATCGCGAACAGCGAGATGACGACTGCGACCGGCGAATGGAAGCGGCTGAGGAGTTGGACCGGGTCCCAAACAGCAGCGCCATAGATGACGACGGTGGCCGAGGTTACCAGGATTCCAATCAGCGAATAAAACGTCATGGTGGTGGGCAGGGCGATCGCCTGTCCAATAGCTTGCTGGCGCTGGCTCTTAGCGAAACGGGTGAAGTCCGGAATGTTAAGGGAAACGGTAGCCCAGAAGCCCACGGTGCCGTTAAGCGCGGGGACGAGGAACCTGAGGAAGTCGGTGAAGGTCGCAAACTTCGATTGCGCCGAGAGCATGGGGCCGAAACCTCCGGCGGTCCTGTAAGCCCAAGCCAGCAGCAGAAGGCCCACAGCGAGAAGGATCGGTGCGCTGATTCCCTGAAGGATGCGGATGTATTCGATGCCTTTGAGAATGACGGCGAGATTGAGGAACCAGAATGCCATAAAGCAAATGGCAGTCGAGTACGGCACGTGCGACCAACTAGGAGCCAGCGTAGAAATAAGGGTATTAATGGCTTCGCCGCCGATCCAGGTTTGAATGCCAAACCATCCGCAGGCGACCAGAGCACGGAGCACGGCAGCGAAGTTGGCGCCGAGGACTCCGAAGCTGGCGCGGGCGAGCACGGGAAAGGGGATGCCGTAGCGCGCGCCGGGGTGGGAGTTGAGAAGCATGGGAATAAGGACGATCGTGTTGCCGAGGAAGACAGTGAAGACAGCCTGTCGCCAGTTCATGCCTCCCTGGATGAGGCTGGCGGCGAGCATGTAGGTCAGTATGTTGACCGACATCGAGACCCAGAGGGCCGCAAAGTTGTAGGTGCCCCAGTGGCGGCGCTCTGGTCCGGCCGGAGCGAGGTCTTCGTTGTAGAGGGGAGACGATTCGATTTGTGACTGTGCCATCGTGGTCAGAAAGGTATCAGATCTCAGGTGTCAGGAAAATCTCTCGAGGTCGACCTGCTCTTGGATCTGAAACGGCTGGATCTGAAACGCCTGCCAACCAACATCTGGCTACTTTGCCGCCGCTGTGGTCACTGACTGCTCCGTCAGCGCGCCGTACGTCTCTGGCCTGCGGTCGCGGTAGAACTGCCACACTCGGCGAACTTCCTGGATCATGTCGAAATCCACATCGGCTACCAGAACTTCATCTTTATCCCGGCTGGCCTGCGCGAAAATCTTGCCGCGCGGATTGCAGAAATAGCTTTTGCCATAGAACTCGCCGATGTTCCAGGGTTTCTCGCGACCTACGCGGTTGATGGCGCCCACGAAGTACCCGTTGGCGGCCGCATGGGCTGGCTGCTCCAGCTCCCAGAGATACTCCGACAAACCAGCAACCGTTGCCGAAGGATTGAACACAATTTCGGCACCGTTCAGGCCCAGAACTCTGGCGCCTTCCGGAAAATGGCGGTCGTAGCAAATATAAACGCCGACGCGCGCGTATTTGGTTGGGAAGACGGGATAGCCGAGGTCTCCGGGAGTGAAATAGAACTTCTCCCAGAATCCGGGATGCACATGCGGGATGTGGTGCTTGCGATACTTGCCGAGAAACTTGCCATCGGCGTCGATCACGACTGCGGTGTTGAAATACACGCCAGGCATGTGCTCTTCATATATTGGGACAACCATCACCATGCCGTGTTTGGCCGCGATGCGCTGCATGAGCTTGGTAGTGGATCCTTCGGGGATGCGTTCGGCAAGGTCGTACCAGCGGCCGTCTTGCTCGGCACAAAAGTATGGGCCATAGAAGAGTTCTTGCAGGCAGAGGATCTTCACACGTTTCTTTGCTGCCTGGCCGATCAGCTTCAGATGCTTCTCGATCATGGCTTTCTTGATTTCTTTCAGCGAGCGGCTATTGGAAGCAGCGGTCTTGGCCTGGATGAGTCCACAACGCACAATACGGGGCATGCAACCTCCTCGAAGAGGTCAATATAGCAGACGGTCCTCTCTCCCCGACCAATGTTTTCAGAAAGATCGAGGCCTGCGGTTACCCCCACGCCGGTTCAATTCTTGGGTGATCTGGGAAGGGGCGGCGTCCCTGCCCTCGCTCAGCGTTTTAGAAGCGGGTAGCAGTTTGCGGGAACAAGGCACGTCGGCCCCGCACCAGTGAATCGCGACCTCGGTGGCTTGGTCTCCCGCAGCGATTTCGCGGTGCCACGCAAAACCCTAGCAGTGGTTTGCGGCCCAGGTTGCCCTGGGCCGCAAACTACTGTCTCCCCTAGTACGTGATTGGGTACGAGGCGGAGGTGCTTGTCGCGTAGTCTTTGTTGCCCGGGTAGGTCGTGGTCAGTGTCGCCGACCCCGAACCGGCGAACGCTGGCGCCAACTTGCAGTACCCCTCCGTCGCCGTTCCCCTGCAGGAGTGCCCGTTGCCGTCGGACACCGTCACCTCCGGGCCCGGGGGCGTGGCGCTGTTACTGCCGACGACAGTGAAGTACACCGTCATGTGGTCCGTCCCAGTCGTAGTGGTGATGGTGGTCGTCGTGGACAATGCCGTCGTAGCTACGTGTACTTCTGCCGTAGCGGCGCGATAGACATAGGTCGCTGGCCACGATGCCTTCAGCAAACACGTTGCCGTACCCTTCAGCACGGTGACGGTGGCGCCGCTGACCGTGCAGACAGTGGCCGTCAGCGACGTGATGGTCACGTCATTGTTATTGCCGGCGTTGGTCGACGGGGTCACCGTGAAGGTGGACTGATACGGGGTGGAGGCTGTGCTGGCGGTAAGGTTCACCGTTGGCGCATACCCTGGCTCTATAGTTGTGGCTTCGGTGACCGCTGGCGCAGCCGAATAACTGCCTGTGGCTGCCGCGTTCACTGTCACCATGCACGTCTTTCCTGCCGCGCCGCTAACCGTATACGTTCCACCTGATCCGGTACACAAACCAGCGTTGCTGTAGGTAACCGGCGTGCTGGCACTGCATACCATGGTGAAGGTTTCGTTGTTGAGTATGGTCGGGGGAGCGTTGGGGTTGCATGTGATTGTTTGGCTCGCCGGATTCACCGTCTGGTCCACCGATCCCGAACCAGAATTGAGGTTGCTGTCGCCCGAGTAGTTCGCCGTCACCGTGTCTGTTCCCACCGGCAGGTGTGTCGCCGAAGAGGTCGTACACGTGGCTGTCGCGCTCTGGTTGGTCTCCGACCACGTCACTGTGCTCGGATTGCAACCCGTGTTCGCGCTCCACGTCACAGTCCCGGTCACGTCTTGCGGTTTCCCTCTCTTGCCGCTACGCCCTCTCACCAGCCCGTTCTCGCCATTGATCGTCGCCGTGAACGTCACTGACTGAGCGTAGGTCGATGGATTCGGCGTGGAAGTAACCGCCGTCATCGAACTCGCGGTGTTGATGGTGAAGTTGTTGGTCTGCGAACTGCTCGACGCCGCATAGTTCGTGTCGCCAGAGAAGCTCGCTGTTTCCGTGAACGTCCCAGCCGCATCGTTGTTCGGTGTGTACGTCGCCGTGCAGGTAATCGTCTCACCCGAACGCGTGCCGCACGTTGTCGCTGCGTACGTGCCCGTGCCGTTGCCGCTGATCGTCACGTCAGAAGCTGTCGGCGCCGTGCCGTATCCCGTCCACGACAACACTGCCGTGATCGTTATCTGGCTATTCGCGCCATAGGTTTCCGACGCGGGGCTCACGTTCGTCACGCTGATCGTCGTCGAGATTCCACCCTGCACGACCTGGTTGACCGAACCCGTGCTTCCGCTGTGGTTCGCGTCACCGGAGTACGTCGCCGTCACCGCATCTGTTCCCACCGGCAGGTGTGTCGCCGAAGAGGTCGTACACGTGGCTGTCGCGCTCTGGTTGGTCTCCGACCACGTCACTGTGCTCGGATTGCAACCCGTGTTCGCGCTCCACGTCATAGTCCCGGTCACGTCTTGCGGTTTCCCTCTCTTGCCGTTACGCCCTCTCACCAGCCCGTTCTCGCCATTGATCGTCGCCGTGAACGTCACTGACCGAGCGTAGGTCGATGGATTCGGCGTGGAAGTGACCGCCGTCGTCGAACTCGCAGCGTTGATGGTGAAGTTGTTGGTCTGTGTGCTGCTCGACGCACCGTAGTTGGTGTCACCCGAGAACGATGCCGACTCGGTGTAGCTGCCCGCACCGTCCGCCACCGTCGGAGTGTAGGTTGCCGTACAGGTGATCGTGTCGCCGCTCGGAGCCCCGCAACTCGTGGCGCCGTACCCGCTCAGTCCGTTGCCGCCAACGCTCACATCAGCCGCCGTCGGTGCCGACCCGCTGCCCGACCATGACAACACTGCCGTGATCGTCACCGGTGAATCCAAGCCGTAATCTTCCGCCGCCGGGCTCACGCTGCTTACGCTGATCGTCGCTGTGGCCTTGCTGACGGTCTGGCTCGTCGAATTCGTGCTTGTGCTGTGGTTGCTGTCACCGTTGTAGGTCGCGGTCACCGTGTCCGACCCAACCGGCAGGACCGATGTGGTGCACGTCGCTACTCCCGGATAGCCGCTCACCGTGCTCGCACTGCAGCCCGTATTCGCGCTCCACGTCACCGTACCCGTCAATGTCCCGACGGCGTTCGACTTCCCGTTGCCGTGCCGTCCGCGCGGATCGCGTCCGGTCACTTCCCCGTTCTGGCCAGTCACCGATGCCGTGAACGTCACCGCGCCGCCGTAGGTGGAGGGGCTCCCGCTGGTCGCGACCGATGTCGCCGAGGTCGCCCCGCCGATGGTGAAGTTGTTGGTTTGCGTGCTGCTCGACGCGCTCCAAGAGTTTGGGAACGGTCCGATTGAGTTCACCGAGGTGCCGTTAAATGTAGCCGACTCCGTGTAAGAGCCCGCCACATCCGCAGCCGTCGGCGTGTAGGTAGCCGTGCAGGTGAGGGCATTGCCAGCGGACAAACCGCAGCTAGCCGCTCCGTACGTGCCATTACCGTTGCCGCCAAATGTAACGCTCGGATAGTTCAGCCCTTCGAACTGGGGAATGCTGCCTGGATTTTGCCACGACAAAACTGCCGTAATCGTCACCGGTGCATTCAGGCCGAAGGTTTCCGACGCCGGACTCACGTTCGTCACAGCGATCGACGTCGGGCCAGGGGTTGTAGTCGTAAACTCGTTGACAGTTGCAGCCTGATAGTTCGCACTCCCAAGCTGTTCCACATCCAAAATACACAGTGAAGGGGCTGCTAGGACAACGAAAGGGCCGGGAGGGCCGGATCCACCACACGCGCTTCCGGCCTCTTGGACGAACAATAACGGCAGTCCGGAGCTCGCCGTTGCCACCACCGTGAAACTGGAGGCCATCACCGCGCTCGCCGGTGCGTTCGTGGTGAACGTGATCGTCTGCGAGGCTTTCGTCGCGTTCGTGGTCTGCGTCACCTGCGTCGCCGCGTTGTAGTTGCCGTTGCCTGCCTGATTGGCGATCACCGAGCACACGCCTGTCCCGCTCACCATCGTGTAGGTCGAGCCCACGTTGCCGCACGATCCCGCCGACGTAAACGTCACCGGCAGCCCGGAACTCGCCGTCGCCGCCACCGTAAAGCTGCTGTTGTATGCAGCCGCTGCCGGCGCGTTCAGACTGAACGTGATGGTTTGCGGCTGCTCAATCGAGATCGAGCCCTGGCCGCTCACGCTGCTTTGCAACCCTCCGCCTGAGACGCTCGCCGTCACCATCGCCGGCGACTGGGCATTCTGCGCAACCGAAACCGTCACCGTGATCGGAACGTCCATACCCGAGTACAGGAATGTCCGCGTGCATTGCAGGGTACCCAGCGAGCACGACCATCCGCTTCCCGAAATTGCGGAAGCGGTCAAACCAGCCGGCAGCGATACCGCGACCGTGACCGTTCCATAAAGACCCGCCGAGTTCGTATCTTCGGCGTTGATCGTGATCGTGTCGGCCGAATCGCCCAGAGCAAAAACGGTCGGGCTGCTGGCCACATTGACCGTGATCGCCGGCGCGATCGGCTGCGTTATAAAGTTGGATAGATCGAACAAGCTGTATTCGAACAGGTACTCCTGCGCCGTCATCGGTCCGGAGGTGCATTCGGAAGGGAAGATAGATCCATCCGTCGACGAAGCCGGGTGCTCCACCGTGTAGTCGTTGAACAATACGCGTCCGATTAGAGTCTGTCCTCCCACCGGGGTGTCGAAGGTATATTGCATCGGCACGTTGCCCAGGCTCGCATCCTGTACGTTCAAAAACTCCGACGACGGCGAAATAATCGAAGTCAAGTCGTCGTGCAGGTGGGCAAGCGAAATCTGCCCGGACACGCTCGAAGCTCCCACCGTCTGTAGCCATTGCGCCATTGCCGCTCCCCGCGGAAAGGTCGTGCTGACGTAACCGGTCTGCGGATCGTCGGCAAATGTTTTGCTAGTCGTCGGATCCACTGACCAGACGGCTGTGCCCGAAAAGGGCGCGTCGTTGTACAGCCAGTCGTAGCTGAAGCGGGTCGCAAATACGCGTCCGCTCGCGTTCGAAAAGTTTATGAGTTCCTGTTGGTGCGCCGGAGTTGCGGCCGTATCGTTCGGCACACCCTGGTTTGGAAGCAGTAGCACATCGTATGCATCGACGCTAGGTTGACTACTCCATAACAACTCTTCCGTGGGAGTCGATGCGCTAAAGCTAGCTCCTGGGCCCGCAGAGCCTGTGTAAAAATTGACGGTCTTCGCGGGAAGCGTGCCGGGATTGCTGAATTGCGAGCCCGAAATCCCAAATTTCAGCAGCGCGCATTCCGCTGCATCCTCCCCGCCAGTCACAATCCCGATTTGAGGAACGCGTCGACGCTCGAGTACTGGCCATTTTCGTAAGCAAGCGTGGTCGTCGACTGCCCGAGCGCCGTATTGGTACATTCCGCCACATTCGCGATGGTCGCCATTCTCTGCCACTTACCCACCTGAATCAAGAGCGGAATATCAGTGCCGACTGGCATATTGGGCAGTGTGAAAGTGCCGGTCGCCGCAGTGGTCGTGCTCACCAGCGGGCTGCCTGTAACCGTCGGTCCACCGTTCGCAGCCCCCGGTGCCATCGCAACTACGCCGTAGTCCGGAGCAGGTCCTCCATTGGGAACGTAGACCAGTGCATTCGCCACCGGATCAGTTCCATTCGGCGCATACACCGTACCGGATATGGATGTGGTGCCGTTACTGGCACACTGCACCTGCTGCAGGCAAAGCCCCGTGCAAGCCTGAGAGAAAGCCTGAGGACTAGAGCACAGCAGCAGCACTAATAGGGACACTCCCTCCGCCACGGCCTGCCTCCGCGGCCGCGAACTCATGGCCGGGAAAGAAGCGAAAAACTTGCAGAAAGCCTTGTAGGTGGAAACCGCGTGCGAGGACAAACGGGCAGACGAAGTGGTCACTAGTGACGCCTCCTGGAATGCAGATAGCCGTGCTCCGAACGAGCCGAAGCTCTGCGCAACTGACTCGGCCTGCGGTATTACGGTTGGAATGGCGTGGAACTGCGGCGAGACGGGAACAGCCAGGCTCCCTCGGCGGCCCTTGAGCGAAATCTAAATTTTTGGTCTCCGGCTGGCGGAAGGAATGCTTCAGCTGCCCACAGAATCCCCAGGCAAGGAGGAATACGCTTTCGGCGGCGCACTGTATGGTCAATATTGCTCACTTGTGAAAATAGATTTGCGGAGCCTCGCACCGGTGCCATGGTGGCTGCGTGGGGAAGAAGAAAAACTTCGAAGGGCTTATGGCAAAATTATCCTGGTTGGCAGATCATGCTCGGGTGACAATTTGCGCGGGCGATTCCCGATGGCCACGCTACAGCTTCCAGACTAGGTTCTCAGCCATGTCCGATTCTCCAAACCCAACCGCGCCGCAGCAGGTGACGCCTCTGCTTGCGTTAGCCACTCGGTTGCTCAGGGCCGGGCGCCCAGCCGACGCGATGGCGCCGTTGCGTTCCCGCTTTTCGCCGGCAAGAAATGGCCATCCCTGAAGCGAACTATGTCTGAACGACTAGCCAAGAAAGTTCTGCTCATCGGTTGGGACGCCGCCGATTGGAAGATCATCAATCCTCTGATGGACCAGGGGCTGATGCCTACGCTGGAGGATTTCGTCAACCATGGGGTCATGGGAAACCTTGCAACCTTGCACCCCGTTCTCTCTCCCATGTTGTGGAACTCCATCGCCACCGGCATGCGGCCCGACAAGCATGGAATTCTCGGGTTTGTGGAACCCGACCCGCTAACTGGACGCGTGCGTCCAGTTAGCAGCACGTCCCGCAAAGTCAAAGCCGTCTGGAATATTCTGACGCAACGCGGGCACAAGACTCACGTTCTGGGATGGTTTGCCGGTCATCCCGCCGAGCCCATCAACGGCATCTCGGTGTCTGACCTTTATCCCCATGCGATGGCGCCGCTCGAAAAAGAGTGGCCCTTGCCGCCCGGCGCGGTTCATCCCGAGAGCCTGCGCGAAACATTTGCTCAATTGCGCATGCATCATGGGGAAGTCACGGAAGCGGCGATTCTGCCCTGGATTCCGCGCGCCGCCGAGATCGACCAAGAAAATGACAAGCGGCTCGAGGCATTCGCCAAAGTCCTCTCCGAGAATTGCTCCATCCACAATGCCGCCACCTGGATCCTCAGAAATCAACCCTGGGATTTCCTGGCTGTTTATTACAACGCCATCGATCACTTCTGCCACGGGTTCATGAATTTTCATCCGCCCCGCATGGAAGGAGTTCCTGAGGCACAATTTGAGATCTATAAGGATGTGGTCAACGGCGCTTACCGTTTCCACGACATGATGTTGCAGACTCTCGTGGAATTGGCAGGTCCGGAAGCGACCGTAATTCTGGTTTCCGATCACGGCTTTCACAGCGATCATCTGCGGCCACGTGGCATTCCCAGGGAGCCCGCCGGTCCGGCGGCGCAGCATCGAAACTTCGGAATCGTCGCCATAAAAGGCGCGCACGGCGGTCACATCCGGCAGGACGAAAGAATCTACGGCGCGACTCTGCTCGATGTGACGCCAACGATCCTGACGCTGTTCGGATTGCCGGTGGGTGCAGACATGGATGGCCGAGTGCTCGTGCAGGCGTTTGAGCGGCCTCCGGAAATCGAGCGCATTCCGAGTTGGGAGCAAGAAGCGGGCGAATGCGGAATGCATCCCGCCGATCTGCGTATGGATCCGGTGGCGGCCCAAGCCTTGCTGCAACGATTCGTCGCGTTGGGATACGTTGAAGCTCCCGACGAGGATCAGGCGAAAGCCGCTGAGATAGCCGTTCGCGAACAGCATTACAATCTGGCGCAGTCCTACCTGGATGCCCGCCGCTACCGCAACGCATTGCCTCTTCTTAAAGACCTAGTCAAGAAGTGGCCGGATGAGGTCCGCTTTTCTCTACACCTGGCGCAATGCTATCTTGCAACGCGGAGCCGCGATGAAGCCAGGGCGATTCTCGAGCAACTAATCCTGAAACCGCCAAAGCCCGCCACAAAGGACGAGGTTGCTCCTGCAAACCGCCATCTAACCGCCAGTGAACCTTTGAAATCGGAAGCAGAGACGCCCGCGGAAACATCACCCGGACTAATGCTCGAACTAACGCCCGAACCATCGCCCGAACTATCAAAAGACCGTCCCTGGGCAGACCTGCTCATGGGAATCATTCATTTTGAAGAAGGGAACCTGGACGAGGCGCTGACAAGTCTTTTGCGTGCTGAGCGATCGAATCCGCGTCTGCCAGACCTGCACCTGCGCATTGGCAACGTTTATCTGCGGCAGAGAAGGACCGACGATGCCGAGCGCGCATTCGAGCGCGCGCTTGAAATCGACGGCGATAGCGCGGAGGCACACTTGGGACTGGCCATGACCTATCTGCGAAAGCGGCGAAATGAGCAAGCAGCCGGGCACGGCCTCCGTGCAGTTGGATTGCAGCATTTCCTTCCTTTGGGCCACTTTTATCTGGGAGTAGCGCTGGCCCGGCTTGGCCATCGTCAACGCGCTGCCTTAGCATTCGAGACGTCGTTAACGATGCTGCCCGGCCTGATCGCGGCCCATCGCTGGCTGGCGACTTTGTACCAGCAGGCAGATGGAGATCCGGAAAAGGCAGCCCGGCACCGGAGTATTTATTTGCAAATGAGACGGCGGCGGGAAAGCAAAGCCAAGGCTTGAGGGACCCGGAATTTAGATTAGCGCTCTAGACTGCCGCTCGTTCTCAACACGAGGCATCGCGGGATAGAGGTTTTTGCCTAACTCGTCGTCGCCCGTGAATTCTCGCGATTGCGGGAGTAATTTTTCAACCGCGGAGATGAAAGGCTATTTTCTTCCAGCCGCCAAGCCGCCTAACGTTCCATCCTGCATCGTAATCACATCCGGGCCGGTGATCCGGCCGGCGATGATTGGCTTGTCGGGGATGGTCTCGTAAGCATATCCAGTCAGCGTGCCGACCACATCGTCGAATTGCCTCTGGTGCCCAAGCGTGACGCTGAGTCTGGCCCAGCCGTAATGAACTTCGCCGTCAACGACGAACTTTAGTCCCAAATATCGATTTCTGACACCTTTAGCTTTGCCGGCCCACGGGCCCAGGTCGGAATACTGGCTTCCGCCAACTTTTTTGAAAAGCTCCACGGCCATAAATGGGTAACGAACGGAGAAATTGCCTTTGGGTCCGATTTCGGCGCCGGCGGGCAAAGCGGAAGCGGCAGAAAAAAAGTAGCCGCCGCTGGTACGAAAATGTCTACCGGCGACCACGTTGCTGCCGCCTCCGGATGCATCGAGCCCTACCTCTAAGCCCGCGGTGCCCACGTAAAACATCGTGCGCAGCAGAAAGTCGTTGATGCCGTCGTGGTTAAGATCAATGGATAGGGGAAAGCCCGAGTGCGTCACCTGATGCGTTTCCGTATAGACAACTTCGGCCTCGGAGGCCCCGGCCAGTGCCAGCACACTCACTCCCGCTGCGGCTGCCACCTGCGCGTACGTATTGAGTTGACGGTCTAGGGAATCGGAAATTTTGAATGTCTTACGGGACTGAGGAGCGCTGGACATAAGTCTTCCGCCAAAGGGATTTTATTATCTGTCTGGCTACATCAACAGTCAACGCTCAATTGTCGAAATCAGGATGTTTCGCCAACTGGTTGGAGCGTATCGTGCAAGTCTTTTCCACTGATTGAGTTAGGTCATCCCCGGCTCGAGAAACTACGCATTACGCTTAAGAACGGGACCTATACCATTGTCACCGTTCCCGGTTCGACCAACGCTGGGATTACTGGCATCAACACCGGTGGCGAAATGGTGGGGGCCTATACAGATACGTCCAAACCCGGCAAGATTCATGGTTTCCTCGACAATGCGGGCGTGTTTACTACCATCGACTATCCAGGCGCTGCTGCCACGTTGGCGTGGGGTATCAATGACTCCGGCCTAATCGTCGGGGACTATATCGATACGAAGAATGTCGAACATGGATTCCTCGACAACGCGGGAGTCTTCACCGCCATCGACTACTCCGGCGCCTCCGGAACCGCCGCCCTTGGCATCAATTCCGCAGGTGACATCGTTGGAATTTGGCTTGATGCGGCCCAGAATTCCCATGGGTTCCTGCTCAGCGGCGGTGTCTTCACCTCGCTGGACTATCCGCTTGCAACGATCACCGGCACTGTGGCGAGCGGGATCAATGATGTCGGCCAGATTGCCGGTACTTTTTTTGACGGCAGCGGCGCGAGTCACGGTTTCATCTATGCCGGTGGGACAAAATGGGCCCAGGTCGATGTTCCAAACGCAGGCCAAACAGCTCTGAATCAGATCAAGAATGACCACAATGTCGTGGGCGCTTATGTAGACAGTCTGACGGAAACGCACGGCCTCACCGGCCACTAGTGCGAGAACCGTTTACGGTCACTGAACTCAACTCAAGATCCGAGAACTTCGAGTTCCTGTTCGTATGTTCTGTAGCTGCGTTCGGAATCGCCGTGGGCAGGATGGGAATGCTTAGACTCGCGCCGATTGCGGGAGTAGAAACAGTTGCGCTTGACATACTGGCGCACTAAGCATTTGTCTCGAAAGTAAATTCCGCACTGGAGGCAAACGTCGTCTGGGTTCGATTGGTGATCGATCAGCCCGGCAGATAGGCGATCGAGGAGCCTAGCAGCGCGGCGCAACTCCTCAGGGGAGAATCCCTGAAATATATGGGCGAGCTTGTGGTCCTTTTTTTTCGCGTAGGCGG
>Ga0326728_10009106_pt1 | contig 24107 bp, 18 predicted proteins | sample MB3enrmetagenome_FD_207602 | JGI IMG/M metagenome (GOLD analysis project Ga0326728, IMG submission 207602) | Lab enriched peat soil microbial communities from McLean, Ithaca, NY, United States - MB31MN | ecosystem: Environmental > Terrestrial > Soil > Wetlands > Peat | place: USA: New York... | reverse complement strand
CCGACATCCATGAAGGTTTCGAGCGGAACATCAACGTCACCCGCCACATAGAGTGGGGCGAGGTGGAAGAGGGCTTCGAGGAGGCCGAATACATAAGGGAAGACTGGTTCCGCTGCGGCGGCCAGGCACATATGTGCATGGAGACGCGCTGCGCAGTGTCGAGCTACACGCCCGACAAGAAGATGACCATCTACCATTCAAACCAGGGCTGCTACTACATGCAGGGCCTTATGGCCGGCGTCCTCGGCATGAGGGAAGGCGACATCAGGGTCATCGGTCCCTACACGGGCGGCGGCTTCGGCGGCAAGTTCGAGCTGGACGGCGCCATTTTCTGCAGCGCCATCCTCTCCATCAAGTGCTACAGGCCGGTCAAGATCGTCTACACGAGGGAAGAGGACTTCATCGCCACTAAAAGGCGCACCCCGATGTTCTATTACACCCGGACGGGCGTGAAGAAGGACGGCACGTTCTGCGCGCGCGAGGCCAAGGTCTTTACCAACGGCGGCGCATACACGGGCATGGGGGCGACGGCCCTTTACCTGACCGGCTTCTTCCATTCCTTCCCTTACCGGTGGAAAGGCTACCGCTATGACGGCTACCGCGTCTACACGAACACCCTGCCGTCAACCTCGATGCGCGGCTTCGGCGCGCCCCAGGCTATGTGGTGCTCAGAGCAGCAGATCGAGTGGATCGCCCACGACCTCGGGCTCGACCCGATCGAGATGAGACGGAAGAACGCACACCAGGAAGGCACCATACTGCCGGGCCAGGCGACCATCGCAAGCTGCGGCATAGACCAGTGCTTCGACGAGATCAGGAAGTGGATCGATGCGAAGGGCAAGCTGCCGGCCAACAGGTCGATAGGCATCTCCGCCTGCGGCTTCATGTCGGGCGGCATCTTCAACTGGTTCGACACGCCCTACTCCTTCTCCTCGGCGGTCGTCACGATCAACCAGGACAGCACGGTCGAGCTGCACGTAGGCGCCCACGACATCGGCCAGGGCTCCAACACGACGATGGCCATCATCTGCGCGGAGACCCTCGGCGTGAAGGTCGGGGACATCAAGGTGCACTCGGGCGACACGGACCACTGCCCGCCGGACCTCGGCGCGTGGGGCTCCAGGCAGACCCTCATGTCGGGCAACGCCGTGAAAATGGCTTCGGAAAGCGCGAAAAAGCAGCTTTTGGAGTTTGCCTACGCGCAATCCGGGCTGAACATCGTCTACGACCTCGACATCAAGGACAGGTGGGTGCACGCCATCGCCCGCCCGGAGAGGGGCTACGACTTCGGCGAGCTCGTGCTTAAGGCCCTGCGCGGCAAAGACGGCCAGAAGATCATAGGCCGCGGCTACTATACGCCTCACAGAAAGGGCATGATCTCCCCTGCATACAGCTACATGCTCCAGGGCGTCGAGGTCGAGGTGGACGAGGAGACCGGCAAGATCACCCTCGTTGACAGCCTTACCGCCCACGATTGCGGCCAGCCGATTAACCACCTGGGCCTCATCGGTCAGCTCGAAGGCGCCTTCTCTATGGCGGCAGGCTACGGCTACCTCGAATACATGCCTTACGAGGACGGCAAGCTGATGAACCCGAACCTCGTGGACTATAAGATGATAAGGGCGCCCGAGATGCCTCAGGCGAACATCGCGGAGATCGACACTTACGAGCCTGAAGGGCCTTACGGCGCCAAGGAAGCGGGCGAGGGCCTGACGAACCCGACCGCTGCCGCGATAGGCAACGCGCTGTTCCACCGCTTCGGCATCCAGATTAAGGAATGCCCGGTGCGGCCCCACATGGTCGTAGATGCGCTCAAGGAAAAAAGAGAGAAGGAACAGAAGAAGTAACCAAAGGAGGATACGATGAGCTTAACCGGTCCAATAATATGTCCCGTCTGCGGTAAGAAGGCAAAAACGGGCAGCGCCATAGACTGCGCCCGCCATATGTTCGGCACCGGCGACCAGCCGCACAGGAAGTGGGTTGACGCCCACGTCGCCGATCGGGGGGAGACGTTCATCGACCTTCTTATCGAACAGGCCACAACGCCCGGCAACAGGAGCTACGTGCTCCTCGGCGAGATCATCCAGAAGGACGCCGAAGAGAGGGCAGCGGCTGAGAAGAAGTAGCGAACGGGCGCACGGCCCGAAAGACAGGAGGAATAGATGATTATCGAAGGAAAGTTCACGGTGAACGCACCCATTCAGAAGCTGTGGGACACACTTTTTGACGTGGAAGCCCTAGCCGCCTGCCTGCCGGGCGCCGAGAAGATCGACAAGATCGACGATAAGACTTACGACGTAACGATGAAGCAGCGCGTCGGCATCATCAAGGTGACGATGGCGGGCCGGCAGGTGCTCACTAAGGTCGATGCCCCCACGCACCTCGAGATGGAGGGCGAGGCCGAGGACAAGACGAAGCTCGGCCACATGAAGGACAAGGTCACGATGGACCTGAAAGAGCTGGGCGGCGGAGACGTGGAGATCGCCTACAGGATGGACGTGAACATGGTAGGCAAGCTGGCCATGTTCGGCGACAGGGTGATGAGGAGCAAGGCCAACGAGGTAGAGAAGGAGTTTGTCAAGAACCTGCAGACCAAGCTTAAATCTCTGGCGTAACCGACCACATCTAAAATCAAAAGGGCCTGCGGAGCGATCCGCAGGCCCTTTTGATTTCGGGTGGTGTACCGCGTCCGGGCGCTTTTTGCGGCAAACGCGGGCGACTCCTCGGCGCGGCTCCTCACATACGCAAAAAGTATCCTGCGCGGGCTGCGCAGCCGGAGCGGGTCTGCGGCCCATGCCGTCGAGGCTGCTCCGATGACGGCGGCAAGCAGGAACAAACGGAAAAACTTCACGGTTGCAGTCACTGGAGACCTCCTTTTCACGATGTGCCTGCGCGTTAATCGAGCTTCCTTCAATGGGATACTACCGGCAATCCGCTTGCTCCCGCCGGCATCCGGCCGGCGAGTGAGCATCAGGGCCGAAGAAAAAGGACGGCTGCTAGTGGGTTGGCACCAACCTGCCGTCCTTTTTCTTAGCTTGCGTCTCCCTATCCTGGCCGAGAATCAGGAGAACCCTGATGTGTCAGATTGCTATCGCATTCGCTCCTTTACGCTTTTCGTTCACTCCTTCCGCCGCTTCTCGGCGCCTGTTCCAAGATAAACCCACTCCGCTGGCCCCTCAAGCCTCAATAACTACTTAGGCCTTTATGAGGAAACGGGAAGCCTCTCCTGACACAAATACAGCCGGAAGAACCCGTCGAGCCTCTTCCTCTCGTTGGACCCTGCCGGCCTCTTTGTAAGGAGAAACCGGTCTTAACCTTCCAAAGCGTCTTTCGGTGGCTTGTCGTCTATCGCTGAGTTGACATGCTGAAGTCCCTAGACCCTCAAGCTTTGTGTAGCAGTTGTGTGACGTTCTAGATTGTGTGAATCTTAAAATGGAGAAGGGGGGGGTGTTGTCAAGTAAAATCGGCATGTTGAAAAACTTTTTTAAGGATTTTTAAGAATGTCGTACGGGCCGCGATGCCCGTTGACCGCTAAGCCAAGTAAAACAGATGCGGTTACACACATTTTTGTGCTTTCGTTTTTTGCTTTGCATCAGGCGGTTGTCGGCGGCCCTGTCCGGCTTCGCAGCGTGGGCTGGCGAGACAGGGAAAGGCCGCCAAATTTACCCGGCCCACGCAAACTTTAAGGGCGGACGCTTCGGTGTCCGCCCTTAAAACATTTTACCACTGGCCAGTCCGCAAGTACTCGTCTATCGCCGCCGCCGCCTTCCTTCCGGCCCCCATTGCCAGGATAACCGTCGCCGCGCCGGTGACGATGTCGCCGCCTGCGAATACGCCCTTCCGGCTCGTCTTCCCTGTCTCCGGGTCCGCCTCGATGTTGCCGGACCGCCGCAGTGCCAGTCCTTCCGTACTCTGGGTGAGGATGGGGTTCGGGCCCTGGCCGATGGCGACGACGACCACTTCTACGTCGATGACGTGCTCGGAGCCCTTGACCTCCACGGGCCTGCGCCTACCTGAGGCGTCAGGCTCGCCAAGCTCCATCTTGACGCATTCGATCCCTTTGACCCAGTTCTTGTCGTCGCCGATGATCCTTATGGGGTTTGTGAGCATACGGAAATCGATGCCCTCTTCCTCGGCATGGTGGGCTTCCTCCGTCCTGGCCGGCATTTCCGTCCGCGACCTGCGGTAAATGAGGTAGACGTGCTCTGCGCCGAGCCTTCTTGCCACCCTGGCGGAGTCCATCGCCACGTTGCCTCCGCCGATGACCGCCACCGTCTTGGCCATCCTTATCGGCGTGTCGTATTCTGGGAAGAGGTACGCCTTCATCAGGTTGGCCCTGGTGAGAAACTCGTTGGCCGAGTAAACGCCGTTCAGGTTCTCTCCAGGGATGTTGAGGAAGTAGGGCAAGCCGGCGCCGGTGCCGACGAAGATCGCGTCGTAGCCCTCCTTGAACAGCTCGTCCACGGTCGTCGTCTGGCCTATGATGGTGTTCGGCTTTATCGTTGCGCCCAGCTTCTGGACGTAATCGACCTCGCGCTGGACGATGGCCTTGGGCAGACGGAACTCCGGGATGCCATAGACGAGCACGCCGCCCGCCTTGTGGAGCGCCTCGAATACCGTCACGTCGTGTCCTTTCTTGGCAAGCTCGCCCGCCACGGTGAGTCCGGCTGGCCCGGCGCCGATGACGGCCACCCGCTTGCCTGTGGGCTTCGCCTTTTGGGGCACCCTCACGTCTCCGCCGGCAAGCTCGTAGTCGGCCGCGTACCTTTCGAGCCGGCCGACCGCTATGGGCTCCCCCTTCTTGCCGAGGACGCACTTGCTCTCGCACTGCGTCTCCTGCGGGCAGACGCGGCCGCAGACAGCGGGCAGGCTGTTCGTCTCTTTGATGATGTGGATGGCGGCCATGTAGTCGCCTTCCTTAATCTTGCTTACGAATTGGGGTATCTGGACGGCGACGGGGCAGCCTTCGACGCAGGCGGGCTTTTTGCACGCCAGGCAGCGGGCCGCCTCGCGCAGGGCGTTATCCCGCGTATAACCCAGGGCCACCTCATTGAAATTCTGGATGCGCAGCTTCGGCTCCTGCTCCGGCATCCTCTCGCGCCTCTTCGATTTCTTCACCGCCACCTGGGCCTCCAGCTTGCACGCGTGGTCCCACATGGCGCGCCGCTCCTCCCTACTGTACATCTGCTGGCGCTGCATCAACTCCTTGAAGTTTACCTTGTGGGCGTCGAACTCGGGGCCGTCTACGCAGACGAACTTTGTCTCCTCTCCGACGGTCGTCCTGCACCCGCCGCACATGCCCGTGCCGTCGATCATGATCGAGTTGAGGCTGACGATGGTCTTCAGGTCGTAAGGCCTCGTCACCTCGGAGACCGCCCGCATCATGACGACCGGGCCTATGGCGAGAACGAGGTCGATCTTCGTCCCTTCCTGGATGAGCCGCTTCAGCTCGTCGGTGACGAACCCGTGGTGGCCGTAAGAGCCGTCGTCGGTCGTGACGAAGAGCTTGTGGCTGATCGCCTTCATCTCGTCTTCGAGGATGAGCATGTCCTTGCTCCTTGCCCCGATGATCGAGATGATCTCGTTCCCGGCCCGGTAGAGCGCCTTCGCTATGGGATAGACGGGCGCCACGCCCACACCGCCGCCGACGCAGACGACCGTCCCGAATTTCTCTATATGGCTTGCCTTGCCAAGGGGGCCGACGACGTCGAGTACGACCTGGCCGGCGTCCAGCTTGGCAAGCTTTTTGGTGGACGCGCCCACCTCCTGGAAGATAACCGTTATCTCTCCCTTTTCCCGGTCGAAATCGGCTACGGTCAAAGGTATCCGTTCGCCCGTGTCGTCCGACCGCAGCACTACGAATTGGCCGGGCCTGACCTTCGCGGCTATATCGGGCACGTAGAGCTTCCACATGATGAGGGAGGGCGCAAGCTGCCGCTTCTCGACTATCTCGTTGAGCTTATGTTCCCTGCTGTTAACCATAGGTGCTCTCTTGGCCATGTCTTCTCCTTTCTATAATGTTATCCTTGATTGCGGGCCTCGCTCATCCTTTGTTTCATGGGAAGTCTGACGGTAAACGTCGTGCCCTTGCCCACCTTGCTCGTTACCTCTATCCGGCCAAAGTGGGACTCGACGATCTTCCTGACTATGGAAAGCCCCAGTCCGGTGCCGGGCGTATACCGCGTCTTCGGGTCCGACACCCGGTAGAACTCCTCGAAGATATGGGGCAGGCTCTCCTCGTCTATGCCGACACCCGTGTCCGCCACCTTGATGTCGAGGAAATGGTTGCCCGGCTTCGCGCGGATGGTGACCTTGCCCTGGTTCACGTTGTACTTTATAGCGTTCGAGATGAGGTTCGTAAAAAGCTGCTCCATCTCACCCCGGTCGGCCTCCACCGGCGGCAGGGAATCGGGCAGCTCCAGCTTGAAGCGCAGCCCTTTCTCCTCGCCCAGGGGCTTCAGCAGCTCCACCGTGCCCCTGAGGACGCCGGTGAGGTCCAGGAGCTCCTTCTTCCTCACAACCTTCTTCGACTCCAGCTTGATGAACTGGAGGAGGTCGTTGACGAGTTCAAGGAGCGAGTGCGTCCGCGCCTTCGCCCGCTCCAGCATGTTGCGGTTCACCTGGGGGTCGGAGCCCGCCGCGCCAGTCAGGAATGCGGAAAGATAGCCCTCCACGGCCGCAAGGGGCGCGCGCAGCTCGTGGGCGACCATAGTGACGAACTGGGACTTTATCTGGTCGATCTCCTTAAGGCCTGTGATGTCCCTGAATACGCTCACAACGCCTAGCTCGCGCCCGCTATCCCTCACGGGGGACAGGTTTACCATTAACGTCCGCGCCTCCGGCGCTGCCAGCTCTATCTCCTCTGACTGCATCGTATACTTGGCGGAATGGGACAGATAGGCCTTGCCGATCATCTCTGCCAGCTCTTTCCTGGATATGATGTCCGACATCGCCCTGCCCGCCTCTATCCGCCCGCTCAGGTCGAGCATCTTGACGACGGCCGGGTTCCACAGGACGAGCTGCTTGTCGCTGTTGAAGACCAGTATGCCGTCTGCCAGGGAGTTTACTATTGCATGTATCTTCGACGTCTCGTTCGCCACCTCAAGGAGCTTCTGGTCCCGCTCCTCCATGAGTTGCCTGGCTTCGCGGCGCAGCCGCCGCGTCTCGATGCCCCTGTTGACGACCGCCAGAAGCTGGTCCGGCGTGAAGGGCTTGGGAACATAGTCGTAAGCTCCGTGCTTCATGGCATCGACAGCGGTCTCCACGGTAGCGAACCCCGTGATGACGATCATGATGATCTCGGGGTCGTAGGCGCTTACATGCTCCATCATCTCGATGCCGCCCATCAGCGGCATCATGAGATCCACGAGGATCAGGTCGAAGGCCCCCGCGCGGACCTTTTCCAGCCCCGCCCGCCCGTCCTCGGCTACGTCAACCGCGTAGCCTTCAGGGGCAAGTATCCTCCTGCACCCCTCGCGGATGCCCCGCTCGTCATCGACGACCAGTATATGCATGGGCCTGTCCCCTGCGTTCAATGCTTCCCCCGAAATCCGCTTCGCCTATGCCTCGCTCTTGGCCCTGGAAAGCAGCTCTTTTACGCGCTTGACGAGCTCGTCCGGCAGGAGCGGCTTGCTCGCGTAGTCGTCCGTCTTCATCCAGTAACCGTCCAGCTCCTGCGAGAAATCGTATCCCGTCGACTCCGACACGGCCGTGAGCATGAGGATCGGGATCGTCCTGTACAGGGGGTCCTTCTTCAGCGTCTTGGCGAAGGCGAAACCCGAATCATGCTTCTCCATCATGAGGTCGAGAACGATAAGGTCCGGCTGCTCGAACCTCACCTTGTCCAGCCCCTCGCGGCTGGAGAAGGCAGTCGCGACGTCGAAGCCGTGGTTCTCCAGGACGGCCCTGTTCAGGTCGACGAAGTCCACGTCGTCATCCACGAGCAAAATTCTTTGCTTTCTGTCCATTTTTCCTCCAGGGCTTGAGTTTTCTAACGCCTGTCGGAGGCGCGTCGCCCCCGGTCTCTTCCAATTGTTTTGCCTGCCCGACGGGCAGGGAGACGACGAACGTGCTGCCCTTCCCCAGCACCGTCCCCACGTCGATGGCGCCCCCGTGATGCTCTATTATACCGTACGATATGGCTAGCCCAAGGCCCGTCCCTTTCTCCTTCGTCGTAAAGAAGGGGGAGAAGAGCTTGTCCTTGATCTCGGGCGGTATGCCGGGGCCCGTGTCCTGGACCTTTACCCTGACCTTGCGCTTTCCGCCGGTCGTGGTAATGGTGATCGTGCCCTTGCCGGCCATCGCCTCAGCCGCGTTCAGGATGATGTTGAGGAAGACCTGCTTGAGCTGCGCCCAGTCAGCGGTAATGGTGGGCATGTCGGCGGCGAATACCTTCTTGATCCTGATATTGTGGAATAAGGACTGGTTTACCACGAGCCCGAGGACGTCCTCCAGCAGCTCATTTATGTCCGTCGGGCCGGGCCGTAGCTTCGTTTCCCTCGCGAAGCTCAAAAGTCCCTGCACGATCTCCTTCGTCCTCGCGGCCTCTTTTATAATGAGCTCCACGTCTTCCCTCCGGTGGTCGTCGGGCTCCAGGCTCTTCAGCAGGACGTGCGCGTAAATCGTCATCGTGCCCAGGGGGTTGTTGATCTCGTGCGCCACCCCTGCGGCGAGCTGGCCCAGAGAGGCCAGCTTCTCAGTCCGTATAAGCTGCTCCTGGGCCTGCTCGAGCTCCTGGTGTGAAAGCTGTAATTCCCGGTGCGACTTCTCGAGCTGCTGGTATATCTTCTTCCCTTGGGCGAGCAGGTACGGCAGGCAGTACTCCGCCTCCACCATGCCCTGGGCGACCGCCACCGCCTTGTCCCTGCACGTCGGATACCCGCAGACGCCGCAGTCGAGGTTGTGGTGCGGCGGCTCCTTGTTGATCGATCTCAGGATCGCCCTGACCTCGTCTTCTCCGGGCGTGGGAAGCTGCTGCTCCATCGACCGGAACTCGCGCCCAAGGCCGATATCGTCGTGCCTCCTGACGTCCTCTATGACGGATGCGTATCCCAGCCGAGCCATCTCCGACTTCGTGTAGCGCGCTATGGCCTGCCTCTTTCCTAAATGGAAGACCTCGCGCTCCATGAACGGCCCGTCTATGCAGCCCTCGCACCAGACGAGGTCGAGGAACCTTGCGTGGGCGTGACCGGACGCGATCTGCATAAGCGTGTTTATGGAGCGCCTGTGCCCCCCTGTCGTTGCGATCTCTTGCAACAAGACGTCGGGGGTGACGCCCATACCCCGGTAAAGGCCCCCGATGACGGGCACGATGCGCGACAGGTACGGCTTCGGCCCGTCGAACTCGCTTTCCGGAAGCGCCGCCTCCACGATCCCGGCCTGCTCGATCATCCGCCTCACGTCTCTGAACGTTATGACTTCGTCGATGAAACCCTCGACCTCCGGCGAGGCCATCTCGCCGAGCTGCGTAAGGCATGGCGTGATGTAGACCACCTTCCAGCCGGGCCTCGCCCGTCTGGCGACCTTCCCTATGGCGATCATGGGAGAGACTATAGGCGCAAGGCTCGGTATCAGGCGGGGCAGGTATTTCTGGACGTAGAAGACGATAGCCGGACAGAACGATGAGATGAGCGGTCCCCGGGTCTCACGCTGGAGGAGCTTAGTGTACGCCCGGCTAACAAGCTCCGCGCCGAAGGCGCCCTCCCACACCTCTGCAAAGCCGAGCTGCTTTAACGCCGTTACCCATTGGTGCGGCTGGCTTGTATCCGTCTCGGCGGCGAAGGAGGCGTCCAGGCAGGCGATGACCTTCTGCCCTTCCGCCAGGTACGCGCTCACGTGGCCGAGACCGCTTCTGTGGTCCATCGCCTGGTGAGGGCATGCCTTGATGCAGTTACCGCAGAGTATACAGCGGTTCGGCAATACCTTTATGCTGTTTTCTTCTAGCTTGATCGCCTTTACAGGGCAGTGCTGAACGCAGTACAGACAGAGGCGGCATTTTCCCGGATTGATATCTATATCATACGAGCTTTCTGGCCGCATTAAACCGCTTAACCCTGATAATCCATTCTACATCAAACGTGTATTGGTGTCAAAAAGACCTTGTGCTAATATGCACAAGGTTCTGGGCGGTTGTCAAGATAAAAAAGCGGGTCCGGCGAGTACCTGCTAACATTATTTACTGCACCTGTAAAATTATTTAACGGTGGGTAAATTTCCGCGACCCAGCCTTGCCCTCCGGCGCCTCTAGGAGAGCCAGGCGTGGATGGAGCGGGCAGCCTTTCTTCCGGCCCCCATGGCGAGGATAACCGTCGCGGCCCCTGTGACTATGTCGCCCCCGGCCCATATGCGGTCTCGTGTCGTCTTCCCCGTCTCCGCGTCCGCTACGAGCGTTCCGCGCTTCGTGATCTGTAAGCCGGAAGTGGTCGACGGGATCAGCGGGTTGGGACTGTTCCCGATGGCGCAGACGACCGCGTCGACGTCTATCAGGAAGTTCGACCCCTTCACCTCGACGGGCGCCCTTCTACCGGAGGCGTCCGGCTCGCCCAATTCCATGCGAAGGCATTCCATCTGCCTGACCCAGCCGTTTTCGTCGCCCGTGTAAGCGACCGGCAGCGTAAGCACCTTGAAGATAACGCCCTCCTCTTCCGCGTTTTCGCTCTCTTCCAGCCGTGCGGGCAGCTCCGCGTGCGACCTCCGGTAGACGATGTAGACTTCTTTCGCGCCCATCCTGAGGGCCGTGCGCGCGGAATCCATCGCCACGTTCCCGCCGCCCACGACGGCGACCTTCGAGTGTTTTTTCACGGGCGTCGCTGCGCTGGGGAAGAGGTAACCGTGCATCAAGTTCATCCGGGTAAGGTACTCGTTGGCCGAATAGACCCCGTTCAGGTTCTCGCCAGGTATGTTCATGAACCAGGGCAGCCCCGCGCCCGTGCCGATGAAGATCGCGTCGTATTCCTCAAGCAGCTCGTCGACCGTCCGTGTCTTGCCGACTACGAAATCGGTCACCACCTCAACGCCGAGGCTCCTGACGTAGTCCACCTCTCTGGCGACGACGCTCTTCGGCAGCCGGAACTCCGGTATGCCGTAAGTGAGCACCCCGCCTGCCTTGTGGAGGGCCTCGAAGACCGTCACCTCGTGGCCGAGGAGGATGAGGTCCCCAGCCACCGTTATGCCCGCAGGCCCCGACCCGACGACGGCTACTTTCTTGCCGCTCTGTCTTGCCCTCGGCGGGACTTCGAGCTTTCCGCTCGCGGATTCCCAATCCGCCAGGAAACGCTCGATCCTGCCGATGGCTATCTCGCCTTTCTTGTTCTTCAGGACGCACTGCGACTCGCATTGCATCTCCTGCGGGCAGACGCGGCCGCTCACCGCAGGCAGGCAGTTCTTCTCCTTGATCCTCTTGATGCCGCCCGCGAAATCTCCTCTGACGACGTGTGAGATGAAGCCGGGTATATCTATGTCAACGGGACAGCCCGTCACGCACTTCGGCTTCTTGCACTGCATGCACCTTTTTGCCTCGGTCACCGCGAGCTGGGCCGTATAGCCGAGGGCCACCTCGTCAAAGTTCCGCCTCCTCACCTCCGGCGGCTGCTTCGGCATCTCGTTGCGGTTCAAATCGAGCTTTTTTGCCTTATCCTCAGTGGCCTGGCCGTTCTCGCTCATGACTGGCACTTACCCTCCTGGTGCACCGCCTCGTCTCGCGCGCTCCTTCCCGTAAGCAGCGCTTCTTCCTCCATGTACGCCTTTCTCCGCGCCAGGAACTCTTTCCAGTCGATCTTGTGGCCGTCGAACTCGGGGCCGTCCACGCATGCGAAACGGGTCTGGCCGCCCACGGTCACGCGGCACACCCCGCACATGCCTGTCCCGTCGATCATGATGGGGTTCAGGTTTACGAACGTCGGTATCCCGAGGCTCCTGGTCAGCTCCGACACGCGCGCCATCAGAAACGTGCACCCGTTCACGATAACCCTGTCGGGTTTCTTCGGCTGCTCCTTTATGAGCTCGACGACCCTGGCCGCGTGGCCCTTGGCCCCGTGGCTGCCGTCCCTAGTAACCGTGAGCAGCCGGGAAGAGACGGCGGACAGCTCCTTGAGCCAGTAAAGGAGGTAGGAGCTCCTGGCCTCCACTATAGTCAGTACCTGGTTGCCCGCCCGCTTCAGCTCTTTGCAGACCGGGTAGATGCTGCCGATGCCGTAGCAGCCCCCCACGCAGGCGACAGTGCCATAGTCACCTATATCGGTTGCGTTGCCCAGGGGCCCGACGCAGGTAGGCACCGTATCACCCGGCCGCAGGAGAGCAAGGGCGCCCGTGGACGCGCCGACCTCCATGAAGACGCACGTGAGCGTCCCCTTCCCGGCGTCCCAATCGGCCGCCGTCAGGGGTATACGCTCGCCCTCGTCGCGCGGCCTCACGATCACGAACTGTCCGGGCCGTATCTTTCGGGCCACTTCCGGCGCCTCCAGCGTCAGGAGGTGCAGGTTCGGGACTATCATCCTTCTCTCGACGACCCGGTTCATGCTTTCTCCCCCGCCGGCCCGTCCGGACCGGGCACATCGGTGGACATCGGAACGGTCCGCGCGCTCTCAGCAAGCTGCTTCATACCGGCCGCCACTTCGCTGAGCGGCGTGCCCCTGTATGCATCAAGATCGGGCGCGCGCAGGGAAGGGGACGGCTTCCCCGGCCCGCCACTGCTCACATAAGAAGGATCGCGGGCAAGGCCTGTGAAGGCGATCTTTCTTTTGGCATCCGGGAAAAACTTCATGCACTTTCTGATTTCCCCCTGGACGGCCGCGACGTCGCCCCAGGCCATCCTGCCCCTTCCCAGGCTTTGGGCTATCTTTCCCATGATCCACCAATCCGGCCGCGCCTGTCCTTGCGGTTCGACGGCGGCGGCGAAAGGCGCGAGCCGGCCATCGAGCGTTATCGTGGTGCCCGCCGACTCGCAAAAGAGGGCGGAGGGCAGAATGAGGTCGGGACGGCAGGACGACGGGGCGGGCAGTGCGTTCTGGTAGATGAGGAAATCGTGCGGGGGCAGCCAGTCGGGGCACGTTTCTCCCACTATGTAAACGACGGACCTGCGCCGCGAGAGGTTTACAAGCTTTACGGCCGGGGCGCCGTCCTGCCCGTGGGTCTCCGGGCCGTTCTTGCGCAAGGCCTCGCCGGGCTTTACGCCGGCCAGGGCACCCATGGCCAGCATGCCTGAAAGGTTCGTGAAGGGATGGGCCGTGATGATCCTGAAGCCGTGCAGGCGGCCTATCTCTTCGAGGGCAGCCACGATTTCACCTTTATCGGGCACGCGGAGGATCCCGGGACCCGCTATGACCACGGAGCAGCCGGGGCTCGCGAGGAGGGCAGCCTGCGCCCTGTCAAGCCCTTCCCCTACCTCCGAAGGCAGACCCGACAGGTCCTTTTCGCCCTTTGCGAAAAGGACGCGAAGGAGGCCGGCCCAGCCGGACGGCTCCATCGTCAGGGGTGCTTCCGAAAGGAGGTCCAGGTTCGTCTCGGCGTCGTTCACCGTTACTATCGTCGCGCCCCTTTCCGCGGCCTTCTTCACCCGCACGCCGATCGGCGAGTAACCGTACCGCGAATCGAAGCCCACGGTCAGTATGAAGCGTGCCCTGTCGATTGCGTCTAAGCCGTCCGAGCCGCAAGCCAGGTCGAGGAACGCGGGCAGGTCGGCCCCGAAAGCGGCCGCGACGACCGAGGTCATCTCTTCGCAGCCCATAACCTGGCGGCTGAACTGCTGGGCGGCGAAGAGGTCCTCGTTCGAAAGCTGCGGCGACAGGACCATCAGGAACCCGTCGGGAGGCGCTTCGGCGAGCCTTTCACGCGCCTCCGAGAGGGCACGCTCCCACGAGACGACCTCGTATCCGAAAGGCGTCAGCAGGCGCGGCTCGAGCACCCGTGCGGGGCTGTTCAAAACTTCGGGGACCGCGAAGCGGCCCTTCACGCAGAGAAGACCCTCGTCGACAGGCGAGGTATAATCGGGAAGCACGTCCACAACCCGGCCGCGCGACGTTTGAAGCAGCAAGCGGCACCCGACCGCGCAATAGGGGCAGACGGATGGCGTCTCGCCCTCGGGTTTGCCGTACCACTTGCTCGTTTTCGCGCTCAGGGTCCCGGTGGGGCAGACGGAGACGCAGGCGCCGCAGAACTCGCACCCCGCGTCCATGTGGGACCTGTCGAACGCCGGACCGATGGTCGTCAGCTTGCCGCGCTGCTTGAAGCTGAGCGTCCCGTTCATGCGGACCGTGTTGCAGATGCGGACGCACCGGCCGCACAAAACGCAGAGGTTGTAATCGCGGTCGTAAAAGGGGTCGTCCTTCTCGACGGGCAGGCCCCGGTAGCGGATGGGATACGCGGTATCGGCGAGGCCGACCCGCTCTGTGATCTGCTGGAGCTCGCATCTGCCGTCGTTCGGGCAGTAACGGCAGCCCGTCGTCATCCCGGCCTTCCTGATTGTGCCCTGAAACTGCCCGCATTCTTCCTTTTCCCCGCAGAAGAGGCAGCTCGCCGGGTGCTCGCTCAGTACGAGCCTGAGTATCTCCTGGCGGAGCGTCCTTATCTCCGCCGAGTCTGTCCTGATGACCATGCCGTCCTCGACGGGCGTCGTGCAGGCGGTGGGGAAGCCGCGCAGCCCATCGACCTCTACGATGCACATGCGGCACGCACCGAAAGACGGCAGGCCTTCAAGGGCGCAGAGCGACGGTATGTAGACCGCGTGCTTCCGCGCTGCTTCCATTATGGTGAGGCCCGGCCTCGCTACCACGTGCTGGTTATCGATCGTGATCGTGAACGGCTTTTTCTTCGTCATGACTTTTTCTCCGCAGTGCGGATCACGATCGCGTCACCCGCGATGGCTTCGAAGCGGCAGACCTCGTAGCAGGACCTGCACTTGATGCACTTCGACGTGTCCAGGTTGTGGGGCTCGGACCTAGGCCCGGATATGGCCCCCGTCGGGCAGACCCTGACGCACGACTGGCAGCCCGTGCATTTCTCCTGGATGACCCTGTACTCGATCAGATCCTTGCAGACGACGGCCTTGCAACGCTGGTCGCGTATGTGCTCCAGGTATTCGTTCCTGAAATAATGGAGCGTCGTGAGGACGGGGTTCGGAGCCGTCTGGCCCAGGCCGCAGAGCGCCCCTTTCCTTATCGTCTCGCCCAGGGTCTTGAGGACGAGCAGGTCGTCGGCGCTTCCCTCGCCGTGGCTGATCTTCTGGAGGATCTCGACCATGTGCCTTGTCCCCACCCGGCACGGCGTGCACTTGCCGCACGACTCCTTCTGCGTAAAGTCGAGGAAATACTTGGCGAGGTCTACGATGCACGTGTCCTCGTCCATCACGATCAATCCGCCCGAGCCCATGATCGAGCCGGCAGCGGCAAGGGACTCATAGTCTACCGTCAGGTCGAGGAATTCCTCGGAGAGGCAGCCGCCCGAGGGGCCGCCCGTCTGGATCGCCTTGAAGGGCTTCTGGAGGCCGCCGCCGATATCGTAGATGATCTCCCTGAGCGTCGTGCCGAGCTGCACCTCGATGAGGCCGGGCCTGCGGATCTTGCCGACGAGAGAGAAGGTCTTCGTCCCCCTGTTCCCCTCCTTGCCGAACTTCGTGTACCAGTCGGCGCCGTTCCTGAATATGTTCGGCAAGGTGCCCAGGGTCTCTACGTTGTTTATAACCGTGGGGCAGCCGAAGAGTCCCGAAAGGGCGGGAAACGGCGGGCGGGAGCGCGGCATGCCGCGCTTGCCCTCTATGGAGGCGATGAGCGCTGTTTCCTCACCGCACACGAAGGCGCCTGCACCCTCCTTTATGGTGATGTCGAAGCCGAAGTTCGAGCCGAGGATGGCTTCTCCGAGGAGCCCGCATTCGCGCATCTGCCCGATGGCGTTTTTCAGTCTCTCTATGGCCAGGGGGTATTCGGCCCTGATATATATGATGCCCTTTGCCGCGCCTATCGCGTAACCGGCAATCAGCATACCCTCCAGAACCGCGTGCGGGTCGGACTCTATCAGGGACCTGTTCATAAAGGCGCCGGGGTCGCCCTCGTCGGCGTTGCAGATGAGGTACTTCCGGTCGCCCGGCGCGTTCCTGCAGAATGTCCACTTCCTGAACGTCGGGAAGCCGGCCCCTCCCCGGCCGCGCAGTCCCGACTGCCTGACCGTGCCTATCACGTCCTCCGGCGTCATCTGGAGGGCGTTCATCAGCCCGGCGTAGCCGTCCACGGCCAAATAATGGTCGATGCTGTCCGGGTCTATCATCCCGCAGTTCCGCAGGACGATCCTCACCTGGGGCTTCAGCATGGGCAGCTCGAAGAAGGGCGCTACGCCGTCATACGAGCCGCGGCCGAAGTGGCCTATCGCCCCTTTCGTCGTAAGCCGCCCCTCAATAAGGGCGGATTCCAGGATAGGGTCTAAGGACTTGGACGTGACGTTGTTGAAGCTGACGCGGGGCGCGCCCGGCATGCGGACGTCCACGAGCGGCTCCAGGTAGCACGGCCCTATGCATCCCACCTGGACGACCTGCGCGTCGACATTGTTCTCTTTCAGGAAGCGCTCCGTCTGCGCGATGAGCTGGACCGCTCCGGCCGCCTTGCCGCACGATGCGGCCCCTATGTAAATGACGGGCTTTTCGCTCGCCTGCAAGGCCTCCCACTTCTGCTTCGCCGACTCGATTCTTTTCTTCAGGCTATTCATAATACTTCAGGAGCTCCGCAAGCTTGTTTACGGTTATCTTGCTGTATATCCGGCTGTCGATCTGGACGACGGGCGACAGGGCGCAGCAGCCGAGGCATGCCACGCGCTCCAGGTCGTAGCGACGGTCCGGGGTGGTCTCGCCGCACGCGATGCCTAGGCTGCTCTCTACCGAGCTCAGGAGCGTCGAGCCGCCCCTCACGTGGCAGGCAGTTCCCAGGCAGACCTTTACGGAATGGCGTCCCGGCGCGGTGAACCTGAACTGAGCGTAGAAGGAAGAGACGCCGAAGATCTCGTTCTCCGAGATCCGCAGATACCGCGAGACGGAGGTCACCGACTCCGGCGAGATGTAGCCGAGCTCACCCTGGACGTCCTGCAATATCGGTATGAGCGCGTCCCGGCCCCGCCCATGCCTTGTGAGAATCTCCCCTATCGCTTCCCGCATACACCCTCCTGCGTCCCGGCGCGCTAACGGTTTTTTCGTTTAGCGCATACCGGGGCCTGCCCGGATAAAACGCCCCCGACATTATTTCGCAACTAAGGAGTTCGGGCTCCTGATCGACCTGACGGCGTCAGAAACCTCCGATGAAAACTTCCTATAGCTGTCTCCCCAATCTATTTCTAATAAATCCCGCTTTTCCTGTCAAGAAAAATTTGGAGGCCACCGGTAAGTATTTGATATAACTAATGAATAGAAACTGACTGAAATTGCCTCTTTCTTGGGCCGAATATCGCCAGGCACAGTTGTGTATTTTATCACAAGCCATCACGAATAACGCTCTTCCTTCCACGGGTCGCCGTGCATGTGGTAGCCGTGCATCTCCCAGAAGCCGGGCCTGTCGCGCTCGACGAACTCGATGCCGGTCGCCCACTTCGCGCTCTTCCAGAAATAGAGCCTCGGCACGATCAGGCGCACCGGACCCCCGTGCTCCGCGCTCAAGGGGACGCCGTCGTGGGTGAGGGCGAAAAGGCAGTCCGGCTCGAAGAAGTCTTCGATGGAGAGGTTTGTGGTGAAGTCGCCCGCGCCGTGGACTATCACGAAGCGCGCGGACGGGCCGGGCGCCGCAAGCTCCCGGATGACGCAGGTGCTCACGCCGGTCCACAGGTTGTCCAGCTTCGTCCAGTGGGTGACGCAGTGGATGTCGGAGAGGACCGTCACGTGCGGCAGGGCGGTGAACTCGTCGCAGGTCAGTTCCCTTTCACTGCCGACGGCGCCCCATATCCTGAGCCTCCACGATGCCCTATCGACTGCCGGGACCGGCCCGTAATGGAAGACCGGCCATGACGACAAGAGGCGCTGGCCCGGCGGAATGCGGTTCCGCCTCTTCGTGTCGGGGCTTGCGATCACATCCGTTCGTTTTATAGCGTCTTCCATCTCGTCGGCTCCTTACGTTTCGGACTGATGAAACATAATCATCATGGGCCGACTGCGGCAGCGGCAGCGGGGAAGGCGGCGCGGCGGGTAATATTTCGCCCCTTTTGCCGATGGCCTTCGCCTGCCGTCCCTCCCGGCTTTTCTTCCGTCCCTGCGCGCATTATATATATGGATATATGAAAGTGCGGCCCGTTCCGGCGGGCTGCTCAAGAAGGAGAGATAACATGTTCGGGCGACAGATAAAGCTTTTCAGGCTTTTCGGCTTTACGGTGAGCGCGGACGTGAGCTGGCTTGTCATAGCCTTCCTCATTGTCTGGTCCCTGGCTGAAGGGGTCTTTCCTGCCTACTACAAGGGGCTTCCAAAGAGCACCTACTGGTGGATGGGCCTTGCGGGCGCCCTCGGACTCTTTGCGTCGATCGTCTTCCACGAGTTCTGGCACTCCTTGATCGCCCGCCGCTACGGGCTGAAGATCTCCGGCATCACGCTCTTCATCTTCGGCGGGGTATCCCAGATGACGGAAGAGCCAAGCAGCCCTACCGTCGAGTTCTATATGGCGATTGCCGGCCCCGTGTCGAGCTTCGTGTTGGCCGGTATCTTCTATCTGCTCACGCTTTCCGCCGTGTCTTACATCTCTCCCACCTTTACGGCGGTCCTGCTTTACCTTGCCTCCCTGAACGTCCTGCTCGGCATCTTCAACCTGCTGCCCGCTTTCCCCCTGGACGGCGGCAGGGTGCTCCGGTCGATCCTGTGGCGGGCAAAAGGCAACCTCCAGTGGGCGACGCGCCTTGCCTCGAGGATCGGCGAAGGCTTCGGAGCGGCCATGATGATAATGGGCATACTCTCTTTTATTTACGGTAACCTCATCACCGGCATATGGTGGTTCCTGATCGGCATGTTCCTGCGGAACGCCTCGCAGGGGTCGTACCGCCAGTTGCTCATCAAGAAGGCACTCGAGGGCGAGCACGTCAGGCGCTTCATGAAGCCGGAGATCGTCACAGTCAGCCCGTCGGTCACCCTCTCGCAGCTCATGGACGATTACATCTACCGCTACCATTACAAGATGTTCCCCGTCGTGGACCACGAGCGGCTGATGGGGGTAGTCACGATCAACAGGTTGAAAGAGGTGCCGCGCGGCGAGTGGGGCAGCCACACGGTAAAGGAGATCACGGAGACCTGCACGGAGGGCAACACCATCGACCCGGAGGCCGACGCCACCCAGGCGCTGGAGAAGATGAACAGGGTGGGGAGCAGCCGCCTCATGGTCATAGACCGGGGAAAGCTGGTGGGGATCCTGGCTTTGCGCGACCTTCTGAAGTTCCTCGCCATCAAGCTCGACATGGAACCGAGCGAGGCATAGGGCGCCGCCGCCCCCCAAGGCGGACTTGCCAAGCGTATGCCGGCTAGCCTCTTGCCTCCGCCTCCTTTACGAGACGCCTGCGGCCTCTTAGCCGGCCGGCGCCTCGTTTACCGGAACGTTCGGGAAATACTCGGAGAAACTCCTGCCCACAAAATTCTTCTTGACTTACCTGTTTCCGTTAATTTATTGTTTAGTCTAATACAGCGAACAGGGGGATAGGGGAGTCCGCCATTAGCTCGTATTGTCGCCTTATTTCACCGCGTCTTGCAATTCTTGAATATCCTTGAAACGAGGAGGTGATAGGTCCATTCAAAAAACTCCCCGCCGGGTCTTTCAAAAAAAAGCAAGGAGGTCGCATGCAGCCAACAGTGGTTGATCCTTCCGTTGCCTGGACAGTCTGGGCTCTCTTAATTCTAGGCACCTTCCTCATGACCTTGATAGGAACGTGGCTTATTGTGAGGAGGTGGGAGAAATGAACGCTAAATTCCTCAATATTCCGGTGCCGACAGCGGGTATGGCGCTCGGCGCGGTCATCGGCGTTGCGTGTCTTCTGACAGTTGCGGTTCTGTTGGGCGCTCTGGCAAAGAAACAATGGAAATCCTTCGACGAGTACCTCGTCGGCAAGAGAGACATCGGCCCGTGGGTGACGGGGCTTGCCCTCACCGGCTCCTACATCTCGGGCTGGGCCTTCTGCGGCAGCACCGCCGTAGTCTACGCCGTCGGCTTCTCGGGTATGTGGTTCGCGGGGATCTGGACGCTGGTCGGCATCATCCCGACCGTTTGGCTCGCGGCGACGAAGACGAGGGACTTCGCCCAGAAGCTGGGCGCAGCCACGATCACCGAGACGATCGGCAGGCGTTTCGAGTCTAAGGGCCTCCAGACCTTGATAGCCGTCTGTATGCTCTTCTTCCTGTTCATGTACTCGGTAGGCCAGCTCAAAGCGGCCGGCACGGTCTGGTACGCGGTCACGGGGCTGCCCGCCATCTGGTGCCTTCTGATCGCGGTCATCATCGCCTGGCTGTTCCTGATACTCGGCGGCTATATGGGCACGCAGTGGTTCATCGCCGTAAAGGGCGGCTTCCTGGGCCTCGTCGGCGCGGTCCTGGGCGTCTGGGCGCTTATCTGGGCGGGCGGCTTCGGAAGCATCTCGCAAGCCCTCATGGCGCAGAAGCCAAACCTCATGGCACTCATGGACCCGACGCTTCCCAAAGTAGGCATGACGCAGCTCTTCTCGAGCCTCGTCGGGATCCTGGCCACGCCCGTCATCTTCTTTACGATGTCCGTCGGCTTCCCCCATAACGTGAGCCGGTTCCTCGGCATGAAAAAGCTGACCAGGAAAGAGTTCATTCTACTTTGCTTCGTCGTCTGGCTCACGGCAGGCATCCCCGTCATGCTCGACTGCTCCAGCAACGGGCTGGTGGCGCGCATGATCTTCGGCACCAACCTGCTGGCCAACAAGCAGTGGGGCGCAGACCTGTCGGCCCCGATGCTCGCCTGGGCGGTCGGCGGCACCGGCCTTCTGTCCGTATACCTGACGGGCCTGGTCGGCGCGGCCCTCGGGACCCTTTCCGCGATGGTCTTCATCATGAGCGCGAACGTGACCAGGGACATAATAAAGCTCTGGGCGCCGAAGACATCGGACAAGTCGATGCTTTACCTCGGCTATTTCCTGATAGCTCTTTTCCTCTTCCTGCCCTTCTATTTCACCCTCAAGCGGCCCCCGGCGCTCCTTGCCGTCTTTATGGGGCTCGCGGCGATGGGTCTTGGGGCGATCTTTGTCTTCGTCACCGTCGTCTCGTACTACTGGAAGCGGGCGACCAAGGTGGGGGCGATCCTCACCGTCATTTACGGCACGGCGGCGACGCTCTTCGGCGGCTGGGCGGTGCTCGGCAGGAAGCCGCCGCTTTTGGGCATGGGCACTATGGAGTGGATACTGATCGGCGGCTGTTTCATCCTTTATTTCGGTGGGAGCTTCATATCGAAGCCGCCTTCCGAGGCGCTGATACAGAAGCTGTTTCCTGCGCGCGCCAACGCCCGTTCCGCTAAGGCAGCATGAAAGGGGGGCGGCAACAGGGTAGGGCCGGAATTCAATGATCTGGAGAAGCAAATAGAAACGCTAGAGGGACTACCCGGATGGCAAGTATCCGGGTAGTCCCATGAAACAGTTGACGAACGACCTTTTAACATTGTATACAAAGCAGGGGTGCATGGGGCTCCCCGGCTGACAATAAAACAGGCATCGCGCCGTATAGGGGGAATCGATTATGAAGACAGTTTTACAAGGTAACGAAGCGATAGCGAGAGGCGCCTGGGAGGCGGGGGTGACCGTGGCCGCCGCGTACCCCGGCACCCCGAGCAGCGAGATCCTGGCCGAGATCGCCAAGTACAAGGAGATCAAGGCGCAGTGGTCGCCCAATGAGAAGGTTGCAGTCGAGTTTGCATCGGGCGCGGCGATCGCGGGCGCGAGGGCCATGGCGTGCATGAAGCACGTCGGGCTGAACGTCGCCTCCGACCCGTTCATGACGCTGGCCTACACGGGCATCAAAGGCGGGTTCGTCATCGTAGTTGCGGATGACCCCAACGTGCACAGCTCGCAGAACGAGCAGGACTCCAGGAACTGGCCCCGCTTCGCCAAGGTGCCCATGCTCGAGCCGGGCGACGCCCAGGAGTGCAAGGACTTCACAAAGATCGCCTTCGACATCAGCGAGCGGTTCGATACCCCGGTGCTCCTGAAGGGGGAGACCAGGGTCTCCCACTCCGACTCCATCGTCAAGCTCGGGGAGAGGAAGGAATCAAAAATGCCCCTCGGCCTGGACCAGAAAGAGTCGACCAAGTACGTCATGGTCCCGGCCAACGTCCGCGTCAGAAGGAAGATCATCGAGGAGCGGATGCGGAAGCTGGAGGCGTACGCCGACGAGTTCCCGTACAACACGATGGAGATTAACGACCCGTCGATAGGGGTGATAACGGCCGGCGCAGCTTACATGTACACGAGGGATGTATTCCCCAATTATTCCTACCTCAAGCTCGGCATGGTCTGGCCCCTGCCGAAGAAGATGATCGCCGACTTCTACAAGAAGGTGAAGAAGGTTATTGTCGTCGAGGAGCTCGACCCGTTCCTCGAGACGGAGATCAGGGCGCTCGGCTACAAGGTCTTCCACGGCAAGGACCTCATTCCGAACATGTACGAGCTCTCTCCGGAGATCGTCGAAAAGTCGCTTGCGGGCAAGAAATACAAGGCGCCGGCCGTGCGGGTCAAGCCCGAGGACCTGCCCCGGAGGCCGCCGAATATGTGCCCGGGCTGCTCCCACAGGGCGCTCTTTTACTCGCTCAAGAAGCTCGGCGCCTTCGTTTTCGGCGACATAGGCTGCTACACGCTGGGGACAGCCCCGCCCCTCCAGGCGCTCCACTCGTGCGTCTGCATGGGTGCGAGCATCGGCCAGGCATACGGCGCAGGCAAGGCCCTCGGACAGGAAGGCCTGGGTAAGATATGCGCCGTCATCGGCGATTCGACCTTCCTCCACGGCGGCATCACCCCTCTCATGGATACCGTTTACAACGGGGGCTATGCCACCTCGATCATCCTGGATAACCGGACGACGGGCATGACAGGCCTCCAGGAGCACGCGGGCACGGGTTACACCCTGAAAGGCGAGCCTGCCAACATGGTAGACTACGAACAACTCGTGCGCGGACTGGGCGTCAAGCACGTAGCCAAGATAGACCCGTACAACGTCAAGGCGACGATGGAAACCATAAGGGAAGAGATGAACAGGGACGCCGCCTCGGTCATCATCACCCAGAACGGCCCATGTATGCTCCACAGGAGAGAGAAGAGAAAGTTCGCCAACCCCTTCTTCTATATCGATGTGGACACGTGTCGGGGGTGCAAGGCGTGCCTGGAGCTGGGCTGCCCCGCGATAAGCTGGGTGGAGATGGAAGGCAAGACCAAGGACGGCAAAAAGAGAAAAGGGACGGTCTCGATCAACAGGCTCCAGTGCCCCGGCTGCGGCCTTTGCGCGCAGGTCTGCAAATTCGAATCGATCCTTCCCGGAAAGGCAGGTGCGTGATGAAGAACGGCAAAGTTACCAACATATTGCTTTCGGGCGTGGGCGGACAGGGGGCGATACTGGCAAGCAACATCCTCGCGCACGTCTTCGTCGAGGCGGGCTATGACGTCAAGAAAAGCGAGGTCCACGGCATGGCCCAGAGGGGCGGCGACGTGACGACGCACTTCCGTTACGGCAAGAAGGTCTATTCACCGCTCATCAAGTACGGCGACGTCGATTTCCTCCTCGCCTTCGAGCTCCTAGAGGCGCTCAGGTACATCAATTCTTGTAAGGAAGGCGCGAGAATCGTCATCAACGACCAGAAGATACTTCCCCCTGCCGTCAACCTGGGGTTGGCGAAGTACCCGGAGAACATACCGGACACCTTCAGGAAGTTCTTCAAAAACAACGTGCACGTGGTAAAGGGGCAGGACATCGCGCTTTCCCTCGGGAACGCCCAGGCCGCCAACGTCGTCCTCGTCGGAGCCTTCTCTAAGTTCTTCCCGGAGATCAAAAAAGAGATGTGGGTGGGAGCCCTGAAGGACCTTCTCCCGGCAAAGATACATGAATTGAATATCAAGGCATTCGAGCTTGGTAAAAAGGCTATGGCATGAGTAGGCTTTTTCATCCTTTTTATGA
>Ga0326728_10009105_pt1 | contig 24108 bp, 20 predicted proteins | sample MB3enrmetagenome_FD_207602 | JGI IMG/M metagenome (GOLD analysis project Ga0326728, IMG submission 207602) | Lab enriched peat soil microbial communities from McLean, Ithaca, NY, United States - MB31MN | ecosystem: Environmental > Terrestrial > Soil > Wetlands > Peat | place: USA: New York... | reverse complement strand
ATCAGGCATGGTCTGTTCGGATACATGTTTGAGACTGAAGCCCAGCTCGGTCCAGGCATGGCCTATCTCACGCATGTTCATGGAAAGGCCGCGGGATAAGATTTCAGGAACATAGGCCTGGGCTTCCCGGAGGAAGTCAGCATACATGAGGCGGAACCCCCCGCCGCCCGTACCGCGCCGCTCAATGACCTGGTAGGCAAAGCGGGCCGCCCACTGCCAGTCGGGATACTGCGGCCAGTCAACAAGCTCTCTCATCCATTTTTCAAGGCCTATGATGCCCTGGAAGTCATAGCCTTCCGAGAGGATCACGCGGCTGTTATGGGTAACGGACCTGCGGATTACATCCGGCAAGTCTGAAGGTAAAGTCATCCTTTCAGGAGCGAACTGATTGCCCTCCATGGTGAAGAAACCGTCCTTTGCATAAAGCGCCTTGCGCATATTTTCAAAGGGGACTGACAGGAGCGCCTCACGTTCAGTGTCCGTGATGAGGAATACATCTCCGGATGAGTCATATCCCCATATCGTGATATCATGGCCAGGAAAGTGCGTGCTGGAGTTATAGTAGGGGAGATGGTAGATGTCGGTCTGGACGATGGACGGCATGCCGTTATCCAGGCTCCTGCACAGGGCCTCTTCAGCCTGAAGGGGGTCTTTGTATTGCTGCCAGGAAAAGGGGATGCCCATCCGGTTGAAGAACTGGGCCTCGATGTCCGCCGAGCGTCCGTGGATCATCCTGCTGGGCTGCATACCCGGGTAACTCAGGTACCAGATCCCAAGCCCTGCGCCTATGCCGAAGCACATGGCCTCGCTGAAGCCGATGCCGTGGAAATTGACCAAGTTGCAGATCGCAGTGCTGGCGCAATGTCTACCCGGATGATGCCCGACAGGGATGAGGATATGATTCATGACCTCATGATTGTACACGTTCGATCAATCGGGTTCAACTGTTGCTGCTTTATGAGAAACCGAGCTTCTTCAAGGTCTCGACAAGGGAGTACTTTCGGATCGGTTTATGGAGGATAGCGTCGCACATTGCCTTCATGTCGGCATACTCTGTTTCAATATTGCTTAACCCCGTGGTCATGATGACCTTCGCCCTTTCTCCAGGACAGCCGCCTTTTTCTTTCTCGATTTTCCTTATACGGGTTAGGGCCGTGCGTCCATCTACTTTAGGCATTATGAAGTCCATGCAGATCAGGTCGAATGGCGCGCCCTGATCGAGGGCGGAGCTGAAGGCATCGATCGCCTCGTTACCATCCAGGCAATGATGCACCTCTCCATAGGGCGACAAGATCTTTTGCAGGATGATCCTGCTCGTCAATTCATCCTCAACGATGAGTGCTTTCATTTGTGTTGTTCTTCCTTCCCGATCCATCCGCTCTTTTCGGCAACAATCTTGAAAAGATCAAATTGACGAAGAAGCTCCGGCATCAGAATGGCAGCAGCCTCCATGTCTCCGGCCTTGCCTGCCGTCTCCATCTTGAATGCAATTTCCTGCATTGCCGCCCCCCCTGCATTGCCCGAAGCACCCTTGATGGTATGCGCATGCAACCCTATTCCAGGCGCATCCGCCTTCTTGATCGCATCTCTTAATTGGGAGACAGTGTTCGGGATGTCTTGGAAGAATGCGCTGAGTACCGTTCGCACCAGATCTTCATCACCATCAAACCTGTCGAGGAGATCTGCAGTATCAAGGACAGGCTCTGCATTAGGAGCAGACTCATGTTCTATCACAGGTGATGGCTGGCCTTGAACGGGAAGAACAAGATCTTCCCGCCCCCTGTCCGGTGATTTTGCCTCAAGCCTGCTCAGCCACTTCTTGAGCATGTCGGCGAGGTCTATCGACCTGATGGGTTTTGAGAGGTAATCATCCATACCGGCTGCCAGGCACTTTTCGCGATCACCTTTCATGGCATGAGCAGTCATGGCGATAATGGGGACAGAGTGGTTCATAACGCCGGAATGAGGATCGCGGATGATGGAGGTCGTCTCGAAGCCATCCATGACAGGCATCTGGCAATCCATGAGAACAAGGTCATAGTGCGAGGTTTCCAGGGCCTTGATGGCCTTAATCCCATTGTGGGCGACAGACGTTTGATACCCCAGGTTCTCCAGGATGCCCATGGCCACCAGCTGGTTCGTATGGTTATCCTCCACCAGGAGGATGCGACGCTTCCGGCGTTTTTCCTCACTTATCATATGGCGTGTTACGAGCGGCCGGGGGCTGCCTGGTTGCACGCTTTCATTCTGTATGCCCAGGACAGTGGCCAGGCAGTCAAACAATTGTGATTGTTTAACCGGCTTGGTGAGATATGCATCGAATCCGGCTTTTTTTAATCTGGATGCCTCACCTCTTTGTGCAAGAGAAGAGAGCATTACGAGAGAAGTATCCTTGATGAGCGGGTCTTTCCTTATGTTGCGGCCGAGTTCTTCCCCGCTCATTCCCTTCATGATGGCATCTAAGATAGCCACACGGAACGGATCGCCCTCTTGATGGGCCCCTTTGAGCCGTGTAAGGGCTTCCTCTCCACCCGATGCCTCTTCATAACGCACACCCCAGGTATCTAAGAGGAGTGACAGAACAGCCCTGTTGGTGGCATTGTCGTCAACGATGAGTACATGCTGGCCCGATATCCCCTCATGCATTTTCGGCCACGCCGGGGCTACCCAAGGCTGCTTCATGAACATTGCCGTGAAGGAGAAGGTGGAGCCCAGCCCCTCAGTGCTTTCAACCGAGATTGTGCCGCCTATCAACTCAACGAGCCGTTTTGAAATGGCAAGACCGAGACCTGTCCCGCCGTACTTGCGCGTGGTCGACGCATCCACCTGGGTAAAGGCGCTGAAGAGAATAGGGATCTTGTCGGAAGGGATGCCGATACCGGTATCGGAGATGGAGAATTTGAGTGACACGGATTCATCTTGTTCTTCGATCAGGCCAACCCTTATTGTCACTTCACCCTCGTCGGTAAACTTCAATGCATTTCCCGAGAGGTTCATGATGATCTGGCGCAGCCTGCCGGGGTCACCGCGCAGGCGCGTCGGCACTTCGGGTTCTATCAGACAGAAAAGCTCTATGTCTTTCTCAGAGGCGCGGACTGACAGCAAATCGGCCAGGTCCTCAATCGTCACACGCAGGTCAAAGTCAATGACTTCAAGGTCGAGTTTGTCAGCCTCAATCTTTGAAAAGTCCAGGATATCGTTGATGAGGTTAATGAGTGCATCACCGCTTTTCCTGATGATATCGGTATACCGGGCCTGCTTGGCACTCAGGGCGGTTCCCAGCAGGAGTTCACTCATGCCGATGATGCCGTTCATCGGGGTGCGGATCTCATGGCTCATGTTGGCCAGGAATTCGCTCTTGGCTTTGTTTGCCATCTCGGCCTTTATAGTCATTTCGAGACTTAAGAGATTGGCCTGTTCCAGGAGCTCGTTGGTTTTTTCCAGCTCCTCCTTGGATTGGATCAAGGCCTCTTCCGCCTGTTTCCTGGCCGTAATATCGATGAAGCTCTCCAGCAGGTATCCCTTCCCTCCGATGGACACATTGATTACGGTCTTGAGGACGGGGATCCTCTTTCCATCAAGGGTCAGCAATGTGCGTTCTTCATTATCCACAGTCTGCTTGAGGTCGGTAATGGGGCATTCTCCCTTAAGGGCAGGGCAGATTTGATCATGGCATATACGTCCCGAAATCTGTTCAGGGTTTGTGCCGCATAGATAAGCGGCCATCTTGTTTGCACTCACGATAGTGTGTGTTTCCGGGTCAATCAGAATGATGCCGGCCTGGACGTGATCGAACACCGCATGGAGCCGTTCTTCACTCTCCTTGAGGGCATCCTCGGCCTGTTTCTTCTCGGTGATGTCACGGGCAACAACACGGAAACCCGCTACCGTATCGCCATCGAAGATAAGACTCACACTCTGCCAGAGCCAGAACTCGCGGCCGTCCTTGGTGATCATGGGGATTTCATGGGATATAGTCGGGATCTTTTTTACAAACTGCCGGCCTACCAGCCTTGCAAGTTCATGGTGATATCGCTTCGGGATAAAATCCAGGTAGTGCTTGCCGATGAACTCGTTGATGGAGTATCCGCAGTGCTTCTCAGCCGCAGGATTGAGGTACCGGAAGTACCCCGAGGCATCGGTCTCATAGATGATGTCGCTGGCATTTTCCACGAGCTGGCGGTACTGTTCCTCGCTTTTTCTCAACGCATCCTCTGCCCGTCTTATTTCCGTGATATTCCGGGCTACTGCATGGAAACCCAAGGGGGTATCGCCATCGCAGAGAAGCTTTATATTCTGCCCTATCCAGACCTCGCCCCCGTCTTTTCTTATGAGGGCGGCTTCGAAATAAATACTTGGGGTTTTTTTCACGAACTGACGGCCTGTTGCCCTGGCAAATTCTTTATGGAAATCGGACCGGATAAAATCCAGGTAGTGTTTTCCCACACATTCATCGGTTGTGTAACCTATGAGCCTCTCGCAGGCAGGGTTGATGAATTGAATATATCCCGAGGCATCGGTCTCAACAATTACATCACTGGCGTTTTCCACCAACTGCCGATACTGCTCCTCGCTTCTCCTGCGGTCCTGTTCAATCTTTTTGCGCAACGTAATGTCCGTAAAGGTCCCGACCATCCGGATAGGCGCCCCATGAGCATCCTTTTCGACCACCTTTCCCCGGTCCAGGATGTAACGGTATTCACCCGAGGCTGTTTTCAGTCGGGCCTCACATTCGTAAATGGGTGTTTCACCCAGAAGGTATGCCTCAAGGGACTTTCTCACCCCGGGAAGGTCATCGGGATGGATAATGCTTTTCCGGATATCACCGAGCAAAGGGACATCTTCAAAGGCATAACCCAGCGTTGTCACCCAATGCTTGTTGTAATCGATCTTGCCCGTCCTTATGTCCCAGTCCCAGACACCTTCGCTCATTGCGTCCATAGCATAGCGCAATCTTTGCTCAGACTGAACGACCTTGAGGTGGTAGAGCCTTGATCTCCTGCGATCTATGGCAAAGGCCAACACAACCAGTGCTATGATCATGGTCGCAAGGATAGGATGTGTGAGGAAGGAATAGATCATCCCTTACAGTTCTCTCATTTTCTCTTTGGTCGGCAACATCGCTCTATCCTTGATCGAGTGTACCGTGATCCCCGAAATGGCCTCTTAACGGAATTATCGTTATTTTTAGGGGGGTAACTTGAGTGATATGAGAGATCTTATGGAATCAGCTCAGCGAGTCTAGAAAACTTTTAACCATTACGGAAACTTGCACATAGTCTGTGAGAAAGGCATCATGGCCGTGGTCGGTTTCAATCTCGGTATATGAAACGCGTACGTTCAACCCGGAGAAGAATCGGACAATGTCTTGAGACTGCTGAGATGGATAGAGCCAGTCGGAGGTAAATGAGATGACGAGGCCCTTCTTTTTCCTCAATGTGTCCAGACCCTTTCCCCGGGCACGATTATCCCCCCTGAACCGTGTGGTGCCGCTGATGGAGGAGACAAGGTCAAAGTTGTCGATAGCTGCGGTAATGTAAAGGTAGCTGTTTGCATCGAACCTGCGGACAAAGGAAATGCCCTGATAGTCCAGGTAGTGCTCCACCTCGAAAGAAGGTCTGAAAACAGCTTTTGAATCTTTACCCTTACGGAGTCTGCCGAACTTTTCCTGCATCATCTTCTCCGAAATATAGGTAATGTGGCCGATCATCCGCGCCACAGACAGCCCGCCCTCCGGCGGGACCTCATCATAATAGTTCCCACCGTTCCACCTCGGGTCCGCCATGATAGCCCGTCTGCCCACTTCATTAAAGGCGATCTGTTGTGCGGAATGCCGCATGGTGGATGCGATGCAGATAAATGAGTCAAAGATGGCAGGGTAGTCGCAAAAGAACTGCATGGTCTGCATTCCACCCATGGAGCCTCCCACAATAGTCTTGAGACGTTCAATGCCGAGATGGCCGAGAAGAAGCCGCTGCACCTCAACCATATCACGCATGGTGACCGGCGGGAATGTCAGCGCATAGGGCATGCCCGTAGCCGGGTTGACTGAGGAAGGGCCGGTAGTGCCGTTGCAGCCGCTGATGACATTCGAGCAGATCACGAAGTATTTGTCCGTATCAAAGGCCTTGCCCGGACCGATCATGACATCCCACCAACCCGGTTTCGTCTCTCCCTTATGATAGAATGCAGCATGGGAGCTTCCTGAAAGGGCATGCTCGATGAGGATGGCATTGTCTCTCGCCACATTGAGCTCCCCATAGGCCTCGTATGCGATATCCAGGCCTTGAAGCATTTCGCCGGACTCAAGCCGGAAGGGCCTGTCGATGTGCAGAATGCTGGTCTCTACAATGTTCTCTATGCCCATTTACCACGTCCCAGCATGAAGATAGCCTCTTTTACAAGGAGGTTATCCATGGGTGTCCTGGTTTTTCTTACCGCGATGTCAAAGGGAAGGAAGAACCTGGCATCAAGCACTTCAACACCCATGTCATAAAGGAAACTCCTGAACTCGGAAAGACAGACGAACCGGATCACCGGTGTATCATGCCAGCTTCCGGTGAGCCTCATCTCGTTGGTGATGCAGCCATGAAGCAGAATCCTTACCCTGTTCTCCCAATAGCCGAAGTTGGACACCGAGATGACGGCGCACCTGCCCACCCTGAGCATTTCGTTGATCACGCTCAAGGGCCGGTGGATCACCTGCAGAGTGGCGTTCAGGACAACGTAGTCAAAGCTGAGCTCATCCCATTGGGAAAGCCCCCGGTCGATATCCGCCTGGTAGACGCTGAGGCCTTTACCCAGGCACTTCACGATCATATCCTGTGATATCTCTACGCCGATGCCGTCCACCTGCTTCTTCTCAATAAGGTCGTTCAGCAGCGCGCCGTCTCCGCAGCCCAGGTCCAACACCCGGCTGCGGGGTTGAATCCAGTCTTCTATGATCGTATGAGTCTGTTCGGGAATTGTCAGCATAGCAAATACTCCACAAGCTCTCCTTTAGAGATATATATTGATCATCTCTCCTGTTACATCAAGGCTTGGAATGGATCTTTACTATAATTGAAATCTTTTTGAAAGGTTCAGATGGCGCGGAAGAGTGCAGGTTGTCCCTCATCAACAAGCTCAGCCCTGCCTTCATCGATGAGCATTTCCAGGTGGACGAGGATCTCGGAGACGGCCAAAAATGCCTCAGACTCCTCGATGCCCGGGAATACCGCGGGCATGATACCATAGATTGAACTTACTTGCTTATGCAAGACTTGCCATATTTCTTCAGTTCGTTGCTCGTGATGCTCCCGATATCCCTCGATGAGTGTCCCCATGTGGTCGATATACTCTCCATGTGCAGGAAAGACATTGTTTACATCGAGGTTTTCAAGCCTCTTCAGCGATTCCAAATATGCCTTGAGGCTCTTGTAAGAGGGGTCTTTCAGGCGGGAACGGCTCACCTCGTGGAAGGGATTGGGGGTGATATGTTTGAGGAGATGATCGCCGCTGAACAGGATGCGGCTGTGCCTTTCGTGCAGGCAGCAGCATCCCGGTGAATGACCGGGGGTGTGGATGACCGCGAGCTCGAAACCGTCTCCGATGAAGATATCACCATCCTTCATGGGGATCGCATCATCCACGGGATCGCAGAGGTTTTTAAAAAAGAGAGAGCGTCGCTTCATCCGCTCTACTGTCTGTGCAGGCATGCCTACCTTTGCATAGAAACCTTCGGCTTCCTCGCTCCACATGCCGTTTCTGAGATAATCGCCTGCGAGCTTCCATAGGTCGTCTTCATGGATGTGGCAGGGGATATCGTGCCCGGATGCACTGCGGATCTGCCCTACAAGGCCGAAGTGGTCGATATGGCCGTGGGTGATGATGATACGCTCCACGTCATTCCAGGTGAGGCCTGTTTCGTTTAACTGCTTCTCAAGGGTAAAAAGCGAACCCGGAAATTTCGGGGCAGTGTCGATAAGGGTTACGGGCCCATTCCCCAGCACAAACATGTTGGAACAGATAAGATCGGGGAAGCCGGGAAGGGGAACCGTAAGGGCCCGGATGGATCCGGTTCTGGGGAAGCTGTTGTAATTCATCGGTTCCTTATTCGCTGGTCACTTGCAAGACACTGGTTGCCGATCACCTGCAACTAAGCAACAGCCTTCACTTCCTTGACTTCGGGCACCTCTTTCTTGAGTACACGCTCGATGAGGGATTTCAGCGTCATGGTTGCCATGGGGCATCCGTTACATGCGCCCTTGAGCCGCACCTGGACAATACCGTCTGTGCTGACATCCACAAGCTCCACATCGCCGCCGTCACCCTTCAAAACGGTGCGGGTCTTTTCGAGAGCTTTTTCCACCTGCTCAAAACTCACAGACATGATCGACCTCCTATCGGGATTCATTTTTCATGACTGCCCGATATTATTGATGGGCATGCATGGAAAAACGTTTCTTTTGTAGTTGATTGAATGTCATGAATCAAGACCCAATCGATGCAAGGCTGTTTTCATTGAGACGATCATCGTGCTATGACGTCTAGAACTTCAAGCCGGCATTTTTAAGTCAGGGGCTCATATGGGGGGATTTTTCAAAGAAAGATGGTCCGGCCAAGCGGGAATACGCGAGGTGCTTGTCCTGGCCTTCCCGCTCGTGCTCAGCACCGGGTCATGGTCCATCCAGCACTTCGTGGACCGGATGTTCCTCGCCTGGTACTCGCCCGAAGCCATTGCAGCCGCTATGCCCTCGGGTATTTTAAACTATACGGTCATGAGTTTCTTCATAGGAACCGCCAGTTATGTGAGTACGTTCGTGGCCCAGTATCATGGTGCCGGTATGCAACATAGGATCGGCCCGGCACTGTGGCAAGGTATATACATGTCGCTGGCCGGCGGAGTCTTCATTCTGGGCCTGATTCCCCTTGCCGGACCCATCTTCACCTTTGTGGGGCATGATCCTGCGGTTCGTGAAAATGAGGTAGTCTATTTTCAGTATCTTTGCATCGGGGGGGGCCCGGTGATCGCATCGGCTTCCCTGGCCGGGTTCTTTTCGGGCAGGGGAAAGACCTGGCCGATCATGATGGTGGATGTCCTTTCCACCCTCGTCACTATTGTACTTGATTATGTGCTCATCTTCGGGAAATGGGGATTTGCCGAGATGGGGATGAAGGGTGCGGCCATCGCCACGGTGATCTCAGCGTTCTTTTCATTCTTTGCATATGTTGCGCTCATTGTACGCCCCTCGTATGACAGCATGTATCACACCTTGTCAGGCTGGAGACCCGACAGAGAACTCTTCGTGCGCCTGCTGAAGTTCGGTGTCCCGGCCGGGGTACAGTTTTTCCTCGATATGGCCGGGTTCACGGCCTTCGTTCTTATATTAGGACGCCTCGGGACGGTGAGCCTTGCGGCAACAAATATCGCCTTCAACATCAACACGCTGGCATTCATGCCCATGATCGGTTTCGGCATCGCAGTTTCGGTGCTCGTGGGGCAGTACCTTGGTAAAAACAGGCCCGACCTCGCTGCCAGGAGTGTTTATTCCGGATTCGGCATGACCTTCATCTATATGTCTACTATCGCGGTCCTGTTCGTCGTGGTGCCGCATGTCTTCGTGTCACCCTTTGCAGCCCAGACCCATGCAGGGGAATATGCCGATATCGAGCGCCTCACCATCATACTGCTCAGATTCGTGGCCTTCTATTCCGTGTTCGACACGATGAATGTCATCTTCGCCTCGGCCATCAAGGGCGCGGGCGACACGCGCTTCGTGATGTACATGATCGTGCTGGTCTCGGCCTTCGTGCTTGTCATCCCCACCTACGTGTCCATAGTGTCCCTGGGGTATGGGTTGATGGCAGGGTGGACCATCGTCACGATCTATGTCATCGTACTGGGGTTTGCCTTTTTCGGCCGTTTCATCCAGGGCAAATGGAAGACCATGCGGGTCATTGAGGAGCATGTTGCCATGAGCCCGATACCTCCCATGTGCACCGAATGCCCTGATGCTAAGTTTGAACCGTAGCCGGTGATTGGTGAATAGTGATTGAAGGATACAAGTAGGGTTGGGATGAGTGTTGCAAACCCTAAACAATTATTCCGTAGATTCTGTCAAGGGTGGGGCATTTAAGCATAACCCACCATCACCTATTTGAGGACAATAGCATCTGAGATGAGCTTCTCTGCCTCTGCAAGTGTTATCTTAAGGTATTTACTTGCATCGGTATGTTTCGTCGCCTTCATGTCCATGACCTGGGTAATCCCTAAGAGCAGCCCCCAGATAATGTCGGAAAGGGCATAGGGGCTGATTTTTTTGATAAGGCCTTTGTCGATAGCCGTTTCCAATATTCCCCTGGCCAGCTCGAAATCATACCTCCCCCTGCTGCTGATGGCGTCTCTGGTATCCTGATTGAGTGCATTGATGAGGTCTGCGTGCTGAAAGAATGTATTGGCCACCCTGAGGGAATCAGGGGCGGCCTCATAGCTCTTGAGGAAGGCCCTGAAGAAATCCTTCACCAGGGCCTTGCCTGTTGTATAGCGATTTGTATCGAGCTTTTTCCCAATGCGTTCAAAATGGGAGCCGAATTCTTCAAGAAAGGGAAGCATGAGTGCCGAATAGAGCTCGTCCTTTGTCCTGAAGTACTGATATATTGTGGGTTTGCTGATCTCAGCCTCATAGGCGACTTCGTCCATGGTGGTTTTCTGGTAGCCTTTCGAGAAGAAGACCTTTTTAGCCGCAGAGAGAATCCCCTGGATGCGCTGGTCCTTTTCTCTCTTTTTTCTTTCCTGTATCACCTCTCGATGTCTGTGCATCAGCTACCTCTTTCCTTTATAATCATGATGAAAAAACCAAAGGTAAAAAAACTACCAACAGTTAAATATAAAACATCGGCAACGGATAATGTCAAGAAAATTGCAGGCCAATCCTATATAGAACAGAGAGGACCGCAGGTGCAACTCTGTTATGGACTTGACATTGCAGTTAACCGGTGGTTTAAATATTACTGTTAGTAGTAATTTTTACTTTAAGTAAAAATATCAAAGGGGTTTTCCTATGGAATTTAATCTTACTCAAGAACAGAAGATGTTCAGGGATTCCGTCTTCCGATACGGCAAGGACGAGATAGCACCGCTGTGCGAAGAGGCGGATCTCAAGGGAGAGTTCAGTTTCGAGATCTGGAGCAAGCTTGCCAGGTTCGGGATACTGGGGCTGCCTTTTCCCGAGGAGCTAGGAGGGGCAGGGGCCGACATCGTCACCTGCTGCCTGGCCGGAGAGGCATTGGGCCATGCGGGTGTTGACGGCGGAAGCCTGCTTGCCTGGGGGGCCCATACCTATCTGTGTGCGCATAACATCTTTGCTTTCGGTACCGAAGACCAGAAGAAAAAGTACGTCCCCAAGCTTGCACAAGGTGAGTGGATCGGATGCATGGGCCTCACCGAGCCGGGTGCTGGATCGGATGCCGCATCCATCCGGACCACAGCGACCAGAAAGGGAGACCGCTATATCCTCAACGGGTCAAAGACCTTCATCACCAACGCACCGGTCTCTGATGTCTTTGTCGTGTTTGCCAATGTGGATCGGGCAAAAAAACATGAAGGCATTACGGCCTTCATCATTGAGAAAGGAACCCCAGGGCTGTCCACGAGCAAGCCTTTCCATAAGATGGGATGCAAATGCTCAGCCACCTCCGAGGTCTTTCTCGAAGACTGTGAAGTCCCGGCCGAGAATGTGCTGGCTGGGGAAGGGAAGGGCTGGATCATTGCGCTTTCAGGCGTTGAATGGGACCGTTGCACCCTGCTCTCACCCATGTTGGGCGCGGCTCTCTATAACCTGGATTTGTGCGCCCGCTATGCCAATGAGCGGCATCAATTCGACCGGCCCATCAGGAGCTTCCAGGCAATCCAGCACCGGATCGCAGACATGAAGGTCTTTGCAGAGGCATCCAGGCTCGCCATCTACCGGGTCGCCTCTGCCAAAGACAGGGGCCAGATGCTCAACCCGCTCCAGGCGGCAGTCAGCAAGGTCTATGCCGGTGACAGGGGGTTCGAGATGGCTTCGGATGCAGTGCAGATCTTCGGCGGTTACGGCTTCATGCATGAATACCCGGTGGAGAGAAACTTCCGCGATTCCAAGCTTGCAGCCATAGGCGGCGGCACATCGGATATCATGCGCATGATCGTGTCCCGGATCATGATGATGTAATTCCTTAAAGGGGGTGAACGATGGATTACCAGCTTTCTCCACAGGAAGTGACTATGCAGCAGGACCTTGCTGCCTTCTGCCGTGCCCAGATCGCGCCCAGGGCTAAGATGCTCGACCAAAGCTCGCGTGATGATGCATGCACATACATAAAGGAAAACCTGAAACTCCTCGCAAATGCCGGCTGGCTGGAGGCAGGCTATGCAGGCGACAGCCTGGACCTGACCACGCACTATATCGTAGGTGAGGAGATTGCAAAGGCATGTCCGGCAACATTCCTCAGTGCGCGTTCAAGCACATTCCTGTGCGCCGGTGCGTTGATGCTGTTCGGCACACCCGAACAGAAGCGGCATTATGTCCCGGCCATCCTTAAGGCCGAGAAGGTAGGGGCTTTTGCATACTCCGAAGAGCAGGCGGGATCGGACATGGCGGCAATCGCCGCCGTGGCGCGAAGAGATGGTGACGCGTGGGTTATCAGCGGGATGAAAAATTTCGTGGTAAATGCCCCTATCGCCGATGTTCTGCTGGTTCTTGCATACAATGACAAGGATGCCGGAACAGAGCGGGGTATGAGCATTTTCATCATGGAGAAAGGTGCTGAAGGGTTAAAGGTGGCTGCCCCCATCGAGACCATGGGGCTGCGGGGTGCCCCCATTGCCTCGGTTTCCCTGGACAATTGTGTTGCAGCAGGAATCCTGGGTGGTGTTCCCGGTAAGGGGTATGAGCAGGTGGACAGAATCCTGACCATGGGTGCGGTGGGGATTACCGCCCTGTGTGTCGGCATCGGGACGGCCTGCATGGAAGTATCTACAAACCACGCCAAGACCAGGATCGCCTTTGGAAGGCGCATAGGCATGTACCAGGATGTCGGATTCAAACTGGCTGACATGTTCACCAACAATGACCTGGGGAGGATGCTCGGCCTGCGTGCCGCATGGGCGCTCAATACCTCCGAACACGGCGCAAAGGAACTGGCTGCTTGTGCCAAGCTCTTTGCCAGTGAGGCCGTAACGAAAATCGCGAATTGGGGCATGCAGATCCTGGCCGGACACGGATATCTTGTCGGCAGCGATATGGAGCGGCTCTATCGTGATGCCAAGTTCGGAGAGATTTGTGAAGGGACATCCGAGATGCAGCGGGCATTGATATCAAAGACAGAGCTGGACAGGTTCGTGCAGGCATAATTCGGATTAACCCATTTACTTAAAAGTATTTTGGGATAAGTCGAGTAAGCAAGATGAGGTGAGAAAGCAATGGATGTCATAGAAACCAGGATCGATACCAAGTCCGAGGAGTACAGGAAGAACTTTGAGGCCATGGAAGCCCTCGTGGCGGACCTCAAGCAAGAGCTGAAAAAGGCCAGGGAGGAGCGGCCCCAAAAGGACATCGACCGTTTGAAGGCCCAGGGAAAACTGCCTGTGCGCACCAAGCTCGACCTGCTCCTCGACAAGAATACACCATTTTTAGAGATTGCACCCCTGGCGGCCAGGGGCATGTATGACGGCAGGGTCCATGCCGCAGGCCTTGTGTCGGGTATCGGCATAGTAGAAGGCCATGAGGTATTTGTGGTTGCCAGCGATGCCATGATCAAAGGTGGCGCCGTCTACCCCATGGGTGTCAAAAAGAATCTCAGATGCCAGACCATCTGCATGGAAAACCGGCTTCCCATGGTCAGCCTTCTGGACTCGGCCGGTGCGTATCTGCCGCTCCAGTCGGAGATCTTCCCGGACGTCGATGACGGCGGCAGGATCTTCTACAACCAGGCCGTCATCTCCAAGATGGGCATCCCGCAGATAACAGCGGTCATGGGCCTCTGCACGGCAGGCGGTGCTTATGTCCCTGCCATGTCCGACGAGGTCGTCCATGTGAAGGGCACAGGCGCCATATTCCTGGGAGGTCCGCCGCTGGTAAAGGCCGCCACCGGCGAGGAGGTGACCGCCGATCAGCTCGGCGGCGCAGAGGTGCACTGCATCGAGTCAGGGGTCTCGGACTATTTTGCAGAGGATGATGCCCATGCCATCTCCATTGTCAGGAAGATCGTCCGGGCATTGCCAAAAAACGAGAAGGCACGGCTTACCATGCACGAGCCCAAACCGCCGATCTACGATGCTAAGGAGATATACGGAATCGTGAGCCGGGACCTGAAGGTGCCCTACGACTGCCGCGAGATCATTGCACGCATGGTTGACGGCAGCGAGTTCCTCGAATTCAAGGAGCTCTACGGGCCCACGCTGGTGTGTGGATTTGCCTATATTCACGGCTATCCTGTCGGCATACTCGGGAACAACGGCATATTGTTTTCCGACAGCTCTCTCAAGGCCACCCAGTTCATCCAGCTCTGCGACAGGCGAGGTATTCCTCTGCTCTTCCTGCAGAACATCAACGGCTACATCATCGGCAGGCAGTACGAGCGGCTCGGCATCACCAAAGACGGGCACAAGATGGTCAATGCCGTCTCCACCTGCACGGTTCCGAAATTTACGGTTATTGTGGGGGCGTCCTTCGGGGCAGGCAATTACGGGATGTGCGGCAGGGCCTATTCGCCGAGGTTCCTGTGGATGTGGCCCAATGCCCAGATCGGGGTTATGGGCGGCGAGCAGGCAGCCGGTGTGCTCATCACCCTGAAGAACGATCAGAACGCCAAGGCAGGCCTGCCTCCAATGACTGCCGAGGAAGAAGAGGCAATCCGGAAACCCATTGTGGATGCTGCCAAGATGCAGGGCGACGCCTACTACAGCACATCGAACCTGTGGGATGACGGGGTTCTCGACCCGGCGGACACCCGCAATGTCCTGGGGCTTGCCATATCAGCTGCACTGAACGCCCCCATCAGGGATGATGTTATGGGATTCGGGATATTCAGGATGTAGGAGAGAGACATAAGATGACAATGTTCGACAAGATACTCATCGCCAACCGGGGAGAGATCGCCGTGCGGATCATTGCAACATGCCGCGAAATGGGCATTAAGACGGCAGCCGTCTATTCCGAGGCCGACCGGGATGCCCTGCATGTACTGGAGGCGGACCAGGCCGTGTGTCTTGGGCCTTCGGAACCTGTGGAGAGCTACCTCAACATAGACAAGATCATTGCCGCAGCCAAGCAGACAGGTGCCCGGGCCATCCATCCGGGCTACGGGTTCTTGGCGGAAAACCCTTTATTCGCCCAGAGGTGCGAGCAGGAAGGCGTAGTGTTTGTAGGGCCCCCAGCCCAGGCTATCCGGGATCTTGGTGACAAGACCCATGCCAGGCGTACCATGATCAAGAGCGGTGTGCCCGTCATACCTGGCATGATGCAGCCCGAGACGGATCAGGTTGTCCTGGCCCGTGAAGCCGACAAGATCGGCTACCCGGTCCTCATCAAGGCAGCTGCAGGGGGAGGGGGAAAAGGCATGCGCGTCGTGAGGCAACCGGGCGATTTTTCCGATGCATGCGTCTCTGCGGCCAGGGAGGCAAAGAGCGCCTTCGGCAACGGAGACATCTATCTGGAGAAGTATATCGACAAGCCCCGCCATGTCGAGTTCCAAATCCTGGCGGACAGCCACGGGAACGTGATTCACCTGCTGGAGCGGGAATGTTCCATCCAGAGGAGGCACCAGAAGATCATCGAGGAGACGCCGTCCCCTGCCCTGACACCTGAACTCAGGGAGAAAATGGGCAAGGCTGCAGTCGCTGCAGCCAAGGCCGCCGGATACGTGAATGCAGGGACCGTCGAGTTCCTGCTCGACCAGGACGGCAGCTTCTATTTCCTCGAAGTGAACACCCGGCTCCAGGTGGAACACCCCATCACCGAGATGATCACGGGCATCGACCTGGTGAGTCAGCAGATCGAGATCGCAGCAGGCAACCCCCTCATGATCTCTCAGGCAGACATTATAGGCAGAGGCCATGCCATCGAGTGCCGCATCTATGCCGAAGACCCTTTGAGCGCCTTCCTGCCTTCATCGGGAAAGATCCATTTCGTCAAGGAGCCGCGGGGACCGGGCATCAGGAACGACAGCGGCATCTATTCAGGATTCACCGTGCCGGTGGAGTATGACCCCATCCTTTCAAAGCTGATTGTCCATGCCCAGGACAGGCAGGATTGCATAAGGCGGATGATCAGGGCGTTGAAGGATTATGTGATTCTCGGTGTCCTGACGCCGATCCCGTTCCTTGTGGATATCCTCTCGAACGAGGCCTTCATCAAGGGTGAGACATACACCGACTTCATTGAAGCGCATTTTGCTCAATGGCAGCCCTTAATACAAGGCATTGATCTTGTGGCCCTGGCATATGTGGTGGATACCGTAGCGAACCGCAGGAGACCCACTGCTGTTGCCCAGTCTGATACCGAGGCCTTTTCTCCATGGCTGACCCTGGGTAATTTCAGGCCATGAATGCATTTGAGGTTAAGAACGGAGGCATGAGATGAACTATACCCTACGAATAGCCGGGCAGGACATACCTGTTCAGGCCGATTTCACTGATGAAGGGACAATAACCGCCACTATCAGCGGCCGCAACGTGATCGCCCATTACCGTGTTATCTCGGCAAACCAGATACACCTCGATGTAGACGGTGCCGGTGTAAACGCCTACCTGACAGATAATCAGGAAGGAAAGCTCATCAATGTGCACGGCATCGCCTTTCTCGTACAGGATGCCGATGCCCTTGCCCAGGCTGGCCCTCGAAGAAAGGGCCTCAAGGAGCTTCCCCAGGAGGTCACCCCGCCCATGCCCTCTGTTGTGGTGCGCATCATGGTGGCTGAGGGCAATGAGGTGGAGAAGGGCCAGGGTGTTGTGGTGGTCTCTGCAATGAAGATGGAGACAACCCTCCAGGCCCCGTTCAAAGGCCGTGTGCTGAAGATCAATGTTGCAGAGGGAGAAAAGGTCATGCCCGGTCAGATCCTTGTGGATATCGAGAAGGAAGAGGAGGTCTGATCATTAGCCATCTGAGGTCATTGCGAAAGGCATCCTTCCGGTTGTTCGCAATGAAGCTTTTTTATGAAAGGAGAACAAAAGATGTCTGATGAACATCTTCTCTACCGTGTTGAAAACAATGTAGCCCATATCACGATAAACCGGGAGCAGCAGAGGAATGCCATTACCCCCGAGGCCATATATCTTTTTCTGGAATATCTGGACAGGGCTGAGAAAGATGCGGAGGCCAAAGCCGTGCTGATAACCGGGGCGGGGGACAAGGCCTTCTGCACGGGGGCACAGCTGGGAGACAGCCTGTCCACAGAAGGCAAGAAGGTGTTTGCAAAGTATGCACAGCTCCTGAGGCGACTTGCATCATTCCCGAAACCCACTGTTGCCCGGGTGAAGGGATACTGCCTGGCAGGAGGAATGGGTTTCATGCTCGCCTGCGACATCGTCATTGCCAGCGACGACTCCCAATTCGGCACGCCCGAGGTCAATGTGGGCCTGTGGCCCATGATGATAGGCGCCCTTATATTCCGGAACGTAGCGAGGAAGAAGGCCATGGAGATGATCCTGCTGGCAGAGAGGATCAAGGCCCTCGACGCACTTGCCATGGGCCTGATCACCAGGGTGGTGCCTGCAGGAGAACTGGACAGTGCAATTGACGCAGTCTTGAAAAGTCTCACGGCCAAGAGCCCCATCGGCATGAAGATCGGCAAGGAGGCCTTCCATGCAGTTGAAGGCATGAAACTGGAAGAGGCCCTGGACTATCTGTCCGGAAAGATCGCCGAGGTGGCCTCCACCGAGGACGCCCTGGAAGGCATTACGGCGTTCATCGAGAAGCGGCAGCCGGTTTTTAAGGGGAAATAAAGGAGGATATCCATGGGTGTCAATGATCGCAAAAACAGGGACAAGGTCATCATAGCCAACTGCAGCGGATTCTTCGGCGACCGGCTGAGTGCTGCCAAAGAGATGGTGCAGGGTGGGCCTATTGATTTTCTCACGGGTGATTACCTTGCAGAGCTGACCATGGCCATCCTCTTCAGGACCAAGATGAAGGACCCAAACGGCGGCTATGCCTCGACCTTTTTAAGACAGATGGAACAGATCATGGGTGAATGCCTCGACAAGAAGATCCGTGTGGTTTCGAACGCAGGTGGATTGAACCCCAAGGGGCTGGCTGCGGAGTTGACGCGCATCGCCGGCGGGCTGGGCCTGCACCCGAGAATCGCCTATATCGAAGGTGATGACCTCATGCCCCGCCTTGCAGAGCTCCAGGCGTCCGGTGAGGATTTAACCCACCTGGACAAGGGGATCGCCCTGAAAGATTCCAAGGCCATTGTCATATCCGCAAATGCCTATCTGGGGTGCTGGGGAATCGTGAAGGCCCTGGAAGAGGGGGCTGATATTGTGGTGGGCGGCCGGATAGCGGACGCGTCCCTTGTAGTCGGCCCTGCTGCCTGGTGGCACGGATGGAAGCAGGACGAGTGGGACAGGCTCGCAGGGGCGACAACGGCCGGGCACATCATCGAGTGCGGGGCCCAAGCCACGGGCGGCAACTATTCTTTCATCGACGAGGTCCCGGACTTCAAAAAAGTGGGTTTCCCCATTGCGGAAATCTTTTGCGACGGCTCCTTTGTCATCACCAAGCATCCGGGAACCGGAGGGCTCGTTTCGGTGGATACGGTCAAGGCGCAGCTCCTCTATGAGATCAGCGATCCACGCTACCTGACCCCGGACATGGTTGCCCGCTTCGACACCATAAGGGTCTCCCAGCAAGGTCCTGACCGCGTTCAGGTGGAGGGTGTCAAGGGGGAACCACCGACCGCCACTTCAAAGGTCTGCATCAACACCTTGGGCGGCTATCGAAACTCCATGACCGTGATCCTTACCGGGCTGGACATCGATAAGAAGGCCCGCATTTTTGAAGAGGCTCTCTTCGATGCCATCGGCGGGAAAGGGCAGTTCCAGAAGGCCGAGATCCAGCTTATCCGGTCCGACAAGGATGACCCTGGAACCAATGAGGAGGCCTTTGCATACCTGCGCATCACGGTTATCGATCCGGACCAGAAAAAGGTGGACAAGATCTCCTCCAAGGTCGTGGAGCTTGCCCTTGCCAATATCCCCGGCTTTACCGGTACAGCACCGCCTGCCAAGGGGACACCGGCAATCGTGTACTGGCCCGCACTCGTCTCCAGCAGCCGGATTCACCAGAAGGTAGTAGTGGATGACAAGGAATTCATCGTGGAGTGTGTGAAACCTGTGAAAGGGTTTGTCGCACCCAAGCCCCTTGCTGTAGATGTGCCTGCTGTACCCGGCGGCAGGACCATTCGCGCGCCGTTCGGACGGGTGTTTGCGACCCGCTCGGGCGACAAGGGGGGCAATGCCAACCTTGGGGTGTGGGCGAAATCAGCCGAGGCCTATGCATTCCTTAAAAAGTTCCTGGCCACGGAACAACTTAAGGAACTGCTCCTGGACTTGAAGGACTATGAGATCGACCGTTACGAGCTGCCCAACCTGCTGGCAGTGAACTTCTATATCAAGGGTATCCTGGGGGAGGGTGCAGCGGCTTCTTTCCGTATGGACCCCCAGGCAAAGACCCTGGGCGAATATCTGCGGGCACGCATTGTGGAGATGCCGGAATCCATAGTGCCTCGGTGATTGTATACCATGCATTCTCTGGGAAGGGGATCGGTCCAGGTTTTGCTTATTCGATAAGGAGGGTTGGATGTATTTTGACGATACACACGAGGCTTTCCGGGCATCAATAAAGAAATTCGTGGACAAGGAAATTAATCCCTACATGGATGAATGGGAGGAAAAGACCGTCCCACTCCATGACCTGTTCAAGAAGATGGGAGACCTCGGATTCCTGGGTATCCGCTACGACACCAAGTACGGAGGCCAGGGTCTTGACTACTGGTATGAGACCATCCTGCTCGAGGAGATCGGGCACATCCACGGAATGGGTGTTTCCACGGCCATCGCAGTCCAGACGAATATGGCTACACCTGCCATAGCTGCATATGGAAGCGAGTACCTGAAAGAGACATATTTAAAGGCGGCTATCGCGGGCGACATGGTATCGGCCATTGCCGTCACAGAGCCAGATGCCGGCTCCGATGTCTTTGCCATCAGGACACGGGCAATAAAGAAGGGTGACAGCTATATAATCAATGGCTCGAAAACATTTATAACCAACGGCACCCAGGCAGACTTCCTGACCTTGCTCGCGAGATCAGGGGACGATTCTGGGTATCATTCGTTCAGTCTTTTTATTGTGCCGACAAATCTCCCAGGCTTTTCCGTGAGCAAGAAACTCGACAAGGTGGGCCTCAGGAGCAGCGATACGGCCGAGCTCTTTTTCGACAACGTCAAGGTGCCTGCCGAGAATTTGATAGGCTTTGAGGGGGAAGGGTTTATTTATCAGATGCAGCAGTTCCAGCATGAGCGGTTTGCAGTCTTGCCGGGGACCTATGTGTGCGTCCGGGACATGATCGATATGACTGTTCAGTATCTGAGGCAGCGCGTTGTCTTCGGCAAACCCCTCATTACGAAACAGGTCCTTAGGCACCGGATGGCCGGGTGGCTCATGAAGAATGAATGCCTGAAACAATTATCCTACCATATCGTCCGCATGAAGATGAAAGGGCTTGATGTCACCCGTGAGATATCCATGGGAAAGCTCTATGCCGGGCAGCTGATCTCCGAGGTTGCCAGCGGGTGCCTGCAGATGTTCGGGGGCATGGGATTCATGAATGAGACACTGATCTCACGCTATTTCAGGGATTCCCGCATCATGTCCATCGGCGCAGGTGCGGATGAAGTCATGTGTGAGATCATCGCGCGCATGGAAGGATTTTAATGTTCCCTTAGTTTGTCAATAACTTAAACCGAGCTTCCAGGAGGAGTATTATGAAAACCAGGATTACCGAAATGTTGGGGATTAAATACCCCATTTTGCTGTCCGGAATGAGCTGGATCAGTGTGCCCAAGATGGTGGCTGCGGTTTCGAACGCAGGCGGTCTGGGGATTCTCGCCACAGGCCCCCTTGACAAGGACACGACCAGGGAATCAATAAGACAGATCCGCAAGCTCACGGACAGGCCGTTCGGTGCCAACGCATCACTGCTGTTTCCCGGCGCCAAGGAATCTGCAAAGGTCCTCCTGGAAGAGCAGGTCCCGGTGATCAACTTTGCCCTGGGCAAAGGTGACTGGATCGTTCAGGAGGCCCACAAATACGGGGGCAAGGTGATGGCCACCGTGGTAAACGCCCGGCACGCCAAGCGGGCCCAGGAATACGGGTGCGATGCAGTGATAGCAACGGGCAATGAGGCTGCGGCCCACGGTGAATTCGTCACCACGTTCTGCCTCATACCGAGCCTTGTCGATGCCCTTACTATCCCCGTAGTGGCGGCCGGAGGCATCGCTGACGGAAGGGGCCTTGCAGCGGCGATTGCCCTGGGCGCCGAAGGAATCGCAATGGGTACCAGGCTGATGACGACTAAGGAAAGCCCTCTCCACCAGAATTACAAGAATCTCTCCATCGAGAAGGGTGTCACGGATACCCTCTATTCCAAACGCTTTGACGGGCTGTGGTGCCGATGCCTCAAAACCGATACGGCCAGGCGGTATGAACGGCACGGTCTGAACCTGCCCGCAGCATTCTTCAATGCCCAGGACATTGCGAAAACGCTCCGCCTGCCCTTCATCAAGCTCTTTATAGGCGTACTGTTGTCCGGATGGAAGAACGCAAAGCAGCTTGCCTATCTGGCCAATGCCTCCAAGGCCTTCCAGCTGGCAACCGAAAAAGGCGACCTTCAGAAGGGAGTGCTGCCGGTGGGCCAGTGTACCGGCCTGATCCACGATGAACCGTCGGTCAAGGAACTGTTCGATCGGATCGTGAAGGAGGCCGGGACCATCGAGAAAAGGATGGCAGGGGTCTTCGTTTGAGCGTTACCTCCAGATACCATATGGGCTGACAGTTCCGGATCTGAAGGAGGAACTGCTTATGAGTGTCCTTGTGTTTGTAACATGCGGCGCTTCCTTATTCCCGATACACAATTATTCTATAAGTATGAGGCAATTGCAAAACTCAAAAAAAGGTGTCACCCCCGCGAAACATGTCCTCGACCTGATCGGGGAGATAACAGGAGGATATTAAGATGAATGCAAAACTTAAAGTCGGTGACAAGGCCCCTGACTTTCAATTCAGAACACCCTGGGAAGGTGAAAATAAATTTTATGAAGCTGCAGGCAATAGACCGTCGGTTCTGGTCTTTCTCCGTTACCTTGGGTGTCCTATCTGTCAGATCGATATGGCAAATCTGAAGCGCGAGATCAATCTCATTGAACAAAAAGGGGCAGTGCTTTTTGTCATCATTCAAAGCTCTCCTGAGACGGTCGCTTCAGCCACCAAGCAAGAAGACTGGCCGTTTACCATCATTTGCGATCCCAAGGGTGATCTTTTCAAGCTGTATCATGTGGAACCCGGCAGTATCCTCAGGTATATGCATCCGGCAGGCCTGATCATGGCTATCAAGGCAACCCTTCAGGGTTACAAGCACGGGAAATTCGAAGGGAAAGAGACACAGCTTCCCGCTGTTTTCATTGTCGCCCCGGATAAAACCATCAAGTTTACCCATTATGGAGAGCACTTGAGTGATGTTCCATCGACCGCAACCATGGCGGCGAACATCTAATGTGGGAAATAGCGGGATAGGATAACCGATTTTAGATAATTTAACCCCGTTTGACATCCGTAGGAGGAATAATCCCTGTGGGGCAGTTGGTCTTGTTGCAGGCTTTCGTTTTGAGGCACAGCTCACATCTGTTATCGCTGCACCACTGGCAGTAATAACAGTCAACACACGGATGTTTCTTCGAGCCCCCGGTATCCTCTGGGACATACACAAGACCTTCAACGCCTTTCATCCGCACAAATGCCATGGGAATCCCTTAGAAGGATCAGAGAATTTCATAATATCGAAGATTGCCCCATCACACTCATAATCATAAATGAGGCAGAGGGGATCTTTCGCTATACTCTGTACACAATATGAGGTGTTATACCATCTACTCACCTCTAATCCACAGATAAATTGCACATGAGAAACCCTGCATTAACCATCGACAGATATGTAGCAGTCACGACCGTATGACAAGAAAGGGTATGATTATATGATAGCCCATTTAACTTATGTTTCCTTGACTAACTGCTTCCGGGAATTACTATGGAAGGTATTAGAAAAAATGGTATGCATTATCAGTGTGTTCGGTTATTTATGGGCTTGAGATTTCTTCCCGATGCATGATCACATCTTGAGCCCTTATTCAAACGGAAGGAGGGAGACCATGCCGGAGAGCATCTATAATGTCATCAATCTCATAGGTACCAGTGACAAGTCATGGGAGGATGCAGCCAGGAATGCGGTCGATACCGCCTGCAAGAGCCTCAGGAACTTGAGGATTGCCGAGGTGGAAAAACTCGACCTCAAGGTGGAGCACGGGAAGGTGGTCGCCTTCCGGGCCAGGCTCAAACTGTCATTCAAGTATGACGCGTCCATTCAGAAGGACTGGTCGGAATTCTGATCAAGGCTCAGAGGTTGAATGGTGTGCCATTGGCCGGTTCACTTATACGACTTCTCTGGTGTAGCGAATACTTCGAGCGCTTATTCCGAGCTTGCCCGTGTCAAGACTCAAGCCTGGTATGACCTGGAGCATTTTATCAAGGCTTAATCTTTTATTCCAATAGCCGAACGCAGCTTCTATCATGGCCTTGGCCAATGTACCGGCATCTTGAAAAAGGTTGCCAAGCGTCGTGGACCGTTCATGGCCGTCCACGAGATCGGCTACTTCGATCACGGATGGCATGCGCTCACCCTGTTCTGCATCCCCGTAGAAGAGTCCGAGTTGTGAGGTATCTTTGAACAGTCCGACCCGTGAGCATACCTTGGCAAGGCGATAAGCCGCCATGCTCGTGAACAGCATGTTATAGACGATCTGTCTTCTCAGAG
>Ga0326728_10009104_pt1 | contig 24111 bp, 21 predicted proteins | sample MB3enrmetagenome_FD_207602 | JGI IMG/M metagenome (GOLD analysis project Ga0326728, IMG submission 207602) | Lab enriched peat soil microbial communities from McLean, Ithaca, NY, United States - MB31MN | ecosystem: Environmental > Terrestrial > Soil > Wetlands > Peat | place: USA: New York... | reverse complement strand
TATCGTACCGTTGCTCGCTTGGATTTTGAATCATGTGTAGAATGTACGCGGCCAAGAGAAGGCCCGACCAAACGAGCGCGCCGATTAAGAGAACGCCATTGATGTTCATCCCCGACGTCGCCGCTTCTTCTTTTTCTTCGGCTTTGGCTCCCACGGTATGGCGAGCAGGGCATCTAGCGCCTGCACGAAGCCAAGCGGCCAGAGCGACACTGGCTTGGCCCGGTGCCCGTGTATATGCTGCTCCGTGTCTTGAAGGGCAGCTTCAACTGTGTGCCCGGCACGCACGGTGCCGCTGGCGGTATGACGGGTTTCCCGTTTCATGCGGACTCCACCAGCAGCCCGAACATGTCGTCGTTGTGGCGGTTGTTGTAGCGGAACGAGAACTCGTTCAGATACAGCGGCAGGTATTTCGCGCTGACGTGGTGGAACGAGCCCATGATGCCGCGCTTGAGCAAGCTCCAGAAAGACTCAATATGCCCAGTGTGGGCTTCGCCGCGGACGTACTCATTCTGGCTGTGCGCCACGGCTTCGTGTCGGAAGCCCTTCTCTTCCAGCTTGCGGTATCCGCCTGCGTCGTCGGTGACGACCAGCCGCACCTTCGGGTCAACCACGCGCTTGACGAACCCTTCCAGCGTGTCGGTGTCAGTGTTCTCGATGGTCTGACACACGACGTTGCCCTTGCGGCTGATGGCGCCGATGACCGGCGTCTTGCCCTGCCAACCCGTGCCTTGACCACGCTTGCCAACGTGGCGGTTCTTCGTCTTGCCACCTATAAAGGTTTCGTCCACCTCGACCACGCCGAGCAGCTTCCGAAAGGCTTCATTCTTCATAGCCGCACGGATACGGGTGCACAGATACCAAAAGGTCTCATACGAGCCCTTGCCGGGCGTCAGCGCGCTTCCGAGCGTCCGTTGAATCTGCATGGCGCTCATGCCCTTCTTGCTGTGACACATGAGCAGCATCACTTGAAACCACACCATCAGCGGATAGTTGGTATTCTCGAAAATGGTACGGACCAGCGGCGAGAAGCGGTAGCCGTTTTTCTGGCACTGGCGGCACTGCCAACGCCACGGCTTCGACAGCTTCGTGACCTTTTCGCTGTTGCACCGCGGGCAGCGCACGCCGTTCGGCCAGCGCCGTTGCACCAGAAAGGCAAGGCAGTCATCCTCGGTCTTGAAGGTTGCAGTGAATTCCTTCAGCGTCATTACGTTTGCCATGAGCTACCTGATAACACCGATTTGGGGCCGTGTCAAGTCCCGGATACTCCCCTTCGTAAGGAGGGGAAGGCAGCAAGGAGATCAAGATGGACCAAGCGACCCGCGCCGTCGTTCGTGCTTACGAGGAGTCGTTGTCCCGCCCAGGTCGCCCGGCGACCGAGGACCGTTACCGCCAGATCTGGCGCTGGGACAAGGTGACGTGGGGCACGCACTGCGTCGACTGCTATCCCGGCGGCTGCCCCATGCGCGTCTACGTGCGCGACGGCCGCATCGTGCGCGAGGAGCAGTCGGGAGACTTCCCGGTGATCGAGCCCGGAGTGCCGGACATGGGTCCGCTCGGTTGTCAAAAGGGAGCAATGTGGAGCCAGACGCTGAACGCCCCGGACCGCGTCCTTTATCCGCTCCGTCGCGCCGGCGCGCGCGGCGAAGGCCGTTGGGAACGTATCAGCTGGGACCAGGCGCTCACCGCCGTCGCGGACTCGATGCTCGATGCCATCCAGGAGAGCGGCCCCGAGTCAATCGTCCAGCTCGCCGGACCCGAGGCGAATCCGTGGAACGTCGCCGCGCTGGAACCCCTGTTCGGCAGGCTCGGCGCGCTCACCACCGACGTCAATGCCGAGATCAACGACTTCAGCCCGGGCATCTACATCACCTTCGGCAAGTTCAACATCTGCAACAGCCTGGATGACTGGTTTCACGACGAACTGACCATCATCTTCCAGTGCAATCCGGCGTACACGGTCCCGTCGACGTTCCACTACTTCGTGGAGTCGCGCTACAACGGCGGCGAGATCGTGATCTTCGCGCCGGACTGCAGTCCCTCGACGATGTTTGCGGATCGCCACCTGCCGGTGCGCACAGGAACGGACGCGGCCTGGGCGCTGGCGATGTGCAAGGTGGTGATCGATGAGGGGCTGTACAACGCCCCGTTCGTGAAGTCGCAAACCGACCTGCCGTTCCTCGTGCGCCGCGACACGCGGCGCTTCCTGCGGGAAGCGGACATGGTTGCGGGAGGGAGCGCAGAGCAGTTCTACTTTTGGGATGCGCGCAGCGGCCGAGCCGTGCAGGCGCCGCGCGCTACACTCGACCTCGGCGACATCGATCCGGCACTCGAGGGGACGTACGAGGTCACGCTCGCCGACGGTACGCAAGCCAAGGTCACGCCGGTGTTCGTGCTGCTGCGGGAGCACCTCCAGCAGTACGACCCGGAGAGCGCATCGCGCATCTGTAGCGTCCACCCCGATGAGATCCGCCGGCTGGCGCGCAAGGCCGCCACGAAGCGGACGTACGCGTTGGCCGGCGGCACGTCGCTCAAGTACTTCCATGCCGATCTGATGGTGCGCTCGATCATCCTGCTGCTCGGGCTCACAGGCAATTGGGGCAAGCAGGGCACCGGGATTGGCTGCTGGTCGGTGGGCATGTTCGATGGGCTTTTCTTGCTGGGTGAAAAGACCGAAGCCGGCGCCGAGCACACGCGCCAAGTCCTCGACTTGCGCCGCGCGGGCATGGACATGCTGGCCGCCGAGGACCCGACGAGCACGGAGGAGATCCGATCCATCGAGATGGTGTGCCGCATGGCGGCGCTGAGCGGAATCACGCCGCCTGCGTTCCTCTGGTACCGGCACTGCGGCTACCAGGAGAACTGGAATCGCGCGGAATGGAATGAGCCGACGATGCGCCGCCCGTTCGATGCCTACATGCGCGAGGCGCTCGAACGCGGGTGGTGGGACAACGTGGCGCTGCCCCCCAAGGATGTAACACCGCGTGTGTTGGTGCAGGCCGGAGGCAACACGCTGCGCCGCGTGCGTGGCGGGCAGAACATGCTGATGCGCCAGTTGTGGCCGAACGCGCAGATGATCGTCACCATGGACTGGCGGATGAGCACGACGGCGCTGCATTCCGATATCGTCCTGCCGGTGACGAACTGCTACGAGTCGCCGCGCTTCCACATCCCCACGCCGCACATGCTGTCGCTCATCTACTCGGACCGCAGCGTCACCCCCGCCGGGGAAGCGAAGAGTGAATGGGAGATCTGCCGCCTCTTGGCGGAGAAGCTGACCGAGCGTGCCCAGGCACGCGGCTTCGCCGAGTACACGAATCGGCACGGCGTGTCCTGCGATCTCCGTGAGTTTGGTCAGCGCTTCACCTTCGGCGGCAAGTTGATCACGGATGAGGACGCCTGCGAGGAGATGCTACGGGACACCGCGATCGTCGGGACGATTCCCGCGGGCACCGATCTCAACACGATGAAGCAGAAGGGTTACCTGCGCTTCACTGACTGGGGCATCTCACCCTTCGCGCTCAATCAGGCGAGCGATTTGCGGCCGCATGAGACGCATGCGAGCTGCCGCTGGCACACGGAGAAGAAGCTGCCGTACCCGACGCTGACGCGCCGGGCGCAGTTCTACATCGATCACGAATGGTTCTTGGAAGCCGGTGAGGAACTGCCGACGCACAAAGAGAACCCGAAGATGGGGGGCGATCACCCCTTCGTGCTCACCAGCGGCCACAACCGTTGGAGCATCCACTCGATGCACACGACGAACCCGCTGCTGCTGCGCACGCACCGCGGCCGACCGCACGCCGTGGTCAACAGCGACGACGCCCGCGCCCGCGGTATCAACGACGGCGATGAGATCCGCGTGTGGAACGACATGGGCCAGTTCTTCGTCTGCGCCAAGGTGGCGCCGGGCGTGCGCCCGGGCCAGGTGATCGTGTACAACGGCTGGGAGCCGTACATGTTCCGGGGCTGGCGCGGTCCGATGGACCTCGAACCCGGGCTGGTGAAATGGCTGCACCTGGCCGGCGGCTACGGTCACCTGCGCTACTGGTTCCTCGAGTGGCAGCCCACGCCGGCCGACCGCGCCGTGCGAGTCAACATTGAACGGGCCGAGACGGCTGCGGCGTGAGTCAGGCAGAGAGCGGGCGACCGGGCTCGAACCGGCGACGTCCAGCTTGGGAAGGTGAAACCGACCGATGCGATCCGTTTCAGAGCGCGGCGCTCGGTGCTAAGCTTTTCCCTCCAGAGCTCAAGGGCCAGACCTGGTGATCAAGGTTGTCCTGCTTGATGCCGGACCTCTTGGTCTGGTCACGAACCCACGACGGTCACCGCAAAGCGGCGCATGCGTCGGGTTCGGCACCACGATCGGCACCCGGAACTCGGCCGCGCAGCCGGCGAGGTATTTGTAGAACGACGACAGCGAGGAGATGCGGTGCTTCAACGTCTTCGGAGCCATGTTCCGCTCGAGCATGTTCTCCCGGAAGCGCTGCACGTGGGCCACCGACATGGAAAACATCCGCCACGACTCCGTTGGCCAGGGGATCCCGGCGAACGCCACGAACCCCATCACGTCGCCGCGGTAGGCGCGCTGCGTGCGGGCAGAGTCACGGCGCTGCACCCAGAGCTCAAAGAGATCGGCGACGGAGAGGTAGAACTGTTCGACCCTCGACCTGACCGCAGGCCTGGCGCTACCCGTGAGCATCGGCGGCAGCGATCGCCGATTGCCGCCTGTCGAGGCGGGCCGGCGATTGGGAGGTGGTGGATTGGCGTTGCGTGGGCTGATAGCAAAGGAGGTTTGGGCGCGAGGCGCGTAAAGGGAGCGAACAAATTAAGCCGACTTTGTCTGGTGCCCTGAGCGCGCCCACGATAGAGTGCGATACAGCAAGAGGAGGAGCATGACATGCAGAGGCTCACCCGCGGACTTCTGATCGTCAGCGTGATGGTGGTGACGGCCCACCGGAGCGCCACGGCCGCCCCGAACGCGTGCGTCATGGCCGCGCGCCAGACCTTCCAGGCCTGCCAATCGCAGTGCCGTGACGACTTCGTTTCGGCGAGCCTGGTGTGCCGCAATATCGATCCGGCCTGTGGCACCGCCTGCCTCGCCGGACGTCAGGCCTGCTTTGACAGCGCGGACCAGATCCTCAGCAGCGGAAAATTGCCCGACGGCAGCGACTTGGCCGCAAACTGCATCGGCGGGACCGACGCCTGCAAGGCGGTCTTCGTCCAGGCGCAGTAGACGTGTGGCGCGCCGTGTCAGCCGACTGATCAGACGTGTACCAACTGCGTCGACCAAGCGCAGATCGCCAACTTCACCTGTCGTGACACGTGCAGCGACGATTGGCGGACCAATGCGACTGTCGCGACTCTCCTGCAGGCCTGTCGGCACAGCTTCAAGCAGTGCGTCAAGCAGTGCCCACCGCCGGCCCCGTCGCAGTGAAGCGTTGCGCATAGCTTGCCGGACCGCCACCCCAAGCGGTCGGGTCGATTCTCTCGAGCGGGCTAACCTGATAGTTGGCCAACTAAAGCGGAGGGTCAGCCGTACGATCCGCCGCGCCCGCTGACACAAGCGACACCACCAGATGCTGCCGATGGAAAACGTAGCCCGATCTCGCCGGCCTCCCTCGGGAACGGCCGATGTCAGGGCATTACACGCAAAAGAGAGGAAGTCTATATGACAGAGGAAACCAGCAAGCTTATGACCGTAAAGGATGCCATCAGCAGGTTCGTTCACGACAGTGATCATCTAGTAATCGGCAATTACACCGTCGGAACCTGCATGGACATGGTCTTCGAAGTGATCCGTCAGGGAAGGAAAGGACTCACCTTGTATTCGCAATCCGGAATTCTCGACGTAGAATGCCTCATAGCCGCCGGCTGTGTCGATCGCTTATTGACTACCTACTGCATGAGGGCCGGCGGTAAAGCCGGCGGATCCGCTCTGGAACGTGCGCTCATGGCCGGAACCATCGAGATCGAGGATTATACGAACTTCCAGTACAACGCCATGCTGGTCGCGGGCATGCACGGCTTTGATTTCATCCAGGTGCTGGAAGGAACGATAGAAACTGACCTCTTCCGCAAGCGCACCTTTATGGGAGAGAACAAATACCGCATTATTAGGTCCCCCTATACGGGAAAGGATATATTGACCGTGCCGGCTCTAAACCCTGACGTGTGCATCGTACATGTTCAGCGCGCCGACAAATATGGAAACGCGCAGTATTGGGGGGCGCTCGGAAGTGTTGCCGCCGCAGCCCTCTCCAGCAAGAGAATCATTTTGTCCTGTGAGGAAATTGTCGAGCATGACGTGATTCAGTCCAGTCCGCATCTCACTATTATACCGGCCTTTCGTGTGGATGCGCTCATCGAGGTGCCCTGGAACGCTCACCCTACGGATTTGGTCGGTTGTTACAATATGGATTATCCCATGTACGGCATGTTTGCCCTGGCCGATACGACCGCCGACGGCATCAAAGAATGGCTTGACGAGTGGTGCTTCGCCTGTAAAGACCGCGCCTCCTATATCGAGCGTTATATTTCAAGGTTTGGAATCGATTCGCTGAATGCCATAAGGGCCAAGCCATTCTATTCCGCACCGGCTAATTATGGTTCGGCGTATACATCGGCCTGGGATGAAGATGGCAGGCACAGGATTTTGGGCCTAACGGTCGAGGAATTTGAAGAAGAATTGAAGGTGAGGGGGAAGCTTTATGAGTAAGTCCTATTCGCTTGATGAGGTATTGATTATCGCCGTTGCCAAGGAAATAAAGGATTACGAAAACGTCATTCTTGGCGTGGGATTGCCGACTACGGCAGGCGCCGTAGCCAAGGCGTTATACGCACCTCACGCCACTCTCATGACGGAAGCGGGCATAATCGATTTCGTGCCCCTGCTGCCGCTGAACCATATTGCGGACGCTTGCGGCGTAAGGGGTTTTTCCTATGCGACGGATCTCTTCAGCGCGTTCACTATGACGTACAGAGGTTTTGTGGATACCTGTTTTCTCGGCGTCGGGCAGGTTGATAAGTTCGGCAACCTCAATACGACTGCTATCGGGGACTACTTTAAGCCTTCATTGAGATTGACCGGTTCCGGCGGCGCGGCCGATTTTCTTTCCTATTCGAAGAAGACGATCCTGACTTTGCGGGGTGGGTCTTTCGTGAACAAGCTCGATTACGTGACATCTCCTGGGTACCTGGACGGCGGCGACCGCCGTGACCAGTCCGGTCTTTTTCCCAAAGGGTCGGGGCCGTCCATGCTGATCAGCACACAGGGGATTTTTCGGTTCGATGCAGGAACGAAGGAGATGTATCTAGCTAAAATTCATCCCGGCGTGAAGGTTGAAGATATCCAAAAGGAAGTGCCCTGGGATTTGAAGATCGCCGAGGATTTGAGCCAGACGGAGGCCCCGACAACGGAGGAGATAGATTTTATCAGAAGATTTTCGCCGGGAATGTCTGCAGGCAGGCAGTTGGCCCAAGATCTGATGATTGCCAATATCATGAAGAAAATGGCGGCTAAGACGCAAGCCTAGAGGGAATATCGACAGACTTACCGTCAGCCTGGTTCGCCTCGGGGTTACGAACCTCCAAAAGGGAGGGCAGCGAACTGAATTGTCCGAGGGAATTTGCACCCGGAGCAAAGCATGGGTATAGCTCTCAGCACTCAGCACTCGGGACTCAGGACTGACGAGGAGGGGCGATGGCGAGACTCAGGCTGATCGAAGGCAAGGGGCGTAAGCGGGTGCTCGTCTACGGCATGCGGCTGTTCGAACCGGGCATGCTGGCGAAGGTGAACCGCGGTGAGGTCTTGATGGCCGATGGGCGCAGAAGCCGGATCACTTTCCACATCATGGAGGGATCGATCGTACAGATCAAGAAGCAGCTCGCCACCAGCATCGATGCGTTCTTCGACTTGCAGAACGAGATGAAGTCGAGATGACTCAGCACTCAGGACTCAGCACTCAGCACTCAGCACTGATAGAGACGGGGAACCATGCTCACGTCGACACTCCAGTTCCCCGCTGATTTCGTCTTCGGCAGCGCCACGGCCGCGCACCAGGTCGAAGGCAACAACGTGCATAACGACTGGTGGGCGCACGAGCACGCGCCGGACACCAACGCGATCGAGCCGTCGGGCATCGCCTGCGACCACTACCATCGCTTCGCCGACGACTTCAGGCTGCTCCACGCCCTCGGGCAGCGTGCGCACCGGCTGTCGATCGAATGGAGTCGCATCGAGCCGGAGGAAGGCCAGATTCAGCGCGGCGAGATCAGCCATTATCGCGCGGTGCTGGACACCTTGCGCGGACTCGATATCGAGCCGTGGGTGACGCTGCACCATTTCACCTCGCCCGTGTGGTTCACCCGGCGAGGCGGCTTCACGCGCGCCGACAACATCGACTTGTTCCGGCGCTTCGTCGAGCGTGTCGCCAAGGAGTACGGCGACCTGGTGCAGCGCTGGTGCACTATCAACGAACCGACGGTGGTTGCTGAGCTGGGGCACCGGTTCGGATATTTTCCGCCGCGGCTGACCGACGCGACGGTGGCCGCCGATGTCCTGTGCAATCTCTTTCGCGCCCACGTGGCGGTGGCCGAAGCCCTGCGAGAGCATGCGCGTTTGGCGCCGTTCATCGGCATCACCTTGGCGGTGCAGGCGGTCGAACCGTATCGGCCGGATTCGCCTGCCGACCGCGAGTTGGCGTCGCGACGTGACGCGGAAACCAACGGCGTGTCCTTCGATGCGCTGCGGACCGGAGTGTTCACCTATCCCGGCCGCGCTCCCGTGGAAATTCCGGGACTGAAAGCTGCCTCCGACTTCGTCGGCATCCAGTACTACTCACGCATGCGTTATGACGGCGAGAGTGGCGGCCCGGCCATGCCGGATACCAGCCGCCAGCTGAGCCAGATGGCGTGGGAGGTCTATCCGGAGGGCTTCGGCCCGCTGCTGCAGCGCGCGGCGGCGACCGGCGTGCCGGTCTACGTGACCGAAAACGGGATAGCGTGCGACGACGACCGCATTCGCGTGCGCTATATCACCGACCACCTCGCCGTCGTGGATCAGGTGCGCCGTGGCGGTGCCGACATGCGCGGCTACTTCTACTGGTCCGCTATGGACAACTTCGAATGGAACTTCGGCTACGGGCCGAAGTTCGGGCTCATCGCCGTCGACCGCACCACCCTAACGCGGGCGCCGCGGCCGAGCGCCTACTTCTTCGGCGAGATCGCCAGGACGCACCAACTCACCCCGGAGATGATCGCGCAGTATACCAAGTGAGAGTCGATAGTTGATAGCCCTGAGAACCAGCTAACGCAGCTCCTGCTATCGACTATAAACTATCGACTATCGACTACCCTCAATGATGCGGCACGCAGCAGATGAACTGTAGGCCCTGCGTGCCGGCGCAGAACTGGTGCTCCTCGTGTGGCGCCAAGAAGACCGAGTCGCCCGGGTGCAGCGCGCGCTCGCCGCCCTTGCCCCGCACCCTGCCGGTGCCGCTGAGGATATAGACCTCGTGCTCCCACTCGTGCGTGTGGTACGGGGTGTGTCCCTCGGGGGCGAGGTCGAACACGCGCATGGCGAAATGCGGCGCGCCTTCACGCTCCGTGATCAAGGGGCGCATCTCCACGCCCTTGGCCTCACCCTCGTACGTCACCGGCTCGACCTGTTCCCGGTTGCGCACTAGCATTCGACCATCCTCCCACTAGCAATTGATAAGTCGGACTATACCACAGGCTGCACGCAGATAACCGCTCGTCCTGAGGAGGCCGCGTCTTCTCAGCGGCCGTCTCGAAGGGCGCCCGCCGGGCCGGACCTTCCTCAGCTCACTGGCAGCGGATCTCGGCCTATCGTCGCCCCCGGCTGCGCTGCATCGGGCGGAAGAACTGCATGCCCTCGGATTTGGCGTGCTCGACCTTGGTGCTGAAGATATAGCCGGTTTCCTCCCACATGCGGTCACGCGCGCGCTTCAGGGCGGTGCGGATGCGGTTGCGCTGCATCAGATTGGTCTGGCTGGCGAGCAGGTCGGCTTCTGTGATCTCCAGCGTTCCCGTCCGTTTGTCACGCAAGAGGCGCACGATCACGCGGGGTCGCTCGGTATCGTGCAGCGACTCGATCGTCAACGTCGTCTTCTTGTCGATGCCGCGCATCAGCGTGGTCAGGAAATCCTGGATCTCTGTATTCGTCATTTACCGCCCTTCTCCCGCGAGGCGTGCGGAGTTCCGCCGGATGAGAACGCGTCCCAGACGCCGAGCCCAGGAGCGAGATGCACTCGGGGGATCCTCAGAGTACGAGGCAGCGCGCGCCAAGTCAAACCGCAGCGGGGTGCGCCGCTGCCTCGCCGTCGAGGAACGCGCGCAGGTAGCGCGCCGTGTACGACCGGGCGCCGTTGGCAACGATTTCCGTCGGCGGACCCGTGGCCACGACTTCGCCACCGCCATCGCCGCCTTCGGGACCGAGGTCGATGATCCAGTCGGCTTCCTTGATGATGTCGAGATTGTGCTCGATGGTGACGATCGTGTTCCCGCGGTCGACGAGCCGGTGCAGCACGTCGATGAGCCTTTCGATGTCGGCGAAGTGTAAGCCGGTGGTCGGTTCGTCGAGCACGTACAGGGTGCGCCCGCGCGACTGCTTGCCCAGCTCGTAGGCCAACTTGATGCGTTGCGCTTCACCGCCGGAGAGGGTGTTGCTGCCCTGCCCGAGCGTCAGATAGTCGAGACCGATGTCGCGCAGCAGGCGCAGCGGTTCCGCGATGCTCGACACCGCAGCGAAGAAATCCACCGCTTCCTCGACGGTCATGTTCAGCACGTCGCCGATGCTTTTGCCGCCGTAGCGCACGGCCAACGTCTCGTCCGTGAAGCGCCGGCCGCCACACGATTCGCAGGTGACGTAGACGTCGGGCAGGAAGCTCATCTCCATCTTGATCCGGCCTTGGCCGGCGCAGGTTTCGCACCGGCCACCTTTGACGTTGAAGGAGAAGCGCCCGGCGCTGTAGCCGCGCATGCGCGCCTCCGGCGTCATCGCGTAGAGCCTCCGGATCTCGTCGAAGAAACCGACGTACGAGGCCGGGATGGAGCGCGGGGTTCTGCCGATCGGCGTCTGATCGACTTCGACCACCCGCTCGATGCCCTTGTGGCCGCTGATGGCGTGGTGCTTCCCGACGTAGCCGCTGAGCAGCCCGAGCCGGCGCCGCAGGCCGGCGTAGAGGACGTCGCGCACCAGTGTGGACTTGCCCGAACCCGACACGCCGGTGACGCAGGTCCAGGCGCCGATCGGGATCTCCACGTCGATGTGCTTGAGGTTGTGTTCGGCGGCGCCGCGGACTTTCATGCGAGGCAGCAGGCCAATGTGTCGCACCGGTCCGAGACGCCGCCGCCGCCGCCCGAGGAAACGCCCAGTGATGGACGCCGGCTGCTGCCGTAACATGTCCGGTGGACCCATGGCCACCAGTTGCCCCCCGTGTACGCCGCCGCCGGGGCCCAGGTCGATGACTAGATCCGCAGCTTCGATGGTGGCTTCGTCGTGTTCCACGACCACGACCGTATTGCCCTGCTCCTTCAACGCCGTCAGCGTGTTGAGCAGCATGCCGTTGTCGCGCGGATGCAGACCGATGGTGGGCTCATCGAGGATGTAGCAGACGCCGCGCAGGTTCGAGCCCAGTTGCGCGGCGAGGCGAATGCGCTGCGCCTCGCCGCCGGAGAGAGTATCGGCACGGCGGTCAAGGGTCAGGTACGACAAACCGACCTGCTGCAGGAATTGCAGGCGCGGCAGGATCTCCTTGCGGATACTGGCGGCGATCTGTTCGTCGCGGCCACTGAAGCGGCGCTGCGCCAGGTCCACCAGACACGCGGCCACGGATTGCTGTGTAAGCTCCCAGATCGCGGCGCCGTCCACCTTCACCGCTTGCGCGCGGGAGTTGAGGCGGCGGCCATGGCACGCGTCGCAGGTGCGCTCCGTCATGAATGGCTCCAGCAGCGCGGGATCGGTTTCCTCCGCCTCGAGTTGCTCCTGTAAGAGACCCAGCACACCGCGATCGCCGGCGCCATTGCCGTAGAACAGGCGCTGCTGTTGCCGCTGCGTCAGCCGTGCCAGCGGCTTGTCGGCGGTGACCCCGTTGCGCTCCAGGATCTGCCTTGCAGCGCGCGCCACGGCTGCGCCCAAAGGCTTGAGGGCGTTGGCGAGCGTGGCGCCGACGGGTTGGTGCGGATCGACGATCAACAGCTGCGGCTCGAAGCTGCGGAGACTGCCGATCCCGTCGCAGTCGGGACACGCGCCCTGGCGGCTGTTGAACGAGAACAGCCGCGGGTCGAGCTCCTCGTACCCGATGCCACAGCGGGCGCAGTACAGGCGTTCGCTGAACACGTGCTCGCCACGTGGACTGGTGACGATGACGGCGCCGCTGCCGAAGCGCAGCGCCGCGGTCACGTACTCCGGCAGCTTCGCCGCCTCACCACGAGTAGCCTCGCCACGGGTGGCCTCGCCACGGGTGGCATCGCCACGGGTGATCTCAAGCGAGGCGATGACAATGTCGATGTCGTGTTCGCGGTAGCGCGCCAGCGTCGGCACCGGCTGCAGTGGCTGCATCACACCGTCGATGCGCGCCTGCTTGAACCCGAGTTTCCGCGCAGTGCGGAACAGTTCGGTGTAGATGCCTTTGCGCCCGCGCACCGCCGGCGCCAGTACCGTGATGGGGTCGCCGCGGAACTCGCGTCGAATGCGGTCGACGATCTGCTGGCGCGTCAGGGAGCTGAGCGGGCGGCCGCAGCCGGTGCAGTGCTGGACGCCGATCTTGGCGTACAGCAGGCGCAAGTAATGGTAGATCTCCGTGACCGTGGCGACGGTGGATTTTTTGCTGCCACGACTGAGGCGCTGCTCGATGGCGACGGTCGGCGGCAGCCCGGCGAGAAAGTCGACGCTGGGCCGTGCCATCACCTTGACGAACTGGCGCGCGTAGGTCGAGAGGCTATCAAGGTAGCGGCGCTGCCCTTCGGTGTACAGAATGTCGAAGGCGAGTGTCGATTTGCCGGAACCGCTCAGCCCGGTCACCACGATGAAGCGGTCGCGCGGGATATCCAGGCTCAAGTCGCGCAGGTTGTGTTCCTTGGCGCCGACGATGCGCATGACGCCGCGGCTGTTTCCGGTTCCCCCTCCCCCTGGGAATGTCGAGTCTCTCCAACGGGCGCCCTTCGAGACGCCGCCAGAGGGAGGCGGCTCCTCAGAAGGGCGAGCGGGTCTGCTGTTGCTTTCAAAAGATAATTTCCGCTCACCCTGAGGTCCTTTTTCTTGGGACCGTCTCGAACGGTGTGGTTCCCGTTTGTCGACAGTTTCTTCTGCGAGAGGGCTAGGCCTGCCCTGAGCTTGGTCGAAGGGGTGAGGGCTTGCAACGTAGCGGGACGGAGATTCCGCCACCGCCTCGAGCTGCGGCAGCAGCTCGCGCAAGTACCTCGCCGTGTGCGACGTCGGGTGCTCCGCCACCGCCTCCGGCGTGCCCGCTGCCACCACCTGACCGCCGCCTGCACCGCCCTCCGGGCCGAGGTCGATGACGTAGTCTGCCGCTTTCACCACCTCCATGTTGTGCTCGACCACGATCAGTGAATGGCCGCGGTCGACCAGACGTTGCAACGCCCCGAGCAGCTTCTCGACGTCACCGAAGTGCAAGCCGATGGTGGGCTCGTCGAACAAGAACAGCGTGTGCGCCTTGGCGTCGTGCCCCATGGCGGCGGCCAACTTGAGACGCTGCGATTCGCCGCCGGACAGCGTGTTGAGCGGCTGGCCCAGATGGAGATAGTCCAACCCGACGTCGGCCAATGGCTGCAGTCGCCGCCCGATTTCGGCATGCCCGGCGAAGAACGCCAGCGCTTCGCGCACCGTGAGCCCGAGGACATCATGGATCGTCTTCTGATTGTACGTGACCTCCAGCACCTCGGAGCGAAAGCGCTTGCCGCTGCACTCGGCACAGGTGACGTAGACGTCGGAGAGGAACTGCATCTCCACCTTCTCGAAGCCTTCCCCCTTGCAGGCTTCGCAACGGCCGCCGGCGACATTGAACGAGAAGGTGGCGCTCGAATAGCCGCGCAAACGCGCCAGCGGCGTCTGCGCGAAAATCTCGCGGACAGGGTCGAAGGCCTTCAGATACGAGACCGGGTTGGCGCGCGGTGTGGTGCCGAGCGGCGACTGATCCACCAAGATGACGTCGGCGATCCGTTCCACGCCCTCGATGCGCTCGCAGGCGCCGGGTGTCCCGACGAATTGGCCCAGGTGCTTCTTGAGGCCGCGGTAGAGCACGTCCTCGATCAGCGTCGACTTTCCGGAACCAGACACGCCGGTCAGGCACACGAAGCGCGTCAGCGGGAATCGTACCGTGATGTTCTTGAGATTGTTGGCGCAGGCCTTGTGCACGACGACGCAGAGGCTCGGGATCACGCGCCGGCGTCGTGCCGGCAAGGGAATGCTCCGCCTGCCGGCGAGATAGGCTCCGGTCGACGAGCATGAGCGCTCGAGCAAGTCGCCGTAGCTGCCCGCAAACACGACCTCTCCGCCCCGTTCGCCGGCGCCAGGGCCGAGGTCGATCACGTGGTCGGCTTCGCGGATGATCTCGGGATCGTGCTCGACCACCACGACGGTGTTTTCCTTCGCGCGTAGCTCCTGCAGGATGCGCACGAGCTGCTGGCTGTCACGCGGGTGCAGGCCGACCGACGGCTCGTCGAGGATGTAGAGCGTGTTGACCAGCGAGGAGCCCACGGCGGTGGTGAGGTCGACACGCGCCAGCTCGCCGCCCGACAGGGTGCGCGACTGGCGGTCGAGCGTGAGGTAGTCGAGCCCGACCGCGAGCAAGTAGCGCAAGCGGTTGCGGATCTCGGTGAGAATCAGGTGCGCAATCTCCTCCTCGGATGGCTGCAGCTGCAGCGCGTCGAAAAACACCGCCGCTTCGGCGACGCTCATGCGCTGGACGTCGGCGACGCTGCAGCCGCTGATCTTGAACAGGAGCGCTTCGGGTTTCAGCCGCCCGCCATCGCATGCCGGGCACAAGCGGTAGCTGCGGTAACGCGAGAGGAAGACGCGGACATGCATCCGATACGTGCGCCCCTCCAGCCAGCGGAACCAGCCGCGCACGCCGTAATACTTGCCGTCGCCGTCGATGATGAGCTGGCGCTGCCGGTCGCTGAGCTGCTCGAACGGGATGTCCGTGGGGATTTTCTTCTTCCGGCAAAAGCTGAGCAGCTCGCCGCGCTCCCATTCGGTGGCGCGCGTGCTCCACGGTTTGATCGCGCCGTCGGCGAGCGTCTTGCGCGGATTGGGAATCACCAAGTCCAGATCCAGATCGATGATGCGCCCGAACCCGCGGCAAGTCTCGCACGCACCCAGCGGGCTGTTGAACGAGAACAGGTTCGAGGTGGGTTGGTGGTACGCGATGTTGCACCGCGGGCACTCGAGTCTCGTCACATGCGGCTCGCGCCGGTTGTCCTGGTCGGGGAATACCAAAGCCAACCGTTCCTTGCCGAAGCGGAACGCCTGTTCCAGCGAATCGACGATCCGGCCTTTCTGATCCCGGCGCACGGTGATCCGGTCGGCCACCACCACCAGCGGAGCCGGCGCGGGCGCCGCCACCTCCTCGATGGCCAACACTTGGCCGTCGATGAGCAGGCGACGGAAGCCGGAACGCTCGAATCCGGCGCGTGCTTCCTCCCACGGCAAACCCTCGGGCAAGGACACCTCGAAGGTGACCAACACCCGCGTGCCTTCGGGAGATTCCTCAAGCAGCCGCTCGCAGACCGACTCCGCCGATTCCGGGGCAACCACCTGGCCGCACTCGCGGCAGTGCAGCACGCCGATCTTGGCGAAGAGCAGCTTCAAATGATCGTGCAGCTCGGTCATGGTCGCCACCGTCGAACGCGAGGTCTTGACGGTGTTGCCCTGGCTGATGGCGATGGCCGGCAAGATGCCGTCGATGCGCTCGACCTGCGGCTTGTCCATGCGGTCGAGGAACTGGCGCGTGTAGGCGGAGAAGCTCTCGACGTAGCGGCGCTGGCCCTCGGCATACAAGACATCGAACGCCAAGCTCGACTTTCCCGATCCCGAGGGCCCGGTGACCACCGTGAGCGCATTCAAGGGAATGCGCACGTCGATGCTCTTGAGATTATTCTGCCGTGCCCCGGTGATGGTGATCCAGGAATTGTCCATTGCCGACGACTCCGAAACTTGTATTTATAGCTGAAATCTCGGTTCTGTGTAGAGTGCCGGCCGAGGCGGTACTGTCCGCGGACAGGACCCGAGGCGGTGCGGCTTTCTTGATACGCAGAATTCTGGCATGGTACCGAATCGCGTTTGCGCGTGTGAGAGAGCCGTTAGCTCAGGCGGCAGAGCATCTGCCTTTTAAGCAGAGGGTCGCTGGTTCGAATCCAGCACGGCTCATTATTTCTTTTCAGATACTTAGCTCAGCAAGTGCCGTGGGGTGGGCGCCGGTTGTGCCCAATTTTGTGCCCCATCACTCTGAGAATCCGGGCTCGAAGTCGCCTCGCGGTCGCGTTCGAGCGCTGCGATAGCTGCCTGTTTGGCCTGCACGCGAATGTGACTGTACCGTTCAAGCATCCGCTTGGAGACGTGGCCGGCCAAGGCACGGATGGTCTCTTCACTGACGCTCGGGTTCTCAGCAAGGCGCGTGACGAAGGTGTGCCGGCAATCATGCCAGCGGTAGTCTAGACCCGCCTTCTTGAGTGCGCGTGCCCACGCCTTCTTCCATTGTCCGATTGGACGGCTCGCGTCGACATCCCAGAGGTACGGTTCGTGGCCATTGCCGGCGACTCCCACCTTGCAGCGCGGGAAGACATAGCCGTCAGGTCCGCTGTCTGGGAAACGCGAGAGCCACAACGTCAGTGCGCCACACGCCCGACGTGTGAGCGGCACGATTCGCCCGGTGCCGGCATCCGTCTTGGACTTCGGGACGCTCAACTCGCCGGCAACGATCACGCCGTCCGCCCACGCCAGCTTCAGATCCTTCCGGCGAAGCGACCGCACCTCGGATGCCCGAAGCCCACTGTCGACCGACAAAATGAACAACGGCAGCAGTGCCGGCGACCGGCTCTGACTGGCGGCTTGAATGATCCGCTCTTCGTGTTCGCGAGGAATTGCCCGACCCACGTCGTGACGTTCGCGCAATGCCCTCACTTTGTCCGTAAGCGTGCCCCATAGGCCGTGGGCCTTGAGGATTTGGCGGAGCGTGCCAGTCTCGTAGTTCACAGTCCGTCCGGCCTTGCCTTCGGCCAAGCGCTTTCGCTGCAACGTCGCAATGTCCCGTTCGTCAATGTCGCATACCAGTCGCTGGCCGAACTGCTCCGTGAGGCTCGCCACATATTGGCGATAAGCGATGATGCTCTTCGGTGCCATCCCGGTTCGGCTGTCGAGCCACTCACGCGCCGCTACCGAAAAGAGCGGCATGCGTTCGCGTCGCGGTATGCGGTTGACCGCTAGCTCCAATTCCCGACGTCTCGCCCGTTCAGCGTCTCGCGCAACGGTCTTCGAGCTAGTCCTCGCCGATTCCCGGATCACCTGCCCGGCGAATCGGAACTTGTACCAGTAGGTGTCACCACGTTTGTAGACTGCCATAGGCTCAACCCTCCGTTTTTCTCTCAGTGCCCTTCCGGAGCCGTTTGCTTGTGGCCTTGTCGCCACTCTTCTTCTCGCGGTATCGCTTCACCGCTACGGCACCGGCGCAGACCCGCCCGCAATAGAGCTGGTTTGTCTGCCCGTAGAAGAAGCGGCTGCACCGTGGGCAGCGTTTGATGCGGTGCGCCTGCTCCAACTCCTCAACATCACCCATCGCAGAATGGAGAATCGCATCACGCAAGCTCGAACCTTCGTAAGTCACAATTTGCTTGGCCGACGCATCCAAGATGTACTCACCCTTGCCGTAGGTGAAGTGGGCCTTTCCCCGGTCGGCGACTGTCTTGACGATTTCCAGAACAGTCTTAACCGTCTCGTTGAGCACGCTAGGATCAGTTTCCGCCTTGCGTAGATCCTTCTCGATCCGCCCCTCGCCTTCTTTCAAGTAGGCGCGCAAGTCGTCAGATAGGTTCACTTCGATGTTTAAGTAGGCGCGCAAATCGTCGCATAGGTTCAACAGATCGCCGCGCTTCAAGTGGCTGACGTCAGCCTGCGCCAAGCGAACCAAGAATTTCAGTGCCTCTGGTAAAGACGTCATCCCGCGCGAGTTCGTGGGCGAAACGGTTTCCATGGGTCGTGGTCTCCCTTCTTCAAGAGTGCCTTTTTGATTCCTACCAAACATCTTACTCCCAGCCAATCGTATGTCAACATGATTATCCGAAGACATACGAGTTATCTATAGACAGATGTCTCTTGATATGCCAGTATACGTCCAAGGACGGGAATTCCGAAGCGATGCCACGGAGGTCACGCATGCAGAAGTTGCTCACTGTCAGGGAGTCCGCCGGACGTCTGGGCCTGGCGGAGATCACTTTGCGGACGTGGATAGCGGCGCGCAAAGTCACAGTGGTGAGGCTCGGGCGCGCAATCCGCGTCAGCGAGCGCGAGCTAGATCGGTTGATCGAGCGCGGAACGCAGCCCTCCATTGAGCGGCGGTAGAAAAGTTGTTCTGGTCAGAGCGGCCGAAGCCATGGAAAAAACAGGAATGCGAGAGGGAAAGTGAGGCGCCCGCATGAGCGGCGGCGATCCACTTGCCTTGCTGGCAGAGCGTCACCTCGCATCGCTGCGCCAAGGCTCGGGGATCAGTGATGCCGTCATTCAGGCGCGGGGCTACCGGACCATCACGGAGGCGCATGAGCTGGCCCAGCTTGGATTTACCCAAGTACAACGGCGCGTTCCCGGACTGCTGCTGCCGCTCTGGACGGTCGACGGCCACACCCCACTGCAGGTCTACCGTCCCGATGTGCCACGCGAACGGCGCGACAAGAGCGGCGTGCCGAAGGTCATCAAGTACGAAGTGCCCGCCGGATGCGCCGTCCGCCTCGACTGCCCGCCGATCTGTCGGCCGATGCTTGCGAACCCAGCCGTTCCATTGTGGATCACGGAGGGACAGAAGAAAGCGGACGCGCTGGCGAGCCGTGGCCTGTGCGCGATCGCATTGTTGGGCGTGTGGAATTTCAAGGGCCGCAACGACTTCGGCGGCGTGACGATCTTGGCCGACTTCGACCACATCGCGTTCGATGGTCGAGACGTCCGCATCGTGTTCGACTCGGATCTGATGTTGAAGGCGCCGGTTCGACAAGCGCTTGATCGGTTGACGGAGATCCTGCAACGCAAGAAGGCTCACGTAACGGCGGTGTATCTTCCCGGTGGCCCCGAGGGGAAGGTCGGAGTGGACGATTGGCTGGTCGCAGGTCACACGGTTGCGGAATTGGAAGCGCTCACCGAAGCGCCGCGTCCGCAACCCCACGCCGCGAAACCGATCGTCGAACTCATCGACGAAGCGCCCGCCGCGCTGCGGCGCCCATTAGATCTGATCAAGGGGCGAGCGTACGCGGCGACTTGGCTGCACGTCCGCGTCACCAGAACTGAGAGCGAGCGCAAGGATGGCGAGATTGTTCGTCACGACCCGCCGCTCGTCGCCACGGAGCGGCGTGCGCTCATCGTGCGCGACGACGGCGTGATCTTCGGCCCGGGTGGTGACCGACCCATGGAAGAACTCGGTATCGAGATGCAGCTGGGAGAACCGCCGCGCCAAGAACGGCTCTGGCACGCTGTGGCAGTCAAGAACTACCGCGCCGGCAATCGGCCCGACGCGGGTCGCGTCCTTGACCGGTTGGTGTCCGTATTCAACCACTTCATCGACTTCGGGCGCAGCCTCGGGAGTCAGGTCGAGATGTGTAGGTTGTCAGCCTGTTTCAGTCTCGCCACGTGGTTTCTGCCAGCGTTCACCGTCATCGGTTACCCGTGGCCCAACGGCGAGCGGGGATCGGGGAAAACGCAGTGGGGCAATTGCTGGGCATGGACGTCGTACTTGGGCGAAGTCATCATGGCGAGCGGCACCTTTGCGGCCTTGAGGGATCTTGCCGACTACGGCGCCGCGCTGCTCTTCGACGACGCGGAGAGTCTCAGCGACCCGAGACGTACTGACCCTGATAAACGTGCCCTCTTCTTGGCCGGGAACCGGAAGGGTGCGCAGATTCCTCTCAAGGAACTCGTGAGCGATCGCTGGCAGACGCGCTGGGTGAACGCATTTTGCCCGCGCGGCTTCACCGCGATCACCCTGCCCGATCCGGTGCTCGCGTCTCGCATCGTCCTGCTCCCCTTGGTCCGTTCGGCCGACCCGATCCGGAGCAACGCCGACCCGGCGGACTTCGCGCGCTGGCCCTGCAACCAGCCCGAGCTGCAAGATGACTTGTGGGCGTTGGCTCTGTCCCTACTGCCCGAGGCCCGGCAAGTCTGGACAGAATTCGAAGCGGAGAAGGAAGCGTTCGGGCGCGTACTTGAACCGTGGCGCCCGTTACTCGCTGTGGCTCGGTTGATGGACCGGCATGGCGTCAACGGCTTGGAGGCGAGCATTCGGAAGGTCATGCGTGCCTACCATTCCGAACGGGCGACGCTGATGGAGGATGACCGGCCGGCGTTAGTGATTCAGGCCGTGCTGGAGCTGGCGCAAGTGCGGGCACGCTGCGGTGACGCTTATGACGCTTGTGACGCTTGTGACGCTTTAGCGGCGAGGGTCACGTTTACAGCCGCGGAGGTGGCGGAGGTAATCAAGCAACTGGCGGAATCAAGTGAGACGCTGAAAGTGGAGTGGGCCACGCCCATGCGCGTGGGTCACGTCCTTTCACGCCTCCGGTTTACCAAGGACAGGACCGGCAAGGCCCGCTCACGCGAGATTTCCGTCTCGGATCTGCTCGGGATGGCCAAAGCACATGCAGTTGCGGTTGACGAAAGCTTATTTGCCCCCCCCGCCTCAAGAGCGTCACAAGCGTCACAAGTGTCACAAGTGTCACTTACGCCCCCAGCACGGGAAGTGGTGCAAGTATGACCGCCGCTGCGCTGCTTGCCGAGCTGCGCCACCGTGGCCGTGGTGAGTGATCGGCTTCGCGTCGAGGCGCCGGCGATCACACCGGAGATCCGCGAGACCCTGGCCAGGTTCAAGCCCGCCTTGCTGGCGATCCTGAACGACCTGGGGGAACCGGGAAGCTGCGAGCACGTCCACGACGACCCGGAGCTTGGTACGAGTTGGAGTGCCGCCAATGCGGGCAACGGTTCATCGAAACGGCGAAGCTGCTCTTTCACCGCTGCCCGGGCCGAAGCGACGCACGGAAAGTGAGCGCCAAGGGCAAGGGGGAAGGAAGACGATGAAGAACCCAGAAAAGGCAACGAAAGACCGCGGCACGGGCGTGACCTGGCATCCGGCCCACGGTAGCAAGCTCACGCTGGCTGAGGCCATGCGCGACCCGGCGGCGCTGCCGCCCGAGGATTTCGCCGAGATCCCGGAGGGGACCGATGTGCTGGAGTATCTTGCGCAACGCGCCCCGCAGTATTTGCGTGCGGCCGAACGGCTCGCCCGAGAGGTGGAGGCCGCCGGCCAAGCCGCGCTTGCGTGCCGAGTGTACAGGGACCTGGCCCGTCTCGCGTTGGGGCCCAGCGACAAACGGCGGCGCCGCGCCGCGCCCGACGCCTACCAAGAGCCGGCCGGGGAAGAGGTGGACTACAGCAAGCTGTCCCTTGAGGAACTGTACCGACTCGCGTATCCCGACAAGTCGTGAGGCTGCGAGTCTGTGCGTTGACGGGTTCTGTGCCGCTCCAGAAACTCGCTGAGACACGCGCGCCAACAAGGCGACAAACAGACCCGAAGGACGTACCGGGCGGCAATGTCGAGCGGCGAACGCACTGCGGTGCGCACCTCGGCCGTGTGGATCACACCGCGCGGCCGTTTTTCTTTTTCAGCCCGGTACACACGGCGTCAAACATGGTGCGCAGTTCCTCCAACGACACCGAGAGGATGTAGTCGTGGCGTAAGCGCGAGGAAGGCTCAAAGTCGGTAAGATCATTCTGGCGCATCTTAAGGCGCTGCTCCAGATCATCCCACCACCACGGGGCAGTGGGCTTATCGAGCTCGACGTCGTATCCGGCGACTTGGTGTCCGTGCCCCTATCGAGTGATCTTCATTTTTTTGCTCCAGGGTTTGCCATACTTTTTTTAGCGGTCGTTTTCAACAAGCGACAGTCGCGGGCGTCTTGGGTGGCGCGCGTCGTGCGTTTTCCAGAGCCCGTGAAAAAGTAGGGTGAGATGACGTCCCGCGTTGCGCGGGACACCTTTTAAGGTTGTTTGAGGGGCGGCTTGTTTAGGTCGGCGAGTTTTTTGTTGAGGGCGGCGCGCTTGGCTTTGTTGACGGCGGGCTGCACGAAATAAAAATCGAAGAGGCCTTCAAGGACGTCGAGGTTCCACTCGGCCTCGCCGGGCTCAACGTCGACGATCTCGCCCGTGTTGGTGCTCTTGAGGGGATGGGCGGCAAAGTTGCCGATCACGCGCACGGCGTCGAGGTTCTCGGCGAGGTGCGAGGGCAAGGCGTGGGTGTCGAGGACTTCCTGAATCTGAGGATCGAGGTCGCGCTTTTGGGCGTTGGCCTTCGTTTGGAGCAAGCGCTGCAGGCAGCGCCGGCTCAGAGCGGCGGAGGCCTTTGCGCTGTCGGGTAACACAAGACAGGCCTCGCCGTAGTCTGCGGCAAGGGCTTGGTCTTCGTTGACAACTTCTTTCGGGCACGGTGGGCGAAGGGTGCCGCGCGGATAGATCAGCTGCCTGGTGGCGGGGCGTTGCACGCCTCGGAGTTCCTGCTGTCCAAGTGGGTTCGGGTGGTAGCGACCCTTGCCGCAAACGAGATGGAGAACGACGTGCTTGCATGCAGGGCACAGGGTAGAATCGATAGCCCAAGAAGCGCCACGCCCGTCATCTCTGATTGGATGCTCCTGCTGGACTTGTTCTTCGTGGAAGTTTTCGCGGCAGTGTGGGCATTTCATGGCAGCGGTGAAGGTAGCGCCCGGTTCACCTGTGGGTCCCGAGAATTCGATCATCCTGAAATCTCAGGTGTAATTTCGATCGTCATCGACGGGATTGAGTCCGCCCGCCGGCAACGATAAGGCAGGCGGCCATGCAAGCCGTGGTGATAGCTGTGGTGACAAGCCTGGCTTCCATCATCCGCTCCCGCCTGGCGTTACAGATCGAAATCCTCGCGCTGCGCCACCAGCTCGCCGTCTACCAAAGAACCGGGCACCGCCCGCAGCTCCAACCAGTCGATCGTCTCCTGTGGGCGTGGCTGTCGCGAAGATGGGCGGCGTGGCGAGAGGCAATCGTCATTGTACAGCCACGCACCGTGATCAGCTGGCAGCGCCAACGTTTCCGCGATTACTGGACGCGCCTCAGCCGGCAGGGCACGCGCGGCCGCCCAGCCGTCGCCCCGGAGATCCGCGAGCTGATCCGCACGATGTCGACAGCCAACCCGAGCTGGGGATCCCCCCGCATCATGGCAGAGCTGCGCAAGCTCGGCATCGCGGTGGCGAAGTCAACGGTGGAGAAGTACCGCGTGCGCCGCTCCACGCCACCCTCACCCACCTGGCGGACGTTCTTGGCCACTCATGCCAAGGACCTCGTCTCGGTTGATTTCTTTACCGTGGCCACGGTTCGCTTCGAGATCTTATTCGTCCTCATCATCCTGGCTCATGACCGGCGCCGGATCCAGCACTTCAACATCACGGCGCACCCGAGCGCCGCGTGGACAGCTCAGCAGGTGGTGCAGGCGTTCCCCTGGGAGACGGCGCCGCGCTACCTGCTGCGGGACCGCGATGGGGTGTACGGCGCAGACTTTCGCCAGCGAGTTGCGTCGATGGGCATCAAGGAAGTGCTCACGGCGGCGCGCAGCCCGTGGCAGTCGCCCCACGTCGAACGGGTGATCGGCAGCATCCGCCGCGAGTGCCTCGACCACGTCGTCGTGCTGCACGAGCGCCACCTTCGCCGCCTCCTGAGCCCGAAAACCTCAGTTGAGCTAGGCACCGCTCAGTCGGAGCGGTGGTATGAGACGTAAGGGGGCGTAGCCGCCGCGCGGTTTCCAGCGACGCGGTGGTCCAAACTGTTGCCGGAGTGTAGAAAAATCCAACTGCGGCACAGTT
>Ga0326728_10009103_pt1 | contig 24115 bp, 18 predicted proteins | sample MB3enrmetagenome_FD_207602 | JGI IMG/M metagenome (GOLD analysis project Ga0326728, IMG submission 207602) | Lab enriched peat soil microbial communities from McLean, Ithaca, NY, United States - MB31MN | ecosystem: Environmental > Terrestrial > Soil > Wetlands > Peat | place: USA: New York... | reverse complement strand
TCCAGGCGACGCACGTGGAAAGTTGCGGCTTCTGGTCATGGATGGATGGCACCATCCGCCAACTCGTGACCAGCAACGAAGGAAATTATGAGGAGACGGTGGTGACGCCGTCGTGCTTTCCTCTCGGACACGGTTGGCTTGATCCGAATGCCACTGGCCGGGACCACGGCGCACCCTATCTGGAGAGCTGGGAGGTTGCGTTTGAAAGTCACCCCAAGTTTATTCAAATCCACCAGTGGAACGAATTTGCCGGGCAGACCGAAGGCCAGGGCTATGGGGCCGCGCATGACATCTACGGCGACGAGTACAACCTGGAGTTTAGCGACGACCTGGAGCCCACAAAATTGGAACCGTGCGCCTATCGCGGCTGCGGCGGATGGGGTTATTACTATATGAACCTCACCAAGGCCATTCTTTCGCTTTATCAGGAGGTCACGCCGGATATCACCGCCCTGACCCTGTCGGCGCCCTTTCAGCCCGTTATCAAAGAGAAGGAGCTTCCTTTGGATTGGGAAACGCTGGGCAACAATCCCAAATCCTATACCCTGGAGGTGGACGGGCGCGTGGTTGCCGACAAGCTTCTAGGACATAGCTATACGCTGTCACTCGCCGCATTTGCGCCGGGGAAGCACCGCATTACGCTGATCGCGCGGGGCGTGCATACCTACTTTGATCTTTCGCCCGCCCAACTCACCACTCGGTCCAGCCGGCCGCTGCCCGTGACCTCGGAAATTGAGATTACGTATTCGCCCGGCAGATGATGAATTATGAAACGACCTGCTCGGCGGTAGTCTGACAATTTAAGGTTCGTAATTCATAATTCATAATTTATAATTGCCCTCCCTCCGACGGGCCGATGGCCCGTCGGCCCATCACTCGATTTGCCGAGGCGCCTTATGAAATTTCGCTTCCTCATTTTCATTCTGTTTCTCGCCGTCATCGCAAAAACTGGTTGGTCGCAGCAAACGCCGGGGTCCTTGCGGAGTGTCAGGCTGGCGCTACCGCCAGCCAACAGGGTTGAGGCACGACCGCAGCGTGCCGGGTCAGTGCTGCCCGGCAAGGTGCAAGGGAACCCCAAGGACGGACTCAAGTACATTTGGATTCCGCCGGGGGCTTTTGTGATGGGTTGCTCGCTCGGGGACGACCAATGTTTCGATCAAGAGAAGCCGCCGCACCAGGTGAAGATCACGGAGGGATTCTGGATCGGGCAGACGGAGGTCACGGTGGCGGCGTACAAGCGCTTCGCGGCGGGTACCGGAAGACCCATGGCCCCCGAGCCCATCTTCAATCTTGACTGGAAGGACGAGCAGACGCCCATCGTGAACGTCAGTTGGGACGACGCGCAGGCATACTGCACGTGGGCGGGAGGGAGGTTGCCTACCGAGGCCGAATGGGAGTATGCGGCGCGGGCCGGGAGCACCGAGGCGCGCTATGGTCCGGTCGATGAAGTCGCCTGGTATTACGCCAATAGCGAACTGCGCACGCACCCGGTGGGCGAGAAACGCGCCAATGGATTCGGGTTGTACGACATGCTGGGGAATGTGTGGGAGTGGGTGAATGACTGGTACGATGAGGGCTACTATAAGTATAGCCCCTCGCAAGATCCGTCCGGGCCGGCAAGCGGTTTGCAGCACGTTCTGCGCGGCGGGTCCTGGGGCAGTCTTCCCAGATACGCGCGGGTTTCGGTGCGCATCCGGGGCTTCTCCGGCGACATTAAGGGTTTCAACGGGTTCCGTTGCGGCGGGGATGTGCTCAAACCATGACCATTTTTGAAATTATGAATTCTGAATTATGAATTATGAACGTTAAGACGGATATTGATACAAGTGTCTCAGGCTTCAGAATTCCCATCGGATGACGGGCGTGTTCGGACAAGCCGTCCGTTCGGACTTCTTGGACATCAATACCCAAAGCGTAAATAAATTACTTGACTTTTGTAGCCCACAAGCCGTATCATAGAATCGAGGCTATTGCCCTTGAGCCCCGGGGCGGCGCACAAGGCTGCAGCTGACGACCGCGAGCGCCCCATCGCCTTACGCAGCGAGGCCCGCATGTCTCTGAGGAAGAAACCGGCGACAACTGAAAAGAACCCCGACGCCCGTGGGTCTGACGAAAGGCGGTCACATGGCTTGGACGCTCCCCTGGGTGGGGAGGTGACCTGCGCTGCGGACAGAGTGCCCCCCATTCGCGGCCTGCTCACATTGAGGAGAGGGATTCCAACTTTCGGTAAGTCTGGCGGATGAACGATCTGCTCTTGGAAATTAAGTGCCAAACGCGCGAGGATGAAATCCCGGGAATCCCCGCGCGAGGCCAGAATGTATATGAAAAAACAGTACGTTAGCGAAGAATTGGGGGATTTGCATTGGCCCCAATAGAAAGTCAAGCCATTGAAAAAACGGAAGTTATTCAAATGTTTCATAGGCTAGGATTTAGAGAGAGAAAAATATGCCAAAATGAAGGTATTACCCAGAACGTCTTTGAAAACAAACGAGATACAAAATTGACTTGGCTCAAATTCACCGCCAGGCCAGAATGTTATAGATAAATAAGCTACTTATCCCTGCGAGGCCAGAATGTTGTTGAAAGGAAAGGATTAAGGCTCCGGAGGCGAGGTCGAAAAATGAGAGCTATCCTCTTTGAAAAACCCGGCAAGTTGAATTTGGTGGAAGTCGCCGATCCTGAGCCGATGGTTGGCTGGGCGAGAATTCGCATTCAGGCGGCGGCGATTTGCATGACGGATTTTGAGTTGCTGCGCGGTCGGCACCTCGTGGAGTACCCGCTTACGCCGGGGCACGAGTATTGTGGTGTGGTGGACCGCGTTGGCGCGTCCGCCGACGCGGCATGGGTGGGACGGAGGGTGGTGGCGGACAACGAGATTACCTGCCTGAAGTGCGGGTATTGCCGACGAGGAGAATGGCGGCGCTGCCCGGAGTATCGGCAGATCGGATTCGGCCCGTCCGGAGGTTACGCCGAGTACGTTGTGGCGCCCGTTCACAATCTGCATGCGCTTGCCGACACGATTTCGTTTGAGCAGGGGGCGCTACTTGAGCCGCTCGGGGTGGGCATCGCCGTGGCTTCCATGGCCGGAGCCCACTTGGGCTCGACCGCGACGATTCTCGGCATGGGTCCGATTGGGTTGAATTGTTTGGCGGTCTTGAAGGCCTCGGGAGCACGGCGCATTCTGTGTTTGGAAAAGCAGCCGCACCGATTGGCTCTGGCCAAAACATGGGGAGCGTGGGAGGTGACCGATGACCCAGAGCATCTCAAGGCCTTGACCAAGGATCTGCATCCGGAAGGAACAGACATCGTCATCGAGGCCACGGGCTACGCTCCCTTGATCCCGCTGGGGGTCAGCCTTACGCGGTTCGGCGGCAGTTTGGTTCTGGCGGGCTTTTGCAAGCATGAGGCGCTGCCCTTCGCGACGGACTCGGTGGCAGCGCCCAACATTCGAGTGCTGGGGGCCGGAAACAACGCCGGATTTATAGAACCTGCGGCCCTGGCGGTGGGCGACGGCGTGGCAGGAATGATCACCCACCGCTTTCGGCTGGAAGATTTCCGCCAGGCGTTCTCCGACGAGCAGGTGAGTGCAAGCGACTACATAAAAGGGGTATTCGTGTTTTGAGCGGCGTGGATGGAGGGTTGGTTGTGCTCTCAGTCGAATTCCCTTCCATCAAGGATGCAACCACCGAGCCCCTCCCAGAGTCTAAGCCGATAATGGGAAATACTAAGGAGGGTCCTGCCATGATGCGATTAGTCCTTGCCCTCTTGGTTTTTGGAAGTGCTCACACGCTCATTGCGCAGACCGAGACTTTAAGAGAAAAGCCTCCCTTTCAGCCGGCGGAAACTCTTTCTGTCACGGACTTTACGCTCCCCATGGTTTGCGACCTGCATGGGACGGTAGTTTTGGACGCCCTGGTAAGCGAAACGGGAGAAGTCCAGAAAGTTGAGGTCCGCCGGGATCTTGCCTGCCTGACCCAACTGGCTGTCCATGCGGTCGAAGGCTGGAAATTTTCCCCGGCGACGTTGGCGGGCAAACCCATTACTTCGAGAGTGCCCGTGGCGGTTACTTTCCGCCCACCGGTTTCGTCTGCCGTTCCCGTTTCCCTTCCTACGCTGATAGCCCAAAGCGAGGCGGCAATCCAGGCCGAGTTCCAGCCAGCGGAAGTGATTCGAGCCGCGTTCCCGAATTATCCACCCACCACGATCGTTTCCGGGACCGTAGTGCTGGAGGTCGCCCTTAGCGCGACGGGAAAGGCGGGAGAGGTAAAAGTGCTTCACGGCCTTCCCCCTCTAACTGCGGAGGCCAAGGCTGTGGTGGGGGATTGGCGGTTCATGGCCGCCACTTTCAACGGTCGACCCATCTCATCCAGGATTGTTCTGGCGTTTGTGTTCCAAGAGGTCTTCTCTGACGGTCCTGTCGGCTATTGAGCGTGATCGATGTCTCGATCTGTAATTGAAGATGCGTTAACTGGGGAGGCGTGATGGTAAGGGATGCTGTGGAGGGACCCGCCATGAAGCGATTGCTCCTTGTCATAATGGTTCTTGGGAGTGCTCACGCGCTCACCGCCCAGACTGAGGCGCCAAAAGAAAGCCCCCCCTTCCAGTCGGCGGAGACTCTTTCTGTCACTGATATTCCGGCTCTAAATCCTTGCGTCGCGATCGGGACAGTGGTGTTGGACGCCCTTATAAGCGAAACGGGAGAAGTCCAGAAGGTTGAGGTCCGTCGGGATATTGCTTGCCTTACTCAACTGGCGGTCCATGCGGTAGAAGACTGGAAATTTTCCCCAGCGACGTTGGCGGGCAAAGCGATTGCTTCGAGAATGCCGGTGGCGGTTACTTTCCGTCCGCCGAGTCCGTTCGCCAATCCCGTTCCCCTCCCGGGGCTGATACCCCAGAGCGAGGCGGCAATCCAGGCAGATTTCCAGCCGGCGGAAGTGATTCACGCCGAGTTCCCAAAGTACACAACTACTACGTACGCTGTCGGGGACGTCGTGCTGGAGGTCAGTCTGAGTGAGAAGGGCGAGGCGGGGGAGGTGAAAGTGCTCCGCGATCTTCCCCCCTTTACCGAGGGAGTCAAGGCGGTGGTGGGGCAATGGCGGTTCATGGCCGCGACTTTCAACGGCAGGGCCGTCCAGTCCAAGATTGTCCTGGCGTTTGTCCAACCGCCCGTTACTACATCGAGTGTGAGCCATGGCTCGAGCCGGTATTGCAGTCACGCTCGAGGTCGGTGAGGACGAATACGGGAATGGGGCGCGTCCACCCAAACCCGTCAAGGCGTGGCCGTGGGCTGCACAAAGTGCCGGTTGGTGCGCGGCCGATATCCGCTCCGGGAGCGAATCCGGTAGTCTTTAAATGATTGGCCCACCAGCCTCACGTTGATGCTCCGCCAGCCGTAATTGGGATTAGGCTGGGGGTAATAGGTCAGCGTGTAGAGATGGGCAAGGTCATCGCGGATGGAAGCAAAGGCTCGCGCTTGGTCTTGCCAGTCTTTGGCAAAGTAGGATTTGCCGCCGGTGCTGGAGCTCATGCGCCCGAAGACCGCGGTGGATACGGGATCGAGACGCGCCAATTGCGTGCTGATCATATAAATCGGAATGCCTTCGGTTTGAGCCAACTCGCGGACGTCCTCCGGCGCCACCATGCTGGAGTTGTCAGGTCCGTTGGAGAAAGCCACGATCACTCTTCGGCCGGAAAACTGGGAAGCATCCTTGAGAGTCATCAGCAGGGCGTCATAGAGGGCGGCGTCATCTCCGGCCACGGTTTCCCGCACACCGTTCAGCGCCATGCTGCGGTCGGGGGTGAGCATGCAAATGCGGGAAAAGTTGCGGCTGTAAGAATAGAAGGCCACGCGGTAGGGATGGTCGAGCGAGCGGACGAATTCCGCGATGGCATCCTGGGCGTAGACAAATCCCCGGTACATGTAGTTGCTGGTATCGAAGAGGATGAAGACACTCGCTCCCGCGACCATCGATGCAACCCGGTCAGCCGATTCCTTGCGCATGATGGGTTGGAGTGCGCCGTCGCGCGCCTGGCGGCCGGACGTCTTCGTGGGGGGATCCGAACCAACGGCGGCGTTCCGGCGAGGATAATCTTCCAGGGCGCGCGGAGCTTCATTTTCCTCGCCGAAACTGGCGAGCTTCTGGGAAATTCCGTCTTCGTAAATCTCAAAGTCCCAGGGACTGAGCCCGGTAATGTAATTCCCCTTCTTATCCGTCACGGCCACGTCCAACTGGACCATATTGACGTTGACGCGAAAGACCGTGTTGGGATTTTCTTGCTGGGCGGCCTTCCAGACTTTGGCGCCGGAGAAGATCCCCGCGCACAAAACGGAAACCAAAATGATTCGCTTTGCCATAAATCATCCTTCCTTTATCTCCCCGAACCAGCTTCAAAGCGGGAAAGGTGCGCTTGCCTTGGGCAAGGATTCAAACTTGCCCTCTCGAAATTCCATGCCCGTTTCCTGCAGAGCGCGCAAAAGGGCGGGCCAGTCATCCAGGTGGGTGGCGAAGATGTTTTCCACCATCCGATGCGTCAGCGCGGGGACCAACTCATGCAGGCTCTCGGGAGGCAACCCTTTTTCGTCCGCCAAGCGGGCCCAATAGAGATTGTTGGACTCCCAGGACTCGGCCAGCAGGTAACTCGAGTAACCGAGGAACGTGGGGAATGGCCGCAAATTGAGAAGTTCGCGGGCGGTGGTTTGCGCCAGGGCAGGGTGGGGGACACCAAAATCCTCCGCGAGCCGTTGCGCATTGATCACATCGGGGTTTTCATGCGTGAGCTTCTGAATTTCCTCCCCGGACTTCCCCCAGCGGGTGGTCTCCGTCGAATATCGGCCCTGGAACTCCACAGCCAAGTAGAAGGTCTCCGCTGGGGTCATGAGGGGAATCGCTTCCTCCGGGTGCCCGGCGTCGAGAGATTTCTCCAACTGGCCCAACCGCCGCGAAAGCATGCGATTGGCAAGGATGTCCACGACCTTTTCCCGCACGCCGGCGTCCCGCCCCGCGCTGGTCAAAAGTTCTTCGCCGAACCGCTGGTAGAGGGCGGCGGCATGAAGCTCCTGGGGAGTGACCCGCCACCAACGCGGCAACACCGCGCTGGTCACCAGGGAGGGAACCAAATCCTCCCAGATGAGGGACTGGACGTTTTTAGGTACGATAAACTCTTGTTCCACGGCCGCCAGGACGTAAGGGAGGCCGGGAATTCCCCCCGTCAGGCGCACGCCGCCACCGGAGGTGTCCCCGCGACCTACCAGCCGGGGCGAAGTCCAGGGAGGCTCTGATCCGCGCGATAAATCACCGGAAAAATCATGGCGCCGGATAAAGAGGGGGTTGTTGTGGAGCATCTGGGCCCCGGGCGGCTCGTAGTAGGCATAGTTCAGGCCGGTCAGGAAATCCCGCAGGAAGGGGACGAGCCGGCCGCGTGCGTTGGCCATATCCTTAGGCGCTCCCGGCGTGCGCAGGGCCTCCACGATGTTCGTATCCATCTCCGCCTGGGTGTGGGCATCGCCAAAGCGCCCGGCTGTCCACTCGATTTTTTCACCGGTGGAGAAAATCGGCTTGGGCATTTCAAACTCGCGCAGCTCTTCGGCGAACGGGACCAGGGTTGCCGCCTGGACTTTTCCCTGGGCCACCTGGGGGAGACCATCGCCCAAGGCGAGCAACGTGTCGAGCGATACCAGGCGCTGCGCTTCCAGGACCGCACGGATGCGATTGGCGATTTCATCCTTTATCTGGGCGCCTTTTGGGCTGGCAGGATGGGGCCCCGCCACCAACTCAATGATCTCGTCTTGAGATACTTGGGGCTTCCCCGTCGCCGCGCGCAAGAGTTCGGTGAGCGAGGTTCGGGTGGCGTCGTAAAGCTCGGGGGTGGAATGGATATTGTTAAAAGGATGGAAAACCCGCTGCCAGGAATTATTCTGGTCCGCGGCGGGAATCTCTCCCTGGCGCGCCAGGATTTGCCAGAGGCCGCTCTGGGCTTGAAAAATTCCTATCGCCTCGGCGCGCACGGTGGGATCCGGAATGTGGTCGATAGCCTGCGCCGTGTTGACAAACTCAGCTATAGACACGTCATCAAGGGTGTTAAATTCTGCAAAAGCCAGGTATTGATCGTTGTATTGCGCGAACTTCCTGGCCAGCAGGAGGGTTGTCTGAGCACTCAAGGGCTTTCCGCCGCCGCGCGCGCGGTCGATCTCGCTGAGCGCCAAATAGGCTTGCAGCGGTCCCTTCGGCGTGTAGAAGCGGGAAAGACCAAACAGCACCTCGATCAACTGCTCCGGCGTGTTCAAACGCGTGGATTTCTTCGACCATTCGCGCACGAACTTGGAATCGGTGGCGGTGCGAAGGATCTCCGGCCACACGGCCAGAGTTCCCGGTACATGGGGTTGGCCGTCCGGATCCAGCGGCATCCGGGTGACCAGCAGCAGCAGTCCAGGGTCCGGGCGGAATACCGATTTTGCCGGGCCCACGGAGACATCGCGTCCGCGCAGCGCCTGGTATAACTGCCCCAGGCGGTGAGGCTCGGTGAAATACGCCTGCTGGGGCCCGCTCACTCGCGATAGCGCATCGTAATAAGGAGCCAGCCATCCGTTGTCCTTGGTGAAAAGCGCCGTGACGAATTCTCCCGGGGAATGGGGGCTGGCGCCGACCAGATGTTCCCATGCGGATTCCGCCGGCGGTCCGCCGGGGACCAGAACGTGCCCGGATCGAATGCGCAGTTGTTCGCCATAGAAATCCAGCAGGGGCGCGAGGGGCAGGAGGTTCTCGATGCCCGGAGCCACGCGGAGGGAGGATCGCGTTTCCTCGTCGATTTGAGCCAGCGCCCAGTAAAGCCGCGCCAAACCCGGATCGCTCAAGAGTGCGTCCAGCAAATCCTTGTGATTCTTGTTCCGTTCGTTTTCCATCCACACGCCCACGTCAAACAGCACCGGCAGTTGCGTGGTGCTGAATGGATAAACGAAAGGCTTGCCACTCTGCAGCGCTTTTTCCAAGTCGGTGAGAGGGAATCCGGAATCGACGGTGGTAAAGGCCCGCTTGGAGTTGCCGGTTTCCAGGGTGGCATTCGGCCCACAGGGCTCCCGAAACCTGTACCCAATCACGTTGAGAAGCGGCTGGGCATCCTGACAATTGGAAACACGAATGTTGCCATCGGGGCCCGCCAGCGCCTGCAATTCTCGCGCCTGTTCTACATACCGTCTGACCAGAATCAAGTACTCCGTGGGTGTTGAGGAATGGCTTGAACCACCATATCCATCCAACACGACCTGGTGGGAAAGGAGGGGCAACACTTCTTCCGGTGTCACCTTTCGGCTGACGGCCGCCAGGCGCAGAAAAGGCTGGAGCGGACCGGGAATGGCCAGCGTGGGTGATGTCGGCGCGGGGCCTCGCGGAGCGGACTTATCTGCTTCGGCCGAAGCGCCGGGGGAGGGCGGCGTTGCGCCCCAGATTCTTTGAGGCATTGGCAAAATGGCGAGTCCAAGAGTCGTTAGAAGAACTGCCAATACACGATAGGAAGATCGCATAACCTGAGCCCCTCCCCGAGCCTTAAAGCCTGATTTTTTTCGAAGGAATCTTGCCTGCCGGGGAGGAAGTTGAGTCACCTTTACACGTGGGCCATCATTTCGCTGGCCCGGGCATCAAGAGTTGCGGCACCATTTTCGGCCGCATGAGTTGTCAGCGAGTTCGGTGCTACCCACCCCGTAGTTTGAGTATACACCAAACCGCTTTTAATGGAATGGGGTCATGAGAGATTTTTCACTGCTGGCTTAAGCGGGGTAGACACGCCGGCCTCGCGAGACGAGGCTCTCGATTTTGAGGGTTTCGGGTTCACGCCGGAAGAGAACCAGATTGGCAGGCTGGCCCGCTGCCACTTGCGAACAGACGGTGGGCCGCCGCAGCAGATTGGCGGGGTTCGCCGTCGCCGCCTGAATTGCCGATGCCAGCGTGCACTGGGCAAACTTTATGAAAACGGCCACTCCACGATTCATGGTAAGGGCGGAACCGGCCATGGAAACACGATCGGCCCTCACCACCTGGCCGGAAGGCAGGAGCTCAATCTCCGTTCCCACCAGCGAATATTTTCCGGGAGGCAAGAGGGCGACGTGGACTGCGTCGGTAATCACGATGCATTTATCGATTCCCTTCACGGCGACAATCACCTTGACGACGTCGGGAGGCAGATGAAAACCGTCGCAAATCAAACTGGCGTGCAGCGATTCAATGGCGAGTTGCGCCCACAGGGGAGCCTTGTGCCGATGCAGATACGCAGGGCAGCCATTTCCCAAATGGGTGTTGAGCGTGGCGCCCGCTGCCGCCGCGCGATGGACGTCCTCCGGCCCGCCGTCCGTGTGGCTGATCGCCACTACCACTCCCGCGCTATGCGCCTTGCGGATGAAATCCTCCGCACCGGGCAGCTCCGGGGCCAGCGTGACAATTCCGATCCGCCCGCCCGCGGCGCTTTGCAGCTCCAGAAATTCATCCCAGTTCGGGGGCCGCATCCATCGGGGATCGTGCGCGCCGTGCGACCCGAGGGGAGAGAGATAGGGGCCCTCCAGGTGGTAGCAGGGAACCGCATGAGCAAAATCCGGATTCATTCGGGCGGCCTGCTCGAGAATGGCGAAATTCCTCGCCATCTCGGAAAGAGAATTGGTGATGAGGGTGGGACAGAAAGATGTGACGCCGCTGCTCCACAGGGCTGGCAGGACGCTGATGGCTTTCTCCGCGTCCAGTTCGGGGCCGGAGAAATCGACGCCCGCAAAACCGTTCACCTGGATGTCAACAAATCCCGGGCTGATAAAAGGCAATTCCGCGCTCTCCGCGCCCCTCACGGCAACCGAGCTGATAAGTTCACCAGCTATTACCACTTTCGCGCAACCAACCCCGGGAATATTGCCTTCCAATTGCATGGTCTTGCCCCCTATTTTTTCCGGTTCCGGAATATGCCGCTTTGTCGGCGCAAGCACTTTCCTACAGGCGGCCACGCCCTGTCAAGAATCTCCGTCCCCGAGGGTGCGGTGGCCTCCAGGGTTGGTGCTATACTTTTCGGCTTTCAAAGGAGGTTGAGACCCTAATGCTTGTTCTTACGCTCTCAAAGCGAATTCGTATTCCCCTTGTTGCTCTGCTCGCGGCTTTGCTGGCACTGCTGCTGCCCGCTCCGGCGCGCGCACAACAGAAGTCGGCGGAGGAGATCGATCGCCAGGTGGAGGGCATGCTCAGCAAGCTGACGCTGGAGCAGAAGATCGACCTGATTCACGGAGCCAACGGCATGTTCAACACGCCCATGCCGCAATTCGGGCTGCCGGCCCTCAAACCCTCCGACGGGCCAATGGGCGTTAAGAGTTGGGGCCCCACCACAGCGTATGCCATCGGAATTGGGCTGGCGGCTTCGTGGGACACCGAGCTGGCGTACCGGGTCGGCGAGTCGCTGGGACACGACGCGCGGGCGCGTGGTGTGCACTTCCTCCTGGGCCCGGGCGTCAACATCTATCGCGCACCGATGAATGGGCGGAATTTTGAGTATTTCGGTGAAGACCCTTATCTCGCTGGGCAGATCGCAGCGCATTACATTTTGGGCGTGCAGCGCCAGGGCGTGGTTGCTACCGTCAAGCATTACGCCGCGAACAACTCCGAATACCACCGCCGCCTGATCAACGCTATCGTGGATGAGCGCACCCTGCGGGAGATTTACTTGCCCGTTTTCGAAGCGGCGGTGAAAGAGGGGCACGTCGGCGCGGTAATGGATTCTTATAATCTGCTCAACGGTGAGCATGCCACCCAGAACAAATTTCTGAACACCGATGTCCTGAAGAAAGATTGGGGATTTCGCGGCATTCTGATGTCAGATTGGGGCGCCACGCACGACGGCATCGCCGCGGCCAACTCCGGGCTGGATAGCGAAATGCCCGGCGGCGAGTTTATGAATGCCCAGACCCTCCTGCCGGCGATTCGAGAGGGCAAAGTTACGGTGGCGACCATCGACGACAAAGTGCGGCGCATCCTGCGCGTCGCGGTGGAATTCGGCTTTCTGAACCACGAGCAGCAAGACCTCAGCATTCCGCTCTACAACCCGCAGTCGGAGCAGGTGGCCCTGGAGTCGAGTGTAGAAAGCATGGTGCTGCTCAAGAACCAAGGCCCGCTGCTGCCCCTCGATCTGAGCCGGGTGCACACCATCGCAGTCATCGGGCCCAATGCCTACCCTGCGGTGGTAACCGCCGGCGGCAGTGGCAACGTCGACCCCTTCGCCCCAGTGAGCTTCCTGGTGGGATTGACCAATGCCGCCGGTGCGCGCGCCAAGGTGCTTTGGAGCCCGGGCCTCAAGAACCTGAAGCAGCTATTCGTGGGGCGGGGATTTTCCACCGACTTGCAGGGCCAGCACCCCGGTCTGATCCAGCAGGAATTCGACAGTGGAACAATTGGGTTTCGCCCTGATCGGGAGAAGGTGGTTGCCAGCGTGAATCACTGGAACAACGACTTTGTCCAGCCCACGGGCAAGACGCTCGCGGTGCGGTGGACGGGGTTCTATACGCCCCAGACCTCCGGGCCCCAGCTTTTCATTACCGCGGGTTTTACGGCAGGGTTTAGCGGCGACACTTACCAGCTCTACGTGAATGACAAACTGCTGCTTAAGGAAACTCCCGGCGACGGCGAACCCCAAAGCGCCGAGGTCATTCTTGAAGCGGGCAAAGCTGTGCCGATTCGCTTTGACTACGTGTCGCAAGCCAACCTGATTCGCGCCGGCATGGTGGCGCTTCCCCCCGAGGATGTGCTGGCGCCCAACGTCAAGAAAATCGCGGCCTTGGCCGACGTTGCCGTGGTTACGGTGGGCTTCGACGCTGCCACCGAAGGTGAAGGCCATGACCGCACTTTCCCACTTCCCCCAGGGCAGGAAATCCTGATCAAGGCCGTCGCCGCCGTCAATCCGCGCACGGTGGTGGTGCTGACGGCGGGCGGCAGTGTTTCGACGCGCGGCTGGCTTGATCGCGTCCCCGTACTGCTTCATACCTGGTACGCCGGATCTCAAGGGGGCAACGCGCTCGCGCAGGTATTGTTTGGCCGCGCCAACCCCGGCGGTAGGTTGCCCATGAGCTGGTGGAGCCGCGAGGAGGACGATCCCACGTTCAACAGCTACTACACTGCCCCCGGCTCGGATGACTCGAAATACGCGGAGGGAGTTTTTCTCGGATATCGCGCTTACGGCAAGGACGGAAGGAAGCCCGAGTTTCCGTTTGGCTTCGGACTCTCTTACACCACATTCTCCTTCAGCCATCTCACGGTCACGCCGGCCACGACCAGCCCTGACACATCAATCAGTGTCAGCTTCGACGTCGCCAACACCGGCCATCGCGCCGGAGCGGAAGTGGCGCAGGTTTACGTGAGCGATCCCTCCGCAACCGTGCCGCGCCCCGAGCGGGAACTGAAGGGATTCGAACGCGTCATGCTCAACCCTGGTGAAAGCCGCCACGTTAACGTTCAGCTCAATCGCCGTTCGCTAGCTTACTGGGACGTGAACTCCCACAGGTGGAAAGTCGACCCCGGAAAGTTCGTGGTGCGTGTGGGTGATTCCGCGGAGAATACTCCGCTCAGCCAGGAGGTCACGGTGAAGTAGTCCTTTTGGGGTGGAAGGCTTGCTGCGGGCTTAGGCTCGGAATTAGTAAGTGCTTGGATTGAAGCCTCGATTTTTGGTTTGAGGTGCAACATGCGCTTGAAATATGCGTGTCTCATCTTCGCAATATCTTCCCTGGGTGTTTTCATAGGGCCTCGGACCCTTGTGGCCGTCAGCTTTAGTGAGCATATGCAGAAAGCGAGGGATTTCATGTCAAAGGGCCAGTTCGGCAGCGCCGTCACTGAATGTCAGAAAGCCCTTCGCAGCAAGCGGCACTCTATTGAGGCGCAGTCCTGGCTCGGAATGGCGTATGAACAGTTGGGGGATCAATTGTTCAACAAAGGTGAAACCGACCGTGCCATTGAAGCTTACCAGAATGCCCTTGCCTCAGTGCCCGAGGATCCTTATTGGCACGAACAGCTCGGCATAGCGTTGGAGAAAAAGGGTGAACGCGAGGCGGCCATAAAAGAGTGCCGCACCGCTGCCGAACTCTCACCCCTTGATGCAGGGCTCCAGAGTATGTACGAAAAGCTCATCCGCGGACCGCAAGGCTCCGTGGATGAAAATTTCAGAAAGGCTAAGATGGCGGAGCGGGCTGAGAAAGTCGGCGGCGAAGTCAGTGCGCCACGTCCCATTCATAAACCTGATCCAGCTTACTCGGAGAGAGCACGCCAAGCCAAATTTCAAGGCACGCTGGTCATGTGGACAGTCGTTGATCGTGAAGGTAACGTCACCGAAACCACGATTGTAAAGCCACTGGGGCTGGGTTTGGACGCTAAGGCCTTAGAAACCATCCGAACCTGGAAGTTCCAGCCCGCCATGCGCAATGGCACCCCCGTTCCGGTCAGGGTGATGATCGAGGTTAGTTTCAGACTCTTCTAGCGCCCGTATGGACCACTGCTTGCGAAGGTCGCCGTGGCTACGGCCTCGAGGGCACGGGGACTTCGATCGTGATCTTATGCTGGCCGTCGGCGGGGAAGTCGAGAACAATCCTTCCCTCTCCGATTTCGGCGTGGCCGTCTTTCGTATAGGGATTATGGGGCAGCAGCGGCCAGCGCGCCACCACATCGTCGGGCAGGAGGAATCGAACGCCGGCGTGTTCGAACCATGCGCCGGGATGCCATTCAAATGATGAGGTGGAGAGGGTGCTCTTATCGCCCGCAGCGGTTGCGATGCTTTTGCCGAGGTGGGGTAGGATGGTGAAATGCGCGGCCAGAGATGGGTCGCCGGAAACCGTGTATTCCAGTCGTTGGTCGTTGATAATCTTCAAAGCAATCTCACCCTGCGCCTGGTCGTATTCCAGCACCACGCCCAAGTGGCCGTTTGGTAGCAGGTGGGCAGCAGTGGGAACATGCTGCAGTCCCGGCGGCGGTATGAAGTTGGGGTCCTCGTCGCCGGGCTTGAGCGCCAGCAGGCGGGGGTCTCCCAGCGTGAAGTTGCTCCAGCGGGGTTGCAGCTTGGTGTTTCCGCCACCGACGATCAAGCCGGGCCCGTCGTGGAATACGCTGACAAAGTTCTGCCGGTCTTGAATCCAGCGCCTTTGAATCAGGGGGGCAGTGAATGCCGAGATCGCCACAAACCATGGGCCGCGCCGTAAGACTCTGCCCCCGCCGCTGGGCAACGTGTAATCAAAATTGCCCATGGGAACGTCAACCGCATCGCCTTCTTCACCCCAGAGCAGCAGGCAAGCTGCATCGTCCGCGGGAATTGGCCCGTGAAGGTGACCGATTTGGCGCATCAGGTAGCCGCGGCTTTCGGGGCTAAAGGTAAAACCCACGTTCGGAACACGAATCTCTCCGGAATACGGGTTGCGCTCGTCCACGGTTTCGACATCGGTCCCGTCCGGGTACGTAAAATAAGCGTGATAGATCGAAGCCTTGCGCAGAGTCGCGCGAACCGACTCATCATGGGAGAATGCCAGGTAGAGGCCCAGCGCCTCCACATAAACTTTGTCGTAGAGGATTAGTGGGCCGGAATGCTCACTCCAGTATCCGTCGGAATTCTGGATTTGGGCGACATGATGGAGGAACTCGGCGCTTTGCTCACACCACTCCGGCCGGTCAAATATCTTTCCGGCGAGGTAAAGACCCATGGCGTTATGCGCGGCCATGTTGTGATAGGTGGATTTGCGCTCCTCGTTGGAGATGCCGTTATACCCGAGCAGGAAGGCCTTTTCCCAGCGGGCGCGCCGCTGCGGCGGCATGCCCGCGCGGATCATTTGAAACGCGCGCAACCAGCGCGTGTAAATCCAGGGCTGATAAACCTGGCCCCAAGTGGAGCCGTCCTTTTTAAGGAACAGGAACTCCCCGTTCTTGTCCTGCGCGTCAATCAGCGCGTCGCCGCCCAACATAATGGCATTGAGCACTGACGCGTTGTGGTAGTAAGGGTTGCGAGGGTCGTGGTAAGACCAGGCGGTGGCCAGCGGCAGCAGCACGTTCTGGTCAATGGAAATCCAGATGCCTGTCCCGAAGTGGCCGGTTTTAGGATCCTGCGAGCGCAGAATTCCCGGAATCTGGCTCACCAGATCCTGCAGACAGCGGTCTTTGTAGCGTGCCGGGTACGGCGGCGACCCGGCGTATGCGCTCGCGGCGATGAATAAGGCGGCGAAGAGAGTAAGGTAGCGAATTTTGATGGTGGGTCCTCGAGATTCAATTAGATTGCAACCACAAGCGAACGCTTGCGGAATGCGGTAGACGTCCTCTTCAACCTGCGCATTGCTCCATTCTCAGCGCGTCTCCACCGCCAGCACCGAGTCGTTTTCGTCAGGCGCTTGTGGGGGCGCATCAATCTCCAACTTGACGCCTTTCTGGCGGAATGCGAGTCGCTGGCCGCCCGCGAGCAAGCGGACCGAAGCAACACGGGCGTCAATGCCCTCCACCTGGAGTTTGCCGTCGGCGGGCCAGTCGAACACATGCAGGTACACCGTCTTGCCCTTCTGCGTCGAGCGGCCAAAGGGAAGATTCTGGAGCGGGCCATACGTGGTGCCGTAGATCGAGTCGCCGTTCACCTTCAGCCACGCGCCCATAGCGAGCAGTCGTTCCACAAACTCGGGCCGAATCGTGCCATCGGGGCCCGGTCCAACGTCAAGCAGCAAGTTGCCACCCTTGCTAGCCGTGTCCGCGAGCAGGTGAATCAGTTCTTTGACCGACTTAAAGTTGTGCTCATCCTCGTGGTAAAACCAATTCCTTTGGGTGATGACCTGACACGTCTCCCAGGGCCGGAAGTCTTCGGCTTTGGGGACAACCCCGGCCACCGTGTCGTTGATCACCTTGAGGTTGCTGCCCGCAACTTTATTGGTGGGCACACCTTTGGGATTGTGCTGCTCAGGCGTATCGAAATCCCCGCCCACGCCCAGCCGGTTGTTGACCAATGTGTCCGGCTGCAATTCGTGAATCAGGCGGGAGAATCGCCCCCCGTCGAACTCTTCGAGCGGAGCTACAGCATCAAACCAAATCACCGCCACGGGACCATAGCGTGTCAGCAATTCGGTAAGCTGCAAGCCCACGTAATCCAGATAAATCGGCCACTGCGGGCGCCAGGGTTCGCCGTGCCAATTGTCACCGATGATCTTAGAGGTGTCGCGATAATCAGGGTGATGCATATCTGCCGTTGAATAGTAGAAGCCCAGGGGTATGTGGGCTCGCTCACATGAGTCCGCGAGTTGCTTCACGATGTCTTTGCCGTACGGAGTCTTGGTGATCTTATAATCCGTGTAGAGCGAATCCCACATGCAGAATCCGTCGAGATGCTTCGTGGTGAAAACGATGTAGCGCTGGCCGGCGTCTTTGGCCAACTTCACCCACGCGTCGGGGTCGAATCGTACAGGGTTGAACTTGGGCGCGAGAGTTGCGTAGTACTCTTCGGTGACGCCCGGTTGCCGCTTGTCGAGAGGCCGCATGAGGGGCCAGGAGTTTTCCCAACTTGCCAGAGAGCAAACTCCCCAATGGATGAAAAGTCCAAACTTCCAGTCGTTGAACTTTTCAAGTCGGGGCTCCCCTCCAGCCACCGCCAGAGAAGGGAGGGCCAGGAGCATAAAAATCGCTGTTTTCAGCCTTTTCATTGCGGATCTCGCTCTCGGGGAAACGTTATCACGCGCTGCGCAAAAAGGTCAATTCTGTGCGCTCACTTGAGCGTTCACTTGGCCGCGCTCAATCGTGCGCGCTCAGGAGTCCCGCGGGCTACGATTTCTTGCGCATCAACGACTCCAATTCTTCCAGCGTCCGCGGCCAATCCTGTTTCATCAGCCTTGAGAGGGCGCGGTCGGCGAGTAACTTGTTTCCTGTCTGGCACTTAGGGCAGTAGTTGGTTTCGTTGTTGGCATAGCGAATGCGCTGCACTTTGGTCCCGCACCGCGGACAGGGCTTGCCATATTTACCGTGGACCGCCATCTCCTCTCGAAAAGCGGTCACATTGTCCGGAAATCCGCCTTGGGCCTGGGCGCGCAGCCGCTCTGTCCAATCGACTAGAACGCTGTGAGTGGCGACGTGCAGGCGCTCAATATCATCGCGACTCAACTTTTGGGTCATTGCCACAGGGGAAAGCTGGGCGCGGTGGAGGATCTCATCGGAGTAGGCGTTGCCGACGCCACTGAACAAACGGGGATCGGTCAAAGCGCGCTTCAGCGTGTGCTGGGCGGAGGTCAGGCGCGCCGCAAAGGAATCAAGGTCAGCGGTAAGAACTTCCAACCCACCGGGATCGAGCTCGTGCAAGCCGTCTTCGCCCCGGACCACATGGAGTGACGCGCGGCGTTGCGAGCCCGCTTCGGTGAGCAGCAAGCTGCCTTGGGGAAAATCCATGGCGGCCAGCGCGCGCTTGGGGGTGAGCTTCACGCCCGGCTTGCTCCAGTGCAGGCGCCCCGCAATCATCAAGTGGAGCACGAGCCACAAATTGTCTTCGAAGCCGATGGCGATGCGCTTGCCGATGCGCCGCAATTCGCCCACGTTTTTCCCTTCCAAAGCTTCGAGCGGTGGCGTGGCAGTGCGGAGCAGGAACGGGCTGGCCACACGCACGCGCTCCAACCGCTGATTCAGGATGCGCGGCTCGAGGGCTTCAATGTAGACGACGATGTCAGGCAGTTCCGGCATAATGCAACCTGCCACCTACGACTCTACCATTCCTTTTGGGGGAGGTTGTATGTGGTAGACGACATGTGGGGAGTTTTGTTCCAGCCTTTGCCCTGGGTGCGGCGATCTGCACAGGGTAGGGAAATGAGGTATGAGCTGGATTCCTTATTCCGCCATTTTATCCTGTCTATCCTGCCCATCCATGTAATATAGGACGGGGAGGAAATGCGATGGCAAAGCAAATTTCAGTCAAGCGGGAGGCCCGCCTTCTTATTGCCACCGTGCTCTGCACGATTTATTGCAGTGTTTCGGCTACGGGCGCCACTGTTCACATACGTCAGACGGCTTTCATCGCCGGCCAGGACGGCATGCCGCCGGGTTGGTCCGCGTGGGCGGCGCGGCCTGAAATCGCCCCCCGAACCTTCGTCGATACGGTGCACCACCGCTCCGGGCAAGGCTCACTGGCAATCAATGGGGCCAGCAATGCCTCCGAGTATGGAGGCTGGGAGTTTCTGGTGCCCGGAGTGAGCCCCGGCAAGTGGTATCGTTTCACGGCCTACTACCGGGCGGAAGGTGTTGAATATGAATCACAGCGGGTCGTCTCCCGGCTCGATTGGGGGGCTGCGAGTGGCCGACGTGCCGGGCAGCCCGATTACCCCTATCGTGTCAGTCCCGCCGGCGATTGGAAGGAAGTAACTCTCGATGCTCCTGCGCCTCCGGAGGCCACCACGGTAAAACTGCAACTTTACCTTGCCAACTCGCCGCAAGGGACCGTGTACTGGGATGACATCGCTTTCGACGAGATTCCCGACCCCGGACCGCGCCCCGTCACCATCGCTACCCTCAACCTTTATCCTCGCGAAACCGGGTCCCCGGAAGAGAGCGTCAGAGCATTTCTCAAAAATATTGAGCAGTCCATCCAGCAGCCAACCGATGTCATTCTCTTGGGGGAAGCCGTAAACGTCGTCGGATCCGGAAAGCACATGGCCGATGTGGCGGAGCCCATACCCGGAGCCACCACGGCGCGGCTCGCGGAGGTGGCCAGGCGTCGAAAAACCTACCTCGTCGCGGGGATGATCGAGCGCGAAGGGCACACGGTTTATAACGCCGCGGTGGTGTTTGACCGCGGGGGAAACCTGATCGGCAAATACCGCAAGGTGTACCTGCCCCGCGAGGAGATCGAAGCCGGGGTGACGCCGGGCAATGCCTATCCCGTTTTCCAGACGGATTTCGGGCGAGTGGGAGTGATGATTTGCTGGGACGTTCAATATACTGACCCGGCGCGAGCTCTGGCGATGCAGGGAGCGGAGATAATCCTGATGCCAATTTGGGCCGGCAGTGAGCTGCTGGAAAAAGCGCGCGCCTACGAGAACCACCTCTTCCTCGTAACCTCTTCCTACGATGAGCATACTCAGATCATCGACCCGAATGGTGAGGTGGTGGTGAAATCTCCCCAACTGGGTACCCCGGCAATCGCCACCATTGACTTGAACCGCCGGTATGCGGATCCATGGCTGGGTGATATGCGCGGGCGATTGATCAAGGAAGTCCGGCTCGACGTGAAGGCCGAGAAAGAGGTAGGTGGCAGGTAGTAGATGGCATGTGGGGAAAACCGTTCCGAGTGCATTCGCCCGGACCTCTGGACTTAATTGTGGATACTCCGACAGTCACCAAACGTCCCCGGAACTCGCCACGAGTCGTGGCTGGCACGTTTTAAGGACCCCCGGGCTTGAGTCCGACATATTGTCCATCCGCGCATGCCAATTTGTCCCCCTCCCCCAGGACAATGCGCAACAACGGGTCATAGAAGGAATTAAAATCGAGCACCAAAGTATAGTATTTTTACTATATAATGTGAGGTGCGATCTTGCAGAACCTTAAGTCTCCAGTTAGCCTATGAGCACGAGAAAACGAAAATCCATTAAGTTTGAAGCGGGCTCGGGGAACGTCTTCGCTGACTTGGGCCTGAAGGATGCCGATCAACTCCTGGCCCGTGCCCAGATGGGGTTTCATGTCTTCAAGATTCTGGAAGAAAAGAAGCTGAAGCAGCGGGAAATTTCCGGCATTCTGGGCATCGCACAATCCGACGTATCGCATCTGATGAACGGACATTTCAGCCGCTTCACGACAGACAAGCTGCTCGATTTTCTCCGGCGGCTTGACCGGAAAGTGAGTATCGAAGTTAGCCTCCATCGCGAGGGCGAGCCCTATCAAGAAATCTCTTTCGCGTCCTAGCAGGGTAGCGCATCTATGGGGACGGGGACTGGCACGCGTGTCCCCCCGTTTCCATAGCTCCCTCCCTCAGTTTCTGGACGAAAGGGAAATTTTAAGCAGAGCGGTGCCGTGCGATGGGACTTGGGTGGTGTAGGCATGTGAAAAACTTCCTCGATCCACATGCTTCCAGAGGTCGCGGACCTGCCAGGAGCCCGAAATTCCAATATCGATCCAATTGATGGTGATCTGCCGCGCCGTCGTGTCCCGGTTCAGGAGGGCTACAGCCTTCGATCCATTTCTTAAGGCCTTAGCCCACACCTGAAGTTTTCCGCCGTCATATTCCTTCACCACATCGCCCTGCATGCCGAGCGGATCTTGATCGACGGCAATGACCTCTTTATTCATCACGATGTCCCGGGCATATGGCGGCATGTTGAAAACGTCGTTCCCCAGAAACAGAGGTGAGGCCACCATGGCCCACATACCGAACTGCGTCTGCTGCTCGATTTCATCCAGACCGTCCGGCAGCCCGACCAGAAGGATGTCAGGATAATTCCAGCCTTTCCCCGGTCCTACCAGGTTGGGATCGGGATGCCGATTCGCATCAAGGTTCCTCATCAAATTCGCCCAATTGCCCCCCCTCTTCATGGGAGAATGGGGTATATCCAGATCGTCGCCGGTTCTCCAAAATGTGCCGGCGTCTCTTCCCCACTCCCAGGGATTTCCTCTTCCCCAACTGCACACTTCCACGCAAAAGGCACGACCGGTTTTTTTCATCGCATCCGCAAATTGCAGGTATTGGGTCTTGGGGTCCCGATGTTCCCTGTTCCCGCCGCACCAATCGATCTTCAACCCATCGAAGCCAAATTCCGCCCAACGCTTCGCATCATCTTCATAATGGCCCCATGATCCGGTTCCTTGAAAGCAACAGCATTTCCCCTCGCCCGCATCGGTGTAAGCACGAGCTTTCAAGCCCTTCTGGTGAAAGTAGTCGGTGACCGGCCTGAACCCATGGGGAAACGTCTCCTTGACCGGTTGAATTTGGCCGTTCTTATCCCGGTCATGGTCGTTGCATTCAATCGTCAGATAGCGATAGCCGAGGTCCCTCAAGCCGGAAGTGACAAAGAAGTCTGCGAGTGTTTTGTGATAATCCTCGTCCCATTTATACCGGTTGCCGCAATGATCGATGTACCAGGGCTCCCATCCCATGGGAGGCACGCGATTCTCCGGAGGCCAAGCCTCCGCCCGGATTGCCATCAAACTGAGAATAATGACCCATGCCACTCGAAAGATTCCAACCTGATGCTTTGACACACTTCGCTTGTGCGTGGGACTTGAAATCATGGCAATGCCTCCTCTATGGAACCGGGACGGGGACTTGCGGGACGGGGGCTGGCACGCGTGTCTCCGCGTTTCCTTGCTGCGCTATTCTCCTGATTCACGCCCGGGGACCGGCGTGCCTGGCCCCTTCCCGCCGTCCCTCTCCGACGCGAAGCGACAAAACGTCTATCACTAAAAATAGGCGATGACAACTCGATTCGTCTGTGGTACCACTGCGCGCGTTATCCGCCTCCGAAGGGGAGAGGCGGGAAGAAACGGAACGTTTCTGGAGCAGCGTCCCTTTCGGTCGGCGGAAAACCTTCGCGAAAATGCGGGGACACGCGTGCCAGTCCCCATCGCCCCTCATCGCCCCTAACGCTTCACGGCAAGAATCGTGGTATATTCCACACCAAGACTTTGACGTTTGGGTCAGCGGGTACTCATAGGTGATTAGCGCCTTTTCTGCAGGAGCCCCGATGAAGCGATCTGCAAAGTTGTTCACCCTGGTTGCGTGTGGTTGTTTCGCCGCGGTCGCCGCGCAGAGTGTGGCGAATTCGCAAGGAACAAGCGAAGCTACAGTCCGCGCCGAACTGGCGCGTTTGGAGGACGTCTGGAACCAGGCCCACTTACACGGAGATGCTGAAGCGCTCGATCGGATATGGGCTGATGATCTGGAGGTTGCCGTGCCGCAGATGCCCGTATGGAAGAAAGCCGAACTGGTGGCGTTCGTTCGATCAGGGCGGATGAAGTTCTTACGATATGAGACCTCCGACGTGCATATTCGAATATACGGCGCTGCTGCCGTCGTGACCGGTCGGCTACAGCGCAAGCGAGCCATGGGTCAGCGCGAAGTTGATGACGACTGGCGTTTTACGAAAGTGTACGTCCGAGGGAGCGACGGTTGGCGCGTCGTAGCATTCCATGCATCGGAGGCCCCCAAACCGCGATCATAGGCAGAGATCATAAGCCTGCCGCAACCAAGCTATCAACTCGGCATCGATCTCCTTCTTCGAGGCGAGCTTTAGGTCAAGATGCCACCGATTTTTAGACACCTGTTCCGTCTTTGAAATCCTAGCGCTCCGAATTGGCTTGTCGGCCTTGATGGTCAGCAATAGATGTTCCTTGCGTGGATGCACTCCGGCGAAAGCCGAGCCGCTAACCAGATGGATGGAGGTCTTCTTAACCTCTTTCTGGAATGGGCCGATCGCCGTTATTGCGGCCAATAGTTCGTTGTATAAGTGCCGCGCCATAGGGCTCGCGGCTACCAGGGCATCTTGCTTTTCCACCATATTTTCCCTTTCCCTCGTTGCAGGCCCCTCCAGCGATCGTCAGCGCTCGGGGGACGGGGACTGGCGCGCGTGTCCCCGCATTTTTTACTGCACTATTCACCTGATTCACGCCTGGGGACCGGCGTGCCTGGCCCCTTCCCGCCGTCCCTCTCCGACGCGAAGCGACAAAACGTCTATCACTAAAAATAGGCGATGACAACTCGATTCGTCTGTGGTACCACTGCGCGCGTTATCCGCCTCCGAAGGGGAGAGGCGGGAAGAAACGGAACGTTTCTTGAGCAGCGTCGCTTTCGGTCGGCGGAAAGCCTTCGCGAAAATGCGGGGACACGCGTGCCAATCCCCGTCCCCCATCTACGGGGGATAGTGGTGCAGTTTCCGGTTTGCCGGTCACTCACCCGGAATGGAAAGAAATGGCGCAAACAGAACCGTGTGGCGAGCGCATCATCAAGTTCAAAGCCGCACCGCAACTCCTTAAATGATGTAGACTCTCTTACATCATGAAAACGATGAGTTATCCAACTCGGCGAACCATAGCCTCGGTGGTCACTTGAAAACCGGCCATAGGTGGGCGGGTCAAAACCGGCCAACGGGAGGCCATCCGGGACTAAGTTGTTTTACCCTGCCTGTTCCCCT
>Ga0326728_10009101_pt1 | contig 24124 bp, 15 predicted proteins | sample MB3enrmetagenome_FD_207602 | JGI IMG/M metagenome (GOLD analysis project Ga0326728, IMG submission 207602) | Lab enriched peat soil microbial communities from McLean, Ithaca, NY, United States - MB31MN | ecosystem: Environmental > Terrestrial > Soil > Wetlands > Peat | place: USA: New York... | reverse complement strand
CAGGCTGCGGAAAAAATCTAATTTAGCGCCACGGCCCCTAAAGGGGCGATTTGATTTTGAAGGACTTGCGGTATCTCTAAAGCGATACCCCGATACGAAACCGGAGTTTTCCCGCAGCCTGTGAAGCCGCGCCCCTGTAAAACAATGTCAGAGCCAGGGTCATTCCGCAGCCTGTTTCAGCCTGAATCGTCTGGCGGAAAGCTGCTCGGCCACATTATGATGTAGACGATTTCCAGAAAATCCATTTCAGTTATTAAATCACTTCAGGAGATTCTTATGCGCAAGCAATTTGTGGTAGGTCTGCTTCTGCTATTGGCAATTCCGGCGCTTGCAGACCAGGTCGTATTGAAGAATGGCGACCGGTTGACGGGCACGATCTCGAAGTCCGACGGTAAGGTACTCGTGATCAAGACCGACTATGCGGGCGACGTCACGGTGAAGTTCGATGCCATCGAGAGCATAACCTCCGTGGGAGATCTGAATGTGAGCCTGGGAGGCAAGACGGTGGTTGGGCCTGTGACCACGACCGGCAACGATGTGGTCGTCACGACCAAGACGGCGGGGCCGGTGGAGGCGCCGAAGGCTTCGGTCACCATGATGCGCAGTCCGGCGGAGCAAGCGGCGTATGAGAAGATCTTGCACCCGGGGCTCTTGGAGGGCTGGAACGGCGGCCTGAACCTGGGATTCGCCGTGACGCGGGGCAACAGCGAGACCAAGAATTTGAACATCGCTTTCCATTCCACGCGCAAGGGGTTTTACGACAAGCTGACGCTTTACTGGAACTCGATCTACGCCACCAACGATCTGCCGACGGCGTCGCCGCACAACACCGCGAACGCGATCGGCGGGGGAGCGCGCTACGACCGCGATTTCGCTCCGCGGGCGTTCGGGTTCGTGAATGGCGATTTCTACCACGACGGGTTGCAATATCTAGACTTGCGCTCCACGGTTGGCGGCGGTATTGGCGTGCACGCGATCAAGAACGCTTCCACGACCTTGGACCTGCTGGCCGGCGCGAACTACACGCATGAGAGCTACTCGGGGTTCACTCTTCCGCCGGTGCCGCCGGCGACGACTGGCACGCCGGTTGCAGCCGTGGCCCGCAGCCTGGCGGGCGCGACGCTGGGCGATGCCTTCACGCACAAGGTTGGAAAAGGCACGGTCATTACGCAAAACTTTTTCTTTTACCCGGACCTCACGGAGACTGGACAATACCGTGGTACATTCAATTTCGCCACGGTCACCAAGCTCAACAAGTGGCTGGGCTGGCAGAATTCGTTCGGAGATATTTATGTCAGCAATCCGCCGAGCGGAACGAAAAAGAACGACCTGCAGATTGCAACGGGCCTGAATTTTTCATTCGCCCACTAGCATCGGGTGGCGTGGATTCGCGGCATGAGTTTGGTTTTCATTCAGGGTCAAGGTTCGATGAAGCGGAGCGAAGGACCTGGCGCATGGTGAATTCAAATTTGGGCTGCGAATCCAAGGGACACGCCAGTTAGCGATTGACCTTGCGCAACGAAGAATTTTCCCGTTCCCCCGCCGGGGGCTGTCCGACCCCAGCCCCCCGAGCGTTCAGAAGATCAAGTCAGACATCGTAGCCGAACCGCCTACGCGCCCGCGCTCCGATGTTGCACCCCCGCGGGAGCTATCCCGCCAAAAGTGGACACCACCGAAGTAGACTTGCCGCGCAACCTATACCGTCGCACAATCGCACAATCGAGACTCGGTATAGCCACGTTTGAGGGGCTGCACGAGTAACCACGTGGAGAACAAACCGAAGCGGCCGCAAGCTGCGCAAAGCAGCTCGCCTGCACGGTTAACGATAAGCGCAAGCTCGGCTACTCCAAAAGCCGCCAGCAGAGCGTCATTTCAAGGGAGACAAAAAACGTCATCCCCAAAGCCGCCAGCAGAGCGCAACATGAAGGGGTTGAGCTTGCGCATAGTATCCGCTACCCGGTATTAGAATAGTGGGCAAGTGGGACGTGCCCAACGTCCCTCAAGCCGGTGGCGGGGGAAGGCACGGAGAACGGAGAAAGTTCTATCCAGCCCGCCATGCGAAGACTCGCTGAGTCCGGAGCACCGTCACCGGTTGCAAAGAAAATACGCAGCTGGTGTCCAAGAATCTAACCCCGAATAAGTCGCTGAAAAGTGGATCCCAAGGTGTCCACGGTGCTCTGGACACCAAGCTCAGAATGAGCTATTATCAATAAGATACAAGGACACCAAAGTGGACACCAACCCTCCTAGCCGAAGAAAAGAAAGCACTTATGAATAGGCGCGTAGCTCAGTTGGTTAGAGCGCTACCTTGACACGGTAGAGGTCAGGAGTTCGAGTCTCCTCGTGCCTACCATATCTTTTCTGTGGGTTAGACGGAAACGCTCCGAAAAACTCTACCCACAACTCAACCCGCACATCACTGCACGTACTTCGGTTTGAAAACCGAGTGCCTCAAGATACTTGCCTTGTGCTTCGACCTTGTTGTCGTTTTCGTCCTGCGTGTACAGGTTCATCGTGGTCTCGATCTTCGAGTGCCGAAGCATTCCCTGCACGGTGTTCGGTTCAACGCCAATGAGAATTGTTAGTAAACGGCGCGAGCAAGCGCGATGAGTCTATAATCGCTGCTGTCTTCGAGGACGAGAAGGGGAGTTCCGGCCCAGACCGACAAGCTCGACTGCCACGTCGGCGAGGGGTATCCGCGCCTGGTACGGAGCGAATCGAAGCTGGACTTCCTGAGCGACATCCTCAAGGCAAAGTGACGCCGGAACGTGGTCGAAACTGAATTGGAGATTCTGTGACAGGAGCTATAACATGCGCAAATTTTTCGTAGGGATGTTTATCCTCGCTGCCGTTTCTTTCTTTTCTTACTCTGCCTTCGCCCAAAGCGGACCGCCGCTGTTGCTGCGATTTCCCACGGTCAGCAAGACGCAAATTGTTTTCAACTACGGCGGCGACCTGTGGATCGTCAGCCGCGAGGGCGGCGATGCCCGCCGCCTGACCTCGGGCGTGGGCGACGAAACCCTGCCCAGCTTTTCTCCCGATGGAACGATGGTCGCCTTCACTGGAGAATACGACGGCAACCGCGACGTATTCGTGGTGCCGGCAGCCGGCGGCGTGCCCAAGCGGCTCACCTATCATCCCGCCGACGAATATGTTCTCGGCTGGACACCCGACGGCAAGAATGTTCTGTACATGTCCTGGGGCAACAGTTTCCGGCACTACGAATTTCAGCTCTACACGGTACCCGTGGAGGGCGGGTTCCCCGCACAATTGCCCATCCCGATCGGCGCGGAAGCTTCGTATTCACCCGACGGCACTCACCTGGCGTACGTTCCTCATATTCAGTGGGAGCAGGCCTGGAAGCGCTATCACGGGGGCCAAACCACACCCATCTGGATTGCCGACTTGAAGGACTCCAGCATGGTCAAGGTTCCCCGAGACAACTCGAACGATCACTATCCCATGTGGGTTGGCGACACCGTGTATTTTCTCTCCGACCGCAATGGCCCCGTGAGCCTTTTCGCCTACGACACTAAGACCAGGCAGGTTTCCGAGGCGCTGCACAGCGACGGCCCCGACTTCAAGATGGCATCGGCCGGGCCGGACGCTATCGTGATCGAGCAATTTGGAGCGATCAAGCTCTACGACCTCAAGACCCGCCAAACGAAAAATATTCCCATTCGCGTTTCCGGCGATCTTGAGGCCGTGCGGCCGCACTTCACCAAGGTGGACCCCAAGCGCATTCAGAATTTTGGCATTTCGCCGACCGGGGTTCGCGCCGTGTTTGAAGCCTGGGGAGAGATCTTCACTGTGCCCACCGACAAGGGCGATATTCGAAATCTTACGCACAGTCCTGCCGTTGCCGACCGCGATCCCGCATGGTCGCCCGACGGTAAGTCGATTGCGTATTTCTCCGATGAATCTGGAGAATACGAACTGTGCATCCGTTCCCAGAACGGCCTGGGAGAAGTGCGGCACATCAATTTGGGCAATCCGCCGTCCTTCTTCTACACGCCGGCGTGGTCGCCCGACAGCAAGAAGATCGCTTACTCGGACAAGCGCCTGAACCTGTGGTATATCGATCTCGACAACCCCAAGCCGAAGCTCGTCGATAGCGACTATTTTGGTGGATTCGGACAGACGCAGTTCAACCAGACTTGGGCGCCCGACAGCAAATGGGTTGCCTATAACAAGCAGCTACCGAGCGGACAACATGCGGTTTTTGTTTACTCGCTGGAGCAGGGAAAGTTTTTCCAGATCACCGACGGCATGAGCGACGCGCTCTATCCCGCTTTCGACAAGAACGGCAAGTATTTGTACTTCACCGCCTCGACCGACGTTGCGCTTTCCACCGCCGGTCTCGATATGACCAGCGATGAACACCGGGTCACGCGCAGCGCGTACGTTGCGGTGCTGAGCAAAGACCTGCCCTCGCCGCTCGCTCCGGAAAGCGATGAGGAGAAGTCGAAGGAAGAAAAGAAGGCCGAGCAGGACAAAGACAAGGGTAAAGATATAAGCAAGGATAAAGCGGCCGACAAGTCCGCGGCGGACAAAGACGCCAAGGACGACAAAGACAAGAAAAAAGAAGAACCCGTTGTGGTCAAGATCGACATCGAGGGTATAGGCCAGCGCATTCTTGCTCTGCCCATCCCCGCCAGGAACTACGCCAACCTGCTGGCGGGCAAGTCGGGATTTCTGTTTCTCTCTGAAGCGCCTGCGGTTATTGGCGCGGACACAGAGGGGGACGTGCCGCAGACTATCCAGAAGTTCGACTTGAGCAAACGCAAGGTTGAGAAGCTTCTGGACGAAGTCAACGACTATACCGTTTCCTTCGACGGCGAAAAGATCCTCTACCGCAAGGGTGAAACCTGGGCGACGGCCGCAGCCGACGAGCCGGCCAGTCCCGGCGGCCCGCCGAAACCCGGCATCGGCCCGCTCAAACTGGATGGCTGGCAGGTGTATGTCGAGCCGCGTGCGATGTGGAAACAAATCTACAACGAGACTTGGCGCATTGAGCGCGACTTCTTCTACGATCCGCACTACCACGGTCTCGATCTCGCCAAGGCAAAGAAAAAGTACGAGCAGTATCTCGAAGGAATTGCGTCACGCAGCGAGCTTACTTATCTGTTTGAGGAGTGCCTTGGTGAAATGACGGTCGGCCACATGTTTATCGGAGGCGGCGAGCGCCCGGAGGCAAAGAAGGTCAAGGGCGGGCTGCTCGGTGCGGACTATAGTTTGGAGCACGGCCGCTACCGCGTCGCCAAAGTCTATGATGGCGAAAATTGGAATCCCAGCCTGCAGGCCCCGCTCACGCAGCCGGGAGTCAACGTCAAGGTTGGCGACTACATTCTTGCCGTCAACGACCGCGAACTGCATTCTTCCGACAACATCTACAGCTTTTTCGAGGGAACGGCTGGCAAGCAGGTGGTGCTGAAGGTTGGCGCCAATCCAGATGGAAAGGACGCGCGCGAGGTCACCGTGGTGCCCGTCGAAAGCGAGGAGGGCCTGCGCCACCTGGCCTGGGTCGAGAACAATCGCCGCAAAGTCGATCAGGCCACGGGAGGCCGCGTGGCCTACGTCTACGTGCCCAATACCGCTGGCGGCGGCTACACCAGCTTCAACCGCTACTTCTTTTCGCAAGTAGGCAAAGAAGCCGCGATCATCGACGAGCGCTTTAACGAAGGCGGACAGCTTGCCGACTACATCGTCGATTACTTGAAGCGCCCGATCATGAGCAAGGTCGTCACTCGCGAGGGCCACGACTGGTCGAGCCCATCGGAAGCCATTTATGGGCCGAAGGTGATGCTCATCAACGAAATGTCCGGCTCGGGTGGAGACGCGTTGCCGTGGTATTTCCGCAAAGCCGGTCTGGGCCCGCTCATCGGCACCCGAACCTGGGGAGGGCTGGTCGGGATCGGCGGTTACCCCGAACTCCTCGACGGAGGCAGCGTTACCGCTCCACGGGCCGCAATCTACGGTCTGAACGGCGAGTGGGAAGTGGAGAACCACGGCGTTGCGCCGGACTACGAAGTGGACCTCGATCCCGCGGCTTACCGTCAGGGACACGACGCGCAGCTCGACAAGGCCATCGAGGTCGTGATGCAGCAGTTGAAAGAGCATCCGCTGCCGCAATTTAAGCAACCGGCATACCCGAATTACCACGAGCACGACGATTTAGGGAGCACTACGAAGTAGGTGTAGAAGTTCGACGATGACGGCTGAAGGAACTGGGTCCAGGACGGGCGTCGCCGCCCGTCCTGACTTTTTTGCTATATCTTCTCGCCGATGCTCTTCGCCTGGGTGAACAGCAGCAGGTAATCCGGGCCTCCGGCCTTGGAATCGGTGCCCGACATATTGAAGCCGCCGAAGGGATGCGCGCCCACCATCGCACCCGTGCACTTGCGGTTCAGGTAAAGGTTGCCCACATGGAACTCGCGCACGGCGCGATCGAGCTTCTCGCGCGAGCTGGAATAAACCGCGCCAGTCAACCCGAACTCGGTATCGTTGGCGATTTCCAGCGCATGGTCGAAGTTGCGCGACTTGATCACGGCCAGCACCGGGCCAAAAATTTCTTCCTGCTCCAGCGTCGATTTGGGCGCGATGTCGGCAATCACGGTCGGTTGAATGAAGTAGCCGTCACCCGCATTGGTGTCGCGCGCGCCGCCGGTGATGAGGCGTCCATCTTTCTTGCCGATCTCGATGTAGCGCAGAATGTCATTCATCGAGCCTTCGTTGATGACGGCAGCCATTTTTGGATCCGCCGTGGGATCGCCAACGGTAATGCGCTCGACGCGCGCTTTGAGTTTCTCGATAAACTTGTCGTAGACGCGGCCGTCGACGATGGCGCGCGAGCAGGCCGAGCACTTCTGGCCCTGGAAGCCGAAAGCCGCCGTGGCTACGCCTTCGACAGCGGAGTCGATGTCGGCGTCGGCGTCGACCACCGTGGCGTCTTTGCCGCCCATTTCGAGGATGGTGCGCTTGATCCAGAGCTGGCCCGGCTGCTGTTGCGCGGCGTTCTGATTGATGCGCAATCCAATTTCGCGCGAGCCGGTGAACGCGATGAAACGGACCTTGGGATGCGCCACCACCGCATCGCCGAAGGTCGCGCCGCCGCCGGGGCAGAAGTTCACCACGCCCTCGGGCATTCCGCATTCTTCGAGCAGCTCTACAAACTTCGCCGCAATGGTCGGCGAATCGCTCGACGGCTTGAGCACGACCGTGTTGCCGCAGACGACGGAAGCGACGGTCATGCCCACCATGATGGCGCAGGCGAAATTCCACGGCGGAATCACGGCGCCGACGCCGAGCGGAATATAGGTGAGGGTGTCGCGCTCGCCGGGCAGTTGCAGGGGCGGCTCGGCTTTGGCAAGGCGCAAAGCCTCGCGCGCGTAGAACTCCAGAAAGTCGATGGCCTCGGAGACGTCGGCATCGGCCTCGAACCAGTTCTTCGAAACTTCGAATACGAGCCAGGCCATGTATTCGAGCTTGCGCTCGCGCATCACATCCGCGACCCGAAATAAGAGCGACGCGCGCTCTTCGACGGAAGTGCGGCTCCAGTGGGTAAACGCCTGCAGAGCGGCGTTCACGGCGGGCTCGACGTGTTCCTTATCCGCCTTCTGGTGCACGCCGACCACTTCCAACGGCTTGGCGGGATTGATGGAGCGGATCTTGTCGGAGGTCTTGAGGCGCTTGCCGCCTACGATCAGGTCGTACTCGCGGCCTAGCTGGCCACGCACTTTATCGAGGGCTGCGCGCATCTGGCGCACGTTCTCTTCTTTGGTGAAATCGATGAATGTCTGGTTCTTGAATGCGCCTTCGTGCAGGCGGACTTGCAGACGCGGCGGTGCTTCCAGGGTTGCCATAGTATGAATTCCTTTCCAGGATGTAACGTTGGGCGCGGAAATACGCGACCCTTGATTCTACACCGGGTCTTGGTGGGACCGTTACAGGTCGGTCTTGCGCTCGGCATGGCGGGTGAGAAACCAGCAGGGCGGATCGCCGGAGTGGGGGAAGAGGTTGTGCACGCAGGTCTTCTGCACCGGTGGATCGAAAATGATTTCGGCCTTCCCGTCTTTGTGCGCGACCTGGTAGTAGTGTTCGACGGTGACGCTGCCAAAGGGCTGGCGCTGGGTTGCCAGGCGATAGCGAAACACGGAGTAGTCCGCGGCATAGGCGATTGCGAGCAGGAGCAGCGCCGCTAAGAACAATCTCAGAGCGATGCGCTGGAGCCACGGGCCGGGTTTGCGGTCTTCGACTGCGGTCACGGCCCGATTATATCCGTCCGCGAACGGAGCCGGGTGTTGGACCGTTGACAATTCTTCACAAAAAACTCTTCACGATCGGTCCTGCCGCACGTCAAAATGGTAGTGGAAGAAATGATAAGATTCACAAGAAGGACGGGGAGAGAACTATACCTACCGCTGCATCTTTCCCTAGGATGTGAATTCCATCTTCGCCAGAGAACGGGCGCAGCTTTAATTTTCATCGGAGGGCTGACTCTCGCCGATTTGCCGATTTGAGGAGCACCAGTGACGGAACAAGCACCAGACGCAATTATTTCGCAGAAACGCGAGCAGTATCCAACCGGGAATTCAACCGCTTCCAAGAGCCGCTGGTGGATCTGGCTGATTGTTGCAGTGGCCATCGTTGCGATCGTGGTGTTGTGGCAGCGCGGCGGAGCTGCGCCCGACGCGAAAGCCGGCGGTGACGCGGCCTCCCGTCCGGTCACGGTTACGACAGCGGTGGCGCGCCAAGGCGACATCGGGGTTTACTTGGACAGAATAGGCACGGTCACGCCCGTTTATACCGTAACCGTGACTAGCCGCGTGCAAGGCGAGATCACTCAGGTCTACTATCGCGAAGGGCAAATGGTGCAGAAGGGCGACCCGCTGGTCGAAATCGACCCGCGCCCCTATCAGGCGGCATTGACCCAAGTCGAGGGCCAACTGGCGCACGACCAGGCGGTATTGAATGAAGCCAAGATCGATTTGGAACGCTACCAGCAAGCCTTAAATCGCAACGCCATCGCCAAGCAGCAATTTGACGATCAACAACAGGTCGTGCTGCAAGATGAAGGCACGGTGAAAAACGACGAAGGCCAACTGGCGAATGCCAAGGTCAATCTGGAATACACGCACATCACCGCGCCCATCGCCGGGCGCGTGGGACTGCGGCTGGTCGATCCCGGAAACATTGTGCAGGCCAACAGCACCACTGCCCTGGTTGTGATTACGCAGCTCCAGCCCATCACGGTCATCTTCAGTCCCACCGAAGACGATCTCCCGCAGATTCAACAGCAATTGCTTAAAGGAAAGAGGATGACCGTGGATGCGCTTAACCACGATAAAACCGCAAAACTCGCATCCGGCACGCTCCTGACTCTCGATAATGTCATTGACCCAACCACGGGGACCTTGCGGCTTAAAGCCATCTTCGACAACAAAGACAACGCCCTTTTCCCGAGCCAATTCGTGAACGTCAGACTGCTGGTCGAAACGCAACACAATGCAATATTGATTCCGACTCCGGCAATTCAGCGCAACGCGCAAGGGGCATTTGTGTACGTGATCAAGAGCGACCAGACGGCCTCGATGCGGACGATTACCCCCGGCACAACGGATGGGTCGGTGACAGCCGTGCAGGGCCTGGAGCCGCAGGAAATAGTTGCGGTCAATGGATTCGACAAGCTTCTGGATGGCGCGAAGGTAGCGGTGCGCACGCCCCCGAACGGCGGCGGAGGTACGCCGTCAGGACAGGGACAGAATAACCAGAAGCAATCCGCTCCGCCGGGGACGAACAGTGGAGACGCCTCCGCTGGCAAAAAGGGAGGCACGTCCCGGTGAGTCCTTCCCGCCCGTTCATATTACGACCGGTGGCTACGTCGCTGTTGATGGCGGCCATCTTGCTTGCGGGCTTTGTCGCTTATCTCCAGCTGCCTGTGTCCGCGCTGCCGGAGGTCGATTACCCAACCATTCAGGTAGTTACGTTTTATCCCGGCGCCAACCCCGATGTGATGGCGTCGGCCATCACCGCGCCCCTGGAACGGCAGTTCGGCCAGGTCCCAGGACTGAATCAGATGACTTCCACGAGTTCCGATGGAAGCTCGATCATCGTGTTGCAGTTCTCGCTCGAACTGAACATCGACGTAGCCGAACAAGAAGTGCAAGCGGCCATCAACGCGGCGCAAACGTATTTGCCATCCGATTTACCGGTGCCGCCGATCTATAGCAAAACCAACCCGGCGGACGCGCCGATCCTTACGTTGGCGCTTTCATCCAAGGTGATTCCGCTGGCGCAAGTCGAAGACCTGGCGGATACGCGCTTCGTGCAAAAAATCTCCCAGCTTCCCGGGGTTGGACTGGTGAGCATCAGTGGCGGGCAAAAGCCGGCGGTTCGGGTGCGCGTGAATCCCACGGTGCTGGCCTCCTACGGTATCAATTTGGAGGATGTGCGCACCGCGCTGCAGGCCACCAGTCTCGACCAGGCGAAAGGCAACTTCGACGGGCCGCAGCAGGACTACCAGATCCAATCGAACGACCAACTGCTGACTGCGTCCGATTTTGAACAAGTCGTGATTGCCTACCACAACGGATCGGCGGTGCGGCTCTCGGACGTGGCCAAGGTTGAGAACGACGTGGAAAATAACCGCCAGGCGGCGTGGATGAATGAAACTCCCGCCGTCATAGTCAACATTCAACGCCAGCCCGGCGCGAATATTATTCAGGTTGTGGATCGCGTCAAAAAGCTGCTTCCGCTGCTGAAGAGCAATCTCCCCGCCGCCGTGCAAGTGGATGTACTGACCGATCGCACGACGACCATCCGGGCTTCTGTAAAAGACGTCGAGTTTGAACTCATGCTTACCGTGGCGCTGGTGGTCATGGTCATTTTTCTGTTCTTGCGGAATGTTTCCGCCACGACCATTCCCAGCGTTGCGGTTCCGCTCTCGATTGTGGGCACATTTGGGGTGATGTATCTCGCGGGCTTCAGCTTGAACAACCTGACGCTGATGGCGCTGACGATTTCGACGGGCTTCGTGGTGGACGACGCCATCGTGATGATCGAGAACATCATTCGCTTCATCGAAGAGGGAGACGCGCCGCTGGAAGCGGCGCTCAAAGGATCCGAGCAGATCGGTTTCACGATCGTATCGCTCACCATCTCTTTGATTGCAGTGTTGATTCCCCTGCTCTTCATGGGCGACATCGTGGGGCGGCTGTTCCGCGAGTTCGCCATCACCTTGAGCGTGACCATTCTGGTTTCGGCGGTGGTTTCGCTGACGCTGACACCGATGATGTGTTCGCGCATATTAAAAAGCACGCACGGGCGGAAACAGACCCGTTTCTACGTGGCTTCAGAGCACGCGTTCGAGCGCATCATCGCTTTCTACGGCAGGACATTGCAGTGGGTATTGAAACGGCAAACCGCAACACTGCTGGTGGCCGCAGGCACGCTGGTGCTGACGATCGTCCTCTACATCATCATCCCGAAGGGTTTCTTCCCGGTGCAAGATACGGGCATCATTCAAGGCATTTCGGAAACGGCGCAGTCCGCGTCGTTCGCCGCCGTGTCGGCAAAACAGCAGCAACTCGCGCACGCGATCTTGCAGGACCCGGCGGTGGAAAGTCTTTCGTCGTTCATCGGTATCGACGGCACCAACACGACCTTGAACAGCGGGCGTATCCAAATCAATTTGAAGCCGCTGGAAGAGCGCAAAATCAACGCCTCGGATGTCATCCGGCGTCTGCAGCCAAGGCTGGAAAAGATCGAGGGCATCACCCTCTACATGCAGCCGGTGCAGGACCTCACGGTGGAAGACCGCGTGAGCCGCACGCAATACCAGTACACGCTGGAAGATCCCGATCAGCGCGAACTGAATCATTGGACGGGGCTGCTGATGGCCAAGCTGAAAACCATCCCGGAGCTGCGCGATCTGGCCACCGACCAGCAAACATCGGGGCTCGCGGCGTCGCTGCTCATCGACCGCGTGACCGCTTCGCGCATGGGCATCACGCCGCAAGCCATCGACCAGCTGCTTTACGATGCATACGGGCAGCGGCAGGTTTCGACCATGTACACGCAGTTGAACCAGTACCACATCGTTCTCGAGACGGAGCCGGAGTTTCAGAAGAACCCGGCGAAGTTGCAGGACATCTATGTACGGTCGGCATTGGCATCGACGGCGCTGACGACGGGCCCTACGGGCACGGTGACGGCCACGACGGCTTCGGGCAATTCGGCATCTACTGCTTCGGCGAGCCCTTCCGCTTCGCCGAACACGGCTGCCAGCTCGGGCTCCGCCAATCCCAGCGCCGTCGCCACGGTGAATGGGGCGGCGGTCCCGCTTAACGCCTTCACCCAGTTCGAAATGAAGAGCAGCCCGCTGTCGGTGAATCACCAGGGGCAATTCCCCGTGGTCACGATTTCTTTCAACCTGGCGCCGGGGGCTTCGCTGGGGGACGCTACCCAGGCCATTGATGCGGCGCAGCGGGACATTAAGATGCCGCTCAGCGTGCAGGGCGCGTTTCAGGGCACGGCCGCTTCGTTTCAAGCTTCCTTGTCGAACGAGCCGCTGCTGATTCTCGCCGCCCTGATCACGGTTTATATCGTGCTCGGCGTGCTCTACGAGAGCTACATTCACCCCATCACAATTCTTTCGACGCTGCCCTCGGCCGGAGTGGGCGCAATTCTGGCCTTGTTGATTTGCCACCAGGAACTGAGCGTGGTCGCCCTCATCGGAATCATTCTGCTGATCGGCATCGTCAAAAAGAACGGAATTATGATGATCGACTTTGCGCTGGAGGCGGAGCGCAAAGAGGGCAAGAAACCGGAGGATGCGATTTATGAAGCGTGTTTGCTGCGTTTCCGTCCCATCATGATGACCACGATGGCAGCATTGCTGGCCGGACTGCCACTCGCCCTCGGCACAGGAATCGGCGCGGAGCTGCGCCGTCCCTTGGGCATTTCGATGGTGGGCGGCTTGCTTTTGAGCCAGGTGCTTACGCTCTACACGACTCCAGTCATTTACATTTTCTTCGACCGGTTGGCGCAGCGCTTCTCTTCAGGCCGCGCGCCGGAAGCCGGAGCCGAGGCTGTGCTGGCGGATTGATGTGCGACGGGTACTACGGGAGACGGGGCAAGCCCCGTCTCTACATTCAATATGAGCCTCTCCTCTCCATTTATTCGGCGGCCCGTCGCTACGACGCTACTCACCACGGCCATTGTGCTGGCGGGCGCGGTGGCCTTCCGCGTGTTGCCCGTCTCGCCGCTTCCGCAGGTCGATTTCCCCACGATTTCGGTGGGCGCCAGTTTGCCGGGAGCCAGTCCCGAGATCATGGCCTCTTCCGTCGCTACTCCCTTGGAGCGCCAGTTCGGAAGAATTGCCGGCATCACCGAGATGACCTCGTCGAGCAATCTCGGCACCACCAGCATCACCATGCAGTTCGATTTGAACCGCAACATCGATGGCGCCGCGCGCGACGTCCAAGCCGCGATCAATGCCGCGCGCAGTTACTTGCCCTCAAATCTCCCCGCCAATCCCACCTATCGCAAGGTCAACCCGGCCGACGCTCCGATCATGATTCTGGCGCTTACGTCGGATGTGTACGACCGCGGAAAACTGTACGACGCCGCCTCCACCATCATGCAGCAGCGTCTCTCGCAAGTTCAGGGCGTCGGGCAGGTAAGCGTCGGCGGCAGTTCCCTGCCGGCAGTGCGGGTGGACGTGAATCCAACGCAACTCAACGGCTATGGTCTCGGATTGCAGGATGTTGCCGCGATGCTGAGCCGGCAGAATGCCAACAGTCCCAAGGGCCAGATCGCAAATAGCGCAACCACCGCCGACATCGCCACCAACGACCAGCTATTGAAGGCGGTCGATTACATGCCGCTGGTGGTCGGCTACCACAATGGCGCCGCCGTGAAGTTGTCCGATGTGGCGGACGTTCAGGATTCGACGGAAAACGTGCGCGCTGCCGGCTTCATCAACGGCAAGACCGGGGTCCTCATCATCATCTTCCGCCAGCCCGGCGCCAACATCATCGACACCGTGGACCGCATCCGCGCCGCGATTCCCGCACTGAAGGCTTCCATTCCCACCGCTATCGACACCGAAGTTGTAATGGACCGCACCCTCACCATTCGCGCCTCGGTCCACGACGTCGAGCGTAACCTCATCATCTCGATTTCCCTGGTCATTTTGGTGGTGTTCCTCTTTCTGCGAAGCGTTCGCGCCACCTTGATTCCAGCCGTGGCCGTTCCCGCCTCTCTGATCGGGACGTTTGGCGTGATGTACCTCTGCCACTACAGCATCGACAATCTCTCGCTCATGGCGCTCACCATTTCCACCGGCTTCGTGGTGGACGATGCCATCGTGGTCATCGAAAATATCACGCGTTATCTTGAGCAAGGCATGGCGCCCATGCAAGCGGCGCTCAAGGGCGCCAAGGAAATCGGATTCACGGTGATGTCCATCAGCATCTCTCTCGTCGCCGTCTTCATCCCCATTCTGATGATGGGCGGAATCGTGGGCCGGCTGTTCCGTGAATTCGCCGTGGTCCTTTCGGTTGCCATCCTGGTGTCCCTGGGCATTTCTCTGACTACGACACCGATGATGTGTTCACGGCTGCTCAAGGACCTTCGGGAGGAGCGGCACGGCAGAGTGTTCCGCGCCAGCGAGCGCGCCTTCAATGCGCTCCGCGGGGCCTACGAGCGCAGCTTGAGTTGGGTCCTCGAACACTCCCGCTTGACGCTGGCCGTTCTCGGCCTCACCATCGCCTGCAACTTCTTTCTTTATTATGTTGCCCCCACAGGGTTCTTTCCGCAGCAAGATACTGGCATTGTCTTCGGCGGCATCCAGGGCTCGCAGGACATTTCCTTCCAGGCCATGCAGAAGTCAACGGCGCGCATTGTCGATGTCATCAAGAAGGATCCGGCCGTGCAAAATGTTATGGCGTTCACGGGTGGCGGGGGAGCCACCAATGGCGGCTTTGTCTACATGGGCCTAAAACCTCTGGCGCAACGCGACGCCAGCGCCAGCCAGGTGATCGACCGGCTGCGTCCAAAACTCATGTCGGTCGCGGGCGCCAACACTTTTATGCAAGCCGCACAGGACATCCGCATCGGCGGACGGGGAAGCAGCGCCCAATATCAGTACACCATTCAAAGCGACAACTTGCAGGACCTCGTGCAGTGGGGCCCAATCCTTCTCCAGCAGATGCGGAAAATACGTCTACTGACCGATGTCAATACCGACCAGCAGAACAGCGGCCTTCAGGCCATGCTCACCTACGACCGCGCCACCGCCTCGCGCCTCGGCCTTACCCCGCAAACGATCGACGCCTCGCTTTACGAAGCCTTCGGCCAAGCCCAGGTTTCCACCATGTATACCGGCGTCAACCAGTACCACGTCGTGCTCGAAGTCGCGCCCAAGTACTGGCAATCGCCGGTGGATTTGAGCGATGTCTATATCCGCGCCGCGCAAGGAAAAATCGTTCCGCTCAGCGCCATCGCCCATTACGAGCCGTCCACTGCGCCACTCGCGGTCAATCACCAGAGTCAATATCCTTCGGTGACCATTTCTTTCAACCTTGCCCCCGGAGTCTCTCTCGGCGGCGCTTCCAAAGCCATTCTCGACATGGAACAGAAAATGGGCATGCCCAACACCATTCATGGCATGTTCTCCGGCACGCTGCAAGCTTTTCAGGCTTCCCTGTCGACGCAACCTGTTCTGATCGTCACCGCGCTCCTGGCCGTCTATATCGTGCTGGGCATTCTTTACGAAAGCTATCTTCACCCCCTCACGATCATTTCCACGCTGCCCTCGGCGGGAGTCGGCGCCCTGCTTGCCCTCAGGATTTTTCATAAGGACCTCAGCATTATCGCGATCATCGGCGTCATTCTGTTAATCGGGATCGTCAAGAAAAACGCCATTCTGATGATCGACTTTGCGCTCGCCGCCGAACGCGTCGACGGCAAGAGCCCTCGCGACGCCATTTTCCAAGCTTGCATCCTGCGTTTCCGCCCGATTCTCATGACCACCATGGCTGCCCTATTTGGCGCTATGCCGTTGGCTTTCGGCCGAGGAACGGGGTCGGAACTTCGCAATCCTCTGGGGATTACCATTATTGGCGGACTGATTTTGAGCCAAATGCTCACGCTCTACACCACGCCGGTCGTTTATCTCTCGCTGGACCGCTTGCGAGTGAAATGGCTGAGCGCTCACGGAAAGCTCGAAGCGCAAAGACATATCGAGTCGTTTGGATGAGGAGCGATCAACGCAGAGGCCGCACAGACAATTCGCACTGAGGCCGCTGAGAAAGATTGAGAAAGGCTTTATGCGCCGCGCAAACTCTCGATCGGGAGCGGCCGAAGCCGCTATAGCAAGGAGTCCGAGATACTCATGAAGCTAACTGACAAAATGCGTGCTGCGGTCGCGGTCTTTTGCGTGGCATTCCTCTTCCTCTTGCAGGGCTGCGTTGTCGGTCCGAAATACAATCGCCCCACGATGCAAGCGCCGGGGAGTTATAAGGAAGTTACTCCCGACGATCTCAAAAAAATGGACGGCTGGAAAGTTGCGCAACCGCAGGACAGCGCTCTTCATGGCAAATGGTGGGAGACTCTTGGCGATCCGCAGCTCAACACGCTCGAAGAGCAAGTCAATATTTCCAATCAAAACGTCGCCGCCGCGTTCGCCAACTTCATGGCGGCGCGCGCCCTGGTGCGGGAGGCCCGCTCGCAATATTTTCCGACTGCTACCGTTGGCGCCGGCGTTACGCGCCAGCACCAACCCGCATCCGTGACGGGGACGAGCGGCGGGACCACTTCCAACGAATACTCTCTGCCCTTCGACGCTTCCTGGACGCCCGACTTGTGGGGCCGGGTGCGCAATACGGTCCGCGCCAACGTCGCCAACGCGCAAGCCAGCGCTGCCGACCTCGAGAATACCCGCTTGACCGCGCAAGCGGAACTGGCGGTCGATTACTTCCAACTGCGGGGGCAGGACGCTCTCAAACAATTGCTCGATTCGACGGTGAAGGCTTATACGGAGTCGCTGAAACTGACCAAGGCACTCTATGAAACGGGGATCGACTCCGACGAAGCGGTTGCGCAGGCCGAGACGCAGCTCGAAGCCACGCAGGCGCAAGACACCAATCTTGGTATACTGCGGGCGCAATACGAACATGCGATTGCACTTTTGACCGGTCAACCTGCGTCTTCTTTCTCGATCGCCGTCGAGCCCTTGAAAACTCCCCCGCCGGCCATTCCGTTTGGCGTTCCTTCGCAACTTCTGGAGCGCCGCCCCGACGTTGCCGCCTCCGAGCGCCTGATGGAGCAAGCCAACGCGCAAATCGGCGTCGCGCGGGCCGCCTATTTTCCAACCCTGACTCTTAGCGCTTCTTTCGGGCTGGAAAGCACGAAAGGTTCCAACTGGTTTACCTGGCCCAGCCGGTTCTGGTCAGTGGGCCCCGCCATTGCCGAGACGATTTACGATGGCGGCCTGCGCCGCGCCACCGTCGAACAGTATCGCGCACAATACGATCAGACGGTCGCCAACTATCGCAACACGGTCCTGACTGCGTTTCAACAAGTCGAGGACAATCTTTCCGGCCTGCGCATTCTTTCCCGGGAAATTCAGGAACAAGACGTCGCGATCCGGTCCGCGCAGCGCAGCCTTGACCTGGCCACAGAACGCTACCGGCTCGGCATCGACCCCTACCTCAACGTCATTACGGCCGAGACCGCGCTCTTTAGCAATCAGCAGACCGCCGTGAACCTGCGGATCGAACAAATCGTGGACAGCGTGCAATTGATCGAAGCGCTCGGCGGAGGTTGGGATTCCTCGACGCTTCCCACTTCGCGGCAGATCGTTTCGCGAGAGGCGCAGGTGCTAGTAACTACTCCGGCCGAACCCTCGACGGCTCAGCCTTCGAACGTCCAACAAAACACGAGCCAACCGCCAGCATCGTCCGCTCCCTGATCGGCCGGGTGCAGGTTTCCAGCGTGATCTATAATTTCGCCGTGGGCCCGGGTTCGTGTTACGCGATGCCAGGGGAGGAGAAATGGGCCAGGAGGCGATCTTCCTGCATTCGAGCTGGCGCGCGGCGAGCACCTACGTTTGGGCGAAGTTCCGGCAGCGGCCCGATAACTACTGTTATTTCGAACCGCTCAACGAACATCTCTTTACTTTGACGGCGGAAGTTATCGATGGCTTCGTTCCCTGGTCCTTCGCCAACCACCCGGCGCTCGTAGCGCCCTATCTGGAGGAGTATCGTCCGCTGATCGGCAGGGAAGGCGTCGGCGGCATACCAGCTATTGGCATACCGTGTTTTCCCGCCCATCTTACTTTCGGGCGTTACTGCGCCGCGAGCGACGACTCTTTGCCGGAGTTAGAAGCCTATCTCGCCAATTTGGCGAGGTTTGCCGCGCGGCTCGGACGGCGTCCGGTTTACGGCTTCGTACGCACCGATTTGCGGGTGAGTTGGTTCAGGGCCCGGATGTCCGGCGCGCAAATCTTCATCCGCCGCGAGCCGCGCCGGCAATTTTTGTCGATGTTGCGCCAAGCGGTGCAGGGCAATCCCTATTTTCTGCAACGCGGCACGGTCATTCTCCGCCACAACCTGGAAGCGCCTGCCTTCGCGCCGCTGCTTACAGCCCTGAAGTTTCCGGAAGTCGAGTTACCGGCATTGCTGGATTCTCCCGGGCTGCGCGAGGCCTTCCGAAACAAACTCGTGGATGAGACACTGTTGCGCCCACTTTACGTCATCTTCTATTTCATGCGGCTGCTGGCGAGGCAGACCGGCGAGCCGCAATGCCATCTGGTCATCGACGTCGACCGCCTCAGTCTCGACTGTACCTATCGCCGCGAGATCGAAGATCGCCTGGGCGATCTGGTTGGCATGGCAATCTCATTCGCCGACTGCCGGGTCGAGCGTTACGATGAGAATCTTGCTTGGAGCGATCGCCTCTTTGAGGCCCTCGAACGGGAGATAGAACCTCTGGCAGAGCTTGGCGCGCGATTGGGACACGCAGCGATCGGGCCGGTCGACGCGGTCTGACGTCATCGCCGGCTTCTATCGGATTACGGAATTCACCGGGAACCGGCGTCGGCTGTTTAGAGTGATACAATGCTTCCGACACGAGCGGGGAATAGAGAGAAGAGGACTCTTATGAAACGATTAGCAGTCACGGCGGTATTGCTGTTACTCTGCATTTCGTTACCGTCTTCACTGGCGGCGCGCGGCAAGGAATCGACCGTTGACATGAGGAACATGAACCACATCTTTCTTGGATGGGTCGGTTTAAACCCTGATGAGTTCTTGGATTTAGGTTACTCCAAGCAAGAGTGGGCTGACGTGATAGGCGGCGTGAATTCTTTCTTTCAGAAGAATTGCCAATCGAAGTACTTGCCCGATCGAACCATTACGGCTGCCAAGGACAAGGGGGACGAAAACGCGGCGGGCAACGACCTCTACATCAAGTTTTCAGATGTGTCGTTCGACACAAACTATCAACTCCGACTTTCCATGCACTTCATCGACCCTAAGACGAATTCCGAGATTGCATCGATTCCCGTCCAAACGTACTCCGCGGGGCTTTGCGGCCTCGTGACTTGCCTGGAGGGAGAACTGGACAAAGTGGGTGCGAAGCTGCACACGGAAGTTGCGGGTAAACCGAAAGGGAAAAAGAATAAGTAGACGGATGGATAGCAATCTGAATGGTGGTCAATAAAAAGGAGAGCTTTTATGAAACGATCGGTGGTCACAGTGGTGTTGCTGTTGGTCTGCATTGCGTTCCCGTCTTCGCTATGGGCACGCCACGCAGTAAAACAATATCTAACGAAGGAAACGACTGTGGACATGAAGAACATGAACCACATCTTTCTTGGTTGGGTCGATATGAACTCTGACGATTGGGCGCTCCACGGCTACAATACAAAGACCGAGTGGGCCGACGTCATTGGTTCTTTGAACTCCGAATTTTCACGTAGTTTGCAAGTAACATACTTGTCTGGTAGAACCATTACCGCGGCCAAGGACAAGGGAGACGAGAACGCGGCGGGCAACGACCTCTACATCAAGTTTTCCGATGTCCAGGTCGATTACAACAACTATCACTTGATACTTGCCATACACTTCATCGACCCAAAGACCAACCAGGAAATCGGATCGATTCCGGTAAGACCCTATTACGGAAACGATTGGGGCCTGAAGAATTACCTGAAGGCGGCACTGGATGAAGTGGGTACGAAGCTGCGAGTGGAAGTTGCGGGCGAAACGGGAGGGAAGAAAAAGTAGAGGGCTGTCGGCGGAGACGGGGCATCGGAGTTCAAATGCCTGTTTCTCTGTGGGGGTGGGCGAGCCGCTCGCCGGGTTGCGCAGACACGCCACTGGCCGGACGGGGACGCCCGGCGCTCCAGTGTGACCACATGTTTACTAGTGAGTACCCCCCACCCCCCGGTCTAATGGAATCATGGGGTTGGCGGGAATTTTCTGCTTTGGTCTTTGAATCTAAAGGACTTATATCAAAGTATTCTGGAATAAGGAGTTAGGGGCAGTTTTCAGTAGCCAGTACCCAGTACCCAGAAAAAAAACTCATACCTCGATCTTTTAGAATCAAAGATTTACGTAAAAAATCCTTCCAAATCTTTGAGATTAAATGGGTTATAGGTAAAATATTCTGGAATAAGGACTTAGGGGCAGCCGTCAGCTATCAGTAGTCAGCTATCAGTAAAAGCTGGCTAACGACCGGCTGAGACAAGGCCTGCAAGACAACAAAGGAAAAAGGGTACGGGAGTTATCCGCACCCTTTTTAATCTCTAACTCTATTGTATCAATTTGGAGGGGGGCACACCGACAAGATTTACGATTTTATTTTCGTAGGTTGTGCAATGACTTACGGGGAAAACCGGGGAAATGGGGGGTTGACAACATTTGACGGGGACGGAGGTCGCGGAAATTGGGCTATGATCGGCTACAAGGTTTCTTACCACAGGGTACACGGAGGAACACGGGGGAAATCTCGTAAGCTTTGTACCCTCCCAGGTTAGCACCCAAAAGACGGGCGCGAACTCTTCGACAAGCTCAGGGCAGGCTCTGGGGCACGGGCAGTCCCACTCTCGCCGCAAAGAACGCGAACGGTGGCAGAGCCCCGCAGGCTTGCGCGTTCGCGCCGGGGAAAAGGCAATTCTACTTGGACAGCCGTGTTGGGCGCGTCTTGGAGTGGGAAGAGAGAATCCCCTTGGCGTAAATCCCTCTCAGTTGCGAGGGAGCATCGGCGGTCAATTTGGCGGAGAACCCGACCTTGCCCTCGTGGCAGAACAGCAGGTACACGTCCTTGCCGCTGACGACGCCGGAAATGTCCCAGCCATCGCCTGTTCCGATGATCCTTCGGCCACCCTCCCGCTGATTGAGGGAAACCTTGCCCCACTCCGGGCTATCCCAGATTCCGGTCACATTCAGTGCGGGTGGGGTGGTGTTCGGATCCAACCAGGCTTTACCTTCTACTTCCTCTTTCTGACCATGCAGGAAAACCGTGAAGGCAATTACGGCGACGAATAACACTGCCAATCTTTTATAGCGTTTCTGTCTTTGTTTATGCATTCTTAGTTACCTCTGCTTTCGTTTGCTCTCGCGTTTGTTCTGGAAACAACCCCGCCCGGGCACTGCCGCCGGCATTACAGCACAGCCGGACGACGGAAAGTTGCAGTCCCCGCCAAATTTGCGGCCTGGCAGTGATGGTTGGGCTATGGGACGACCGTCCAGGTGCTCGGGTAGGAATTCGCCAGGTAGGTCTTAGCATCAGCATCACCGATCACAGCCAGATCGTTGCGTGGCTTCCTCATCGAAAAACGCATTTCCTGTTCGATGTAATAGGTTTTGTCCGCTTCTACGGTCAAAACGAGCACACTCCGGTTCTTCGCCTGAGAACAGAAGTAGTGGAGGCCGGGTTCGAGCGTAAAAAAGAAGTAGTTCCGGCCGCGGTTGACTCCCTTCCATTCACCGTCCACCGCCAGCTTGGTCTGGACGCCGCTTTTCATGCGCGAGGGCCGGAGAATGTAGATCAATGCCTTGCCGGCGGTGGGCTCGCCGGTTGGGTGTTTCGTCTCGTCCGTGTCAGCGGCGTAGTTAACTTCCTTGTCCTTCGCCCCGCAGGCTTTTAACTCGCGTGCCTGCCACGAGTCCGGCTCAGGTTCTTGATCCTTCTGGCAGAATGCCGGTATCACCATGGCGCATATCAGCATCAGTATCGCTATCGAATAACGCACCGGTATGATTCTCCACCGGGACAGCTAAGTTGACATCCCGGTCTCATCGATGATTTTTCGGTGGTGCACTCGTCTGAACCATTGCGGAGCCGCTAACTCGGGGCCGCTTGAACGACGGAAGCAATGTTACTCCTTCTCTGGAGGGCCGCCGGTCGTTTCCACTTGAAGCTCCGCGCTCACATCGTCCATCGCATCCGCGCGCAGGCGTTTGCGCCAGGGAAACGGCAGGCGGTGTTTGAGCAGACTCCATCGGGTGTCGCGATAAGGGTCGTCATGGCTGCCGAAGACGGGATGGTAGGCGTCGGGCCTTTGGCGGCCGGGAATTGCGATTCCAAAATCGTTGAGTTGCAGGAACTGGCGCATCTGGAGCTTGTATCGGCCTTCGACGCCAAAAATAAGTTCGAGCAACCTTTCATTGAGCCACACGATATAACGGAAACCAAACTCCCAGAAGTAGGTATATCCCTTGAAAAACTTCCAGTCCCCTTTGGTGGGGTGCCACATGCCGACGATTTCGCGGCGAATTTTCCAGCGCACAAAATTGAGTTCCTCCGGGGTCAATCGATGGGTGCGGACGTTGCTGAAGTAGCCGTCGTACCAGCGAAAATCGGAGAGATTGGCGACGCGTCCGTCCTCCAACATTTCCTCGCGCAAGGGAGTCTTGGGATAGGGCGTCATGATCTGGTCCATGACGCTGGTAATGCCCATTTTCTTGATGAACTGGTAATTCTCTCGCATGCTCTCCGGGTCGTCATCCGGAAGCCCATTGATAATGCCGGCGATAACGACAATGTCTTCTTTTTGGAGGGCGGAGACGCCGCGTTCGATGGTGTCGAGCGTGTTGGGCTTGTGCAACGTTTTCAGGTTCTTGACGGACACATTCTCGATACCGAGGAAGATGGACACGAACCCGGCCTGGGCCATTTTTTTGGCAACGTCGGGGCGGTGGGCGAAACCGATGGGGCTCGCCTGGGTGGTGAAGATCAGGTCCTTCAACTTCAAGCGAATGACGCCGTCGCACAACTGCTCGAAGCGTTCCATATCGAGGGTGATGTTGTCATCGGTACAGAAAATGTGGCGGGCGCCGCGGCTGTAGGCGTCTTCGATGTCGGCGAGAACGCGGTCGAGGGGGAAGAGGCGGAAGGAGCGGCCGTACATTTCGCGGATGCTGCAAAAGTTGCAGAGATGCAAGCAGCCGCGCGAGGTTTCGATGACGTCGGCGCGGCGGAAATACATGTGGAATCCCTTGGCGAGACGTTTGTCGCGGGCGGGAATGCGGATCTTGTCCAGGTCTTCGAGCGGGCGGGGCGGGTTGTGGCGGAAGCGGGCTGGCTCGTTGGCTTCCTCTTTGTAAGAAAGGCCGAGAATGTTTTCCATTCCCTTGCCCCCGGCCTCGATGCTGTTCAGCAGTTCTCCAAAGGCGAAGTCGCCCTCGCCGCGCATGAGGAAATCCCAGAACTTCGCGTCCGGGCCGGCGGCGATGCTTTCGGAAAACAAGGTGGCATGATAGCCGCCGAGCACGGTACGAATCCGGCTGTCGAACTGCTTGGTCAAATGGGCGAAGCCGACGGTGGTGTCATATTGAAACGTCATGGAGGTGAAGCCCACGACGTCCGGCTTAAACTCGCGCAAGACTTGCATGAAGCGAGGGACGGCTCGCTTGCGCCACACCACCATGTCGGCCACTTTGACATCATGGTTATCGATCTGGCCGGCAATGGTTGCCATGGCGACACTGGGCGGCTCCCATTGCCTGCGCGGGACCCAAGGAGATGTGGCGGGACTTTGAACCAGCAATGCTCTCATTTGGCTTCAACCTGAATTTGTTCACTCCCCAGATGAAACTTTAACATTTGTGGCAGG
>Ga0326728_10009099_pt1 | contig 24128 bp, 24 predicted proteins | sample MB3enrmetagenome_FD_207602 | JGI IMG/M metagenome (GOLD analysis project Ga0326728, IMG submission 207602) | Lab enriched peat soil microbial communities from McLean, Ithaca, NY, United States - MB31MN | ecosystem: Environmental > Terrestrial > Soil > Wetlands > Peat | place: USA: New York... | reverse complement strand
GGTCTCCAACCTGCTTCCCATTCCGCGGGGCCTCTCGTTCGAGGTGGCCTCGATGTTCGAGCCCCTGGCGGTGGCCATGCATTCGATGAAACTCGCGGCGGTTCAGCTTGGGGAGACGGTGGCGGTGTTCGGGGCGGGGCCGATCGGGCTGCTGACGGTAGCCTGCCTGAAGGTGTCGGGCGCGGGGCGAATCTGGGCCATCGAACCGCTGGCGCACCGGCGCGAGATGGCACTGCGGATGGGCGCGGATGCGGCGCTCGACCCAGGCGAAATCGACGTAGTGCGGCAGATTCACGCCGATACCGGCAACCGCGGCGTGGATTGCGCCATCGATTGCGCCGCCAAGGAGCACACCACCAATTGGGCGATTCGAGTGGCGCGCAATGCCGGCCGCGTGGTCCTCACTGGCATTCATTCCGCCGCGATGGTGCCGTTCGAAGTCTCGCCAATGCGGCGCAAGGAGCTGGCCATCCTCAATGTGCGCCGCTCGGTTCACGAATCGGAGGCCGCGCTGGAGTTGCTGGCGCACCGGACCGAGTGGTTCGGCCCTTTGGTGACGCACACGCGCCCGCTGGAGCGCATCGCGGAGGCGTTTGCCATCAACGCGCAATACTCCGACGGCGTAGGCAAGATGGTGGTGACGTAGAGCGCTACGGGAGCACCTGAAGTTTCAGGTCCCGGAAGGTGATCTCGTACCCCTCGGCCTCCAGGGCGATGTAGCCTTTGAGCAGGCCGCAATTCGGCAACTCGTTGACAACGACGCCGTTGACCGCGAGCGTCAGGTGGTTGCCTTGGGCACGCATCTCGTAGTGATTCCACTCGCCCGCTGGCTTGACGCGGTTCTCCTTCATTTCCTTGCTCAGATTGAAACGCCGGAGCGCGCCATCGACGAAGTTATTTCCGAACAGGTAACCGCCACGGAGGCTGGTCTGCGCCTGGTAATAGATTTCGCCAAACTCCGAGAGGCGGGCGCCGACGCCGCTGTTGTAGCGCGTTTCCGCTTCGCCGCGCGGGGTGAAGCGCCAGTCCACGGCGAAGACGAAGTCGGCCAGCTCCTTGTCGTAGCGAAGCCATTCATGTCCCCCGTCGCCGGCGCAGATGAGGGTGTGTTGGGCGGGGTCCACCCGCCATTGCAGCTTGGGCTTGACGCCGTCGATGGCGGAAAAGGGGATGCGGGTCCAGCCGTGCAGGCCCTCATCGGGCAGCAAGTCCACGGGTCCCGCGGATTGGCCGGACGCCGCACCGGTGGCGAGCATGGCGGCCACCCCGGTGAAAGCCGACGCGATCAAAAAGGAAATGCGCCAACGTGTCATCACAAGCTCAGTGTAAACGACGCGGGGGCAGGCGCGGGCGGCGTTATACTGCGGGAGAAGGAGAACTCCGATGTCCAGGTCTTTTTTTGCCCTTTTGCTGGTTCCCGCGGGGCTGTTCGCGCAGGATCTGAAACCCGTGGCCCTGCCGGCGCCGCAGACCAGCGGAGGCAAACCGCTGATGCAGGCTCTCAAGGAACGGCATTCGACGCGCGAATTCAGCACGGAAAAGCTCTCGCCGCAGGTGCTTTCGAACTTGCTGTGGGCTGGCTGGGGGATCAACCGCGAGGATGGCCGCCGCACCGCGCCCTCGGCGTCGAACCGTCAGGAAATCGAACTCTACGCGGTGATGGCGGATGGCGCGTACGTCTACGACGCCAAGGGCAACGCCCTCAAGCCGGCGGCCAGCGGCGATTTGCGCAAGCTCACGGGGACGGTGCCGTTTGTCGCCGAAGCGGCGTTGAACCTGGTTTACGTGGCCGACTTCGCCAAAATGGGAAATGGGGACGAGAACAATAAGAACGCCACGGCCAACGCCAATGCCGGGTTGATCGCTGAAAACGTGTACCTGTTCTGCGCATCCGAAGGCCTCGGCGCGGTAGTGCGCGGGTCGGTGTCGCGTCCCGAACTGAGCAAGGCTCTGAACCTGCGGCCCGACCAGCGGATTGTGTTCGCGCAGACGGTGGGGCACATCAAGAAGTGAAGCTGTGGGGCAGCTTGGCAAGCTGCGGCCGATTGGCAATCGGCCCAAGCCAAGCGTCGCGAAATGCCAGCGCCTACCAGTTCGTATATGACCCGTCTGGACGCCACATGCCACCGAGATTCCCGGGTTGAGTCACTTCCGTGATCAGAGTTGCCTCTTTGGGATCGAATTCGACACCCAAACCCGGCCGCTCGTTCACATAGACCTTGCCTTGACGGAAGTCATAGCATTGAGGCAGGTAAGGCCGCGTGCCCGCACCGCCAACCTGCAACAGGAACGGCACATTTGTAGCGGCGGCGACGTGCACCTCCGCGGCGGTGGAAATCGGTCCCGTGCCCTCTGGGATCAATCCCGCAAAGTGCGTCTCGCACATGGCGGCAATCTTCATGTACTCAGTGATGCCGCCAAGGTTCGGGAGCCTCACGCGCGCGTAATCGATCAACTGCTCCTCGATCAATTCCCTGAGCTCAACCTTGCCGGCATTACCTGTCGCGAGTGGCACCCTGACCCTTTCTCGTATGGTTCGATACAGGGGAAGGGCCTCGTTCCGAGTCAGGTCCTCGCAGAAATAGGGCCGCAAAGGTTCGAGCATATTGGCGAGCGTGACGGAGTCGGACATGTCCAACTTGGCGTGGAAATCGCAAATGAAGTCGCCGTCTTCGCCCACGCCCTCACGAGCTTCCTGGCAACGCTTGAAGGTGGCCAGCACCGCCTGGTGCGGGTTCCAGTTCTGGGCCCCGCGTGAACTCGTTCCGGTGTCGGAAAGCCCCGGGCCGATTACCTCGGTCCGGAAGGCCTTGAAGCCGGCTTCCATGCTGGCGCGGGCCGCTTCACGGATCGTGGTCTTTCCCTGGCCGCCGCCGCCGTAGCACTCGCACAAGTCGCGCGTCGGACCCCCCAGGAGTGCGTAAACCGGCACGCCCAGGGCTTTTCCCTTAATGTCCCACAAGGCGATATCCAGACCGCCCAGTGCATGCAGCTTCTCGAGGCCACTGGGGTAGAAGGCCCCGCGAAACATGTTTTGCCAGAGAGTGTCAATCCGGCTCGGGTCTTGGCCGATGAGCGCGCCGGCACAGTGTTCGAGTGAGTCCTTCGTTCCGCCTTCGCCGATTCCCGTAATACCGGCATCGGTGTCGATACAGATGACGTTTGCAGTTGAGGTGAGACTCCCAAACCCGCCACGCGTTTCCTTGCCGGGAGTATAGTAGCGGACACGGGTAATTTTCATCTTTGGCAGGGCCGCGTGGGCCACCCTTCCGCCGAGAGCGACGCCTCCGGCGCCCGCCAATAGTGTGTGCAGAAACGTTCTTCGCTGCATGATCAGCTTCCCTTTCTTCTGCCAGTCCTTCCGTTTTGGCCTGGTGGCCGCCACCAGCGTAGCGCAAATCAGTTTGTCATGGAAGGTGAAAAGGTTTGGCGTCCCCAGGGGGATTCGAACCCCCGTTACCGCCGTGAAAGGGCGATGTCCTAGGCCGGGCTAGACGATAGGGACTTGCTGGGCGGATGAAGGTGACAATCCTACTGTAGCGTTCGAGGAACCTTACCGTCAACCCGGATCGTTGCCGCCTCAGGGCAGGATCAGCGAAGACGATGCCGCCGGAGGCGCCGCGCCGGGCTCATTGGCGTAGATCCTGCTCAGGGCATCGAGAAACGCGCGGCCCTTTCGCCGGCCGTTGTTCTGGTCCAGTTCGAAGCGTTGTAGAAAGATCAGCAGCCCCAGGATGTCGGTATCGCGCGTCTTGGTCATCCCCAGGCGCTCGGTCTCGTCACGCCGAAACCTTGCAATGCCGGCCTGCACCACGTCGCAAATGTGCGCCGCCAGAGGGTTGGTCGGGCGGGTTTCATAGTACACGCCGCTTTGCAGAGTGCGGTAGGTGCGGATGAGCGCGTCCAGTGCGTCGCGCATATCGAAATCCACCACGCCCGGCGTCTCCGATGCGACGTGCGTGAGGGTCATGGAAAGAAAAGCGAGGAGTTTTTCGTTGTCGCTCAACAACTGATCCGTGACATGGATGTCCCGATTGGGGACTTGCTGGGGGTCGATGGGCGGCGTCTTGTCGTGCCTACGCGCTTCCCGCAGGTATTCGCAATCCAGCGGACAGCTCACCGTGACTTCGCGCTCGGCGCCGCAACAGGTGGTGCAAATATCGCCCCGTACTCCGGGGCAGAAGCGGCGGGGACGCCGGGTTTCGCAGAGCGCGCAAGCCATTCCCCTAGTATAGAGGTCGTAGCGCCGGCGCTACCGGATCATCTGCTCGTAGGTGCGGTGGAAGAAGGCGTCGGTCATGCCGGCGATGTAGTCGCACACCACGCGATGCGCGGGCTCGGCCAGCGCCTGCTGGCAGTATGGGGGCGGCAGGCGGCCGGGCTGGTCAAGGAAGAACTGGAACAGCTCTCCGATCATGGTCATGGAGCGCCGCCGGTCCTCGCCCAAGGCCTCGGAAGCATACACCTTGGCATACAGGAAGTGTTTCAGGGCGCGGCTGGTCTCGGCCGCCTCCGCGGTAAACGCCGCCAGGCGCCGGGGAAAAGTCTGCACCTCATCGCCATCGGCGACAGCCGCCTCCAGCGCGCGGGAGGCGGTTCCTTCAATCAGGCCTGTCACCAACGCATCGATCAGGCGTCGCAGTCCCTCGTGGAAGCGCTCGCGCCCGCTGGCCCCGGGGAACTGCGATTCGATGGCCTCGTAAATCGCGCGGTACTGCGGAACGCAATCGGCCACATCTTCGGCCGCCAGCAGGCCGGCGGAAAAAGCGTCGTCCAGATCGGCCGTGTTGTAGGCGATCTCGTCGGCAAGATCGATCAACTGGGCTTCGAGAGGGGGGCGGAAGGCGGGCCGGTAGGCATCCAGCTCGGGGCTCTCGCCGGGAGTCAAATCGCGCGAGTGCTTGACCATTCCTTCGCGCACTTCATAGGTCAGGTTCAGCCCCGGGAAACGGGCGTACCGCTGCTCGAAGCTCTCGACTATGCGCAGCGCGTGGAGATTGTGATCGAAGTGGTCGCCGAATCGCTCCATCTGCCGGTTCAGTTCCTCCTCGCCGGCGTGCGCGAACGGGGGGTGCCCGATGTCGTGCGCCAGCGCCAGGGCCTCCGTCAGGTCCTCATCCAGCTCCAGCACCTTGGCCACGGTGCGCGCCATTTGGGCCACCTCGATGGTGTGGGTCAGGCGGTTGCGGAAATGATCGGAGAGACCGGATGTGAAAACCTGGGTTTTGGCCTCCAGCCGCCGGAAGGCTCGGGAATGAACTATGCGGTCGCGATCGCGCTGAAAGGCGTTGCGGTAGGGATGTTCGGGTTCAGGGTAGCGCCGGCCCCGGCTTCGCTCCACCGCAAACCGCAGGCGCGCCAGCATCACAGCACCGCGAGGCCTACTGCTGGGCAATCTCGCCGTACGCCTGAATCGCCATCTGGCCGACCACTCCGGGCACTTTGCGCAGCGGATCCAGAAGCTTGCGCGCCTCGGCGGGCTTGGTCGGCACCAGATAACGAGCCAGCGTGATGGCCGCTTGTTCCTTGGAAACGAAGATCGTGGGGTTGGCGATCAACTCGCGCAGTGTTTTCTCCCCCAGATCGGAGCGGCCATCGGCGAAGTAGATCTGGGCCAGCGAGAATCTGGCCAGCGAGGCGTAGTTCTGGTTGCCCTTCTGAGCCGCCTCCTGGAAGCTCTTTTCAGCCTCCGCCAGCTTTCCCTGGTCGGCGCGGATGGCTCCCAGGTAGTACTCCGCGATTTCGCCCTCCTCGTTCCCGGCGTACTTGTTCCGCAGATCGGAGAACACTCTCAGGGCTTCCTGATCCTTGGCTTCCTGCGTAGGGAAACCGAGACCTCCGTTGGCCGAGGGCCCGACCGGCGCCTCCTGAACCTGGATAGCTTTGGTCAGCGCTTCTTCACGCACACCGTGCTGTTTTCGTTGATAGTACAGATAGCCGGCGAACAACAGGCCGGCCACCGCTATGATCGCGCCATAGCGGGTGATTTCTTCTTTGTGCTCTTCGAAGAACGTGACTGTAAGCCCGACTTCCTGGGCAAACTTATCGCTCTTTAGTTGTTTGCGGGTGATTCTGGCCACGAAAACCTCAAATGGAAATGAATGTTCATGGTATCACGACACTCCGCGCGGGCGGGGCACGTCTCACCGGCGCCCAGTGAGAGAATATCACTTATGCCACGCCTGGCACGCTCGGTCGAAAACGTGCCCCACTCGCGCATTCGCGAACTGGCGGAAATCGCCATGTCGATGGATGGAGTCCTGCGCCTGTACTTCGGCGAATCCAACCTGCCCACGCCGGATTACATCAAGCAGGCGGCCATCCGCGCCATGCGGGATGGCTACACCTTCTATACGGAGAACGCCGGCCTCGCTTCCCTGCGGCGGGCGATTGCGGAGAACTACCGCCGGCTGCACGCGGTGGAGCTCGATCCGGCGACCGAAATCGTGGTTACGGCCTCGGGAGTGCAAGCCCTGAACATGGGAATCCGCTGCACGCTCGATCCGGGCGACCAGGCGCTGGTGCTCACACCGGCCTGGCCCAACGGCTCTTCCAGCGTCATGCTGGCCAACGCCGCCGCGGTCCAGGTGCCGCACCCGCTTTCGGGCGAGCGCTACCGGGTGGATTTCGACGCGCTCGAGGCAGCCGTATCGCCGCGCACCCGCCTGCTCGTCTATACCTCGCCATCGAATCCGCTCGGCTGGGTGGCCACCCAAGAGGACCAGCGGCGCCTGCTCGATTTTGCGCGGCGCCACGATCTCTGGCTTCTGGCCGACGAGGTCTACGACCGGCTCTATTACGCCGGCGCGCGCTTGGGCGACCCCGTCCCCTCCATCCTGCGGATGGCCACGCGCGACGACGCCCTGATGGTGGTGCACTCGTTTTCGAAAAGCTACTGCATGACCGGCTGGCGCGTGGGCTGGCTGGTGGCGCGGCGGGACTTGGCGGCCAAGGCCACGCAGTTGAACGAGTTCATAATCTCTCACGCGCCCAGCTTCGCGCAGAAGGCCGGTGAGACGGCTCTGGCGGAAGGCGAAGGCCCGCTGGTCGAAATGCTCGAGCGGCTCAAAGGGAACCGCAATCTCTGTCTGGATGCCCTGAGCGGCATCCCTGGCGTGACAGTCCCCAAGCCCGACGGCGCGTTTTACCTGTTCCCGCGCATCCAGGGCTTGGACGATTCCTTCGCGTTCTGCAAGCGCCTGTTGGAGGAAACCAGGGTGGGGCTAGCCCCAGGCGTGGCATTCGGCGCCGGCGGGGAGGGTTCGGTCCGGATCTGTTATGCCGCCGAGCGTTCCATTCTCGAACCCGCCATGCAGCGGCTGACGAAGTTCCTGCGTGTCTGAACTTCTACTTGCCGCCGAACTCCGCTTTGGCCTGTTCGGTGACGGTCCAGAGGTACAAGGTCCGCCAATCCATGCTGACCTGCTTGTCTGGTTTCCACTCGCCCATGTCGAACTGGTGCGAGACGATGCGCGTCCCCACCTTCAACTCCTTGAGCAGTTTCGGGCGCAGCCTGAGGTTGACTTCCGGGAGCAGGTAGAGCGTGACCACCGTGGCGTCATGGAAATCGGCGTCGAAGAGATTCATCTGGAGGAAGCGCACGCGGCCGGTCACCCCGGCCTGCTTGGCATTTTCCTCCGCCTCCTTGATCCGTTCCGGGTCTATGTCCACGCCGGTGCCAGTGGCGCCGAACTTCTGCGCCGCCATAATCACGATCCGGCCGTCTCCGCAGCCGAGGTCGTACATGATGTCACCCTTCTTGACTCCGCCCAGGTTGAGCATAGCCTCGACCACGTCTGGGGGAGTAGGAACGTAGGGGACGTCCCGGTGGACGTCTCCCTGTTGGGCGGCCAGCGGCGCCACGGCCAGCATCAGGCTGCACGCAACCTGCGCCAGGCAGGCGCCTTTGCGGCGCGCAAATACAGCAGATCGGCTGATGGTTTTCATGTTGGAAAGCTTATCACGGGAAAAAGGGGACGGACGCATTTACTCAAATTTAAATGCGTCTGTCCCCTTTTTCGCCTAAACGGAGAAGCAAGCGCGGACTTCCGGACTGACGCTGGCCGGCCTCCCGGTCCGGGTGTCGATGGGACACCACAAAGTGCGTGCCTTGGCCAGGAGGCTGCGGTCCCTGGCCCGGAGCAATTCGGTAAAGCGTTCGAACCGAATCCGGCTGGCGCTTCCCACCCACGTCCTGGCGATGATCCCGTCGCCCAGGAAGGCCGCTTGCTTGTAGTCGATCTCGTGACGCACCACCACCCACAGCAGTTTTGCCTGGTCGGCGGCGGGCGCGGCAGCCGTCCAATGCGCCACCGCGGCCTCCTGCACCCAGCGCAGGTAAATCACGTTATTGACGTGGCCGAGCCGATCGATATCCGCCAGCTCTACCGCGAGGGCCAGTTCAAAAGCGTCCGCGGCTGGGCTCATGTCCTTCAGTATCCCCCTTACACCGCCTCGCAGCGTTCCGGCGCAGGCAATTTGTTATCCTTATGATTCGTAAGGGGTGTACCATCTCACGTAGATACTTGCTGTACAGTTGTCTTTTGTTCATGGTGCGCGCCACGGCCTCGAGCGCCTGCCGCGATTGCGCCCAGCCGGGATTCGGAGGTCCTGGCGAAAACCGCTTCACCGGGTATGATCCGATTTGCCGCGGCGACGTCTGCCGCCAGCCGGGTCACCCGCAGGTTTTCGTGAATGCCGCCGACCTGACGCTCTTTATCCGGGTCACCGATCTTGTGTTTGGCGGTCCGGCGCCCGCATTCTCCTTCGAACGCTCCTACAACATGGGCGACACCCGCCCGGGACCCTTCGGCGCGGGTTGGTCCTTCAGTCTGGGAGACAGCCTCACCACCGATACCGACGACAGCCTGGTGCTGCGGCGTGGTTCGGGGCGCATAGACCGGTTCGCGCCCGCGGTGCCATCCGGGTCGTCCAGCGCGTTTTTCGCGGTGACCGCCACCACCGACACGCTGGCCGGGAATAGCGACGGCACCTACACGCTGAGCAGCCCGGGCTCCACCATCACGCGTGTTTTCAGCTCCGATGGACGGCTGCTGGCCATCCAAGACTCCGGCGTTGCCCGCGTTTCGCTGAACTACGATTCCTCCAACCGGCTGACAGGCGCCAGTTATCGCGGGCGGTCGCTCAAGTTCTCCTACGACGCGGGCGGCCACGTCACCTCTATTTCCGATTCCGCGGGCCGGTCCATCGGTTACTCCTACACCGCCGACGGGCGCCTCGCGCAACAGACCAACGCCGATGGCGGGACCGTCGCGTATCTATATGATGGCTCCGGAAACCTGGTTTCCATCGGCTACGCCGGCGGCAAAATTGCCATGGCTTACTTGAGCGACGCTCCGTACACCTCCGTGGCCACCGTCACCACGCCCGACGGCGCCGTGCGCCAGTACGGCGTTCCCAACGACCCCACGCAGACCCAGGTTACCGACGGGAATGGCAATGCCACCCTCTATGTTTCCAACCCGGCCGGACTGTTACTATCCTCGACGGACCCAGCCGGCAACACGGTCTCTTACACTTACGACACCTCCGGCCGGCGCATCCGCACGGTCGACCCCAACGGCGCCACCGCCAGCTTCACTTACGATGCCAACGGCAACCTGGCGGGAATCACCGACGGCGCGGGCAACCACTGGTCCGCGGACTATACGGCCGCCCTGCCGGCCCACATTACCGATCCCAACGGCAATATCTGGGCGTTCAAATACGACTCCTCCGGAAACCTGGTGGGCGTGACCAACCCCGCCGGCGGCGTGGTTTCCGCCGTCCGCTCCGCCTCCGGCGAGATCACCGGCATCACCGACGCGCGCGGCAACAAGACCAGCTATCAATACGACGCCAATGGCCTGATCGCCACGTTCATAGACGCCCTCAACGGCACGTGGAGCTACCAATACGACGGCGCCGCGCGAGCTGTCTCGCGCACCGATCCCGGCGGCGGGGTGCTGGCAGCCGGCTACGACACCGGCAACCGCATCACCGGGCTCACTGCGGGCACGGTACAAGCGACATTCGATTTTTCGGGTATTCAGCGCGACAGCCTCAACCGCCTGGTGAGTTACACCGATTCTTTCGGCAATCAGGTCGCTTATACCTACGACGCCGCCGGCCAATTGACCAGCATGACGCTGCCCGGAGGGAACGCCGTCACCTACCAGTACGATCACGCGCACCGGCTGAGCCAGGTCTCAGACTGGCTGGGCAACTTCGCGCTCTACCGCTACGATGCCGCCGGATGGCCGCTCAGCGTCACCGTCTCCGGCGGCCCGGTCGCCGTATATCAGTACGACGCCGCGCACAATCTGCGCGCCATCGTCAGCACCGGGCCGGACGGCTCCCCGGTAGCGGGTTACCGGTACACGCTGGACGGCAATGCCAACCGCACCGCGGTGAGCGCCCTCGAACCTTTCACCGCGGCGGTTTCGTTCCCGGCCTGGTCGGTCGCCTACGATGCCGCCAACCATCCGGTCACGCGCAGCGACGGTCAGAGCTACAAGTACGATGCGCGCGGCAACCTCACCGCTATCCAGGGATCGGGCAACGTCACCCTCGGCTACGACGCTTTCGGCCGCTTGCAGAGTTTCAACGCCGGCGCTTCGACCACCTATGGCTACGATTCCACGGGCCTCCGCGTGGTGCGCACGGTGGATGGAACGGCCCGCCTGTTCCTCTACGATCTGGCCGGTCCCGAGGCGCGGGTGGTGATGGAGATGGACGGCACCAACACGCCCATCGCCTGGTACGTCTACGGCCTGGGTCTTCTGTGGAAAGTGGCCGCCGACAGCTCGACATACTTCTATCATTTCGATGGCGACGGCAACGTGGTGGCGCTCTCGACTCCCACCGGGGGCGTGGTGAACGAGTACCGTTACGATCCCACGGGCCGCCTGATGGCCTCGAACGAAATGGTCGAGAACATGTTCCGCGCGCGCGGAGAAGCCGGATGGATGGACGACGGCAACGGCCTGGTCTTTACCAACCGCCTCTACCAGTTTCCGGAATTGCGCCTGACCCTGCCGGCGACGGCCGACCCATCGCCGCCCGCCGCGGACCTCGCGCCGCCATTCCCGGGCGCCGGAGCTTGCTTCTTCCGAGGCGTCGCGAGTTGCCTGGCCGCTACTGGCGGGAGGGACCGGTGATGCGCCGGGCCGCCTACGTGCTCTGGGCCGCCGCCGCGCTCAGCCGGGCTGCGTATGGCCAGACGACGACATTGAGCCCCGGCGTGGCCGTGCAGGGGCACATCGAGCCGCAAGCCCGGGCCATCTTCGGCTTCTACGCCAGTCCCAATGATGCCGTTCTCATCCGTGCGCTGACCCTCAGCCAGGATAATTCGCTCCAGTTCACGGTGACGTGGACGATGGCCTATCCGGCGATTGCCGCCCCGCAGGTGGTTCCACGCCATGTGTACACGGTCCCCAACCCGACCGCGGGCCTTCCGCCCACCCAGACCTTTGGCCCGGCAGTCACCGGCTCAACCTTCAGTGGAGAGTACGATCTTCCCGGCGGCAGCCTAGGCTATTACACGATCGCGGTTTTCAGCCAGAGCCAGGTTGCGGGGGATTTCCTGCTGGTCTACGCCAGCCTCGAGGGCAAGTGCCCATCGTCGAATCCGTCCTGCGGCGTGGCGCCCCTGAACTGCGGCGTTCCGGCGCTGAACCAGCAGATCGGCTCGCCCCAGCCAGCCAGCTCACAGCAGCCGGCCAGCCCGTGGCTGCAAATCGACAGTTACCAGTTTCAAGCCAATCCCGGCGACATTCTGAGTGTGCGAGTTGGCAAATACGCCAGCCAGACGATGCCTCTCGCTAGTGGTTTTAACCTGGGCGTGTTCGCTTACGACTCGTCGGGACAGATGCTGTATGTAAATTCCGCCGCCAGCCAGCTCGCCGGGGTCCAGACCAGTTCGGCAATCGGGACCAGAATGGACGTAGCGGCGCCCGCCGACGGGCTGGTCAACATCGTGGTTATGGACTTGGCCAACCGAACCGGCAACTACGGGATTTCCGTCTCCACGGTCAACCACCCGTGCAGCAACAAGTCTCTGACCTGCGGCTCCGCGAGTCAGGGGTCGCTGGCCAGTCCCCTTACCTTCGACTCCTACGGGGCTTCGCTATCGAGCGGCGCTACGATTTCCATTCGCGCCGCGAGCACGGACGCCGGCGGCTCCTTGGTGCCCATGATAGATGTGTACGATCCCACGGGGAATCCCGTGCCATCGGCCCAGTCGGTGGCCACGGCCACATTCAAGACCAGCGTGGCGGGCAACTATACGGTGCTTGTCGAAAGCTCGAATTACCTGCAGACCGGCGGCTACTCCGTTGCCTACGCGCGGCTGGACGTGCCCTGCAACGCGGCGGGGGGCGCGCCGCCGCAGGCGCTTTCCTGCGCCTCCGTGGTGGACGGCTCCATCACCGCGGCGCTGCAGACGAATTCTTACTCCGTGGCCGCCCAGGCCAGCGACGCTTTCCTGATCCGTCTCGAACAGACCAGCCCAAGTTCCGCCTTAAGACCGCGCGTGGATGTCTACGATCCGCAGGGGAATCCCATTCTGGCCTTCAACACCAACTCTCTGGACCGCCGCATCCTCACCGTTACCGCGGGCGGTTCCTATACCCTCACGGTGTCGGACAGCAGCAGCGGCGGCAGCCAAACCGGCACATATTCGCTTTCGCTGGTGCGGCTGAACCGGCCCTGCAACGCCGGAACCCTCGGCTGCGGCGCGCTGGCGGCCGGCAGTTTTTCGCGCCCTCTCGCATCCTCCGTCTATACCTACAGCGCCGCCGCGGGTGAGTCGTTCACCCTCCGTATGTTGAACTACTCCGGCGCACTCCAGCCCGATCTGGAAGTCTACGATCCGCAGGGCAACCCCGTCGGGCAGAGCACTTCCGGCAACGTCACCGGCGTGGATGTGACCCAGCCCGTGGCAGGCGCCTACACCGTGGTCGCCATGGACGCCAGCGCTCTCCAGGCCGGAGGGCCGTTCGGCGTCGAGCTGCTGCGGACCACGAACGCCTGCTCGGCGGCCTCGGCGCAGGGTACCACGGTGAACGGCGTCATCAACGGCGCGCAGCCATTCATCTCGTACAGCATACCCGCCAGCAACGGAGACGCGCTGTTGGTGCGCAGCGCCTCCGTCACGCCGGGCTTCGCCGCCCAGATGGACCTCTACGACCCGACCGGCGTCCACCTGCCTTCCAGCACCTTCGCGCTCTCGCAGACGGTCTCCGTAACCGGCACTTATACCGTGGTTGTGGGCGCTTCCGCCCCGCTCACGACGGGCGGCTACGCGCTTTCCTGGCAGTTGCTCAACAAGCCCGCCGCCACCTCGGCCTTGCAGTGTGGCGGCTCCACCACCGCATCGCTCGCGGCTGCCAACCAGTTTCGCTACTACCTGGCCAGCGCCAATGCGGGCGACCTGATGCGGCTGATCTTTACCAAGATCTCCGCCAACTTCTCCCCACAGATCGAGCTGTTCGATCCCACGGGCACGCGGCTCACAGGGGTTTCCAATATCAGCCGGACGGCCAAGACGGGCGGCGCTTACCTGGTGGTGGTAAGCCCGTCTACCTCCGCGAGCGAGACCGGCTCGTTCACGGTGGCCTACCAGCGCCCCAACAATCCGTGCTCACCCACGACCCTGACTTGCGGCCAACCGACGCTCCGGCAGGTTGCCATCCCCGGCCAGCTCGATACGTTCGTGTTCGCCGGCACGCGCGGCGGCCAAGCCGATATCAAGTTGGCGTCGCGTTCGGGCAGCTACTCCCCGTACGCGGAGTTGTACGACTCTTCCGGCAACCAGATCGCCATCGCTTCGGGCGGACAGCTTACGGCCGTTATCTATACCACCGGCACCTACGCGCTGTTGGTCCGCGATACCAACTTAGTCGATCTGGGCAGTTATCGTGCGAGCTTCCAGGACGATTACAACCCTTGCGCCATCACCGACACGGAGCCGCCGGTGGTGACTGTGCTGAAGCCTACCGGCGGCGAAGCGATCACCGGCAACACCACCTATCGCATTCAGTGGCAGTCGGACGACAATGTTGGTGTTGTCAGCCACGACATTGCGCTTTCGACGGATGGCGGGCAGACCTTCGCGACGGCGATTGCCGGCGGACTGCCCGGGAATACCCAGAACTTCAACTGGTTCGTGCCAGCGAACATCGCGCCCAGCCGCACGGCGGTGATCCGCGTGACGGCCACCGACGGCGCCGGCAACGCGAAATCCGCCTCGAGCGGCCTGATTTCGCTCATCGGCTCCGGGTTTACCGCCAACAGCACGGCCGCCTATACCTACGACTCGTTGAACCGGCTGACGCGGGCCGTCCTGGGGGATGGGCGCACCATCGCCTACACCTGGGACGCGGCGGGCAACCTGGTGCAGATTACGGTGTCGGGGCAGTAGGGGTACCGGCTTCCGCCGCCAACCGTTTACGGGAGTCGTCGGTGAAATAGAACACCAGGTAGGCCAGGCCGACGCCCAGCGGGATCACCCCAAGCAAAGCGATGCCCGGCGGCACGCCCTCCCTCTGTGCGGCCGCGTCCTTTTCGGCAATCTGCTGGGCCTGGTCGATCGGAATTTCGAGAGAGCTGCTGATTTGCCTGGCCCTGATGGCCACGAACGAGGCCGACTGCGGCCTCGACGACGCCCACGCCAGGCCAAGCAGGCAGACAATCAAAGCCGCGCCGCTGAAGCTCCAAATCAAGCCCCGGAGCAGGTAGACGCGGGGCGACCACGGGGCGGGTTCCCGCCCCAGCGGGACCGCGGTTCCTTTTTCAAGCGCCGACATACGCTCCTGGTGCAGCATGAGTTTCTGGCGGTATCGCAGGTACAACTCGGCCAAGATCGTCACGAAAATCAGGAAGCCTAGAAGTGCCACCAAATCCTCTTCACTCATCTTCGTTTCTCCTTGCCGATTGAGACCAGCTTTTGGGAACGAATGTTTCGAAACATGGGCGCCTCTGTCTGTGGTCTAAATAGGCTATGGCGGAAGAGTTCGAGCGGATCGTCCGCGAATTCCAGGACAAGATCTTCCGCCTGGCGTTTTCCATGCTGGGAGATCGCGCCGCCGCCGAAGAAACCGCACAGGACGTCTTGTTCCGCGTGTGGAAAGGGCTGCCCCGCTTCCGCGCCGAATCCTCGCTCTCCACGTGGATATATTCCATCACCCGAAACGCCTGCCTGACGGCGCGGACCCGTGGCGGCCCGCGTGCCGTTTCTCTGGAGGAGCCGGCTGCGCGGCGCGAAGCCGAGAGGCGCGTGGCGGCCGGGTGGCCCACCGCCGCGCCTCCGGATGCGGACGGGCTGCTGGACCGCTTGCCGGCCAAATACCGGCACGTGGTGGCACTCTTCTACATGCAGGAAAAGTCCTACGATGAAGTGGCGCGCATGCTCGGCCTGCCTATGGGGACGGTGAAGACATACCTGTTTCGCGCACGGAAAAGCCTGGCTGAGGAGTTGGCGGGAGAACGCGTTCGGAAAGGAGCGACATAATGGCCTGCCCGGAATTCGAAGATCTGGTGCGCGAGGGCGCCAAAGGTCACGCCGCGCGCTGCGAGGAGTGCCGCGCGCTGCTCGATGCCCTGGCCGATGTGGATGCCGCTTTGGAGACGGCTTTCGCGGACGTCTCCGCGCCGCCCGGCATGGCTGCCGCCGTGCGCGCGCGCGTGGTCCGGGAACTCCCCTTGCGGAGGCCCTCCCCGCTGCCTGAGATCCTGGACTTCATCGGCTGGGCCGCCGTGCTGGCTCTGGCCGTCGTCCTTCTGCCTCGCTTCCTTCCCCTGATCGACGCGGCCCTGGCCGGGCGTGGGTAGGCAGGACAACGAGGAGCAATAAACGCTATGATCGAAGCTATGGGGACGCTCCGCCTCACAGAAGCCGAACTCGTCCGCGATATCCACGCCGTCCTGGCCAAGGTCCAGGAGGGCGCTGAGGTGATCGTGGAGCAGGACCATCGTCCCGTGGCGGTTATCCGTACGCCGCAAAGTTCAGGCCGGAAAATCAGCGAGTGCATCGCTTTGGCGAAGGCCTATGAAGAGAAGCTCGGCCACGCGCCGGTGCCCGATGCCGACTTCGCCAAGGACGTGCAAGCGGCCATCGATGCCCACCGCGAGCCGTTGAATCCGCCGGCATGGGATTTCCGTTAGCGGATCCGTTCCGGAAGTCCTCGACTCCGGGGTGCTGATTGCCGCCGAGCGTGAGGCCAGGCCGGTGAGCGAGCCTTTGGCCACACTCGAACACGAGCACGGAGAAACCGAAATCGTATTTTCTTCCATCACCGTGGTCGAACTGGAGCACGGCCTGCATCGCGCCCGGGTGGCGGCGCAGGCACAGAAGCGGCGCGAGTACCTGGACACTGTTTTTGCTGCGATCCCGGTGGAACCGTTCACCCGGGAAATGGCCCAGCTTGCTGCGAAGGTTGACTCCGAGGCCAGGCAGTTCGGCCGCGTGGTTCCGTTCTCGGATCTGCTGATCGGGGCGACTGCGCTTTACTTCGGCTACTCCATCGGGACCCGGAATCTGCGCCACTTCCGCATGATTCCTAACCTGGCCGTCATCCAACTCTGAGGCCGCTACGCCGCCGTTTCCCGCCGCCGGTCGATCATCCCGATCAGCACGTACGCCGCCGCGGCTAGCGCCAGCACGATCCCCAGAATCAGCCATATGTGGCGCGCCAGGAACGTCTGTGCATCCTCCCCGAGTTGTATGCCCAGATAGGCTTCGCCGAAATAGCGGATCACCCGCGCCAGCAGGATCACCGCCAGGAACTTGCTGAACGGGGTTTTCAACGCGCCCGCCGAAACCACGAACACCTTCAGCGGCAGCGGCAGCACCGGTACCACGGCCGGGATGAATACGGTCAGCATGCCGTAGCGATCGAACCACCGCTCGAAGCGCTGGCGTTTGCCCGGCGGCGGTTCACTCTTGAGGAATAGCCGGCGGCCATGGCGAACGGCCAGGAACAGGGTGATGCTTCCGCCAGCAGTACCCAGCACCGCCATGAGCGCGGTGAAATAGGCCCGCTGCGGAGCCTTCACGGCCACCAGAATCAGCAGCGCGTCCATGGTGGCCGGCAGCGGTATGCCCAGCGAATCGATGAAGCCGAGCAGGAAGACACCCCACGGCCCGAAGGCAATCAGCGCCGCAACGATCTTAGAGAGCAATTTCCCGCCTCAAACCTTGTCCCGCCTTCAGCCACCGCTCTCTTACGTTCGCGGCTCTGAAAGTCGCCCCGAACAGAGCCGCGAACGTCAGAGAGCGGTAGGGATCGCCTCAAATCATGTCCGCGAACGACTTCCGCAGCTTGTAGAACCACGCGTGCCCGAGCACAAACACCACAATCGACAGCAGCCACAGTTTCCAGAGCGCGCCGAACGCCGGCGGCTGGTGTTCCAGAAAAATGGCGCGGTAGCCGCGCACCAGAACGTAGATCGGATTCTTGGAGAGCAATACCGTGGCGGCCGGCGGCAGAGAGGATTCAGGATAGCAGATCGGCGTCACGAAAAACCAGATGGTCAGCACGAATCCCATCACTTGGCCGAGGTCGCGCACGAAGACTCCCAGGGCCGCCAGAAACCAGCTCACGCCCGCGGTGAACAACACTTGCGGAATCAGCAATGCCGGCAGCCACACCACCGAGGGCGGCACTCCGCCGCGAACCGCCAGCAGAAACCCGCAGAACAGCACCACCGCGAACAGTTCGCTGACCAACCCGGCAGCCACCAGGTTGACCGGCAGCGTTTCCACGGCGAACACCAGCTTCTTTACAAAATTGCGGTGCTCCAGCATTACCCCCGGCGAGCGTCCGGCCGCTTCGCTGAACGCCAGCCACGGCAGCATGCCCGCCAGGAAATAGAGCGCGAACCCCGAGCGGCTCTGATCCTGGCCGAAGCGCGAGCGCAGCACCACTCCGAAGACGAAGAAGTAGGTGAGCATGAGCAGCAGCGGATTGATGAGCGTCCAGAACGCGCCGCCGAACGAGCCGCGGTAGCGCCCCAGAATGTCGCGCCGCACCATGACGCGAATCAACCCGCGGTTCCGCCATATGGTCAGCACGGGGTAGGTAAAGGCCCGGCCCACGGCGCGCAGCTCCCGCTCGCGCCGCAGCGTGGCGCTGGTGGTGACGCGCACGCGTCCCAGTTTGAGGACGCCATCCTTGGCGGCGCACTCCACCAGGAGGAATGGCCAGCCTTGATCGTAATACCAGCACACACCTTCCCGCATGGGCGAAAGCATCACGCGGTAGCGGCCGTCCTCGGCCGGCAGTTCGACATCCAGGCGCACGCGCATGCGTTCGCCGGGCTTGACATCGCCCTCGGGATGGACGCGCGCGCCATCCACGATGAGGGTGCCGGTTTCCGCGTCAAAGAGGTGATAGCCGATGCCGAAGCCTTCGGAGGCGCGCCAGGCCGCCGGCGAGTCGTTTTGAATTTCGAACTGGGCGTGCGCGGTTCGCGTCCCCGCATCCAGTTTGACTTCCGGCGAGAGGTAGGCGGCGCTCATGCGTAGAGCCATCCGGGGTAGCGTTCCTTCACCGGTCCCGTCTTGCGGCCCACGGCGTAGATTCCGTCTCCGCGCAGGTCCGTGTCGAGCTTGTAGCGTTCCAGCAGATGCACCACCCAGCCGTATTCGGGACGCGGCAGATCCAGGAATTCGCCGGTTTCCATCCGCGTCACTTCAAACCCGGAATTCTCCAGCAACATGCGAATCTCGCGCGGCGTGTATTCGCGATTATGCCGCGCTTCCGCCTCGCCCTCCTCCGGCGGCCGGATGTAAGCCTGGAAAAAGCCCGGATGATATCCCTGAAGGATCGCCGAGATGCCGCGCAGCCCCGCCACGTTGGGCGTGGTCAGCACCAGGTGGCCGCCGGGCTTGAGAATGCGGTTGACTTCCGACATCAGGTGCATCGGGTCGGCCAGCAGGTGCTCGATCAACTCGCAGCAGAGCACCGTCGAAAAATGCCCGTCGGGATACGGGAAGCGGTGCTTCTCGGCGTCGAAATGATCGACGTCGCACTCGAACGGCTCGCCCTCGGCGGATGTTGCCACGCGGTGATCCACGCGGCCCGGCTCGCCATAGTAGCATCCACGCACTTCGCCATAACCCAGCTTGCTATGGAGCGCCGGCGTGATCTGCATGTAAGCCCCCATTTCGAGGATGCGGTCGGAAGCGCCGCCGGGGGGAGTGATATCGAGGGTCTTGACGAGGCGGGTCTGGTGCGTTTCCAGGTACCCGCGGCCGGGCGTGCTGGCCTCCCATCCGCGCAGGTAATCGGGCAAGCCAGGTCCGAACTCGGGAGGCGGGGCGTCCTGTAGCGGAATAGCGGCTTCCTCGCGATACTCCCGGCCTTCCACTACCGCCTCCAGAAAGGCCGCGTACCGCCGCGCCACCGCCGCCCAGTTGCACTCGTGCGCTACGTAGTCCTTGGCCCGGGCTCCCAACGCCTGGGCCACGTCGGGGCGGGACACCAGCAGGTTCAGGTACTCGAAGATCAGGTCCTCCTCGCCCGGTCCCACCGGCACTTTGAGGCACACATCGTCGGGGAATTCCTGAAACGAGCCGACTTCCGAAACCATCACCGCTTTGCCGAGTCCCATCGACCGCAGCAGCGTGCCCGAACTCTCTCCCACCGTCGGATAGCGGAGGTTGAGCACGATGTCGCACGCCCCCAGGTAGCCGACGAACTCCCCAATCGGCACGAAGCCCAGCACGCGCACGTTGGCGGAAAGGCCCATGGAGCCGATCATCGCTTCCAATGGGAACTCGGGATGCGGCTCCCCCACCAGAATCATCCTGGCATTGGGCGCCAGCCGCACCAGCCGCCGGAATGCGCGCAGGGATTCCGCAATCCGCTTGTAGGGCTTCAAGAAACCGAAGACCCCCACCAAGGGCGTGATCTCATCCAAGCCCAGCCGATGCCGGTACTCGTTGCGGTCCGCTTCGGGGATCCACGCGCCGTGCGGAATCACCGCCACCGGCCGCGTGTATCCGGCCGCGCGCATCTCCTCCCGCATGTACCGGCTGTGCACCACCAGTCCGCGGGCATGCTCCAGGATGCGCCGCGTCATGGGCACGCCTTCGTAATCCGGACCCACCTCCAGCTTGCGCACGCGCGCGGCATACGCACCCGCTTGCGGGCCGCCATGGTATTCGCACTCGCGCACGTAGGCGTCCCAATCGCCGCGCTTGATGGTAAGCTCCGCCATCAGGTGGTGCAGGTTGGATTCATGCATTGCCACCACGCCCGGGTGCCGCAGCGCCGTCTCGTAGACGAAGTCGTGATAGACGTTGTTTCCCAGGTGGTACAGCGCGATGTCGAACCGCGCTGGGTCGAATGCCCGGCTGGCCGCCGAAAAGACCTCCAGCTCGACCAATGGCTTGAGGGATTGGATCAACGCTTCGGAATAATCCGCGATCCCGCTGCGCGCCGGCGGCAGCGGGGAAAAGAAAGCCACGCGCATTTCAGCGCACCAGCTCCATCGAGAAAGTCCCCTCGCTCAACGGAACCCGGATGAGGAGCGGCGTGCGCGCCGCGTCGCGGGCGAAGAACACCTCGAGACTGAAACTGGATTTCGGCCCCTTCACGTTGACCACCAGGTGGTCCGTTACCGAGGGCTTGTCGCTCACCGTGATGGTTTGCGCGCCGGTGTAATCCATGCGCACCGAGTAGGCCGATCCGAAGAACACCTGCTGCGGCGGCGCCACCCGGCCCTGCCCCAGCTCGCGCCGCGCCAAGTACAGGAAGGCCATGGCGTCGCGGGGGCACGCAGGGATACTAAAGGTGCTGGTGCCGCCGCCGAGCGGAAACACCGTGGTGCGGGTGGCCTCGCCCTTCTTCTCGTCGAAGGTGGTGGTCTCGCGCGTCTTCCTGGCGCCGTGGCTGATGTCGCGCTCCAACTCGAGCGAGCAGAGGTCGTCTGTCGCCGAGGACCGGATTTTGTCCGCCACCGCAAACCCAGGGACGCCCGCGTCCAGTGTCATGGCGAGCTCCCACGCGCCGGCCTTGTGGTGGGCCGTGAAGGTGGCTTCACCCAGGCTCAGGCCGCTCGGCCAGTTCACGTTGTAATGCAGAGATTCGTCCTGAAACGGGAAGCCCGTCTGGGCGAAGACCGCCGGCGCCAGCGCCAACGCGGCCACCAGGACGACTTTGTGGGGCAGGTTTGCAACCTGCAGCGGGTTGGTAACCCGCCCGGATCGCTCGCGAACAGGCCGGCCAGCGCCGGTTACCAACCGGCGCGCAGGATACCATCCTGCCCCACAACGCCGCCCGATTCTTTCGCCGTTTCTCATCGGTGAGCTATGGCCGGAGAGCCTACGCGCTCGTCCGCGGCCCTGGACCGCTCGGCCACCTCGTGGAATACCTCGAGCGTCCGTTGCGCCGTCTTCTGCCAACTGAAGTGCGCCGCCCGCTGCAATCCCAGCCGCTCCATGCGCGCCCGCAGCTCGGAATCCAGCAGCAGATCGGCAATCCCGCGCGCGAACTCGTCCACCGTGTACGGGTCGCACAGGATGGCTGCGCCGTCGGCCACTTCCGGCAGCGACGAAGTGCAGGAGCACACCACCGCGCGTCCGCAAGCCATGGCTTCCAGTACGGGCAGCCCGAAGCCTTCGTAAAACGACGGAAAGACGAACAGATCGCACGCGTTATAGAGCTGCAGCAAGTCCGGGTCCGAGACGAACCCGAAGAAATGGATGCGCTCCGCCACGCCCGATTCGCGCGCCGCCTGGTGAACGCGGTCCGCAAACCACGTCTCCTTACCAGCCAGCACCAAGTGGTGCTTGAGTTGCGGGTAGGCGCGCGCCAGCCGTGCAAAGGCCCGGATCAGCCCGACATGGTTCTTGCGCGGTTGCAGGTCGCCGACCGAAAGAATAAACGGCGCGGGAATCGAAAACCGTTCTCGCACGTTGGCGGAGGCGGCTTCCCGCGAAATCGGCCGGAACTCCGAAGCCGCCGCGTCGGGCACCACCACCACCTGGTCCTCATCCAGGTCGCCGTACACCTTGAGGATCGACTTGCGCGAGAACTCGCTGCCGGTCAGAATTCTGGCCGCCCGCCGCACCGTGCGCCGCACCGTCCGCTGCAACTGCCAGGCGCGGTCGCGAGTGAAGTACTCCGGGTGTTCCAGAAAGCTCACATCGTGAACGCTCACCACCACTGGCACGGAGCAGCCCACCGGAGCGGTATACTGCACGTGCAGCAGGTCCGGCCGGTCCTCCCTGACCTTCATCGCCAACTCGAATCCCAGGCGCAGGAAGGGATTGGCGGCGATTCGCCGGGTACGGATGTTGGAAGGGATGAACTCGTACGCCTTGTCCGAGGAGATATACGCGATGAACTCACAGTCCTGGTCTTGTGCTGCAAAAGCGTTCAGGAGACTCCGAACGTAGACCTCGTTCCCCGTGAGGTGGCGGCCGATGGCGTGAGCATCAACGGCAAAACGCATTAGTTGTACCAGTATAGCGGACCACAATGACCCTCGGCTGTGTCAAAAATCCAACTTTTTCCACGCGCTTTCCCAGGTAAACTCCTTTTCCAGCAACAGCCTGCCCGCCGCACCCACCCTCTGGTGAAGATCTATGCACGCCAATAGCCGCGAGACGGCCTCAGAATATCGCGATGTGTTCCCTGCGACCGTATTGGATAAGCTTCTGATCCCGGGTCATCAACTGGGCCCCTATCCTTCTCGCCGTCGCCACGATGATCCGGTCCGCGGGGTCACCTTGGAATGGTCCGGGCAATCGACTGCTCTCCAGCGCAATCTCGGGCGTTATCGGCGCCAGCGCCAGCCCGGGTGTGGCGAGAGCTTCTTTCACCCATTCCTCACACGACGGTTTCAGGCGAATCCGGCCCTTGGCTTCAAGCATTCCGAGTTCCCAGACGGAGATCGCCGAAACCAAAAGGCTGCCGCTGGCCGCAGCCTGGCGGATGGCCGTGAGCATCCGGTCAGTGAAGTGGCTGGCCTCACCCAACTGGATCCATATCCAGTAGTGCGTGTCCAGAAGCAGAGGCGCCGGCCCTGGGCTACTCATCCACGTTCCACTTTTCGCCGACGGGCGCAACGATATCGCCCAGAATTTCAGCGGAGCCCCGCATCCGGCCGAAAACTGGGGGAAGCTCCTCATCCGCCGGCACGAGCCGCGCCACCGCCCGGCCACGCTTGGTGATCACGATTTCCTTGCGGCTTTGGCGGACTTCATCGAGCAGGTGAAGGCATTTCGCCTTGAACTCGCCCGCGGCAATCTGTCTTTGCATACCATGGTCATTGTACCATGGTCAGATTGATGAATCCGGCGGAGAGGGGGTGCGCGCAGCGCCGCCATGAAGATACGATTTGACGGGTACGGATATTTACCGTACACTAAATGAGAGAGGCTGGGAAGAACCATGCGACAGACCGCACAGGCGGGTCTTAGGCAGTCACACCGGGTAGCCCCGGCGAAAACGTACCGGTTTGATGCCCGTCTGAACGAGGAACAAAAGCTGCTCATTCAGCGCGCGGCGGATTTGGAGGGCCGTACCATGACGGATTTTGTCCTCCACAGCGCCGAAGCCGCCGCGGAGCGGGCGATTGAGAACCGGGCCATGTTAGTGTTGACGGCGCGCGAGACGGAGGCTTTCGCGACCGCCATTCTGAAACCGCCCGCCCCAGGTCCAATCTTGCGGCGCGCCGCCCGGGAGTACCGCGCAAAGATTGCCATGCGGTGACGCGTGCCACTTGAATTTGAATATCGGATAGAGCCGCTCAGCCCCTCTCACGACCGGGCCGCCTTTCACTCGGGCGTTCTGGAACTCGATGAGTACTTTCACCACCAGGCCGGCCAGGACGCAAGGCGGAAAATCGCCGCACCATTCGCCCTGGTTGATGTCCACGGGTCCATTCTCGGCTACTACACCCTTTCCGCTTATAGTATCCGGCTCGACGCTCTCCCGAATGTCATCGGCAAACGGCTTCCGCGGTACCCGCTGATTCCGGCCACCCTCCTGGGCAGGCTGGCCGTTAGCGCTGCCTGTCGCGGCCAGAGGCTCGGGCGATTTCTCTTGATGGACGCCTTGCACCGGAGTTGGCGAAACACGACGGAAGTAGCGTCGGTTGGGGTTGTTGTGGAGGCA
>Ga0326728_10009095_pt1 | contig 24136 bp, 23 predicted proteins | sample MB3enrmetagenome_FD_207602 | JGI IMG/M metagenome (GOLD analysis project Ga0326728, IMG submission 207602) | Lab enriched peat soil microbial communities from McLean, Ithaca, NY, United States - MB31MN | ecosystem: Environmental > Terrestrial > Soil > Wetlands > Peat | place: USA: New York... | reverse complement strand
TTTCAGCGTCTCCTGCACCTGTTCTTCCGGGAGAATGTTGAGGTAGGGCGATTCCTGGAACTTCACGATCATCGCCTGACGCAGCGTGCCGTCAAACACCGCGTCGCCCGTGGTGTTGGCGAAGTCCGCCAGGACCAGCGTGTCCTTGTCGGTGAGCCCTCTCGAGTGCCGTGGATGCGCAACGAAATAAGCCGCCACCAATGCCATGACTAACAACGCTACCACTCCACCTGCCAACTTAGCCCACTGCCTTCGGCGTTGAATCGTGATGGGCGGGACCGCTGTCGGACGCGGACCCCTGCCGTCCCAGTCCGCCTCCCACACAACCTCCCGCCCGATTCCCCTCAGCGTGAACTCGCCCATCCTGTGAAACTTCACGTCCGTCATGTTGCGGACCAGTGAGTAGGTGGCGGAAGAAAGCAAGATCTGCTGCGGCGTGCCCAAGGCCTCCACTCGCGCGGCGGTATCCACGTCCGTGCCGTGGTATGTGCCCTCGAACATCTCCGGGTAGCCGGAATGAATCCCAATGCGCAACTGCAAAGGACCCAGCGGTGTCTCGATAGGCTCGGCAGTCAGCCTTCTTTGAATCTCCATCGCGCAGCGCGTTGCCTCGAGAGGGTCTTCAAACACCAGGTAGAAGGCATCGCCCATGGTGTTGACCTCCCTTCCACCATGGGCATGGTAGCAATCGCGGATCAAGTTGAAATGGCGGCTCTGGACTTTCTCCAGATAGGCGTGGTCGCGTTCGCGGCTATCCCGCCCCAGCGACACATCGCGCTTTGTGGCGCTCGACTCCACCACGTCGGTGAACACGATGGTAAGTAGCGGGACCAATTCAGTTTCTCGAGTCCGAGAGGGATTCTATGAAAGTGCGATGCGACTAGTCAAGTATCAGATTTCCGGATCATCACGAATCATCGCTGCCGAGAAGCCCTCCTGCTCAGTCGCAGCGCTCATTGGTGCCGCGAAGGCTCGCGATCGAAGGCGCACTGTTTGCCGGCGATGCTGGCCGGTGATTGCTGTTGTGAAATCCCCTACAATTTAGCTATTGACGTGGTGTTGTACTGTGTCACTGGTCGGATTGACGGGGTACTCGGAGAGTAGCTGTAGCACCGCCGCAGCCTGGAGGCCGCGCTTAGCATATGTCGTTCGCAATACGTGCCTGAATTTCTGGAACCGTGTATTTAGGGACGGCGGCCAAAGCCGCCGCAAACGCTCAGAATGATTTGCTCACGGTTGTTTGGCGCACGTCTGGGGGCAAAGAAGATCAGGCCGGTGCGGACGTCCGGTTCCGACGGATATTTCCGGCTACCGCGAGAATCTGGTTGCCGATGGCGGTCCGCATATCATGCGGCAGCAAAGCCGCGAGTTCGAGTGTTTGCCATGCCGCGACCGTTCGTTCCGCGGTCTCGGTAACAATCTGCCACAGAGGACTCACTGGCATGCGTGCGGTGTCGGCGAAACGCCGCACCTGATCAACAGTGATTTCGTTGAGGCTGCGGCTGCCACCGAAGTTCAAGGCGAGCCTGTCATTGGGAAGGTAGGGCAGCGTTGCCACCAAATCATAGGCCGGCGACAATACCGGCGTGCGGCGATCAGGGTAAAGCAGCGACCAGTTCTTGAGGTGCATGTCGGCATTGCCGATGAGCACGGAAAAGACCAGCCGCCGGACAAAGTCGTAGGTTACTTCTTGTCCGGTCTCTGCCCACAGCACGGAGGCGATATTGGCGTAGCTTCGGCGGTCATACTTATCGCCGGGAAATAGCCCGAACACCTGCGCGAAATCTTCCGCGTGAACGCGTTCCCCGCCGCGACCGCGGTCGAACCGCTGCACGGCGAGCACTTTGCCTTCGATGCGCCCAACGTCCTGAGGCAGTCCCTGAATTGCTTTTATCTCCATCAGCCGGTGGTGCGGGACGGTGATGCCGATTGCGTGCGCCAGCTCCAGCATCACGTGTTCGTTCTCAGGGACGGCGGGAAAGCGGGCCGAAGGTAGCTTGACGATCCAGGACCCACCCATGCCGTCGGCGGGGATGGTCAATCCGCCGGCGGCCTCCATGATGGCGGAAAACTTCAGTTGCACACCTGCCAGTGAAAAGCGCAGCGGGGCATCATCAGTCCGATCATCATGATGGTCCCCGGCATCATGATGAACATCACCGTCCTCACCATCACGAGGCGTCACGACAAGGGCACCGGGAAGATCAGCGCCAAGGACAGCGAGAAGAAAGAACTCGCGTTCGGGTTTGACGCCCGCGCGCTTTGCCAGATAGTCCCGCAGATGGCCTTCGGGCAGGAGGTTCGAGAAAAAGGGCGGAAGGCGGCGGCCGGTCGGGCGCGTGGCAGTCACCACCCCGCCAGTCTCGCCCTTGAAAGACAGGCTGAGTGTCGGACGGTCGGGATCGTCAATATAATCCTGTTCGAAGGAGAAAAGGTGGCGGTCACCGGCCAGGCGGTTGATGACGCCGATTCGGCGGCCATGCATCTCTACGGCGAGCGTGTTCAGTTTTTTCGGATCAAAATTCATCGTGGGCCTGCCCCTTTGTCTCGTCGTCTTCGGCCGCGTAGAGGGGTCGTTCTCGTTCATCGCGATCCTGGTTTGGATTTCGATGATCGCGGATGAGAGCCTGCATGGCGGGTACGAGCGAGCGCGGGACCATCAGGAGGTCATAGTCGAGCACGCGCACCAGATCCAGGAGAGTGTCGAAGCGTGGAACGATTTTGCCGGATTCGATGCCAGAGATATGCATCTGCGGCAGGCCGGCGCGCCGACCCAGCTCGGCTTGGGTCCAGCCGCGTTTGCGCCGCGCCTCTTTCAGTTCGTGGCGCATGTCTTCGGGAAGACCACCGAGCCGCACAGGTTTGATAGGCTTGTTTATATGTTGTTCCATACTTTATATAGTGACGCATATCCCTACGTATTTCAATTGTATAGGCACATTTATATCGACAACGAGAAAAGATATAATTTAACATATCTCACAGCGCGGCCCGGCAACCGCAACCAAGGCGATATTCTCCGTGTTCTCTGAGCCTCCAAAGCCTCAACACAGAGGGCATAGAAGATCTCAGCGACCTCTGTGTTGAGTCCCGTCTGGTCACGGAGGACACGGAGGCATTACTGGCGCGAGAAGAAATCTTCGCGCGCTAACAAGAAGCGAGCAAGGGCGGACCCGTTTTGTAGGTCCGCAGTTCGTCCACAAATAACAGCAAAGTGCCGCGGGCCTAGAGGACGGGTCCGCGCTATCAGCTTTTGGCAACAGCTAATTGATCACAACGATTCCGGAGCCAAAGCGCCACTTTACCAGCGTGGCCGCCTCCTGTTAGACTCCCGCAATGTCCTTTCGCATCCAGGGGGTAAGGCTCGACACTTTCGCCGGCTCTTTTCGCCGTGCGCTCCAGTATGCTTTTTACGACTGGACTCGCGAAATGTCGAGGTCCAAGCGCCTCATCACATGGGTCGCCATCTTGTTCCAAGGATACGCCCTCTATGCCGCTTTGATGTGGGCTTTGATGGTACCGAAAGGGCTGCTTGGCTACTTATTTGTGTTGCCGAAAGGGCGACCTAGCTATTTGCTTGCATTCCTGTTGTACATGATCGGTTACTACGTCATGAACGGGATGCTGACTTCGGAATTTGTCCGTAAGACGCAACTTGAAGCCGACCAGATTGCCGCACAACAAATCCAGCAGACACTCCATCCCCAGAAGCTGGAAGAGTTGCAGGGCTACAAGGTGGAGGCATTCTATAGGCCTTTCCGTGACGTTGGTGGCGACTACTTTGACGTCATCGAACTTCCGAACAACCGAACGCTATTCGCCGTCGCGGACGTGTCCGGGAAAGGGATGCCGGCGGCTCTGCTGGCGGCAAACTTACAGGCTCTGGTTAGGAGCATCGCGAATGTTGAAGCGGATCCCCTGGCGTTGGCCCGTCAGATTAACAAGCACTTGAGTCGTTACACCCCGACTGATCGCTTTGTAACGGCGGTATTTGTCGTGCTAAGCCGCGTTTCGGGAGAATTAACTTATGTGAATGCCGGTCACAACGCCCCGATCATGTATTGTTCCGGGTCAACAACATTTCTACAGGCCTCTGGCATTCCTCTTGGATTATTCACTGGCGCGGAGTATAAAGTTGGTACGGCTGTCATTCCTCCCGGTGGCGCCCTCCTCCTATTCACAGATGGATTGACCGACTCGATTCCCGGGAAGAATCCCGCCGACCGGTTGCGTGACGCTTTGGCTGACAATTCGGGAAGAACTATGGCGACACTCGAATCCTTGGTAGACCCGGAACTCAACGAGGATGACGTGACCATATTGCTGCTGAAACGCACCGCAGGTTCTGCTTCCAGCGGCGTGCTCTCGTCAGATTCGCTCGTCCAGCAAACTGAGTGAAAAAGCCAAAAGCTCAATAGTGAAATATCAGAACGTGAGGCTGTGGACCGGCCGGATAACTGTTGATAAGAGGGTTATGACGACGAACTGCAATCCGATCAGGGCGCCGGCGGACGACCCGACGATCACGTAGAAGTTCTCCCATCCAGCGATTGCTGTCATTCCGTCACCTAACCTCTTGGGTCATCAATCCACAGTGCGAGTGGGGTCAGACCAGAGTCGAGTATCTTGACGCAATCTGGCGATATCCCTGGTCGGCGCACTCCCGAAAAAGCGGTTGTATTCTCTGCTGAACTGGGAAGCGCTCAGATAGCCCACGCGCAGACTCGCAGTACCGGCATCCATCATCGTGGACAACATGAGACGTCTCGCCTCTTGAAGGCGCAGTACCTTCTGGTAATGCAGCGGGCTCATCGAAGTGATTGCCTTAAAGTGCTCGTGGAAAGAGGAAACACTCATGTGCACCAGTTCGGCCAGCTCTTCGACTTTCATGGGTTGAGAGAAGTTTGCGCGTAGCCAGGAAATCGCCTTCGCAAGTCGGTGCACGCTGGACTCTGCAAAGCCCATTTGAGCCACGCGAACCCCAATGGGGCTGCGCAGTACCCGGATCAAAATCTCATCCATCACAAGTGGAGCGAGTAGTTCGACGTCCCCGGGCTGCGCAAGACACTCCATTAATCTCGTCGCGGCGTTGACAATGCTCACGTCGACCGCAGTGACGTAAACGGCCCGCCTCTCTTCAACCGGAGGAAGACCGTGCGGATACACCTTCAAGACCAGCTCGGCAATCTTGTGCGGGTCGAGGTCCAACCTTAGAGCCAGGTAAGGTTCGGAATGGCTGGCTTGCGTGATCTGGGCGGCAATTGGTAGGGCAACGGAGAACACCAACATACGCGACGGGTCGTACTCGTAGACCTCCTGTCCCACAATGACGGTCTTCGCTCCTTGCGCGACGATGCACAGGGAGGGCAACCGGAGGACATGCGCACATTCTGAGTTGGTTCGTGAAAAGCGACTGGCGCACAAACCAGGAACGCGCAGCTCAAAGCTACCGTCGTGAGGGGCATACGCAGCAATGCGTCGGGCTAACTTAGCCGTGTCTGGTTCGTTTGATCCCGCAACCTTGTCTGCCCGCCGCGGAGACGCAGTTTTACCGTTGATTCTCAAGCCTTTGAGAATACCTCCTTCGCAATCATGATAGCGCTCATTGCGTTGGGCCAACCTGAATAAAACGCCAGGTGCGTGATGACCTCGATCAGTTCCTCCTTCTTCATGCAAACAACTCCTGCGCGCGGCGGAGCCGGGCCGCGACTTGGACCCCGTAGGGACACTGGACGGTGCAGTGCTCGCAATCGGCGCAGCGCACCGCTTTGACTTCGGGCCCCAGCTTCAGGAACTCCTCGCGGCCCAAGGCAAACTGGCCGTAGCCTTCGGCATAAGTCAGGAATCGAAGCACGTCCGCGACAGGGACGCCCCTCTCGCAAACGCCACCGCAGGCGCCGCACATCCGGCAGTACTTCGGGCGGATGGCGACGAGTTGCGCGGTCAGCAACTCCTCGTCCTTCTCGGTGTACGGTTCCACCATGGCGCGCACGTTTTCTTCGAACTGATCGTGACTCGTCATGCAGACGATAGCGGTGTCGACCGACTCGTTCTTGAGGGCCCATTTGATCGCGGCAACCGGAACGCCCTCCTGGCCGAGCCGCCTGCCCAAAGCTTGCGGATTGGCCCCGTAGAGCCGGTCGCCACGCTGCACACGGGCGACGCCGCCCGCGAGGGCTTTCATGACCACGATGCCCAGGCCGGCCTTCCGCGCCGCACGGATGGCTGCCGTCATGTCCGCCTCCGGCGCGTTCGGATTCATGTTCGCGCTGGCATCCACCGACCGCATGGCGAAATTGTAGGTGGTCAGCACGACGTCCGTCTGGCCGAGTTTGGCCAGGTGCGCCAGCATCCTGTCCATGTTGAAATGCGTGCTGACGCCGGCAAAACGGATTTTCCCGTTCTGCTTTGCAAGGCGCTGCGCTTCCAGCAGGTCCTCGGTCACCTGCTCCGGCTCGTTTTTCATATGGAGATACCAGATATCCAGATAGTCGGTTCCCAGTTCGCGCAGGCTTGTGTCGAGGTCGGCAAGAACTTCTTGTTTCGTCTTACCCGGGCTCTTGCTGGAGATGATGACTTTCGGCCGCACCCTCTTGAGAGCCGCGCCGACCATCCGCTCGTTGTTTCCGTTCTGATAACCGCGGGCCGTGTCGAAGTGATTGATACCGAAGTCCGCGGCGCGCTGGATCACGGACGGATCAGAGGTTGTCATGCAGCCGAAAGCAAGCGACGTCACCTTCAAGCCGGTTTTGCCCAACATGCGATAGTCCAGCCTGGTGGATTCGGGCTTGGCTTGGCCGACCGCAAGGGCAAGAGACGAGTCGGAAGAAGGGCGAAGGCCGGCGGCGGGAAGAGCCAGGCCGGCCGCCAGAAAATCGCGGCGCGAGCAGTTGGGTTTCATTCCATCCTCCTGGGTCTGTTTTGCGCGATCGAATATACAGAAAAATCGGGACTTCCGCATTGTTTTCGGGTCGGTCACCCTATTTCCCAAACCGCTCGAACCGGTACGCCAACTCCGGCCCTCCTTCGCCCTCGTAGGCGAGTTGGGCGACGAGCAGCGCGAACGGCTCGATGTAACGGGCGATCTGTAAGGGGCCAGCGTCCACCGGATCGAAACCCACGTCGCGGATCAGCTCAGCGGCCACAGCTTTGCCGCTCTCGTTGTCGCCGCAGTACACCAGACTCGGTCGGCTGGCCTTGCCGTTGGCTTCGTACACGCCGAAAAGCACTTCGCTGGGCACGGTGTTGAAGGCGGAGACGACCCAAGCCCTCGGAACCATCTTTGCGAGTTCCTCGGCGCCGGATGAGGTGTTGGCGATGATAAGTCTCGTGTTGTCGGTATCCATAGGCAGCGAGCAGGTCACGATTACCTTGCCCGACAAATCGCCCGCCTGATTCAGCACATCGTCGATTCGCGACCAGTGCACGGCCAGCAATACCGCGTCCGCTTCCTGCGCGGCCTCACGCGGTGTGCCCGGCCGCGCCTTGCCCTTGGCCTCCCGTGCGAGCCTCTTGAGCTTCTGTTCGCCGCGGGCGTAGCTGAATACCACCTCATGTCCGGCTCGCGCAAAGATCGTTCCGAGCTTGCCGCCCATCAACCCCGAACCCAGAATGCCAACTCGCATGCTGCTCTCCCTCGCCTTTCGTTGCCAGCATCTGCCTTGCACGTGTTGCCTTGCTCAGTGAGCTACGGACTGCAACCGGAGAACACATTTTTTGCCGCTTAGCGGCCGGTCATTTGCTCCAGCTTTTCGGGGTACCGAGCCCCTTGCACCGTAATCTTGGAGGCGGCGTCATTGATGTCACGCAGATCATCGGGCGTGAGTTCGACTGAGAGTGCCCCGATGTTTTCGTCCAGGCGATGCAGCTTCGTGGTGCCTGGGATGGGAACAATCCACGGCTTCTGGGCCAGCAGCCAGGCGAGCGCGATCTGAGCAGGTGTGGCCTTCTTCCGTCCCGCGATGCTGCCGAGCAGATGAATCAACGCCTGATTCGCCTTGAGAGCCTCCGGCGTGAAGCGCGGCAGGGTGCTGCGGAAGTCGGAACTGTCGAACTTCACGTTTTCGTCGATCTTGCCCGTAAGGAAGCCCTTGCCCAAAGGGCTGTACGGGACAAGGCCGATTCCGAGCTCCTCGAGAGTCGGTATCACTTCCGCTTCAGGGCGTCGCCACCACAGCGAGTATTCGCTCTGGACTGCGGTGACCGGTTGGACGGCGTGGGCGCGACGAATCGTCTTTGCTGCTGCTTCAGAAAGTCCGAAGTGCTTGACCTTGCCGGCTTGAATCAGTTCCTTCACTGTGCCGGCGACATCTTCTATAGGCACGTTCGGGTCAACCCGATGCTGATACAGCAAGTCGATGCTCTCAACCCGAAGTCGCTTGAGTGAGCCCTCGGCGGCTTGCTTGATGTGCTCGGGCCGACTATTCAGACCTGCCGCTCCCGGCCGATTATCGCTGCCACTGAGATCGAACCCGAACTTGGTGGCGATCATCACCTTTCCGCGGAAAGGAGCGAGGGCTTCGCCCACGAGTTCTTCGTTGATGTACGGGCCATAGACTTCGGCGGTGTCAAAGAACGTGACGCCGCGTTCAACGGCTGAACGGATCAAAGAGATCATCTCCTGCTTGTCTTTGGGCGGGCCGTAAGAAAAGCTCATTCCCATGCAGCCTAATCCGAGAGCCGAAACTTCCAAGTTGCTTTTTCCAAGTTTGCGCTTCTGCATTGCTTCTCCTTCGAGGTATATTCGCAGTTCATGAACCAACCGCTTGGGTCAGCCTCAAAATCGCGTCGCTGCCTCAACTGTAGCGGCGGTCTCCGACCGCCGGGATTGGAATCAAAGCGTCGGCGGTCGGAGACCACCGCTACAAGCCGCAGATGAGGCTGCGAAATTCCCGCTAGCCCCATGGGTGAAGTATAATCTGCTTACACTTCGGGCCTTTGCCTATTTCTCTAAAGTTCTTGCCAGATTCTCCGAAACTCCACCAAAATTATGATTCCCGTTCCATGCCGCTCGCAGCCTATCGGCAAAAGACACAGATCGGAAACGAATTCTGTCCGTATGGTCGGCCACTTGGCAGCGGGCAATTAGCTCGGATGCGCTGAGTCTTCGGGTCCGATCACGGCGAACACCGCGCCCTGGGGGTCTGCCAGGATTGCCATGCGGCCCACTTTCTCGATGGCCATGGGAGCCAAAAGAACCTTGCCGCCCAGGTCCTTGGCTTTGGCAGCCGTTTCATCACAATTCGAGACGTAAAAGTACGCCATCCAGTGGGGGGGGGCATTCGGAGGACGAAAACTCGCCGGCGGAATCCCGCCGATGAAATCTTCCCCGTTAGCGATGTGCAGGTAGCCTGAGGGATCATTCTCGCTCGCGGAAATCTTCCACCCGAAGAGGCCGGTGTAGAACGTCTTGGCGCGCGCAACGTCAGGCGTGATGAGATCCGCCCAGCAGAGGGATCCGTGCACGCCGGCGATACCCGTCCCGGTGTGTGTTTTAGTCTGCCACAGGGCGAAAACAACCCCCGTGGGGTCTTGCACAACAGCCATCCGTCCGGCGTCGTAGACGTCGCACGGCGGCGCAGGGACCTTTCCTCCGAGTTGCGTCGCGCGGTTGGCAGCGTCGTCCGCGTTGGCGACGGCGATGTAAATCATCCAGTGCGGCGGCACGCCCTGGGACCGCTGCTCGGCACGCATGGTATACGCAGCGCCCGTATCCCGCCCCTCGAGTTGAAACATCGTGTAGAAGTCGTTTGGACCCATGGGAAAATCCTTGGCAGTCCAACCAAACAGAGAATTGTAAAAACCCTTGGCGGCATTCTGGTCCGTGGTGGAAAGCTCGATCCAGCAAAAAGCCCCGGGTGGATGCTTGTCAATGATGCGTCGCATGGCGCAATTACCTCCTTGTTGTTTTGTCGAGTTTCGGTAGCCCAATAAGATTCTACCCTTTTTTCGGGACTGCGTCCGGAAAAAGCCGCGGGTGCGTAGCGCTTTGGCGTTCGGCCCGTCAACTCACAGCTCACGGTTTTGCGTCTCGGGCTTGCCGAGCCGCCGCAGCAGCGCTGACCCCGCAAGGCGGGGTCGGCGCTACAAGGCAAGCAGAGGGGGACCAGACCTGCGCTACTTCCTGGCGTAATTGTTCAAAAAGGTAAGCGTGAGCGCCCAGGCTTGCCTGGCCGCGGCGGGGTTGTGGCTCGACCGTGCGTCGCAGAAGAACCCGTGGTCGGCGTCAGAGAACTCGACATTCACGAAAGGTTTACCCGCCGCACGAAGAGATTCGGTCACCGCATGGGTCAGTTCCGGGCCGATATGCTTGTCTAATCCACCCCAAAACAGGAGCTGGGGAGCGTGCAAATCGCCCGCGCGGCTGAGTAGGCCAGGACCGAAGGGGCTGGGAGCGATCCCACCACCATAAAACGAAATGGCCGCACTTACGGGAAGAACCGCATTGGTAAGAAACGTCACGCGCCCGCCCAAACAAAAGCCCACGCACGCGATCCGCTGCCCTTGGGTCCCAGGCTCAGCGTGCAGCCATTCATAGGCGGAGCGGACGTCGGCTTCAAGGTTTTGATCGCTCAGAGCCCTTATGTGGGGCATGACCGCCTCGAAATTGTTGTACTCGCCCTCGAAGCCCGGCGTGGTGCGGTGAAATAATTCGGGGGCGACGGCTATGTAACCTTCGCGCGCAAAACGCTCGGTCACGTCCCGGATGTACCCATTGACGCCGAAGGCTTCTTGAAAGACTAGCAGCCCAGCGTGCTGGGTCGTGTCTTGAGGGCGGGCCACGTAAGCGCGCATGGCCGTCCCGTCTGCAACATTCAAGGTGATCCACTCGGTCTTGATTTCTGCCATTGAATTCTCCTCCCACGAAAGTAAGTCGTCAGTTGTCAGTCGCCAGTTGTCAGTTCGAAAAAACAAATGATTCACAATTTACTATTCACTACTTACTATTTAGCATTTGCGTCGCGCTCCAGCGAAACCGCCTGTGCGGTCATTTCCTCAGGCGGCTCGCCTCCCGCCAGCGACTGCGCCAGGATAAGCTGGCGCGCTTCGCCACGCATAGCCGGCCAGGTCAGCGCGAAAACCGCGCCTCCCACCAAGCTGACGATCCCTCCCAGCCTGACGGTAAGCGGCGCTCCCACATGCTGCGCAATTGCTCCTGAAAGCAGCGCCCCAATGGGCGCCATGCCCATGAACATCATGGAGTAGACGGCCATGACGCGGCCGCGCAATTCATCAGGGACCATGGTTTGGATCAGGGTGTTCGAGGAGGCCATTTGCAAAATCATCGAGAATCCTGCCGGCATAACCAGGAGCACGGAGAGCCAGAACCAGTGCGACATGGAAAAGAGGATCAGGGAGGCGCCGAATCCCATGGCAGCGAACATTACCCATCTACCCAGTCCGCGCACGCCGTGGCGCGCTGCCAACGCCAATGTTCCTATAAGCGCCCCTACTCCCGCAGCACCCATGAGCAGACCCAGCCCTCGCGCTCCGCTGTGCAAAATTCTGGCAGCGAAAATCGGCATCAATACCATGTAAGGCATCCCCGTCAAGCTGACCAGGCCCAGCAGAAGCAGCAGGGCGCGGATCGGCCCGGTGCGGGCGACCCAGTGAAAGCCTTCCACCAGGCTTTGCAAGCCGGACCCCTGGCTGTCCCGCGCACGTGGCGCCACGATCATCAACAAGAGCCCGACAATCACCGCGATGTAGCTCACTCCATTGGCGAAGAAGCACCAGCCTTCGCCGATCGCCGCCACCGTTACGCCGGCCACGGCAGGCCCCAGGACTCGCGCACCGTTCACCATGGCGGAGTTGACAGCAATGGCGTTAATCAAGTCCTGCGGCTTCACCATCTCGACCACAAATGCCTGGCGCGCGGGAATGTCGAAAGCGTTCACCAAGCCCAGCGACGACGCCAGCACCATGATTTCCCACACTTTGATGTGGCCCAGCAGGGTCAGCGCGGCCAGGACAAACGCCAACAACATGGCAGTGGTCTGGGTGGTGATGACAATGCGATAGCGGCTCCTTCGGTCCGCCACGATGCCGCCAATCGAGGCCAGGAGGAAAACCGGGATTTGCCCGGCAAAGCCCACCAAGCCGAGAAGCAGCGACGAGCCCGTAAGCCGGTAAACCAGCCAGGACAGCGCCACCGATTGCATCCAGGTGCCGACCAGGGAAATGAGCTGGCCGCTGAAGAATAGGCGGTAATTCCGGTACCGGAGCGCCCGGAACATCGCCGGAACGCGGCTCTTCGGCTCACCCGGCGGTCCGTCGTTTGCTTGTGGCAGGGAGGTCGCAGACCGTCCCCGCGCCGATTCAGTTACCATGGTCGTTGTGCCGGGCAGCCCTTCGCGAGCGATAGTTCAAAGCCTCTGTCGCCACCCTCATAAGAAAAGCGGGTGCAGACAGCCACTTCATCATGATACTGGAGCTTGCGCATATTCGCCAAAAAGAATGGTAGTTGTAGCGGCGAGTTCACCTCGCCGCGTGGTCCGGCAGTGGACAGGTGAAGCCGCCTCTACAGTAAGGGGATATTCGCCGAAAAAATGGCAGATAAATTAGTTCGCTTGCAGGAAGACTATGGCGTAGAATCTCTGGCTCCATTCATGAGCCGGTGGCAACAGATATGCCGCCGGAATCACCACAATTCAATCGGAGGAACATTATGTGCCAGATGACGTTCAAGGCGAAGGTAACTACAGTGCTTTGTTGCAGTGTATTGCTGCTTGGCGCGCTCGGTGTGCGGGCGGAGGTAAAGCTGCCCAGTCTGCTGTCTGACGGCCTGGTGCTTCAACAAGGCATGAAAGTGAACATTTGGGGAACTGCCGACCCGGGCGAACGGGTGACCGTCACTCTAGGGGATCAACAAGCGAGCGGAGTCGCTGATAGCGGGGGCCAATGGAAGGTGAAATTGGGGCCGCTCAACGCCGGCGGGCCATTCACAATGACCATTGCCGGCAAGAATACACTTACGCTGCACGACGTGCTCGTGGGCGAAGTCTGGGTTTGCTCCGGGCAGTCCAACATGGAAATGCCCGTGGGCACAAACCCCCAGGGCTGGAGTGGGGCCGTAGTCAACTATCAGGATGAAATGGCTCGTGCTGACTACCCCATGCTGCGGCTGTTCACTGTTCAAAAGGCCGTGGCCGGCAAACCTCAGCGCGACGTGAAAGGCTATTGGGTCGCGGCGCGCCCGCAGACCGTGGGCGAGTTTTCTGCGGTGGGGTATTTCTTCGGGCGGGAATTACTCAAGGTGCTGAATGTGCCGATTGGTATGATTCACAGTTCCTGGGGCGGAACCCCGGCGGAGTCCTGGACGAGCCACGGCACGCTCGAATCCGATCCCGACTTCAAATCCATACTGGACTCGGGAGGGAAGTTACTTTCACCTTACCCCAAGGCCCTCCAGGACTTCGAACAGCAACTGGCGCAGTGGCGGCAAGATTCGGACAATGCCGAATCCGAGGGGGCGCCAGTTCCCTCAGCCCCGACTGTCCCCGATGACCCGCGGCGGAATCCCTGGCGTCCGGCCGGCCTCTTTAATGCCATGCTCATGCCGTTGACGCCCTACGCGATCCGAGGAGCTATCTGGTACCAGGGAGAATCCAACGCCGACCGACCCGCCCAATATCGCAAGCTCTTTCCGGCGATGATCCGCGACTGGAGACGCGCCTGGGAAGAGGGTGATTTCCCCTTCCTATTCGTTCAACTCGCCAACTGGGGAATCTACCAACCCCATTCGAATTGGCCAAAACTGCGCGAAGCCCAACTGAAGACGCTTTCGCTGCCCAAGACCGGGATGGCTGTAACCATCGACATCGGCGACGGAAGCGATATTCATCCCAAGAACAAGCAAGACGTGGGGTACCGCCTCGCCCTTGCCGCGCAGGCCATCGCCTACGGACGGGACGTGATCTATTCAGGCCCCATCTATGAGTCAATGGCCGTCGAGGGTGAGAAAATCCGTTTACGTTTCAAGTACGTTTACGGCGGGCTGGCAGCGAAGAATTCGTCGGCGTCAGCGCTCAGCGGATTTGAGATTGCGGGTGACGATCATGAATTCGTCGCTGCGGAGGCCAAAATTGACGGCGATACGGTTGTCGTGCACAGCGAAAAAGTGCCGCACCCTGTGGCCGTGCGTTATGCATGGGGTATGAATCCGTGGTGTAATCTGTATAACCGCGCCGGCTTGCCCGCCTCGCCCTTCCGCACGGATGATTGGGAGGGAAATAGGGAGTAGGGAACAGGGAATAGGGAACAGTTGCGCAAGCAGATTCGCCTTCTCTACTCCCTATTCCCAATTCCCGATTCCCTAAAGCTAGGTGAATCCGCGAAGGCCGTGCAAGCTTCGTGCTATAATTCCAGCAACTGCGCCATTGAAGCAGTGAAACATGAGCGCGCAGGGTCCGGCAGTTCGCGCGCTTGCGCAGACCGGTTGGGGAGGAAGGCATGGCGATAAAGCATTTCGAAAAAGTTTGGCACAATGGAAGATTTATTCCATGGGACGATGCCACGATACACGTCGCGTCGCATGTGGTCAGTTATGCTTCCTGCCTTTTTGAAGGCATCCGCTGCTATGACACCCCGCAGGGGCCCGGCATCTTCCGCCTCAAAGAGCATACCGACCGATTGGTGAACTCCTGCAGGATTTATCGCATGGAACTCCAGTTCACGCGCGATCAACTGGCCCAGGCGATGGTGGAACTGGTGCGCGTAAACGGTATCAAGCATTGTTACCTGCGCCCGGTGGTTTTCCGCGGCTTTGGCGAAGCTGGCGTGAACCCGCTGAAGAACCCGATTGAGATTTACTTGCTGGCCTGGGAGTGGGGGAAATACCTCGGCGACGAAGCACTGGCGCAGGGGGTAGACGTGTGCGTTTCCTCCTGGCAGCGCATTGCGCCCAACACGCTGCCCGCGATCGCCAAAGCGGCTGCGAATTATATGAACTCCCAACTGGTGAAGATGGAGGCGCTGACCAACGGCTATGTGGAAGGCATATCGCTCGACGCCTCCGGCCACGTCAGCGAAGGGAGCGGTGAAAACCTCTTTATTGTGCGCGAGGGCAAGATCTTTACACCCCCGCTCTCCGCCTCCATTCTTCCCGGCATCACGCGCGATTCCGTCATGACGCTCGCCCAAGAACTTGGGTACCCGGTCATCGAGCAGACCATCTCGCGCGAGATGCTTTACATCGCCGACGAAGTTTTTTTCGCCGGCACGGCGGCGGAGATCACCCCCATCCGTTCCGTGGACCGCATTGTGGTGGGAAAAGGCAGGCCTGGTCCGCTCACCCTGCGCCTACAGGAGCGCTTCCTCTCCATCGTCCAGGGGCAGGCGGAGGACAAGCACGGCTGGCTTACCCTCTGTAGCCAGCCCGTCGCCGTGGCGCGGTAGTTCTCACACGCCACTGAACAGGGAGGATCAGGAATGCCTGGCAGTGAGGATCAGCCATGAGCAGCGAAAGCATAACCATCGATACCTTGCTTCGGACCGCTTACGAGAACAAGGCTTCCGATCTGCACTTGAAGGTGGGGAACTGTCCTTACATCAGGGTGGATGGCGAGCTCCGACCGCTCGCCCAGTATCCTCGCATCTCCCCAGAAGACATGCTGGACTTCGCTTTCAGCATTATGACCAACCGGCAGAAGCAGAAGTTCAAGGAAAACAGCGAACTGGATATGCCCTATGGCATCCCCGGGCTGGCCCGCTTCCGCGTGAACATCTTCCAGCAGCGCGGAAACGTCGGCATGGTCTTGCGCGTGATTCCGTCCAAGATCCAGACTTTCGAGGAACTTTCCCTCCCCAGGGTGATGGAGAAGATTTGCCAGGAAACGCGTGGCTTGGTGCTGGTGGCCGGCAGCACCAGTTGCGGCAAGTCCACAACCCTGGCGGCAATGGTGGACAGCATCAACTCCACTCGCACCGACCACATCATCACCATCGAAGACCCCATCGAGTTCTTGCACCACGATAAGAAAGGATTTGTGAATCAGCGGGAAGTGGACGTGGATACACCCAGCTTCGCCTCCGCCTTGCGCGGCGCGCTTCGCCAGGACCCCGACGTCATTCTGGTGGGCGAAATGCGCGACCTGGAGACCATCCAGACTGCCCTGCTGGCCGCCGAAACCGGCCACCTGGTTTTTTCCACCTTGCACACCACGGACGCTACCGAGACCGTCCAGCGCATCATCGCGGTGTTCCAGCCGTCTGAGCAGAAGCAGGTCCGCCTGCAACTGGCGAGCACGCTAAAGGCGGTTGTTTGCCAACGGCTGGTCAGGAAATCCGACGGCAGAGGGCGAGTGCCGGCAGTGGAAGTCCTGGTCACCACGGAGTACATCCGAGATTGCATCATCAATCCTGAAAAAACCCGGCTGATCCAGGAGGCTCTGGCTGCCGGCGTTTCCCAGTACGGCATGCAAACCTTTGACCAGTCGATCTACGACCTCCACTCGCAGGGCCTGATCACGCTCGAAGAAGCCCTCATAAACTCCTCTAACCCTGACGACTTCAAGCTGCGTGTTGCCGGCGTCCGGACCACGACCGACGTGGCTCGCGACGAAATGGAAAGGGCCGGCCAGGTGGAAAGGTTTGCGGAGACCTAAAGAAGCGCCACTAGACCCGCTCACCGCAGCCCTGCGCATGCTCGCTCGCCGTCCCTATTCCCTGGCCGAAATGCGCCGCGCCCTGGAGAAGAAATATCCGGACTCAAATCAGGTGCGCAAGGCGATTGCCCGTCTCCGCGAGCTCCACTACCTGGACGATAAGAAGTTCGCCGAACACTACGCTTCTTCGCTGGTCCGCAACCGCGCTTACGGCCGCCACCGCATCCGCCGGGAGCTGAAAGCCAAACTCGTCGATTACCGCCAAATTGAACCGGCCCTCGCACAAGCCTTCGAGGAGACCAGCGAGGGGGAATTGCTGGAGCAGACTCTCACAAAGAAAGTCCGCACCTTGCGCCTGCCTTTGACCCGCGCCAAGCTGGCCGCGCTTTGCCAGAGCTTGATGCGCCGCGGGTTCCGCGGCGATGATATTATCAAAGCGGTGCGCGCACGCCCGGAACTGAAAACGGTCGCGGACGACGACACCAGTCTGGTCGAGGATGAGAATCCAGTAAATGGTGAATAGTGAATGGTGAATTATAAATTGTAAATAGTAAATGGTGAATTATGGGTTCGGAATCTCATTGTATTAACAAGAAGAGGAGCTCGCCCGAAGAACATCCGCGCGAGATTATTGCTCCATCTTTCTCTTACGCTCTGCGTGCCATCAAGCTCTACCAATATTTGCAGCGCCGGAAAGATGGGGCGGGCTGGATTTTGGGAAAGCAATACCTTCGCGCGGCCACCTCAGTCGGAGCAAATATCGAAGAGGCGCAAGCCGGTGAGAGCCGTTTGGATTTCATTCATAAGCTGGGCATCGCTCAAAAGGAAGCACGAGAAAGCCGTTATTGGCTGCACCTGTTGGCCGAATCAGGAATCGTCCAGAAAGAGAAGCTGCAACCCCTTAGGCGTGAAACCGAAGAACTAGTGGGTATCATCACAGCCATTATTGTCAACACGAAGAACCGCGCTCACGACAGGTGATGAATCGACCTTCCCGGTGTCATACTTTATAATTTATAATTTACAATTCATATGAAATCGAACGAAATCAGAACTCGATTCTTGAAATTCTTCGAAGGCCGCGGCCACCGCGTGCTTCCCTCGTCGTCGCTCGTCCCGGCCCATGACCCCACGTTGCTCTTCTCGAACGCAGGCATGAACCAGTTCAAGGATGTATTCCTGGGCCGCGAAAAGCGCGATTACTCGCGCGCCACGACTTCCCAAAAATGCGTCCGCGCAGGCGGCAAACATAACGACCTCGAGCAGGTCGGCCGCACCACGCGCCATCACACCTTTTTCGAGATGCTGGGGAATTTTTCCTTCGGCGATTACTTCAAGAAAGAAGCCATTCCCTGGGCTTGGGAGTTGGTCACCAAGGATTACGCCATTCCGGCGGAGAAGCTCTACGTCACGGTCTTCCGCGAGGATGATGAGGCGGAGGAAATCTGGGCCAAGGACGTTGGCGTGCCGCGCGATCGCATCTTCCGCTTGGATGAGCATGACAATTTCTGGGCCATGGGTGATACCGGCCCCTGCGGGCCATGCTCCGAGATTCACTACGATTTGGGTCCGGCAGCCAGCACCCTCGGACACCCGGATTGCTCTTTTCCCTGCCCCCAGGACTGCGGCCGCTACGTCGAGCTCTGGAACCTCGTCTTCATGCAGTTCAACCGCGACGAGCAGGGCAACATGACTTCCCTGCCCCGCCCCAGTATTGATACCGGGGCCGGCCTTGAACGCCTGGCGACGGTTTTGCAAGGCAAGATTTCGAACTTTGACACCGACCTCTTCCGTCCGCTGATCGAAGAGGCCGCGGGGCTGGCCAATGTGGAGTATGGCGCGAGCCACGATACCGACGTTTCCCTGCGCATCATAGCCGACCACGCCCGCGCCGCCACGTTCTTGATTTCCGACGGCGTGCTGCCCTCAAACGAAGGGCGAGGCTATGTGCTGCGCCTCATCATGCGCCGCGCCCTCTACCACGGCCAGACACTCGGCCTGAACGAGCCGTTCCTTTACAAGATGTCCGGCCACGTGGTGCAGATGATGAAGGATGCTTACCCGGAACTGGTCAAAGCGGCTCAGCATGTCGCCAAGGCCATCAAGATTGAGGAAGAGCGATATGCTCTTACGACGCGGGTGGGCCTAGAGATGCTGGATTCCGTGCCAGTCGTGACCCCTTCCGGCCTTCAGTTGCACTTCGAACATGTTCGTAAGTACCTCCCGACCGCAGGCGCAGACCCCAGAAAGGTCTTCTTCGATCGGGTCCCAAAGGGATGGACGGACGCAGACAAGTGGCTACTGAGACAATTGGTCGACCTGGGTGGCCAACATCGCCTAACCGACTCTGGATTCAAACTCCTATCGGCAGCGATGAAACCACCATCCGGACCGGCCCCTGTCGGCCCCGCACCTCAGCGCCTTCCTCCGGAAGGCTCGGCCTGGATACCTGGGTCGGCCTTATTTAAGCTGCATGACACCTTCGGCCTCCGCCCGGACTTTGTTCGCGACGTCGTGAAGAGTTACGACGACCGCCTGGGCGTCGACCTCGAAGGCTACGAAGCTGAAATGCAGCAACAACGCGAGCGGGCGCGGGCCAGTTGGAAGGGAGTCGAGAAGAAAGCAGCATCGCCAGTGTTTTTGAAGCTGGCGGAAGAGCACAGGACGGCCTTTGATGGCTACACACAAACGACTTCAACTGATTGTCGCATCGTGGCGCTGGTTTGGAAGGGTGAACTGCTGCGCGAGGTCAAGGCCGGCGAAGAAGTGGAAATCGTTCTCGACCACACGCCTTTCTATGCCGAGGCCGGCGGTCAGGGGGGTGACACAGGCTTCTTGTTTGCTCCCGCTTCCGACCAAGAGCTGGCCCACGTCGCGAACACATACTATCCAGTCAGCGGCCTAATTGCGCATAGAGCCGTCGCGCGCGACAGGTTGCGGGTCGGCGACCTCGTGACAGCGAAAGTCGATGTCGAGCGCCGCGATGCGACGCGGCGCAATCACACGGCGACGCACCTGCTCCACGCGGCATTGCGGCGCACGCTGGGGACGCACGTGAAGCAGGCCGGGTCGCTCGTGGCGCCGGACCGCTTGCGTTTCGACTTTACGCATTATGCGGCGCTCGATGAGCAGGATTTGCTCGACATCGAAGACCTGGTGAACGAACACATACTGAAGAACGAAGTTGTTGCGACGGAAGAGAAAGACCTGGACTCGGCCGTCGCTGGCGGCGCGATGGCGCTCTTCGGAGAGAAATACGCGGATAAGGTGCGCGTGCTCTCGATCAACGACTTCTCCAAAGAACTGTGCGGCGGCACGCACGTGCGACGCACAGGCGACATCGGCCTTTTCAAGATTATCTCCGAATCGAGCGTGGCGGCGGGAACGCGGCGAATTGAAGCCGTAACTGGTGAAGGCGTCCTGAAGCAACTGCGACAAGCCAGCGAGACGCTGGCGCTACTTGCCGACTCATTGCATGCCAAGCCCGATGAGTTGCTTCAGGCGGTCGAGAAGCTAAGTGATTCCGAGAAAAAGCTCCGCAAAGAACTCGAAGCGCAGCAGATGAAGCGCGCCACGTCCCAGGCCAGTGACCTTGTGAAAGAAGCACGTGAAGTGAAAGGCGTGCGCGTGGTGGCAGCGCGCGTCGAGGTCACGGACCGCGCCGCCATGCGGCAGATGGTTGACGATCTGAGAGCCAAGCTCCAATCCGGCGTGATCGTGCTGGGCAGTGTTTCAGACGGCAAGGTCAGCCTTATTGCAGCAGTAACTAAAGACCTTACCAACAAGCTCGACGCCGGAAAGATCGTGAAGCAGGCCGCCGCGATTGTCGAGGGCAGCGGCGGCGGGCGCAAAGACTTGGCCGAAGCCGGCGGCAAAAACCCCGCGAAACTCGATGAATCCCTTCGGGCTGTCCCCTCGATCATTGAAGCAATGCTGTAAGCGCGGGGGATGGCTTTCCGCAGGATCTTGTCAGAGGCTGTCCCATTCTTCCAGAGCGACTTGACGCCCGAGAACAAGCTCAATTTCTCGCATCATTACCCGGAGCTGAGGGACGGAATACTCGTTATTGGAAGGGATGGTCAGTCGTTTCTGCCCGTGGACCATGAACTGATGACGGCTTCCGGAATAAGGTCCATCAAAGCCAAGAGCGCGCAAGCGTCGAATGAAATCGCTTCGTCTACAAGGTGTCAACCGGCTCACGGGCAGGTTCCCTGTTGAGATCGATCCCGGCAATCACGGGCAATGGATGTGCCAAGCGGAGTCCTAACAGAATCCAATCCTCCAGCACCGATCGCAATTCCTGTTCGCACTCTCGCAAGCCAGCACCGAAGGCTACGACACCCTGGCACGACGGAATCCTGCCCGTATATGTGCCGTCCTCGAGTTTATCGTAGACGGCTTCGCTCATCGCCTGACCCACATAATCTGTCAGAACGTACCGTGTAGCCATAAGGCGCCTCGACAGCTAATAATAACCGACTGTTTGCAGAATTGCATTAAATCATTGGGAGAACACTGGCTGCGAGGACCTAATCAATTTCCCCACTAAGGCAGGCGCTTGGCCAAGCCCGCGGAATTGTAAAGCCGGATCAAAGTATTAATATCCCGCTGGCTGGGTTCCTTGACAAGCGATCTCCAAGAAACCGGAAAGGGAACCGTCGGCAAGTAAATCTGCCGCGTTTTATCCTGCATTTGCCAATACATGATGTCTTTCTTGCTATCGCTGTGACCCTTGATTCCCAGGGCGTGCCCCATTTCGTGTAGTAAGATGGCACGCATCTCGTCTTTCGTCCAGTTTCGCATACTCAGGTCAACGGTAATGACGCAAACTTTGGTCCCTTTCATTTCCCCGCCCACCTCTTCCCATGTGGGACGTTCCCACTCTTCGCCCGCTGCGCCCCAAGTCTGAGGGTCCGTTACCCAGCTCACACGGATGTTCGCCTCCTCGGCGTGAATGACGAGTTGGAGAGGAAACATAGTTTTCCAAATGTTGAAAGCGTCGCGTGCTCCTTGAATCCATTTGACCTGCGGCGCGCTCCCCAAGTCCACCTTCACAGGGAACGTCTTCCACAGGCTCTCCTCTGCTTCCGAGGCCACCTCCCAGTAGTAATCCCCCGCTTCCGGAACGTATCGCGAGGGCTGCATCGCATCGGGAAGGGTAGGCAAAGTCTGTTGTAGTTGCAGGCGGGCTTGCGCGCGGGCCACGTCAAACTTCAGCTCGGGATCCTTCTCCGCCACGTCGATGAAGCGCTGCCACTCCTTCATAGCTTTTTGCCGGTCCACCATCTCATCGGCGAGGGCAAGGTTGTGATAGGCCGGGGCAAATTGCGGATCGAGCTTTACAGCGTGCTCGTAAGCCGACACCGCCTCCCCAAAGCGGCATCCATCATACATCTCATTGCCGGAACGATACGCGGCCACCGCGGCTTCGTGTTCGACCGCCTGGGCGCGCGCTGTCGAGCCATACAAGAACCAAATTGTGGATAGAAGTAAGAGACCGAAACAGAGGGAATACCCGCGTCGTGGCATGGAGCTATGTCCTCCTCGGGATGCTGGAATGCTATTACGCTGCTGGGTACATGATGACGCCTAGCGTATTTGATTTCAAGCTGTGGAAGGAGCCCAGCGACGACATTTTGACGACAGCGGGAAACACTCGTTTTGTCTCAAAAGGCCAGAGACACCCCGGCAGTAGGTGCCGCCTCCCGACCTTGATAGGACACATTGAATGACCCATGGCAAACCGGCGGCAGGGTCGCTTGGGAGGGGCTTTGAAATCTCCCCACGGCTGGTGGGGTTGGCACAAAATGCAAGAAAGAAGATATTCCGAGGGAACAAAGCGCAGGCTTAGGTGCAACGCTGTGCGCGCTTGCTCACCTCACGTCGGCAGAGTATCATGTGAGTAGCAGCCCGTTTGCGAGGGAGAGCTATGGGTTCAGCAAAAGACGAAGTCCGCAGGATTCTCGAGCAGATTCCCGACAACGCGTCCTTCGAGGATATTCAGTACCACATCTATGTGAGGGAGAAGATCGACCGCGGCCTCGAAGACGTCGAGCAAGGCCGCGTGATCAGCCAGGATGAGGTGGAACGCAGGATGCGGAAATGGACCGAAGAGTAGTCTGGACTGAAACCGCCTGGAGTGACATCGAACAGGTCGTCGCCCACATCGCCAAGGACTCCTCCCATTACGCTGCCGCATTCGCGGTTGAAGCGACGAATGCTTCGCGCTCCCTTTCGCATTTCTCAAATCGCGGACGAGTAGTTCCCGAGTTCGACAATCCCACCGTGCGGGAAGTTTTCGTCCACAGTTATCGCCTGCTCTACACGGTGAGCAAAGAGGCTGTTTACATCCTTGGCTTCATCCACGGCGCGCGTGACCTCAAAGCCTTGTGGCAGCGCCAAGGACGACCTACGACGTAAGCCTCTGGCGAGTTTGCCCAATCCCACTATAATGAGAAGTTCGATTAGGTATGACCAAGATCCCTAATGATGGAGGAGACCAATTCATGTACAAGGTCGTTTTATTGAGGCACGGAGAGAGTACCTGGAACAAGGAAAACCTGTTCACGGGTTGGACGGACGTTGGTCTGAGTGAGAAGGGCGTGCAGGAGGCTATAGACGGGGGCCGCGAAATGAACAAAGCAGGCTACGTCTTCGACATTGCTTTCACGTCGGTATTGAAGCGCGCCATTAAAACGCTCTGGCTGGCGCTCGAGCAGATGGACCAGATGTGGATTCCGGTGCACAATTCCTGGCGTCTCAATGAGCGCCATTACGGCGCGTTACAGGGTCTAAACAAGGCCCAGACCGCAGAAAAGTACGGCGAGCAGCAGGTCAAAATCTGGCGGCGTAGCTACGATATCCAGCCGCCCCCGCTGACGCCTGACGATGACCGCTATCCTGGCAAAGACCCGCGTTACGCGAGCCTCACGCCTGAAGAGCTCCCCCTGACCGAGTGCCTCAAGGACACTGTGGCGCGCACCCTTCCTTACTGGCACGAGACCATCGCCCCAACGGTGAAGTCCGGCAAGCGAGTGATTGTCGCCGCCCACGGCAACAGCCTGCGGGGACTGGTGAAATACCTTGACGACGTTTCGGACCAGGACATCGTGGGCCTGAACATCCCCACCGGCATTCCGCTGGTTTACGAGCTTGATGACCAACTCAAGCCGATCCGTCACTACTACCTCGGCGATCCGGAAGCCGTGGCCAAGGCCGCCCAGGCGGTGGCTGACCAGGCGAAGCGGAAAGCATAAACAGGATTCAGGAACCAGAATTCGGGATCCAGGACAGTCCACTCCTGGTTTTTCCCTAACTCCTTCCCGGAATGGGGGGACTGGGTCGCGAATTCTGCGTTTCTGCCCTGAATCCTGAATCCTAAGCCCTGAGTCCAGTACTTTCGTTCATTTTGGCTGTCAAGGCAAAGTAGAAATGTCCTAATCCCAGCAAAGTAGAAATGTCCTGTTCTTAGCAAAGTAGAAAGTTCCTCTTCTCGTTCTTTGGCGGCTAACCGGAGGAGCCCGTAGGGCGAC